>Ga0213824_1000014_pt1 | contig 205793 bp, 206 predicted proteins | sample MC6MC0906MG_FD_179892 | JGI IMG/M metagenome (GOLD analysis project Ga0213824, IMG submission 179892) | Enriched soil aggregate microbial communities from Iowa State University, Ames, United States - MC6-MC0906-MG | ecosystem: Environmental > Terrestrial > Soil > Unclassified | place: USA...
TTTTCTACCTTTGGATGGTGAATGCTATGTAGCAACGTTGAAAACAAGTACAGTAAGAACATGCTTACACCATAAACAGTAAATGCAACAACAGCAGATGCAGTACCATGTTTAGAAGCATGAATAATTAATATAATTAAGGCAGGGATGCTTAAAATGGCACCGATACCATGTGTAATTGCATTTGCAATTTCTTCCTTCACAAAATGTGTCATTCGTGTCATTTTTTCAGTCATAATGCAAATCCTTTCTACTATTATAAAATAATATGTCGTTTCCCTTACCATATCATACACAAAGACAATAGAAAATGAAATTTGTATAATTGATTATATTTTTGAATTTTTTTGACAAAAGACAACGGACTTGTTGACGTTTTCAAACTTTTTTGACAAAATAAAATTATGTAATAGTAGGACAAGAAATCTACTAAAAAAGGGGATGGGGAAATGTTTTCAAATATTGGCTTTCCAGGGTTAATTTTAATCTTAGTAGCTGTACTAATATTATTTGGGCCTAAAAAATTGCCGGAAATCGGAAAGGCTTTAGGGGAAACGTTAAAAGAATTCAAAAAATCAACGAAAGAATTGACTGATGACGCATTTGAAGAGAAGGAAAAGAAAGAAAAAATGTAATGAATTTTCCTCGTAATGGATAAGTAAAGTGTGGTGAACGAGATGGAAGATCGGGAAATGAGTGTAGTAGAACATATCGTTGAGCTTCGAAAACGAGTAATTTATACAGTGTTATCATTTGTACTATTTTTAATTATTGGATTTACTTTTACGAAGGACATTTATTTTTGGCTTGTAAAAGATTTACCAATGAAATTAACTGTTCTCGGTCCAAGTGATGTATTGTGGATTTTTTTCTCGATTGCTACAGTATTTGCTATTGTTTGTACAATTCCTTTTGCTGCTATACAAATTTGGTTATTTGTAAAACCGGGTTTACATTCAAATGAACAAAAGATGACAGTGATGTATATACCGGTATTGTCTATATTATTTATTGCAGGTTTATGTTTTGGCTATTTTATTGTAATGCCGTTTCTATTTCATTTTTTAACTACGATAGGTAATGAAATGTTCAATACGATGTTTACGACTGAAAAATATTTTCATTTTGTATTGAATTTAACAGTACCATTCGCTGTGATTTTTGAATTACCTGTAGTTGTAATGTTTTTAACAAGTATTGGCATACTTACGGCAGAATTTCTAATAAAAATAAGAAGATATGCTTACGTAGCATTGATTATCATTGCGTCGTGTATATCACCACCTGATTTTTTATCACATAGTTTAGTAGCGGTACCACTTATTTGTATTTATGAAATTAGTATTGCTTTATCAAAGATTGTAAGTAAGCGAAAACAAAAAAGAGAAGAAAAACAGTCGGAAAGTGCCTCTTTATAAAGGCACTTTTTAATTTATTTGTTATACTCTAGCTATAATCGTATACAATATATAGAAGAAAAAAATTATAGAATCTCCAAAATTTAGACAAACTTTTCACTTTTATAAGTTTATACTGAAGTTATCGAGCTATATATGGGTAATAAGACTCCCGTCTCAAGGGATATATAGGACAGGGGCCAAATTAGGTGGATATAAATTAAGTATTAACTTCTAAACGGGGGCCGCTTAAAAATATTTTAGTTTTCATAGGAAACCTACACTTGAAAAACGTGTTAAAGAATAAAGTGGAGGAAGTTCAAAAATCCAACGAAAAAGAGGATTGATATTGTGATTACGAAAAGTTTTTATTTCACTCATGCAACAGGGAGTTGTATTAAAATATTTGAAATCCCTGTCCTACAAACGCAGCATCCATTAGCGTTTCTAATTCAGTCTCGCCTTCAATTATTTATTGCAAAAATTCAAAAACATAAAAATCCAAGATTCTCGTACTCTTTCCGTGAATATTTACAAAGTTGTTTGAAGTGGAATGATTATTCAAATGTATATAAAACAAATACTCTTGAAAAGAATGCATAATATACAGCAGGGACAGAGTTAGGTAAGCTCTGTCTTTTGTATTTTAGGTATAAAAATATAATTAATTTGGTGAAATTTGTTCGAAATTGTTGAAAGCACAGGGAATGCTAGTATAATAACAAGGAGAGCGTATTGGAAAGGGAAGAATATAATATGCAAAAAATTAAAATTGTAACAGATTCAACTGCAGATTTAGCGCAGGATGTAATCGAAAAGTATGGCATTCATGTGCTACCATTATCAATCTCTGTAAATGGACAAACATATTTAGATCGTGTTGATTTACAACCTGATGAATTTATTGAAGAAATGATCAAATCAGAGGAATTACCAAAAACATCACAACCGGCAATGGGTACATTTGTAGAAATGTATGACAAGTTAGGTGAAGATGGAAGTGAAGTACTTTCCATTCATATGACAAGTGGAATGAGTGGTACTGTGGCAACTGCCAATAGTGCTGCATCAATGACCGATACAAAAGTAACAGTTGTTGATTCTCAATTTATTACACATGCTTTAGCATATCAAGTAGTTGAAGCTGCGAAAATGGCAAATGAAGGACGCTCACTAGAAGAAATTTTAAAACGTGTAGATGAAGTGAGAAAGAATACTCGTTTATATGTAGTAGTAGATACATTAGAAAACTTAGTGAAGGGTGGGCGTATCGGTAAAGGAAAAGCGTTTATCGGTTCGCTACTTAATATAAAACCAATTGCTAGCCTTGAAGATGGTGTTTATAACCCTGTAACGAAAGTGCGTAGCCAAGGTCAAATTGTAAAAACGTTAGCTAAGTTATTTGAGGAAGATACAGCTGGAAAAGTTGTAAAAGCTGTTGCAATTCCACATGCGAAAGCAATTCCTTTAGCTGAAAATGTAAAAGCGGCTGTTGAAAAAGTGAGTGGATTTGCTCAATCAGAAATTTTCTATACAACGCCTATTATTAGTACTCATACAGGTCCGGGAGCAATCGGATTTATGTATTTAGCAGAGTAATAAAAAAGCTACTTGAAATGAATTTTCAAGTAGCTTTTTTATGTGAATAGAAAGTAAGAAATAAGAAGGGTTATACAGGCACTCCCGCTAATGATATAGCGAGTCTGTAAATATTCATTCATAGAAAACACCCACTGATTAAAGTTTCACTTTATGGTTTTCTATAGTATATGTTGGATATAGAAAATAAGTAGTTACGTTATACGTGTAACGTTTCAACTTTTTCATTTACTTGCTTACCGTTTGTTGCGCTATTATAAGCAAAAGTTTGGCCTAAAAAGAGTACATGCAGTTGTTCCCACGGTAACATACGTAAATTCCAATTATTTCGAAGCCTTGTTACTGCTTCCCGGGGTGTTTCATCGGCGAGGGCAAAAGTTCCGTAATGCATCGGTATAAAGTGTGTAGCGTTTAAATCTAAATAAGCTTGCACTGCCTCTTCAGGTGAAACATGAGATACTTTCATAAACCATTCTGGTTCATAAGCGCCAATTGGCATAAGGGCAATATCAATTGAAAAGCGTTTGCCAATTTCTTTGAAACCTTGGAAATAGCCACTGTCACCACAAAAATAAATGGTTTCTTTCGTTGTTTCATTATTAATAATCCATCCACCCCAGTGAGATGTATTCATATCAAATAAGGATCTTCTCGTCCAGTGCTGGGCGGGTACGAAGTGAAAGGAAACATCATTAATTGTTGTGTTTTCCCACCAATTATACTCTTCTACGTTAGTAAATTTTTTGCGAGTAAATAATTTTTTCAGCCCAATAGGTACAAGGTATAGAACATCATTATTTAGCTGGCGAAGAGATGAAAAGTCTAAATGATCGTAATGACCATGTGAAATAAGAACGATATCGATTTTCGGTAGTTCTTTTATAGAGAGCCCTGGCTCAGTAAGTCGTGGAACCAACTTTAATTTATTTGCCCAAACTGGATCTGTTAAAATATTTAAGCCGTTCGTTTGAATGAGAAAAGTGGAATGACCAATCCATGTGACAGTTGTTTTTTCAAAGTTATTGAGCAAAAATTTACTTTGTTTAACAGGTGATTGTTCTACTAGAAAAGAAAAGTCTTTTTTGTTTTGCTTTCTCTCTTTACGCCAGCGTAGGAAGGAGCGAATCGATTTTTTTGTACTTACATTATCCATATTTTCATAGCGCTTAGCCATGAACATCACCTCATTTAAAATCGTTGTAGTTGTATTGTACCGAAATGTTGTTAAGGAATACAGTGTTTAACATGGATTAATGTTTAAGTAATTGTAAAAAAACAGGGGATAGGTATTTACAAAGTTACCAATGAACTTTGTTTCGTAAATAATGTTAAGAGAAATAATAGTAGTAAAATATATTTTGTCTAGTAATTAGCTTTAAATAAAGAAGTAACATACGTAAAATCGTACGATTTCGTGAACAAATGACGTAAACAATTTTCTCATAGTGTTTACTTTTGTTATGATATACATTACTTACATAAATTAAGGAAAGAGAAAAGAGGTTTAATAATGAAGCGTTATCAAAAGTTAATTGGTCTTATGGTTGTATTTTGTCTCTTTGTACTTGCAGGTTGTAGCAGTTCAGGTTCAAAATTACGTAAACCGTTAAACTGGGATTTAGAAACTTTCCAATTTACAAATCAAGAAGGAAAGCCATTTGGTACAAAAGATTTAAAAGGGAAAGTTTGGGTAGCTGATTTCATGTTTACAAACTGTCAAACAGTTTGTCCGCCAATGACTGCTAACATGGCTAAATTACAGAAAATGGCTAAGGAAGAGAAATTAGACGTTGAGTTTGTTTCGTTTAGTGTAGATCCTGAACTTGATAAACCAGAAAATTTGAAAGCTTTCATTCAAAAGTTTACAGAAGATACAAGTAACTGGAACTTATTAACAGGTTATTCGCTGGAGGATATTACAAAGTTTGCAAAAGATAACTTCCAATCGCTTGTAGATAAACCAGAGAATGGGCAAGTAATGCACGGTACATCATTTTATTTAATCGATCAAAATGGAAAAGTAATGAAAAAATATAGTGGCATTAGTAATACGCCATACGAAGACATTATACGTGATATGAAGCGATTAGCGGAGTAAAAAGAAGGGTGCATAGCACCCTTCTTTATTTTTACATTAGTCTATGGATAAAATGTCATGCTGCTGTGGAAGTTTTGGCGCACGAATTTCTAATACGCCGTTTTGATAAGAAGCTTTAGCGGCTTTTTTATTAATTGAGTATGGTAACTTAATCAATCTTGATGCTTCTGAAATGGAACGTTCTCGGCGATAATAGTTATGAGATGTTTGTTCTTCTTCCTCGTCAAGTATCTCTTCTTTTACAGAGACTTTTAAGTATTCACTTTGTATTTCAATTCGAATTTGTTCTTTTTGTATACCTGGTAGTTCAGCTGTAACAACGAGTTCTTCACCAACTTCATATAAATCTACGGGGAATGTTAATAAACGGTTTCCTTTTTGGAAAAAATGATTTAAATCAGCGATTACATTGCGGAGTGGTGTTTGCTCGAAGAAATCATCAATTTGCTTTAAATAATTGCGAACCGGTGGGCGAGAAGAATCTTTTTTTTCTTCACTCATGGTATTCCCTCCTAGAAATCAATATGCAATATCATATGACAAAAGCGGAGAAAGGTGATTGCCTAGTTTTCATGTTTTCATAAAAAATTGTTGAAAATGTGAAATGGAGTGATTTTTTTATAGTTTTTGGTCGCCATATTCAGTTGATTATGCTAGTATAAATAGGGTTGATATAGTAGTATAGAGACAGAATGAAAACTGAAAGAGGGTAAGAAGTATGTGTGGTTTTGTAGGATGTTTATGTGAAAACCCTAGAGAGTTTTCAGAAACAGAAAAACATCAATTTGAAAATATGAACACGATGATTTTCCACCGCGGTCCAGATGACGAAGGATATTTTCGTGATGAACATGTACAATTTGGCTTCCGCCGTTTAAGCATCATTGACTTAGAGGCAGGACATCAGCCGCTAACTTATGAAAATGATCGATATGTAATTATTTTTAATGGTGAAATTTACAATTATGTAGAATTACGTGAAATGTTACTTGAAAAAGGCGCAACGTTTGCAACGCAATCTGATACAGAAGTTATCATTGCATTGTATGCACATATGAAAGAAAAATGTGTAGACTACCTTCGTGGTATGTTCGCATTTATGATTTGGGATCGTGAAGAAAAGACACTTTTCGGTGCACGTGACCACTTCGGCATTAAGCCTTTATACATCGCACAACAAGGTGATACTACATTCTTCGCATCTGAGAAGAAAAGTATTATGCATGTAATGGAAGACAAAGGGGTAAACCCAACGTCACTACAACATTACTTTACGTACCAATATGGTCCAGAGCCAGAAACATTAACAATTGATGTTAATAAAATTGAGCCTGGTCATTACTTCGTAAAAGAAATCGGTAAAGAGATGGAAATCCATCGCTACTGGAATCCTTATTTCAACGCTTCAAGTGCAACGAAAGAGGAACATATCCAAGCAATTCGTGATGTATTATACGATTCTGTAAAAGTGCATATGCGTAGTGATGTACCAGTAGGTTCATTCCTTTCTGGTGGTATCGATTCATCTATTATTGCTTCTATCGCAAGAGAAATGAACCCAAATCTTTTAACATTTTCTATTGGTTTTGAGCAACGCGGTTTCAGTGAAGTTGACGTTGCGAAAGAAACTGCTGAGAAATTAGGAGTTAAAAACCATAACGTATTCATTTCAGCGCAAGAGTTTATGGATGAGTTCCCAAAAATCATTTGGCATATGGATGATCCTTTAGCAGATCCAGCAGCTGTACCATTGTATTTCGTTGCGAAAGAAGCACGTAAACATGTAACGGTTGTTCTTTCTGGTGAAGGTGCAGACGAGCTATTTGGTGGATATAACATTTATCGTGAGCCAAACTCTTTAAAAATGTTCTCTTACATTCCTAGCCCAGGAAAGAGCGTTCTTAAGGCATTAAGTGGTGCTCTTAAAGAAGGATTTAAAGGGAAAAGCTTCTTAGAGCGTGGATGTACGCCAATTGAAGAGCGTTACTATGGAAATGCGAAAATCTTCCGTGAAGAAGAGAAAGCTGAATTAATGAAGTATTACGATGAAAGTGTTAACTATATGGATATCACGAAACCATTGTATAACGAGATTAAAGATTATGATGATGTAAGTAAAATGCAGTACATTGACATGTTCACATGGTTACGTGGCGATATTTTATTAAAAGCTGATAAAATGACGATGGCAAATTCATTAGAACTTCGTGTACCATTCTTAGATAAAGAAGTATTTGACGTTGCATCTAAAATTCCGACTGAATTTAAAATTGCTAACGGAACTACGAAAGCTATTTTACGTGAAGCAGCACGTGGCATTGTTCCAGATCACGTATTAGATCGTAAAAAGCTTGGATTCCCAGTACCAATTCGTCACTGGTTAAAAGATGAAATGCACGATTGGGCTATTAATATTATTAAAGAAAGCAAAACGGATCATTTAATCGACAAACAGTATGTATTAAACTTACTGGAAGCACATTGTGCAGATAAAGGCGATTATAGCCGTAAAATTTGGACTGTACTTGCGTTTATGGTATGGCATCAAATTTATGTTGAGCATAAATACGATACGAATAAGTTCCACGAAGAAACAAAGCGTGCGTATAGCTTAGTTTAATAAAAAACCTTAAGGTCGTATTCGGCCTTAAGGTTTTTTTCATAAATTGTAATTATAATTGATACAATAATAGTAAAAGGATGGACAACATATGATTACGTTTGAGAAAGTAAATACAGAAAATGAAAGCGTTGTAAAAGAAATGTTTCACTCACACAGCTTAGATATGAAAAAGGTTCAGTATTGTGTAAAAGTTGATGATACATATATTGGTGTAATAGATTATAGTGTCCAAGAAGAGAGTGCTATTTTGTCACAGTTAATTATTCATTTCGATTATCAAGGTTATGGATATGGGACAAATACGTATTTTACATTTGAAGAAATAATGAAACAGAGAAATGTGAATGAAATAAAAGTATTGCAAGAGGTGTTTACGGAACAAGCTAAATCTTTCATAGTGGGATCTGGTTTTATTGAGGAAAATGGAATATATGTAAAGAAAATAAAGTGAATATTGATCACTTGATGAAATGAATATGGGGTAGGTGAATGTATGACGATGACTGCTGGTCTTGTATTAGTTGGAAGTTGTTTTATTGTAGCAGAACTATGCCAGATTTTTATTCGAAAAAGAATGTATAAGAAGAGAAGACCATATGAATTACAATATATACCCGTGTTTGTAATTTTGTTTTGCATGTTATTTGCATTACAAAACGTAATTCATTTTTCGCCTCTTTTGAACATCTTTTTAAAGTTTGGATTGTTATACAGCGGTGTTGGAATAGCTCTTATATTTATTTTGTTTTGTATACGTTACATCCACTATCAATCGTACATATTCATTTTAAATTGGTTAAAGAAAAGTGATAGAAGCCGCCTTATATAAGGGGGTTTTTTCTTTGTATTTGTAACGGAACTTGTACAACTAACATAAAATAGGACGAGTAGAAATGTAAGCTTATTACCTTAACGAAAGGAACGAAAAAGATATATGAAACTTGTTATAGACGCAGGGCATGGTGGATATGATTCTGGTGCTGTTGGTAATGGATTAGTGGAAAAAGAGTTAACACTTCAAATTGCTAGACGTGTGCGAGATATTTTATCTGCAAATTATCCAATCAATATTAAAATGACACGTGACAGCGATGTATTCATCTCTTTATCAGAACGTGCTAATATTGCTAATTCATTTGGTGCAGATTATTTTATATCATTTCACATTAATAGCGGTGGTGGTACTGGATTTGAAAGTTATATTTATAATGCGCTATCTAATAGTAGTTCCGCATATGAAAAACAACAAAAAATGCATGCAGCAGTCAATCCTGTATTAACAAAATATGGTCTTCGTGACCGAGGAGCCAAAAAAGCAAATTATGCGGTACTAAGAGAGACTGCAATGGATGCAATTTTAACTGAGACTGCTTTTATTGATACAACGTTCGATGCAAATTTATTAAAAAATCCGCAATTTATTGAAGATCTAAGTCAAGCGTATGCAAACGGAATAGCAGCTATTTTTGGAATAGCTCCAAATCCCAATCCTCCAAACCCTCAGCCAACACCACAAACGAAGGGGATCGCCTATATACTCGGGAAAAATGTGAATTTAAGAAGTGGTCCATCAACGTCTTCTTCAGTTATTCGTCAACTAAACTCCCCAGAGTCGTATGTCGTATATCAGGAAAGTAATGGATGGTTGGACTTAGGAAATGGACAATGGGTGTATAATGACCCTTCGTACATTAATTTTGTAAAGACGAGCAATAGTGATGGAAGTGCAATTGGTGTCGCATATATACAAGGAACGAATGTGAATTTAAGAAGTGGTCCATCAACATCTTCTTCAGTTATTCGTAAATTAAGTAATCCAGAATCTTATTTAGTATATATTAATCAAAACGGTTGGTTGAACCTTGGTGGAAATCAATGGGTGTACAATGATCCATCATATATTAAATATAATCAATATTAGAAAATGAATTTATAATGTAATATGAATGCGTATTTATGTTTAACGTAGATACGCATTTTAAGAACGTTTATTGTTTTCATACTTATACACTTTATTTTAAAAATAAACATTTGAATAGCGGGTAGAATCTAAATTGTATATATTAAAAAAGTTTTCTGATATACATTGACAATGTATGCAATATACATTAACCTTTAACTGTTAATGATAATCGATTTCATCTAGGGAGGACATATGGTACATAGTAAAAAAATATTTATGTTCTGCATTATGATACTTATGGTAATAATCGCAGGGTGTAGCAAAGAAGAGAAAAAAGAAAATGATCCATCAGCTAAAGCAAAAGATTCGTATACTGTAAAGCATGCAATGGGTGAAACAACAGTAAATGGTACACCTAAAAAAGTAGTTGTTTTAACAAATGAGGGTGCGGAGGCACTTTTAGCTGTTGGAGTAACGCCAGTTGGAACTACAAAACCACGTGCTGGTGATGAATGGTATCCTCATTTAGCGAAAGAATTAAAAGATACGAAAGTTGTAGGAACTGAGCGTGATATTAATTTAGAGGCAGTTATGAAGCTTAAGCCAGATTTAATTATCGGGAATAAAATGCGTCATGAAAAAATATATGAGCAATTGAGCGAAATAGCACCAACTGTATACGCTGAAACATTGCGTGGGGATTGGAAGGAAAACTTTACACTCTATACAAAAGCTGTGAATAAAGAAAAAGAAGGGCAAAAAGCTCTTGAAGATTATAAAAAACGTATTGAAGGAATGAAAGAGAAGTTAGGAGATAAATTGAATTCTAAAGTTTCTATTATTCGCTTCGTACCAGGTGATGTCCGGATTTATCAGAAAAACTCATTTTCAGGTGTTGTTTTAAATGATGTTGGATTTAAGCGTCCACCACTACAAGATAAAGATGAATTTGCGATAAAAGGAATTACAAAAGAGCAAATTCCGAATATGGATGGGGACTACATATTCTACTTCACATCTGATAAAGATACAGATAAGAATAACGAAGGAAATACGTTAGCAAAAGAATGGACTGAAGATCCACTCTTTAAGCAGCTACAAGCTTCAAAAGACAATAAAGTATTCCAAGTGGATGAAGTAATTTGGAATACAGCAGGCGGTATTAAAGCAGCAAATTTAATGTTAGATGATATTGAAAAATATTTTCTGAAATAAATGAATGGCTGAGTACATCACTTTAAATAGGTGATGTACTTTTTAATTTGGTTAAATACAGAAAATTCCTTCTTTTAAATGTGGATAAGTTGTACAATAAAATCAATCATGGAATAAAGGAGTGGGAAGGAATGAAATCTACTCATAAAGATTGGATTTTATTTAACGGAAGAATTGTGAATACGAAGGAAGAACAGCCGATGGTCCCATTAGAGGAGAGGGGCTTTCAATTTGGTGATGGTATATATGAGGTTCTTAGGTTATATGATGGGAAGCCACATTTATTGGATTTACATTTGGAACGATTTTTTAATTCTATGGAAGAAATAAAACTAATTCCACCGTTTACTAAAGAAGAATTAGTGGAAGAGTTACATCAAATGATTGAAAAAAATCAATTTCAAGAAGATGGGAATGTGTATCTTCAAATATCACGTGGTTCTCAAGCACGAAATCATGTGTATGAAAAAGATTTACAACCAACATATTTTGCGAATATCGTTTCGTTTCCAAGACCTATTGCTACTATGGAACAAGGAATAAAGGTTACTGTCGAAGAGGATATACGCTGGAAGTTCTGCCATATAAAATCATTAAATCTGCTTCCTAATATCATGATTAAAAATAAAATAAACGAACAAGGCTACCAAGAAGCGATATTGGTGCGAGATGGAATTGTAACAGAGGGGTGTCATTCGAATTTCTTTATGGTGAAAAATGATAAATTAATTACACATCCGGCCGATAATTTCATTCTACACGGCATTACTCGTCACTACGTTATTACATTAGCGAAAGCATTACATATAGAGGTAGAAGAGCGTGAATTTTCATTACAGGAAGTGTACGAATCCGATGAGTGCTTTTTCACAGCGACACCACTTGAAATATTCCCTGTTGTTCAAATTTGTGATGAGAAGTTTGGAAGTGGTGAAAGAGGACCGATTACGAAAAAACTACAGGCTGCATATGAAGAAAGTATTAGTTTGTTTAAAGTGACAAATTAATAATGAGGAAAAAAGCTGGTATTCCCCCAGCTTTTTTTCATGATATAATTCAACCATAGGACAAGTTTTGAAAACGCTGTAAAAAGGGGATTTAATGTATGAATTATGAAGATTTTAAAGAAGTAATTCACGGTAGACGAAGTGTTAGAAAGTTTACAGAACAAGAAGTATCCACTAGTGATATAAAAGAAATTATTGATTGTGCTCGTTATGCACCGAGTGATACGAACTCACAAACGTGGGAGTTCTTGGTCATTATGAACCGAGAGAAAATTAAAGAAATTGAACAAATGACATGGGATGCATTACATAAACTTGCGGCAAAAGCAGCAGAAAATGGAGAAGAGAAAGCAGGGAAATTACTTACACGTTCTTTCGGTCCATATGCGACAGCTTTCTCTGAGGCGCCAGTATTAATCGTATGTTTGGCAACACCATATGAATCAAAGTTTCGTGAAAAGATATTTGATCCAATTGCCTTCGTTCCTGATTCAGTATGGGAAGAGGAAGGAATTAAGAGTAGCTGTTTAGCAGCACAAAACTTAATGCTAGCTGCATATGCCAGAGGACTTGGCACTTGTCCAATGACAGGACCGGTATTATTAGCTCAAGATGAACTGCGACAATATTTACAAATTGAGCCTCAAAAACAAATTAATATGGTAATTTCACTCGGGTTTCCGAAAGATAAGCCGAAGAAACTTTCTCGAAAAGAAGTCGATGAGATTACAACATTTATTTTCTAAATGTTATGTAGAAAAGACATTGAAATAACAATGTCTTTTTATTTTGAATGGATATTTCTTTAGTGAATTGGGCTAAAATGATGAATAGAGTGGAATTACTATTTATTTCTTTAAAAAAATTAATGTTCTTAAAATGAAAGTGTGGTACAGTAATCGTGAGCAAGCTTATGTTTGTTCATGAAAGTGTTAAAACTAGTCTTAAAATTTAAAAGTTATTTTTGTATAATAAATTATAATGAAATTACAGGGGGGATGAATTTTGAAGAAATTCATAATCGCTGGATTGTCTGTATTGTTATTAGTAGGCTGTGGTGCTCCAAAGGAAAAAGAGGATGCACAGTCAAATCAGGAAGAACAAGTTGTAAATGCAAGTGATGAGAATATGGTCGTATTTCCTGAAGGGACAATACCAGTTGGAGAAGGGAAAGTAAAAGTCATTACGCCAGATGGTACTTCTGAAAATGGCAATATACCGACTGTATTTATCAAAAAAGATACTTTAATTCAGCAAGTCGAGTTAGAACTTTCTAATTTTCAAAACGATAAAGAAACATTCGTATTTGTAGATCAAATATTTGCAGACAAACATCAAGTAACTAGTACAACACAGACAACAGTGCAATTAAAAGAAAAAATGCTTGAGACAGGTAGTCATACGATTACCGCAGCTCAGTTTGAAAACAATGACCCGAAAGGAAAAGTCATTAGCTTTAATCAAGCGACGTTTGAAACGAAGCCTGCGTCTTAAATGTGGATAAAAAGTACATTACTTAAAGTGGTAGTGTACTTTTTAATTTGGATAGAATTAAGTTGTTGAGAATAATGTGTTTCACCTTCTAGTATGAATGAAAAGTAAGAAATTACTCTTTACTACTACGAGAGAGAAAGAGGTTGAAGATGTGAATCGGTTTGTTCGTATCTTTTTGATTAGTATGATGATGTCAGTAATTTGGTTCACTATACAAGAGGTTATTCAAATTACACTCAATTATCAAATCCATGACATGCCAATAGGAGCTGTCTGTTTTGTCATTGTGTACAGATTGTATGATAACCTTGGATTAAGATAAGTTTTGCAAGAAAAATATAGGTATTTCATTTAAAATGTCGAATAGTACATACGATGTCGTAATAACAAATTTTCTATTGTTTACTGTGAAACAGAAGAAGGAGAGGTAGTAGTAATGAAACGAGCTCTTATTAATATCGACTATACATATGATTTTGTAGCTGAAAAAGGTGCTTTAACTTGTGGGAAGCCAGGTCAAGAAATTGAGAAAGAACTTGTGCATGTAACGAAGCAGTATATTGAAGATGGAGATTATGTAGTGTTTGCGATCGATAAACATGAAGACAATGATGTATATCATCCTGAAGCCAAATTGTTTCCACCTCATAATATAGCAGATACAAATGGAAGAGACTTATTCGGTGAATTACAAGATGTATACGAAAAATATAAAAATGCTGAGAATGTATATTACATGGACAAAACACGATACAGTGCATTTGCTGGAACAGATTTAGAGATGAAGTTAAGAGAACGAGGGATAGAAGAAGTTCATCTTGTAGGTGTTTGTACCGACATCTGTGTTCTTCATACAGCAGTAGATGCTTATAATAAAGGATTTAAAATTGTCGTTTATGAAAAGGCGGTTGCATCTTTTAATGCGCAAGGACATGAATATGCACTTGGACATTTTAAATCTTGTTTAAATGCAGAAGTGAAGTAAAAAAGAGGCCTTCGAAAAGGCCTCTTTTTTTCATTTATATAGAAACGACTTGTTGCCGAATTAACTTTTTAATGAACGGACTAATCTTTTCTGGTAGTTGGTTCAAATTGAAAAATTGTACATGTACTGATTCAACTCCGTCTGCTTTTAACAAGCCACCTGTAATGTCTTTGCAAAGGTATGCGATTGTAATAGGATAAAATTCATCTCCATTTGGTAATTGTACAAAAAACTCTTTACCTGAAAATACACTTACTAATTGAAGTGTACCAATTTCAATACCTGTTTCTTCAAGCACTTCGCGTCTCACAGCTTCTTTTGTGGATTCACCAAGTTCCACAAAACCTCCAGGAACACCTCAAATGCCATTCCGTCCTTGGTGTAGCAATATTTGACCTTGTTCATTGAAAACAGCTACAGCAACTCCAGCTAGATTGAGTGGTCTTGATCCAATAACTTCTCTTAGTTCTTCGATATAGTCCATTGTTAGTAACCTCCACGAGTCAAAAAAATGTCAAATGAACTATTCGATGTCATGTGAATGTTTTCCTTTTATTAAGATGAGTAGTGCAGTCTTAAAATAAAGTCATTTAAAAAAAATTCAATTGTCAGCTCCCTTTAGATAATGAAAAAGGTTATATTTATAGAAGAATGTATAAAAAGTTTTAAGGGAATCAAAAAGTAATACAATAAATCAGTTTTGTATGAAATTTTCATTAGTAAGGAAGTGGATTGATGAGTTTATTAACGTATACTGAGGAGTTTTTTAATTATGTAAGGGAATTTTTGCTTTTAAGGTTTTTACTATTTGCTTTAGTTCTTATCATTATTTCTTTTGTCATAAACCGCATTATTGATTGGTTTTTTAAAAAATCAAGCTTTTTTGATGAAGAGGTAGAGCAGACGATTCAGAGTGTTATTCGATCTATTTTTAGATATATCATTATCATCAGTCTGATCATATATTTAATTAGTCAATTTGTAGATATAAAAAGTATTATTGCAGGTGCAGGGATAGCGGGAGTTGTCATCGGTTTTGCTGCACAACAGATGCTAAAAGATGTCATATTAGGATTCGCAAGATTAGCGGACAAAGAGTTTCGTGTTGGTGATTTTGTAACTTTTAACGGAACAAATTCAGGAACTATTGAGGAAATTAGTATTCGTTTTATGCAAATTCGTGAATGGTCAGGGAAACTTCTTACCATACCACACGGAGAGATTAGAACGATACAGAATTTTAATAAAGGATGGATGCGAGTTATTGAACGCATTACGGTAAGTTATCAGGAAGATCCTACAAGAGTTAAGGATTTGTTAGAAGAAGTATGTGTTATTTGTAATGAAAAATTGGATCAAAATCTTTATAGAGTAGATGATGAAGCTGTTGAATCGTTTAAATATGTTGGAGTTACAGACTTAAATCCTAACCTTAAATATGTTGGATATGAATTTTGTATTACAGGTTTGATTAAACCGGAAGATTATTTTGAAACTTCTAGACAAGTAAGATTTGAATTAATGTCTATGTTCCATAAGAATCAAGTGCAAATGCCAGCAGCAAATATGTTCGTTACTACTGAAAGTTTACAGCATATCCATGGTGGACAATCTTTATCAGACAGTTAAAGAAAATTAGCTAATTTCTGTTTTTATTTAGAATTTGGATTTGTAAATCAGTAGGTTTGAATGAGCTGTATACAATATAGTCAAAAAAATGATATAGAAAAAAGAGCTGAAGAAATTCAGTTCTTTCTTATTTGTATAATTCAGAAATTTCTTAATGTTATAATGATAGTTGGTGATGAGAATGAACATAGATGAAAAAGAGATGCATCGTTTAGAAGCATTAAAAAAAATTGCTGAGTTACTGAATGAAGCGACAAACTTACAGGAAATGTTAGAAAAAGTGTTACATACATTATTACAAGTTATGAATTTACAAACAGGATGGATATTCTTTATTGATGAAAGTGGAAAGCATCGTATGCTTGTAGACCAAAACTTACCACCAGCTCTTACTTGGCAAGAAAAGAAGCCGATGTGTGAAGGGGATTGTTGGTGTGTAGAACGTTTTGTGAATGGGAGATTGGAAAAAGCGACAAATATTATTGAATGTAAACGAATAGAGGATGCGATTGAATGTAATTGGGGAGAGACCGAAGATGTTACACATCATGCGACAATCCCACTAAGATCTGGATCAGAGAAATTTGGTCTATTAAATGTAGCCTCGCCCCATAAAACTCATTTTTCTGAGGAAGAGTTGGCGTTATTAGAAGCGATTGCATTTCAAATTGGAACGACAATACAACGTATTCAATTAGTTGAGAAAGAACGGAAATATGTAGTTGTAGCTGAAAGAAATCGACTTGCACGTGACCTACATGATTCCGTTAAACAATTGTTATTTTCAATTATGCTAACAGCGAAAGGGACTCTAAATATGACGAAGGATAGAGACTTGCAAGAGATGTTAAGTTATATTGGAGAGTTATCACAGGAAGCATTACAAGAGATGACACTTTTAATTTGGCAATTAAGGCCTGAAGGATTAGAGAAAGGTTTAGCAGAAGCGATACAAAATTACGGAAAACTGTTAGGGATTCAAGTGGAAGTTCGAATTGATGGAATGGTTTTAATTGAAGATGAAATAGAAGAAGTTTTATGGCGTATAAGCCAAGAGGCATTACATAATTGTAAAAAGCATGCTTCGTGTGAAAAAGTATGTGTTCATTTAAGGATTGAAGATAATAAGCTGCACTTTTACATAGAAGATAACGGAATAGGATTTATACAGGATCAAGTAAGAGAGTCCGCACTGGGTTTGAAAAGTATGAAAGAACGAATTGAATTAATGAGGGGAATTTTTCGAATAAAAGCAGAACCGGAAAAGGGGACAAAGATAGAAATTCAATTACCGGTTTGAGAGGGAGAACGTCAGTGAAAATTAAATTATTACTTGTAGAAGATCATCATATCGTTCGAAGGGGGCTCGTATTCTTTTTGAAGACGAGAGAAGAATTTGAGATTATTGGAGAAGCAGAAAATGGTGAAGAAGCATTAACATTCGTCCAAACAGAAAGACCAGATGTAGTATTAATGGATTTATCAATGCCGAAAATGGATGGTATTGAAGCGACAAAACGTATAAAACAATACGATGAGACGATAAAGATACTTATGCTCAGTAGTTTTTCAGAACAAGATTATGTTTTACCAGCAATAGAAGCTGGGGCAGATGGTTATCAATTAAAAGAAGTGCAGCCAGATCAACTTGTTGCGTCAATCGTTGCGGTATATCAAGGGAATGCAAATTTCCACCCGAAAGTAACACCTGCACTATTAGGACGGTCAGCAGTCAAGAAAGAAAAAGAGAATCCTTTTTCTATATTAACGAGAAGGGAGCAAGAAGTACTTCGTGAAATTGCGAAAGGAAGAAGCAATAAGGAGATTGCAGCAGAGCTTCATATTACAGAACAAACTGTGAAAACACACGTTTCTAACGTATTGGCTAAATTAGAAGTAGATGATCGTACACAAGCTGCATTATACGCAGTAAAGCATGGGGGAAACTAGAAATAAGTATGAATAATTGTGTCATATGTTACGGTAGAATACATAGGAGCAAATAAAATGTATAGTGATGCGCTAAATAAAGGTGTTTCTTCTTTCGATTATTAGGTACAATATAGCTACTATGGAAGGGGAAGATACGATATGCCTGGTACAAAAAGTGGGATTGGAAAGATTCAGGCTTCGTTAAATGGTTTATCACCGAAATTACGAAGTATTGCCGAACATATTTTGAAACATCCACAAGATGTTGTACATAAATCAATTACGGAGTTAGCGGAAGTTACGAATAGTTCTGAAGCAACGATATTCCGCTTATGCAAACACCTAGGTTTTCAAGGGTTTCAAGACCTGAAAATTACATTAGCTCGTGAGATTGTACATACCCCGATGCAAAATATTCATGAGGAAGTATCGGTAGAAGATAATATGGTCACTGTTGCTAAAAAAGTTTTTCATTCACATATTACAGGACTGCAAGATACATTACATTTGTTAAATGATAACGCGTTGGAACAGGCAGTAAGTGCGCTGAATGAAGCGAAACGAATTGAGTTTTATGGAAATGGTGGTTCGGGTATTATTGCGATGGATGCTTATCATAAGTTTATGAGAACGGGTATTTCTTGTATTGCTCATACGGATTCACATTTTCAAATTATGGGAGCTGGCTTGCTGACAAAAGAAGCGGTGGTCATTGCAATTTCTCATTCGGGCAGTAATAAAGGATTACTTGAAGCATTAGAAGTAGCGAAAGCAAGAGGGGCTCGCATTATTGCGATTACAAGCTATCAAAAATCGGCATTAAGCCAACTTGCTCATATAACGCTATATACTTCGACGCGTGAGACGGAATTTCGTACAGAAGCAAGTTCGTCACGATTAGCGCAGCTTAGTTTATTAGATACTTTGTATGTGGGATTGTCATTGCAGCGACAAGAGGAAACACTACAAAATTTACAGAGTATACGTGAAACAATTTCGATGAAGCGAATATAAAAAGCTCTTCAAATGAAGAGCTTTTTATATTGGCGAGTAGTCTGTTGATATACCCTCTAGATTTACTTGTTCTAAGTATCTATAGAAAAATGCCACTTACATATAGTAATAATCTCTCATCTTTTAGACCATTCATTTTTTTAACCTCGATATTTTGCATATGAAATTTAATAAATAGCTTGATACATCAAAATACGTATTGGGTAATAATTCAAATATTGTTCAATATTTTACAATAAGCTTATGAAATTCCATGTTATGATGAACCTGTAATGATGATTGAACATTTAAATTTGGTACAATAATTAGCCAAAATAGTGAGGACAGTAGTTGTGAGATAAACTCATTAAAACTCTAAAACACTAAAGGGGAGATCACATATGAAAGCAGTAGTAGTAAATAAAAACAGCAAAGCAAACATTGAAGTTATTGAAAAGGAATTACGTCCGTTACACTCGGGTGAAGCGCTAGTAGATGTAGAATATTGTGGAGTTTGCCACACTGATTTACACGTTGCGAATCATGATTTTGGAAACACAGATGGCCGCATCCTTGGTCATGAGGGTGTAGGTATTGTTACTAAACTTGCTGATGATGTTACTTCACTAAAGATAGGTGACCGTGTAAGTATTGCATGGATGTTCCAATCTTGTGGACGTTGTGAATATTGCGTAACGGGTAGAGAAACATTCTGCCGTGAAGTGAAAAATGCTGGTTATTCAGTAGATGGTGGTATGGCTGAACAATGTATTGTTACAGCTGATTATGCGGTGAAAGTACCAGAAGGATTAGATCCTGCTCAAGCATCATCAATCACATGTGCGGGCGTAACTACATATAAAGCTATAAAAGTATCAGACATTAAACCTGGTCAACCTATCGTAATCTATGGTTGTGGTGGATTAGGTAACCTAGCTATCCAATATGCTAAAAACGTATTTGGTGCAAAGGTAATTGCAGTAGATATCAATGACGATAAATTAACTTTAGCAAAAGAGGTTGGTGCTGATATGACTATCAATCCAATTTCTCAAGGTCCTGCAGATAAGATTGTGCAAGAGGAGTTTGGTGGCGCTTATGCTGCTGTAGTAACAGCCGTTTCTAAAGTAGCCTTCAACTCAGCAGTTGATGCAGTACGTGCTTGTGGTAAAGTCGTTGCAGTAGGTTTACCAGTAGAAACTATGGATTTAAACATTCCACGACTTGTATTAGACGGAATTGAAGTAGTTGGTTCTCTAGTTGGTACTCGTAAGGATCTGGAGGAGGCATTTATGTTCGGCGCAGAAGGAAAAGTTGTGCCGGTTGTTCAAACATGTTCTCTAGATAAAGTACAAAATGTATTCGAAGAAATGGAACAAGGTAGAATTCAAGGACGTATGGTAATCGATTTTAAACAGCATAATTGTGATTGCAAATAATTCACTTTAAATATAAAAAGCATGAGTCTAGCAAAGGATATGTAAAAAAGTTAGACGGCATAAAGAAGATGATCCCAGTATTCAACAGGGATCATCTTCTTTATATTCCATTAATAGAAATGCCGATTAATGAGAAATGATTAAAGGTTCAATTTATTTGCAAACGAAAAAGAATCTTTATTTTCAACAAATTTTTTATGCTCTGGAACGATTTTAATTGCTACAACTTGCGAATCTCTTGCTTTCAGTGCATCTTGAATCCCGATTGTCATAAGCTTAATAAAAAGAATCGTAATAAAGAATGAAACGAGAGTATAAAAAATAATCCACCATGAAAGATTCATTTCATAACGATTTAATCCAATAAGACCTGCCCAATCATTAGATAGAGAAACAGGTTTGGGCACTCCGTCATAGAGTTCCCGCATTTGTATCCCGCCAATTACAATGTCAAGCAACGCTAAATGGATAACGAGTATGAGTGCTTGGACGATATGTTCCATGAATAACACAAATAAGCGATCAAGTAATAAGACTCGTAAGTGTTTTTTGATAATATGAAAACGGCTAGCTCCCAGCAATTGAGAACTTAAAATGTAATCTTGTTTCATAAATTCATCAACCTCTGAGGATATATATAAAGAAAGTGTAGGCAGAGCGACGAAAATAAGTACGAGTACTTGATAAAACATAAATGAAATATTTGGGTCTAATCTATCAGCGTTTGATGTGATTACAATATTAACGGGCGTGATGAGTATAAATGCGATAAATAGAGTTGGAATATAATAAAAAACTTCTGAGCATGACTGGAAAAATCTCTTGAATTTTGGAGCATATAAACTTAAGAGGATTCCTATACATGTTCCGAATAAAATTCGAAAGAAGCTAATTGCCACGGCTAATAAAATGGTGAATTTTGCTCCGTCTACAATTTGTAAGAAAACAGACTCTCCAAAACGATCAGATCCAAAAGGCGGTATTAACGATGGCGGAAAGGGGGCCTTTCCAAGTAATTCGTTATTGTCATTGTAAAGTAACTGAGGAGGTTTTGGGATGTTATCTTTAAAGAACCAACTATAAATAAAACTAGCTGAAACAAGTATGGATAGATAAGTAAAGCCGATTAAAAAGCGTTTTGATTTCCAAATGGATTTCATAAAGCTGCTCCTTTCAATTGCTTTTGCCACCTATTCATCATGAAAGAGGTTATTTGAAAAATGGCATAAAACGGTAAAATAATCATGACAAGTATGATAAATGCGGCTGGAGGTGAAATAAACGCCTTCTTAAATAAAAATTGAATAATGCCTTGCATATTAAAAACAAATTCTAAAATGAATAAGTTAGAAAGTAAGAAAACAAAAAGCGTTTTTAAATGATGGAAGAAGTGGATAGATATATTTTTGAATAAATGAATGCATAGTATATAACTTGATGAAAGGCCCTTTCCATATGCAACCTCTACGTAATGTTTTCCATGTTCTTCTTTTATGTATAACACCATCATCCGAAACATTTGTAATGTAGGTAAGACTGCTAAAGATAAAATAGGGAGTAAATAAGCTCGATTTTCATTAAAAGAAATAATGGTGACAGGAGATTCCCCGAATTTCTGAAGTACCCATATGAAAAATATTTGCAAACAAATCATCATCATCATATCAGGGACAGCTTCTAATATGAACACAATTCGGTTTATCCATTTTTTTATATAATCTTTTGCTAAAAAATAAAAAAATGCCATGCTAGATGATATAAAGAGTGCAAGCAAAAAGGCTACAAATAATACAGTAAATGAATAGAGGTAAGGTTCTAAAACGGTTGGAAATAATGGTATTTTTTTGAAATGACCAAATTTCGGGTCTGATCCCATAACCACTAATGATTCAGGGGAGAAAACCTGTTTTAACATAGTAACGATCTGATTTAAAAAATGAATTGGTTGAAAAGTGAATCCTTGTTGAGTGATAAATAAATAAGGTAAATTTAGTAATAGTAAGAGTGATAAAAGAATTGATGAAAGTTTTATTGTGAATTGAGATATTTTGTATAACATTAAATCCCTCCGACATCTTTTTACAACATTATACAATAAAGTTCGTATTTTGTTTTTGATTTTTCAGAAAAATATAAATTCTATTAGATTTTATAGTATGGAACATATATTTACAAGGTGAAAAAGTGATAGTAGGGAGCCAAGCCCTATGTCTATCAAGCTAAGAAAACGAAAACTTATATATTATTATCTTTAGGTGGAGGGGAAAGAATGTTTGATAAATTAAAAAGGTTATTTAAAAAAGATAAAGAGAATGATTTAGAAGATGAGAGGTACATTTTAATTTCTGAAAGTGAGCTAAATGAAGAATTAAAAAGAAAGATAGTTGAATTAGAAAGGTTAGGATCAGAATATAGTAAAGTTCTTCAAAAAAAATATATAAATGAATTTGAGAGAAAAGGAAAATGAAACCTAAAGATATGGATTAATAGGGATATTGACGGAGATGAAATAGAAGACTTAAATCCTGAGAAATGTCTAGAAAAAGAATATCGTTCTGAAATAATAATAGATTTTAATGATGTTACTGTTGAAGATGATGAATATGCAGATTTCATACAGTTATGGTATTACTATGGTGGTTATTTTAAAAGTACTGGGACTTTATATGGCACATCAAGAAATAATTTAGAAACAGACATTGAAACAGCTTTACAAACATTACTTGAATAATTAATGTATACTAGTCTCTCGTTTAATTAACGAGTTATGTAGTTGAACAAGGAATACAAATAATAATTAATCCTTTTTTTAACGTTCTTTCTTTTTGTTCATTTATTAAGTTTATCTATATTAATTTATTAAACTTTATGTTCCTGTTACAAAATACGCTATTCTTTCTGTAAAATCACAGGAAAGGATGGCGTTTTTGTATGTCTATTTCTGTATCCAATGAATTACAATTATTTGCTTGAAAAATTCAAAGCTTTTCATTTCCAAATATCTTAAGAGCGATGTTGGTTTCGTGCAACGAACCAGCAAATACTAAACAAAAGATTTAGTCGCTCTATGTGTATGGATAAGTGAAATAAAATGGGGGGTACATTTTATTTTGAAAAAAATTTTCTTTTCATAACTTGATTTATGAAAAAATATTTTATATACTAATTCATGTAAACGGTTTACTAGATCGTATTTTGCTAGAAACGAAGGGAAGATTTGCATGGAAACAAGGGGGAGAGTAATCGGGATTGACATCGGTACCACAAGTACGAAAACGGTTGTATTCACTGAGAAAGGAAAAGTCGTTGCTTCACATGCAATTGATTATCCAATCATTCAACCGAACGTCGGATGGGCGGAGCAAGATCCTGATGTAATATGTGCTGCTGTATATAAAACTGTAAGCGTTGCCATCCGAAAGAGTAATGTGTCACCAGAAGATATTTTTTCAATCGGTATTAGTACAGCAATGCATGCCTTAATTGCAGTAGATGAAAACGGTGCGCCGTTAACGCGCTCTATTATTTGGGCAGATAATAGAAGCACAAAGCAATCAGAAAAACTATTACAACAAATGAATGGTCATGACATTTATAGAAGAACTGGTACACCGATTCATCCGATGTCACCACTTTCTAAATTACTGTGGATGAAAGAAGAAGAAACGGAGTTATTCAGAACTGCTTATAAATTTATTTCCATTAAAGAGTATGTCATTTATCAATTATTCTCACGCTATGTAGTTGATCATTCAATTGCATCAGCTACTGGGTTATTTAATTTAGAAACATTAAACTGGGATAAAGATGTTTTAACTATGTTAAATATGTCACCAGAACAATTATCAACACCTGTACCAACTACATATATTTTATCGGGAATGAAACCGGAATTAGCACAAAAGATGGGCATTCATGAAGATACTCCAGTTGTTATTGGTGCGAGTGATGGTGTTCTTGCAAATGTAGGTGTGGGTGCAATATCGCCTGGTTCAGCTGCAATTACGATTGGAACAAGTGGTGCAGTTCGAACAATTTCATCAAATGTCAATACAGATGAAAAGGGAAGAACGTTTTGTTACGCATTAACAGATGAGCACTGGGTTATCGGTGGGCCAACGAATAACGGCGGAATATTACTGAGATGGTTACGTGATGAATTTGGTAGCCCAGAGCAAGAAGTTGCAAAGAAGCTTGGGATTGATCCTTATGATTTATTAATTAAGTATGCAGAAAGTGTACCAGCTGGAGCAGATGGATTGCTATTTTTACCGTTTCTATCTGGAGAACGTGCACCCTACTGGAATGCAAATGCTCGTGGTACATTCTTCGGAATTAACCTTCAGCATAAACGTGAACATTTCATACGGGCTGTCATGGAAGGAGTTTGTATGAGTGTGTATTCAGTTGCACTTGCCATTCGTGATTGTACGGGGCCACTTACTGAAATACGTGTTTCAGGAGGCTTTGCAAAGTCTGCATTTTGGAGACAAATGTTATCTGACATGATGGGGAAAGAATTGCTTGTTCCAGAAAGTCATGAAGCATCTGCGCTTGGGGCAGCGGCACTTGCTTTGTATGCAATTGGGAAAATTGATTCTCTTGAAGAGGTGAAGGATTGGATTGATATTGTCCATCACCATGTACCGAATAAAGAAAATACGGCTTTATATTTAGAGATGTTTTATATGTATGAACGACTTTACAATCGTTTGAAAGAAGAATTTGATTGTATAGCTGCTTTCCAACGTAAACAATAGGGGGATTGGGAGAAATGGTAGTTGGGATTGTACTAGCGGCTGTTGTCATATTACTTTTACTAATTACGGTAGTGAAATGGCATCCATTTGTCGCGTTAATTTTAACAGCAATCGGAGTTGGGCTAGCGATGGGGATGCCCTTAATTGGAACTTCACCACAACATCCGGGGATTATCGATTCTATTAAATTAGGTCTTGGTAATACGTTAGGGTTTTTGGCGATTGTTTTAGCTTTAGGAACAATGCTTGGAAAAATGATGGCTGAGTCTGGCGGTGCAGAACGAATTGCAAACACATTAATTGGACGTTTTGGGAAAAAGCGTGTTCACTGGGCAATGATGTTCGTTGCATTTTTAGTAGGGATTCCGGTGTTTTTCCAAGTTGGATTTGTACTATTAATTCCGTTAGTATTTACAATTGCGTTAGAAACAGGGGTATCACTTATTACAATCGGTATTCCGCTAGTAGCAGGTCTTTCGGTTGTACACGGACTTGTTCCACCGCATCCAGCAGCAATGGCAGCAGTAGGTATATTTAAAGCAGATGTAGGAAAGACAATTTTATATGCATTAATTGTCGGACTTCCAACTGCAATAATTTCAGGTCCGCTTTATGGGAAATGGATTGGTGCTCGTATACATAAAGAAGTACCATTAGAAATAGCGGAGCAACTTATTGAAAGAGATAAGAAGAAGGAACTTCCTAGTTTCGGAAATACATTGTTTACTATTTTACTTCCAGTATTTCTTATGCTTGGTGCATCCATTGCGGAAGTAGCGTTAAGCAAAACGAGTCAACTTGCACAAGTATTGCACTTTATTGGAGATCCAATAGTCGCATTATTAATTGCAACGATATATTCTTTCTTTAGTCTTGGCTATGCAAAAGGATTTTCTAAAGACAAAGTCTTACAATTTACAAACGATTGCTTAGGGCCTATTGCAAATATACTGTTAGTTATCGGTGCAGGCGGCGCATTTAATAAAGTGTTATTAGATTCTGGGATCGGGACTACAATTGCGGAGATGGCGAAAGAATCGCATATTTCACCGATATTATTAGGTTGGGGAATTGCTGCACTTATCCGAATCGCGACGGGCTCTGCTACTGTTTCTATGATGACAGCAGCTGGAATTGTAGCACCAATTGCAGCAAGTACACCGGGTGTAAATGTTGAACTACTAGCACTTGCAACAGGTGCTGGGTCATTAATATTATCACATGTGAACGATTCTGGATTTTGGATGATTAAAGAGTATTTCGGAATGACTGTGAAAGAAACATTATTAACATGGACTGCGATGGAGACAATACTATCTGTTGTAGCACTTGGATTAATTTCGTTATTAAATATATTTGTATAGAATGGGAGATTGATTAATATGAAACTAGGTTTAATTGGATTAGGAAAAATGGGATTCCCATTAGCTGAACACTTACATGAAGACAAGCATGAAGTAGTTGTATACGATGTAAATAAAGAGCTTGTTGAAAAGGCAGGAAAATTAGGGATTACTGCTCGTCATACATTAAAAGAAATGATCTCTGAATTAGAAGCGCCTCGTACAATTTGGGTAATGGTACCTGCAGGAGAAGTTGTTGAATCAGTACTAAAAGATGTATATCCATTATTAGAAGAAGGCGATATCGTTATTGAAGGTGGAAATTCATTCTATAAAGATACGTTGCGCCGAGCTGAAGAAGCGAAAAGCTTTGGCTTACATTACGTAGATATCGGTACATCAGGCGGTGTTGAAGGAGCTAGATACGGTGCTTGCTTAATGGTTGGTGGAGAAAAAGAAATTTATGATCAACTAGAACCTTTATTTAAAGATTTAGCAGTAGAAAATGGTTATTCATATGCAGGCCGCGTCGGTAGTGGGCACTTCTTAAAAATGGTTCACAACGGTATTGAATACGGAATGATGCAAGCAATCGCTGAAGGATTTGAAGTACTAGATAAAAGTGATTTTGATTTCAATTATGAAGATGTTGCAAAAGTATGGGCGAACGGATCGGTTATCCGTGGTTGGTTAATGGACTTAACTGAAAAAGCATTTGCAGAAGATCCGAAACTTGATGGCATTAAAGGTGTTATGAACTCTTCAGGAGAAGGGAAATGGACTGTTGAAACTGCGCTTGAATTACAAGCTGCAGCACCAGTAATCGCAATGTCATTATTTATGCGCTACCGTTCTCAAGAAGATGATACATTCCATGGGAAAGTAGTTTCAGCACTACGTAATCAGTTCGGTGGACATGAGGTTGTGAAAAAATAGGAACTATTAGTTTTGTGAAACTCATACGAAAGTATGAGTTTTTTTTATTTCTCATACTATTTAATGAAAGTTTTTCCCTCTTTTTACTGTGTTTTGTATAGAAATTTCTGATAATATATAAATATAACTTGAAAACAAAGGGGAGAAATAATTATGAAACTAGTCGTTATTAACGGTACACCAAGAAAATTCGGTAGAACTCGCGTTGTGGCAAAATATATTGCAGAGCAATTTGAAGGGGAGTTATACGATTTAGCAGTAGCGGAATTGCCTTTATATAATGGAGAAGAATCACAACGTGAATTAGAGGCAGTAAAAAAATTAAAAGCTTTAGTGAAAGCTGCGGATGGAGTAGTACTATGTACACCAGAATATCATAATGCGATGAGCGGAGCGCTGAAAAATTCTTTAGACTACTTAAGTAGCAGTGAATTCATCCATAAACCTGTCGCATTGCTAGCAGTTGCTGGAGGAGGTAAAGGGGGAATAAACGCATTAAATAGTATGCGCACTGTCGCTAGAGGCGTTTACGCAAATGCAATCCCAAAACAAGTAGTACTTGATGGATTACATGTGCAAGATGGTGAACTTGGAGAAGATGCAAAACCATTGATTCATGATTTAGTTAAAGAATTAAAAGCATATATGAGCGTATATAAAGAGGTGAAAAAACAATTAGGAGTTGAATGATATGTCCTCTCTTTATCATGATTCTCGCTTGTATTATATTCTAGGAGCCAATAGTTTATCTGCTATTGGCTCTGGGATTGTTATGATAACGATTCCGTGGCTATTGATTAAGGAAAGTGGGGGAGAGACAACGTTTGGGTATATTTCTATCGTTGCAACTCTCATCATGTTTTTACTAACACCATTCATTGGGCAAAGCATAGATCGTTTTTCAAGAAAATCTTTATTGTTATGTAACGAAGGTATCGGGATAGCCATTATAGGAATGATGGCCATTTGGGGATTTGCTGGGCAATCATACAATTCTATTCATTACATTATTATTTATATAGCAGGTTCTTTCTATTATCTATTATTCTATCCCACAATATTTGCATTTAACCAAGAAATATTTCAATCAGAGCATTATAAAAGTTTAAGTGGCACAATGGAAATACAAGGACAATTAACGCAAGTTATTTCAGGTGCAACTGCTAGCTTTTTAATTGAGATTATTTCTTTGAAATGGATCTTGTTAGTGGATATGTTAACTTTTGCAGGAGCATTTTTCCTGTTCTTATGTATACCATATGTAAAGAAAAAAGAAGTAAAAGGGAAAGTAACATTTAAGAAGCAATTGTTCGAAGGAATTCACTTTATGAAAAAGCGCCCTAAGTTATTTTGGTTTTTACTAGCGACTTATATGCCGTTTATCGGTGTCATGATGGCAAATTATTTAATCCCAGTATATATTTCAGATATACTCAAAGCTAGTGCCTCTGTATACGCAATTGAAGGTATGATGTACGGTGTCGGAGCGGTTCTTGCAGGAATAAGTATTCCAATCATGATGAAATATGTCAAAACAGAAGTTTCAATCGTTATGACGATGTTCATTTATGTAATTTCAATTACCGCAATGATTATTGAGCCTTCCATTATGTTATTATATGGACTTGCGATTTTTCATGCGATTGGAAATGCTGGAACGAGAGTGGCGAGAAATGTATTGATGATGGAGGAAATCCCAAATGAAGTAATGGGACGTGTGGACAGCTTATTTCGATTAATTGGTACAGGAATTCGAATTGTATTATTAATGTTGTTTACGGCAGGCGTATCTAAGGCAGGGGTAATGATCCCGTTTTACGTACTAAGCTGTATATTGATCCTATCATTAGGGATTGCTTTTTATTATGTAATTTCAAAACGTAAAATGGAAGCGAATGTGTCTAATAAATCCATCGTTTAAAAAACACTTCTTACTCCCTTTCTTTTTCTATATAATAAAAAGAAAGGGAGTGCTAACTTATTTATGAACAAATGGATCTTACTTATAATCTTATTACTACCTCCGCTATACATCATTTATATGACGTTTCGAATGAATAAAGTTGCTCGTGAAACATTGAGTAATCACTCTCCATACGTTCTTATATTAGGTGCAAAGTTATTTGGAGATAGACCGTCTTTATCTCTTCAAAATCGTTTGGACATAGCGTTGGAATATTTACATGCTCACCCTGAGGTGAAAGTAATTGTTTCAGGTGGTCAAGGGGAAGATGAAGATATACCGGAAGCTCACAGTATGAGAAACTATTTAATGGTACATGGTATAGATGAGAATCGTATTTTAATTGAAGACCGCTCTACAAATACGTATGAAAATTTAAAGTTTAGTATGGATTTATATGATGTAAAGCATGCGGTAGTTGTAAGTAATACGTATCATTTATATCGAACGAAAATAATTGCAAAGCGTTTAGGGATAAAGATGGAAGCTTTGGCTGCTGAAACACCGAGTCGTTCTAAGAGAAAAATGTATGTGCGTGAATATGCTGCAATTATGAAAACATTATTGTTCGACCGTTAGAGCTCAAATGAGAGCTCTTTTTTTTGTATAATAAAGCGTATCATTTGAAATGAATGCTATATTCCATCAAAATAAAGGAAACAACATGAAAGGAGTTGTGTCTGTGATTCAATTTAATCATGTGTCAAAAGCGTATGAAGATGGCACAAAAGCAGTGGGTTCATTGCATTTAGAAATTAAAAAAGGAGAATTTTTTGTTCTCATTGGTCCGAGTGGTTGCGGGAAAACAACGATAATGAAGATGATTAACCGTTTAATTGAAACGACGGAAGGATCAATTTTAATCGATGGAAAAGATATTCAACAATATAACATAAACGAACTACGTTGGAATATAGGGTACGTGTTGCAGCAGATTGCGCTGTTTCCCCATATGACAATTGCTGAAAATATTGCAGTTGTCCCTGAAATGAGAAAATGGACCAAAAAGGAAATAAAAGCACGTGTCGATGACTTGCTACAGATGGTTGGGCTCGATCCAGATGTATATCGTGATCGCATGCCAGATGAATTGTCGGGAGGGCAGAAACAACGTGTTGGTGTCGTACGGGCATTAGCCGCAAACCCAAAAATTGTACTTATGGACGAACCATTTAGTGCGTTAGATCCGTTAAGTAGGGAGCAGCTCCAGAAGGATATCGTACAACTGCAAAAAAAGATTCAAAAAACAATCGTGTTCGTAACGCACGATATGCAAGAGGCTTTATCACTTGGTGATCGTATTTGTGTAATGAAAGAAGGAAAAGTTGTTCAATTAGATACACCAGAAGGAATTATACATAACCCGAAAAATGAGTTTGTAGAGGAGTTCATTGGAAATCGTGGACGACCTTGGTATGAGGGGAAGAGTATAGAAGAGGTATTGCCGCTAGACGATGGTATACGAGTTGAAGGGAATGCTTTATCTTTACATTCGTCATTACAAGAAGCGCTAGTCTGCTTACAAACTGAAGAATCAGTGCCGGTTGAAAAAGATGGTCAATATGTTGGTATGTTAACAAGTCGTCATATTGTCAATTATATTGTTGAACAAATGAAGGAAAGAGGCTAAACAGTGACTGATTTTATTCAAACGTTCCAAGAAAGAAAAATAGAATTGCTAAGTGCATTAAGTGAGCATTTACAAATATCGCTTATTTCACTATTTTTTGCAGTAATTATTGCAGTGCCGCTCGGTATTATATTAACGAGAAAAGAACGAATGGCTGAATTTATTATAGGGACTTCTGCTGTTATGCAGACTGTGCCATCACTTGCATTACTTGGACTTTTAATTCCATTAGTAGGAATCGGAAAACTACCAGCCATTATCGCATTAGTTGTGTATGCACTATTACCTATTTTACGAAATACATATACAGGAATACGGGAATTAGATGAATCACTTATAGAAGCGGCGAAAGCTATGGGAATGAATAGCTCGAGAAGGTTATGGAAGGTGGAGCTTCCTCTCGCATTGCCAATTATTATGGCGGGTATTCGTACAGCAATGGTATTAATTGTTGGAACGGCTACATTAGCTGCTTTAATAGGCGCAGGTGGGCTCGGTAAGCTCATATTATTAGGCATAGATCGAAATGACCATGCGCTTATCATTTTAGGGGCCGTACCAGCTGCGTTACTCGCTTTATTCTTTGATATAGTACTTCGCATACTTGAGAGTCCGAAACGCTCTTCTAAGCGCGTTATATTGACGATATGTATAGTTGTAGTAATGATAGCTGCTCCATTTCTTTGGAATACCCAAAAGAAAGATATAGTTATTGCTGGTAAACTTGGATCTGAACCAGAAATTTTAATTCAAATGTACAAGCAACTTATTGAGCAGGATACAGATTTACAAGTGGAATTAAAGCCGGGTCTTGGAAAAACAGCATTTGTATTTGAAGCGTTAAAATCAGGTGAAGTAGATATATACCCAGAATTTTCAGGTACAGCTTTATCTACTTTCGTGAAAGAAGAACCGAAAAGTACAAATCGTGATGAAGTATATGAACAAGCTCGTATTGGAATGGAAAAGAAATATAATATGGTTATGTTAAAGCCAATGGAGTATAACAATACATACGCACTAGCTGTGCCGAAAAAAATAGCAGATCAAAATAACATAAATACAATTTCTGATTTAGGAAAAATTGCACAGGAAGCTAAAGTAGGATTTACATTAGAATTTGCTGATCGTGAAGATGGTTATAAAGGAATGCAAAAATTATATAACTATAAGTTTTCAAATGTTAAAACGATGGAACCGAAACTACGCTATAGTGCAATACAATCGGGGGATGTTAACGTAATCGATGCATATTCAACAGATAGTGAATTGGAGCAATATGGGCTTAAAGTGCTAAAAGATGATAAAGGACTATTCCCACCTTATCAAGGAGCACCATTATTAAGAAAAGAGACGTTACAGAAATATCCTGAACTTGAAAAAGTATTAAATAAATTAACTGGAAAGATTACAGATGAAGAAATGAGAAAAATGAATTATGAAGTAAACGTAAATGGTAAAAGTAGCGAAGAAGTCGCAAAACAATTTTTACAAAAAGAAAAGTTACTTCGTTAATTTTACAATAAATATACAATTTTATATGTATGAAATGACCGTTCATTACAAAATGAACGGTTTTTTTGTGCATACTTATACATTTTTTCAAAAAAGTATTCCATTTTTCTTCATTTTCTTTTAGAATAAGTAATGTTTTCCTGAAAAAATATAAGAGAAACGTCTATTAGAGAAAAAGGTGACTTTAATAGTTGAACGAACATAACACCTAGAATGACAGATGGGGTGGTACAAATAGAAAAGAAGTTAGGATTTTTTCCATTAATCGCATTAGTAGTTGGAACAATGGTTGGTGGCGGTGTTTTTAGCTTACCGCATGATTTAGCAGTAGGAGCAAATAGTGGTGCAACAATAATTGGTTGGTGTATTACAGCAATGGGAATGATTCCACTTGCGCTCGTATATCAAACGTTAGCAAGACAAAAACCGGAGCTTGAGGGCGGTATTTATAGTTATGCACGAGCTGGATTCGGTGAATATATTGGTTTTAACAGTGCTTGGGGATACTGGCTAGCAGGGATTTTAGGAAATGTTGCAACAATTATGTTACTGTTTAGCACATTAGGTTACTTCTTCCCAATTTTTAAAGGCGGAAATAATGTTGCGTCAATCGTAGGTGCATCTCTTTTATTATGGACACTTCATTTTCTTATCTTATTTGGAATTCGTGAAGCTTCCATTATGAATGTTATCGCAACGATTGGGAAATTAGTTCCGATCTTATTATTTATTGTCGTGATGGTAACAGCGTTTCGCTGGGATACATTTACACATGACTTTTGGGGCGAAGGAACTATCTCAGTTTCCTCTGTACTAGGTCAAGTGAAAAATACAATGCTTGTAACCCTTTGGGTGTTCATTGGGGTTGAAGGAGCAGTTGTATTATCAGGAAGAGCTAAAAATAGCAGAGACGTTGGAAAAGCGACAGTACTTGGACTTATTTTAGTAATGTCTATTTATATTTTAATTTCTGTTCTGTCAATGGGAGCAATGACACGAGGAGAACTTTCCGTTTTAGAAACTCCTTCAATGGGACATGTATTAGAACATGTTGTTGGGCCATGGGGTGCAATGGCAATTAATATTGGATTAGTTGCGTCACTTGTAGGTACATTAATTGGCTGGTTTTTACTTGTTTCTGAAATTTCTCACGTAGCAGGAAAAGACGGCGTGTTTCCGAAAGTCTTTACGAAAACAAATAAGAAACAAACGCCGCATATGGCATTATGGATTTCAAATATCGTTGCCCAAACTATATTTATAATCGTTCTATTTTCACAATCGACATATCAAATTATGTATTTTATTGCGTCAACATCTATATTACTGCCGTACTTATTATCAGCGTTATATCAATTGAAATTAGTCATTACGAAAGAGCTGGAAGTTGCGAGAGTGAAAAATGGCTTGCTTGCTTTAATTGCTTCTGTATATTCTGTATGGCTCATTTACGCAGCTGGTTTAAAGAATTTACTGCTTGTTTCAATCGTATATGGTATTGGGATTCTCGTGTATATGTTTGCAAGAAAAGAAAAAGGGAATCGTTGTTTTGCAGGCAAAGAGCGATATGTGATGTGGGCGATTGTTATTGCCGCTATCACATCACTTTATATGCTTGTGACAGGAAATATAAAAATGTAAAAGTCCTTTAAATTTAAAGGGCTTTTTTCTTAGTTTAGAGAATATTTAATACATAAGATATTCAGGAGGGATGAAAATGGAAGAAAAAGAACAGTTGTCTAGAATTATGGATTTAGCTAATGATTTAAGGAAAGTATTAGTACAAGAATCTTTTTTTAATCATCATCCTGAACTACGAGGAGTGATTGAAAATTTAGCGAGTTCTGTAGAGAATTTGGCGGAGTTGCAGCAAAATAAAGATGAAAATGCCGAAGATAGATTGCGGTACGTGCTTGCTAAAATGAAAATTGCTCATAATGCCATTTTACAAGAGAAAAAAGCATTTCCTTCTCATTAATATACGTTTTATTTTTGAACCTGGCGGATGACGTCAGGTTTTTTATTTCTAGTTTTAGATTGTAGTTCATACACTAAGAATAGTATGAAAAAAGAAGGTGACTACGTTGAAATTACATAAAGCTCTTCATCCAAGTTTTATAAAACGAATGTATTATATGAGGTTTATTGGAACGTTTGCAAAAGCGGAGGGAGAGAAGAATGGAGAAAATTTCTTTGTACAATGTCTTTCTCCATTACCCTTAACTTTACAAGAGTTATTTCCGGTTGGAAAATATTTATTTGAAGGATTATGCAGTAATAAAAAAAATGAAAAAATCTTTACTGATTTAAAGAAGCGTAAATTAGAAAAGCAATTGGTTATGTTTCGTCTTTATTATGATCGAGGAAATTTATTTTTGGAATTAATATGTACAGAAGAGCCAAGGGAGATAGCATCTTCATATAAATTGATTCCTTCACCAAAGGTTTCGAATAATAAAAAGAGAGCGTCTTTGGAACGGAAGTTAAGCAACGGTTATTTATCATTTCTTATGCCTAAATTACCAAAAGACTTTGAGCCTCCAGAATTATTATGGTATGAAGGAAGACTATATGGGAATTTATCGTTAAAATCATCAATAAGTTCAATTTCGTATTTTGAGCAAAGAAAAGAATGCAAATATATTGAAATAAACGATTGGATGAAACATGTAGAAATAGCGGTAGATGATCATTTATATTTTGTAAGTGAGAACGTGTATGAGCAACTAAATAAACGAATTGTTGAAGAAGGTAAGTTAGTTGAAGCAGAGGATATTAAAATGCAAAAGGAGGACTGGGAATGGGATGAGCGTGAATCCTCTTTTTTGCAGTATGTACAAAGTATGGTTCGTAAAAAAGGTCTATATTTGGATGATACAGATATATACAATTTTCACATTAGTGTTAAAACCAATATGTTAACGATTGTTGGTGGTATACCAGGTGTTGGGAAATCACGCTTTGTGCAAGCATATGCAGAAGCACTTGGCTTACGTTATGGGGAAGAATTAATTTGGATTCCAATTTCACCATCGTATCAAGAACCGCATGATATTCTCGGCTACCTTCATCCGAATGGTAATTTTATTGAAAGTGAAACGAAGTTAGTTCGTACATTGCTGCAGGCTAAAGAAAACCCAAATCAATTGTATATAATTGTGTTTGATGAAATGAACATGTCACATATTGAGCATTGGTTTACTCCATTTCTATCCGTTCTTCAACTTGAAAAGCAAAATCGTATTTTGAATTTGTATGAGAAAGTACAAGAAATAGAAAATCAAATTCCGCCTTCAGTGGAAATTGGTGAGAATGTTATTTTCGTAGGCACTGTAAATTTTGATGAAACGACGAAAGAGCTTTCTGATCGATTATTAGATCGAACAAATTTAATTACGTTACAAAAAATTCCGTTTTGCGAGATGAGTATAGAACAAGAGAAAGTAGTTCAGCAACCCCCGCTGAAAGTAACAACGGGAGAATTTCGAATTAATTGGTTTAGGAATAAAGAGATGATTGAAGTGTTTACTGAAGAGGAATTAGAGTTATTGGATAAGTTACATGATGTATTATCATCACACGATATATCAAAAGGAATTTCTTTCCGATGTGCAAACGCAATCGCTACATATTTGCAAAATATACCGTTCCAAAATAATCAGTCCTATATGATTAGCAGGGAAGAAGGCTTTGACTTGCAAATAAAGCAACGCGTATTAACGAAATTAAGGGGAACAGAAATGACAGTGGGCTCTCTACTTTCTGAAGAAGCAAAAAGGGGAGCGATATTGATACCACTTTTACAGTCTCCGCTTGCAAATCGTGTATCTACATTTGAACATTCTTTAGCTTATATAAGACAAAAGCGTAGAGAACTGGAGCTGTATGGATATGCAAAATGAGGAGCGTTATGAAACAGCAATCGTCGATACGAAAGAAACGCTCCCGTTTGTATTGAAGCTAATCATTGGTACGGAGGGGAAAGGCGATTTTATCCTTTTAAATCGGCTTTGTACGTCTACTACAGCACTAGTTCAATGTATTTATAAGGTACAGGAATTAAAACCACTGAAATTGCATTTCAATTATCAAAATCCAATGGATATTACATTCATATGGAATAAAGTATATGAGGGACAAAAGAATATAAAAGAGTCACAATATGAATTAAATGAAAAAAAACAAAGAGTATTAGTGTATGAACATGGAAAAACTGAATTTTTTTATCCGTGGCGCTGTGGCTTATATCATTTTGAAGTGCGTATAGAAGATAAAACTTATTATGGTGCGTTTCAAGTTGTTCCTAAAAACTTTTTTGATGACCAATTTGAAATGATTCAAGATTATGTGAAGTCAATTTTAAACGAGTTAATTTTAGATAGAGGTTATTACAAGAAAACTTTCTCAGCACTGAGCGATATTGAAGATTCTTCTTATTTGGTATTGTTAAGAAAATTGCCACAAAAAATGAAAAGAATAAAACAAATTTTTAAGAAAGTAGAATCGAATGCGGAATTTGTACACGAATATAATTGGGAAACGAAAGAGCGGAAGACAACGAGAAAAACGGCCATTATGACAGAAAGAAAGCTTTATGCGAAATATTACAACCGTAAATTTAGGGAGCAAAAAAATAGTATTGAAAATGCATTCCTTAAATTTAAAACAATGCAATTCTATTATTATTTACTTGAAGCAGAAAGCTTTGTACGTAAAACGATTGAAATACTAGAAGGGGAAAAGAAGAAAAAGTCAGACGAATTCCAAGCTGTTAAAACAATTATGAAAACGATTGAACGAAATGGATCCGTCACGGACAGAGAAAAACAAAAATATAGAAATCTACATTTACTGAAAGAAGCAGATTTACGGAAAAGTTCTGTGAAAATACAAGAATATAAAATATTGGCTCATATCGTACATGAAAGTGTGCAATACTTTCGAAATTTATTGTATTCTCCATTTTGGAGGGAAGTTTCTGAAACAGCTAACATTAATTCGCACACTTTATCTATACCACATCAACAATTACTCCATCATTTAGAATTGTTACCGCAGCAAACAGAGCAACCCCCATCTTTATTATTTGTATATAAACCAACGTTTTTAGTGTATGAGTATTACGCTTTTTTTATCGTTATTTCTATATTAGAACAAATCGGATTTGAAGATAAGAATCCTATCCGTGAACAAATACAAGAACATTTTTATTTAGACGGATTACAGGATGGAACGACAGTTATCTTGCATAGAGATAATATAAAAGTGCACGTCGCATTTAATGATTTAATTGAAACACACCCCCTTATTGCACTTAGCAAAGGAAGTAATTTTTATAATGGAGAGGACACAAAAAAGCCAGATATACGTCTAGATTGTTATGTAAAGGAAGAAGAGAAGTATGTATATAAATCATCTATAATTATTGAAGTGAAATATAGCCCTATGTATAATATTTTTCAACCTATTGGTAATACGAAAGCGACGGAGCAAATGTATAAATACTGGTCTATTAAGTATGTAGAAGAACAAAGTGGAAAACGAGTTTTTCATCGTAGGGCAATTTATGAAGTGATTTGTGTATATCCAGGGAGTCATATGCATAGTAAAAAAATAGAATCTGGTTGTGGTGTGTTTTTACAATTATATCCGTATAAGACGAAACAAGGAGAAGAGAAGTTGGCGGGAAAACACGGGATGATTCAAATTTTTGAAAAATGGTTAAAAAGCAATAAAATGTAAAAGAAATCCTTTTTTATAAAGGATTTCTTTAGGTTAAGAAGAATTATATGCCATAAGGAAAGAAGCATGACATGGGTCGAATTTGAAATGATAATCATCTTTCATTAGAGAAATTAACTGTCTTTGTATGTACGATTATATAAGAAAGTAAGAAATGGTACATGCGAGGGAACAGAGTGTGAAATAGGAATTTAATTCAATTTGCAGAATATAATAAGACGTAAATATTTTTAGTTGCATACGAAGGTTTGTTCTTATATGATAGTAAGTGAAAGCGTTATCAAAAACAGAGCGGCGATGCGAAAGGCGGGGAAATATGTTCCAGCGTGTTCAAACAAAGGAAGAACATTTTTGGTTCGAGCAACTATGGGGAGATTTTTGTGAAGAAAGAAACTTAATGTTTGTAGAACGTAATTTAAATCCATCACGATTTTTATTAATAGAAGATGAACATCATATCGGTACAGTAGAATGTATTAAGTATACAGTACCTGAACAATCAAATTCGGAGTTTTTCTATCCGTTTTCTAAAAATGATTTAGTGAAAGATTTGAAAAATGTATATGAAATAGGAAAGTTAAGCATTGCGAAAACGTCTCGGGGGAGAGGACATTTCAAAAGGCTGGCAGCTATTTTATTTATGCATGCGTTAGAGACGAAAGCTGAATGGTATATTGCAGCAGTTACAAAAAGAATGTATATGTATTTACTTACACTCGGTTTTCCAATTGAGCCGATAGATAGTCCATTCCAGTTTCATGATACTTTACAAGGTGTACCAGTACGGATTCATGCTCGTAAAGGGGCTACACATTTGTATTCTTTGAAAGAATTCCGTGATATTATTCAAGGGAATGCTCATGCGCAGGCACTTATTGCAGAATACAGTAAAAATATTATGTTAACAAAATAAAAATATATGAATATGTATATTATGAAGAAGGGTGTCATGTTACAGCCTTCTTCATACAAAAAGTAGACCCTTATTCTTGCAATAAGGGTCTACAAGGTTATAGTCCAAATATACTAAAAATCATTTTGCGGCGCTTGGGTTTCTTTTCTCTTTCATATGTTGGTTTTGAATCAGGAGTAATAAATATTGGTTCTTCTTTTTTTAAGGCAGCTTCTAGTTTTTGAATCCGCTCTAACATTTCCTCCATTTCACGGCGATGTTGTAAAAGTTGGTATGTAACGACGTCATTTGCTTTATCTAGCATTTGTTCTTCCATTCGATCTAGTCTTCTCGTAATTGAATTTAATTGAGCAGCTAATTGCTCAAAATCATTTGATGATGTTGTTTGTGTAGGTTGAACGTTGTGAGGTTGGTCTGCTTGAGAACGATGGTATTCTAACATTTGATCTAAATCACCTTGTGTGAAAATAAAATGACCATATTTATTTTTTTCTATCGTCAGATTTAATTGTTGTGCAATCCGGACAACAGCCTTTGGGCTAACACCTAATTTCTTCGCGATAAATGGTGTTTTATATTCCAAAATAATCCCTCCTATATATATCCTGTTGAATGATTTCTAGTTATGTAGTAAGTTCCCTTCAGGTGTGACAAAAGAAGTGTGGAATCGGCAAAGAAAGTGTTTTTTCACGAAATTGAGCTGTTTAGCATATACGATTTATATAAAATATTTTATTTATCAAAAAATTGAGCTTATTATAGTTTGACGATAATAAGCTAATTAGATTATCATAATTATAAATATCTTTTTTATGTATGCATATAATATATAAAAAGGTGGTTGCTAATGTAGAATTTTATTAGAGTATAAGAATGCTTACTTCACTTGAATAAATTTAAGTAGGAGGTGGCTTCCTTGCTTACACTGTGAGTAAGGAAAAGTATTTGGACATATATAGTATAAGTATAGTGATTGTTTTAATTGCCTTAACGGCATTTTTCGTTGCAGCAGAATTTGCAATTGTTAAAGTGAGGAGTTCACGAATTGACTATTTAATTGCAGAAGGAAATAATCGTGCAATATCTGTCAAAACAGTCATTACAAACTTAGACGAATATTTATCAGCTTGTCAGTTAGGAATAACTGTTACAGCTCTTGGGATTGGGTGGTCTGGTAAACCTGCGCTAAAGCACATGTTTGATGTGTTGTTTGCTAATTGGAATGTCCCCACTCAACTCGCAGATATTTTGGCTATAATTTTAGTGTTTTTGTTTATCACATTTTTTCATGTGGTAGTAGGAGAGTTAGCTCCAAAAACATTCGCGATTCAAAAAGCAGAACAAGTGAGTTTCTTTGTTGCTAAGCCACTCATTTTGTTTTATCGCATTGCATTCCCATTCATTTGGCTTTTAAATGGATCAGCTCGGCTAATTACGAAATTTTTTGGATTGAAACCACCAAAAAAGCATGACGAAGTGCATTCAGAAGAAGAATTGCGGTTGTTGGTTTCAGAAAGTTATAAAAACGGTGAGATTAATCAATCTGAATATAAATATGTAAATAAAATTTTTGAATTTGACGATCGTATTGCGAAAGAAATAATGGTACCACGAACAGAAATGAATATTTTAAATAAAGAAATGCCTGTCGAAGAGGCTTTACAAAAAATGTCTCATGAAAAATATACGAGGTATCCGGTGGTGGATGGTGATAAGGACCATGTAATAGGCTTTGTGAATTTTAAAGATATATTTACAGATTTTGTGAAGCATCGAGTTGTTAGTGAAAAGACAGTGGAGCAATATATTAGGCCAATTATTCTAGTAATTGAATCTATCCCAATTCATGATCTATTTTTAAAAATGCAAAGGGAAAGGACGCATATTGCTATATTAATTGATGAATATGGTGGTACATCAGGTCTAGTAACCGTTGAAGATATTTTAGAAGAGATTGTAGGGGATATTCAAGATGAGTTCGATACTGATGAACAACCGGAAATTCAACAAGTTAGTGAGACGAAAACAATTTTAGAAGGAAAAGTACTTGTTAGTGAAGTGAATGCATTATTAGGTTTGACTATTGACGACGATGATGTCGATACGATCGGTGGCTGGATACTAACGAAAAATATTGAGATCGCCGAAGGAGATACCATTGAAATTGAAAACTATAAGTTTTGTGTGAAGGAATTAGATGGGCACTATATTAAGAGGTTGGAAGTAACGAAACTTTCAGAATCGATTGTTATTGTTGGGGATGAAAAAAAGATTTCGCTCCAAGAACAAATTAGTTCGTAAACTCTGCTTTGTAGCAGAGTTTTTTTTGAGCAAAATGTTTTTGGGGGTGTTAGGGCTATGATACAATTACATAAGTCAGACCTTTCACTAGGTGAAATAAATGTAATGTATTATTGTATACATATATTCGGAAGGAGAACCGTTATGAAAAAGCATTTATATATAAATGGGGTATGGAAATCAGTAGGGACGTATAAACCATTGTATGCACCATATTCTGAAGAAATATTAGCCGAGATTGCGCAAGGTACAGAAGATGACGTAAAGGAAGCAATAGTTTCTGCTAAAAATGCAATGAAAGAAATGAAAAAATTATCTGCATACGATCGCGCAACTATTTTAGAAAAGGTTGCACAAAAAATGGATGAGAGAAGAGAAGAGTTTGCAGTGATTATCGCAAAAGAAGCTGCAAAACCAATTCGTGCTGCAAGGGGAGAAGTAGATCGCACTGTTCAAACATATAAGTTTGCAGCTGAAGAAGCGAAGCGAATATATGGTGAGACGTTACCATTAGATGCGGCACCAGGAGCAGAGGGGCGTATAGCGTATACAATTCGACAACCAATCGGAGTTATTGGTGCTATTACACCGTTTAATTTTCCACTTAATTTAGTAGCACATAAAGTAGGTCCGGCAATTGCGGCTGGAAATACTATAGTGCTAAAGCCAGCTGACCAAACGCCACTTTCGTCATATGCATTGGTGGAATTATTTGAAGAAGCTGGTTTACCAAAGGGAGCTTTCAATATAATTTCTGGACCTGGACCTGTTGTAGGTGAGGCATTAGTAAAAGATGAGAACGTTGCTTGTATTACTTTTACAGGAAGTCCAAAAGTAGGTATTGGAATTAAGCAAAAAGCCGGATTGAAACGAGTGACGTTAGAATTAGGATCAAATGCTGCTGTTATCATTGATGAAGACGTTGAATTGACAGACGAAATAATTGAACGTGTAAAATGGGGCGCGTTTGTGAATAATGGACAAGTTTGTATTTCTGTACAACGTGTTTTTGTACATGAATGCAAAATAGATGAGTTTATTACAAAATTAACAAAAGCAATGGAAAACGTTGTAGTAGGAGACCCGCTTCATGAAGAAACAGATGTATCAGCACTTATTTCAAAAAAAGATGTAGAACGTGTAAGTTCATGGGTAGAAGAGGCAGTTAAGGCAGGAGCAAATGTTGTATACGGTGGTAACAAACGTGATGCAAGGATCTTTGAACCAACTGTATTAACAAATGTTCCAGAGTATGTATCTGTTCAGTGCCAAGAAGTATTTGGTCCACTCATGACAGTAAATACATTTAAAGAATTTGATGAGGCTATAGAGCAAGTAAATAATTCACGTTACGGTCTACAAGCAGGTGTATTTACAAACAATTTATGTAAAGCAATGCGTGCCATTGATGAATTAGAAGTCGGTGGTGTCATGATTAATGATATTCCAACGTTCAGGGTTGATCATATGCCTTATGGTGGTGTGAAAGAGAGTGGCACAGGTCGTGAAGGAATTAAATATGCAATAGAAGAAATGACAGAAATGAAATTAGTGTGTATTAAAAAATAAAGTAGATCGAGCTTAAACATCGCAATAAAAAACGAGCAGGAAATGTTTACGATTCCATACTCGTTTTTTATTGTTTGTTTTACTTTTCTCGGAACGATTTCATTTAATCAAGTGTACCTTTTACTTCATTTCTTGTTTGAAAATAGCATCTTCTACATAAATTTGTTCTTTGTCAACAGCAGTGCTATGAGATAGTACTAAACCGATTGGTGTTTCTGTACCTTTATTTTGAACAATTGTAAAAGGAACATTTTTTTCATTTGCTAATTTAATGTATTTTGATAAATGTGGGTAAGCAATGCTACCATTTAGGAATAGTTGTAATGATTGAGAAGAACCCATGCTACCCGTTACTTCTGTATACACATTACTTTGCATTACTTGACCGATTGTTAAAGCGACTTCTACACGCTCACGTAATGTAGTTAAGTACATATTACGTTCTTCTGGTTTGTTTTGCTTTTGGCCATATATGCCTTCTTGGAGATAATCTTCCACATTTTTATTTACCATATTTTTCACACCTTTCAATTCTTATTGTACGCAAGAATTAAAAAGGATGCAAAAAAAAGTAATTTTGAACAGAAAAATAATTAAAAAATGAGAAAGAAATAGAGATATATGAAAAAAACTTATTTAATAAGAAAGGAAAAATAAATTTTATCAACAGAAATTAACAAAATGTGACAATAATCTATTAACGAAATGTATTTTTTGTGTTAATATTCAAAATATAAAGGGTATTCGTCGTATGGAAATGGAGGGAATGGAGGTTTTTCCAATCGATAAGGATATTAAAGAAGTATTTTGTTCGCACTTGAAAAACAACAAGCACCAATTCGTAGAGAACTGGAAAAACAAAATGATAATTTCCGAAAAAGATCCATTTAAACAAGAAGTAGTTCAAAATGGAGAAAATTTATTAGAGTTAATTATCGAACTTGTTATGGAAGATAAAGATATTAATTATCTTCAACCATTATGTGAGAAAATTGCCATTGAGCGTGCAGGGGCAGATGCGAATATTGGAGATTTTGTTTACAATGCAAATGTGGGAAGAAATGAACTTTTTGAAGCAATGTGCGAATTGGATGTAAGCGCTCGTGAACTGAAACCGATTATGGCCAAAATACATACTTGTTTTGACAAATTAATTTATTATACCGTTTTAAAATACTCAGAAATTATATCGAAAAATTTAGAAGAAAAACAGCAATATATAAACGAAACACATAAAGAAAGGCTTACGATTCTAGGGCAAATGTCGGCTAGTTTTGTCCATGAATTTCGTAATCCACTAACTTCAATTATGGGATTTGTAAAGTTATTGAAGACAGACCATCCTAATCTATCGTATTTAGATATTATTTCACATGAATTAGATCAATTGAATTTTAGGATTTCACAATTTTTACTTGTGTCGAAAAAAGAAATGTGGAATGAATCTGAACGTTTTTGGCTAAATGATTTGTTTCAAGATATTATACAATTCTTGTATCCAAGTTTAGTAAATGCAAATGTTTTGATTGAAAAAAATTTGCCGTATCCTATTCCACTCATTGGCTACCGGAGTGAAGTGAGACAAGTATTTTTAAATATTTTAATGAATTCAATTGATGCTCTTGAATCGGTGAAAGAAGAGCGAAAAATTATTATTGATGTATTTGAAGAGGATACCACTATTCGCATTGTTATAAAAAATAATGGGCCTATGATTCCAGCGGAAAGCGTAGAAACCATTTTTGAGCCATTTGTAACTACTAAAAAGCTAGGAACTGGTATTGGACTATTTGTATGTAAACAAATTGTAGAAAAGCATAAAGGATCTATATTGTGTCGTTCGAATAACGACTGGACAGAATTTCAAATTGAGTTTCAAAAGTAAACAGTCTACACCATACGAATGGTGTAGACTGTTTTAATTTGTAAGTATAACGGCCTCTAACTTTGGGCCCTCAGTTGAATAACCTATTATTGAAATTGTGTAAATTGAATTTGGTTCAACGTTGAACTTAGGAATGGTTAATAGTACTTTTTTTGAATCAGCAAGTGAAACTTCAATATCTGCTGTACCAGGGCTAACTTGTAAAAAATCTGTTACTTGTTTAAAGAGTACATTTTCAAATAAATGATCCCCATCTTTCAAATTAACATTTACAACTGGAGTGTCTGGTGAAAAATGTGCAAACCGTATTTTTGCTTGACCAGATGGTAAATGAGTATTATCAAGAATAGGTTGTAATTGGAGATGATTATCACTATTGACCGCTACAAGGGTATAAGTGTGATTCCCCATTATGGGTACTAATGCTGAGAATATTGGAGTTTCGTTTCCAACAGGGACAATATCAATACGGTATTTACCTTGCACTAATGATAAGTAAGGACTGAATTGTTTAAAGGAAATGTTTTTAATCACTTTTTGTCCATTTACAATAATATCAACTGCTGGTGTGTGGGGAGCTGTGTGGAAAATCCTCATATGTGACGGCAAAGTCGCTTCTTGTGAATCTCTCTTTTCATATGCTTGTACAAGTTTTGTAATTGCATCATGGTATTTCATATAGAGTTCCACATACTTTTTAGGGTTGCTATATTGGTAGTAACGAGCGAGTTGTTCGTATCGTGCAGCTTCTTGTCCGTATTTTTCAATTTCGGATTGAGTCATAAAACATTCCTCCTTCATCATTACAACTATATGCGGAGCTGGAAAGAAGATATGCGAAAAAAACTGTTTTTCTAAAAGGAAAATAAAATAGGGATTTTTTTATTTATAGGCAAACACACATACAAATCGGTAATTGTCCTACATAATTTATAAAGGAAAGGTAGTTTGACTTTGAAGGAAGGAGCACAATGGGGATGTGGATATCCCAGGTATGTAGTGTGAATTTAGTTATGGAGGATTTCGTGCTTTAGGCTGTGGTACAAATGTTGGATTTGCACTATAAGTATTTCTATTCTCAATAAGTGAACTGGCTGGAAAAGGTAATATCGGATAAAAGAGCGTCGTGCCGAACTGATTACTGTGGTTAATCGGTTCTTTTTTTGTTTTAAATAGATGGTGCTACTTGTTTAGTAATAGTTACGATAATTGTGGCTTGTTATCTATATAGAGAAGTGAAATGTCGAATTTTGTTTGAAAATATGCAATATAAAGTAGGATAATAGGAAGGAGAATAACGGGAGTTCCGTCGAAGTTTACACAATGTCGGCAATTGAGGGAAGCTGATATTATGTTAAAAAAGCATTTAATTTGTTGTTATCTTTAATCAAGGAGGGGTGTTTAAGCGTACAGGTAAGGGTTGGTCTTCAATTTAAGTTCTGAATTTTCTGTTTTCAAACTAATATTTTGCACTCATTTGTATATTTTATAATAGTTTTTTGATAAATTCACTGCTTTCGCAGAGGGTTCTTTTTTATGAAAGAAACGTCAATTTTCTTCATATATATATACAAATTGGAGAAATGGGGGAGCGCTATGCGCGATTACTTAATTAAACCACTTGTTGGTCAGCCGTATCCAATGATTTCACATGGAAAAGGTGTATATTTGTATGATCAAAACGGAAATAAATATTTTGATGGTTCGTCAGGAGCAATTACGGCAGGTATTGGGCATGGCGTAAAGGAGATTGCAGACGTTATTAAAAAGCAAGCAGAGGAGATTGCTTTCGTATATAGGTCACAGTTTACGAGTGAACCAGCTGAAAAATTAGCGAAGAAGTTAAGTGATTTAAGTGTAGGAGATTTGAACTGGAGCTTTTTTGTAAATAGTGGTACGGAAGCAAATGAAACAGCTATGAAAATTGCAATTCAGCATTTTCAGGAGCGCGGTATTCAAGGGAAACATAAAATTTTGTCACGATGGATGAGCTATCATGGTATTACGATGGGAGCCTTATCAATGTCTGGGCATCCGCTGCGCAGACAACGTTTCGTATCTATTTTGGAAGATTATCCAACTATTCCAGCTCCATATTGTTTCAGATGCCCTGTACAGAAGGTATATCCAACTTGTCAGCTTGCTTGTGCGACCGAACTAGAAAGAGCGATTGACCGAATTGGTGCAGAACATATTGCAGCTTTTATCGCTGAACCGATTATTGGGGCTGCTGGAGGCGCGATTGTCCCGCCGAAAGAATATTATAAAGTAATTAAAGATATTTGTAGTCGTTACGATATATTATTTATTGCGGATGAAGTAATGACTGGACTTGGCCGTACTGGTGCATGGTTTGCGATGGAGCACTGGGGGGTAGAACCGGATATTATGACGCTTGGTAAGGGGCTAGGAGCGGGTTATACACCAATGGCAGCGACAGTTGTAAGTGACCGTGTTATGGAGCCGATTTTACGTGGATCACGTTCTGTAATGAGCGGGCATACGCTTAGTGCAAATCCATTGTCTGCAGCAACGGCTTTAGCTGTTATTGAATATATGGAGAAACATAATCTACCTGAAAAAACAGCAGAAAAGGGAGAGTATTTATTAAAAGGTTTACAGAAAGTTCAGCAGCAATCGACAATCATTGCCGATGTACGTGGAAAAGGATTGCTAATTGGAATAGAATTGCAACCGTTTACAAAAGCGTCGGAACTTATTTCGGTTGCGGCTAAAAATGGATTGCTCTTATACCAAGCTGTTTCAGGGCAAGCAGGAAAAGAGGATAGTGCACTGCTTGTTGCACCACCAATGACAACTACATATTCCGAGTTAGATGAATTACTTTCAATTTTTGTAAAGAGCGTGGAAGAGATGATGCAAAAAGGAGGGCATAGTATCGCATGACAACTATTACAAATACATTCGGTAAATTAAAAGAAGTAGAGGAAGTAATTTCTTTGTTCCATGATGATATGACATTAATGTTTGGAGGATTTGGAGGGATTGGATCCCCTCCATCTTTAATTCAAGCTGTTTTAGATAAAGGCATTACAAATTTAAATTTAATAGGAAATGATACTGGATTTCCTGATGTAGGGATCGGTCGTCTTGTTACGAATGAAAGGGTTAAATCTTTAGTTACTTCTCATATTGGATCAAACCCAAATGCGGGAAGACAATTAAATGAAGGAAGATTGCAAATTGAATTTTCTCCGCAAGGAACATTAGCAGAGCGTATTCGCGCTGGTGGTGTAGGCCTTGGTGGTATTTTAGTTGATGTTGGTGTTGATACGATTGTAGAAGAAGGAAAACGAACAGTTGAAATGAATGGAAAGACATATTTAGTTGAAACAGCTTTAACGGCTGAAGTCGCAATTGTATATGCGAAAAAAGCGGATCCGTTTGGCAATCTGGTATTTGATAAAAGCGCTCGTAATATGAATCCGCACGTAGCTATGGCTGGGGACATAACGATTGTAGAAGCAGAAGAAATTGTTCCACTTGGAAGTTTAGATCCAGAAGAAATTGTCGTCCCGGGTGTATTTGTAAATTATATCGTGCCATCGGAAGGAGTGAATTGGAAATGGGTATGGGCGTAGAAGTGAGAGATAAGATTGCAAGACGTGCAGCGAGAGAAATTCAAAATGGCATGATTGTAAATTTAGGTATTGGAATTCCGTCGCTTGTACCGAATCATTTGCCAGAAGATATGAATGTTATGTTTCACGCTGAAAACGGTATTGTCGGTATGGGACCAACGCCAAGTAAAGGGAATGAAGATGAGAATTTATGTAATGCAGCGGGTTTACCTACATCTCTTATTACAGGAGCAAGTTATTTCGATAGCTGCATGGCGTTTGGAATGATTCGAAAAGGATTACTTGATGTTACGATACTTGGTTCGTTACAAGTAAGTGGAAATGGTGATTTAGCAAACTGGATTGTACCAGGAAAACGTGTTCCGGGTATTGGAGGAGCGATGGATTTAGCGCAAAAAGCGAAGCGAGTCGTTGTTGTGATGAATCATGTTGATAAATACGGAAATGCAAAGATTGTTTCAGAATGTACATTGCCATTAACTTCGAAAAAATGTGTAGATTTAATTATTACAGACATGGCTGTAATGGAAGTGACTCCAAGTGGACTTGTCTTACAAGAATTAATGAGTCCGTACACTGTAGAAGATGTAAAACGACATACGACGGCTGAGTTTCAAATAAGCTCAAATTTACTAGTAATTGAATGAGGGGAGCTGTAATATATGGAGCAATATAAAAAACAAGTTTGTGATTATATTGAGAGTCATGAAGAAGAGAGCGTAAAATTTTTAACACGATTAATTCAAGAAAAGAGCGTATCGGGTGATGAAAGTGGTGCGCAGGCAATTGTTATTGAAAAGTTGCGCGAGTTAGGTCTAGACCTCGACATTTGGGAGCCTGCTTTTAATGAAATAAAAGATCACCCTTATTTCGTATCACCTCGTACAAACTTTACAGATAGCCCGAACATTGTAGCGACTTTAAAAGGAAGTGGCGAAGGGAAATCTATGATCTTAAATGGCCATATTGATGTCGTGCCAGAAGGGGATGTAAATCAGTGGGACCATCATCCGTATAGTGGAGAGAAAATAGGAAATCGCATATATGGACGTGGAACAACAGATATGAAAGGCGGCAATGTCTCACTTATGCTTGCAATGGAAGCGATTATTGAATGTGGTATTGAACTAAAAGGTGATATACATTTTCAAAGTGTAATAGAAGAAGAGAGTGGTGGGGCAGGAACATTAGCAACTATTTTACGAGGGTATAAGGCAGATGGCGTTATTATTCCTGAGCCGACGAATATGAAATTTTTTCCGAAACAACAAGGGTCAATGTGGTTTCGTCTACATATAAAAGGCAAAGCAGCACACGGTGGTACACGTTATGAAGGAGTAAGTGCAATAGAAAAAAGTATGTTTGTTGTAGATCATTTGAGAAAATTAGAAGAGAAGAGAAATGGTCGAATTACAGATCCATTATTTAAGGGGATTCCGATTCCAATTCCAATAAACGTTGGGAAAATTGAAGGGGGAAGCTGGCCAAGTTCTGTTCCCGATTCATTAATTTTAGAAGGAAGATGTGGTATTGCGCCGAATGAGACTATAGAGGCAGCAAAAGAAGAATTTGAAGGCTGGATTGGTGAATTAAAAGAAGTGGATAGTTGGTTTGGAAAAAATCCTGTAGAAGTAGAATGGTTTGGAGCGAGATGGGTTCCTGGTGAACTAGAAGAAAATCATCCGCTTATTACAACGCTTCAACAAAATTTTGTTGAAATTGAAGGGAACGAACCGATTATAGAAGCATCACCATGGGGAACAGATGGAGGTTTGTTCACACAAATCGCTAACGTACCAACGATAGTATTTGGTCCAGGAGAGACGAAAGTAGCACATTATCCAAACGAATATATAGAAATTGATAAAATGATTGCTGCCGCGAAAATAATTGCATGTACATTACTAGATTGGTGTGAGGTGAAGAAATGAAATACTATGAATCTTTTAGTGAACAGACAAAGTATTACACAGTAGAAGGGGTATTAGACTATTTTAATAAACGTGTTAGAGTTGATCATTATACAGGAAATGTTGAACGCATTATACAAACAATCGATGAATTAGCAGAGAAACATTCTTTCACTAAATGTATTATTAAAGGAAAGGGAGAGCATGTTTCAACATGGCTCTCTTTCGGTTTCTTATTGGAAGCAACGATACCTCATTATTTTCAAGGACACGATGCGTACTTCTTCGTGAAATATCATTCCAATGAAAGACGAAATAGTATTCATTGGAATGAGGAAGATAGCATTTTAAGTGGTGTAAAAGCAAAAGAAGTGAAAGAAAAAATAGTCCCAGAGGATTTTGTGTTAAGAAAAGCAACAGAAGAGGATGCGGAAGAATTAGCAATTGTCTTTGGGAAAGTATTTGAAGTTTATCCGACACCTTTAAATGAAGCGAGTTATGTAAAGCAGACGATGAAGGAAGACGATACAATTTACTATGTTTATGAATTCAAAGGGAAAATTATTAGTACAGCATCTGCTGAAATGAATGTGAAAGAAGGTAATGCAGAATTAACGAATTGTGCTACATTACCTGAATATCGAAAACATGGTTTTATGAAAAGTTTGCTAATTAAGTTAGAGGAAGAACTTCAAGAAAGATCTATTTTTTGTTCCTATACAATTGCTCGTTCGCTATCTTTCGGTATGAATGCAGCCTTTCATCAATTAGGCTATACATATACGGGAAGGCTCGCGAATAATTGCTACATTTTTGATAAGTTGGAAGATATGAATATATGGGTGAAAGATTTATCAAGCTATTCGAACGAAGTAAGACTCCCGTCTCAAAATTCGGCTGTAAAGCAAAGTAGTTAGGTGGGAGTCTGGATAATAATCAGTGGGGATGAATAAGCCCCACTGATTAAAGTTTCACTTAACTATAAATAAGCAATAGAAATATATACAAATTTCATCAAAATAATAGAACGGAATCGTCATGCTTATAATCGCATAGAGGGATGCCGAAAATCCGGCATGCTTTTGCCGGATTTTCGGCAAAAGGGGGGATGACATTGCTAGCAGTTTCGACACAAGAAGTCATTGAAGCGATTTTGGGCAGTATTGATGAGGCTATACACGCAGTAGACGAAAATGGTATTACAATTTTTTACAATACCGTTGCGGCAAAACATGATGGATCCAAAATTGAAAAAGTGTTAGGGAAGCATTTGTTAGAAGCGTTCCCTTCTTTATCTAGGGACACGAGTACATTGATGAAGGTGTTAGATACAAAAAAACCAATTGTACATCAAGTGCAGCATTATCAAAATTTAAATGGAGAAGATGTTTGTACGGTAAATACGACGTTACCTATTCTTATAGATGGAAATATTGCTGGTGCTGTTGAAATTGCAAAGGACTATTCTACAATTCAAAAACTTACTGATACAATAGTTGATTTACAGTCAAAAATAAAGCGATCATCTGGCAAAAAAGCGATAAAAAAGCATGTTGCGTTTGAGACGATAGTAACTAATGATGCTCGGTTTAAACAGACGAAAGAATTAGCGCAAAAAGTAGCGCCAACTGATGCAAATGTTTTAATATATGGTGAAACCGGAACAGGGAAAGAGCTATTTGTGCAAGCGATTCATGAAGCTTCTAAACGGAAAAATAAGCCATTTATTGCACAAAACTGCGCAGCTTTGCCAGAGTCGCTATTAGAAAGTTTATTGTTTGGAACGACAAAAGGAAGCTATACAGGGGCAATTGAACGAGCTGGATTGTTTGAACTTGTAGATGGAGGAACATTGTTTTTAGATGAACTGAATTCAATGCCGCTCGATTTACAAGCGAAAATGCTACGTGTATTAGAGGATGGAGTTATTCGTCGCATTGGCGATAATAAGACGAGAAAAGTAGATGTTCGCGTTATTACTGCAATGAACCAGCCTCCAGAAGTATGTTTAAGAGAAAATAAAATCCGCACTGATTTATACTATCGATTAAATGTGTTTTCATTATATATCCCGCCACTTCGCGAAAGAACTGAGGATGTACTGTTATTAGCGTCTTACTTTTTGAAAGAATATAATAAAAGTTATAAAAAAGGTGTACTTCAAATGGATAAGGAAGCGAAAGAAAGATTACAAGCTTATCAATGGCCTGGAAACGTTCGTGAGTTAAAACATACGATTGAACATGCTGTCATTATTGCGGAAGGGAGTTCATTAACCGCAAAGTGTTTACCACGTACATTTAGGAAAGAGAAACTTCCGAAGAAGAAAAGTATATTACCGCTTAGGGAAGCTCTTCATCAAACGGAAAAGGAATTAATAGATCAAGCGTTAATTGAAACGGAAGGGAATATTTTGCAAGCAGCAAAAATGTTAGGTATTCCGCGTCAAACGCTTCAATATAAACTGAGCAAGTACGACAAAACCGCCGAATAATCGGCGGTTTTTGTGTGTTTGCACCAATAAAAGAGCGTTTACATATATAAAAAGTAATGAATATGATAGTAAATATTGTATTAGTAATGCACTTGAAAATATTTTTCCTCATATATAATAGGGTATTTCTCACATCTACTTATCAAGAATATGAAGTTGGCATAATTATTGCTTATATAAAGGATGAGCGTATAAAAAGGGGGAATAGCAATGTTACATGATGTATACAAACCAAATCGTCACTGGAAGGATATTGAATTATGGAAAGATGTTACAGAAGAACAATGGAATGATTGGGTTTGGCAATTAACGAATACGATCAAAACTTTAGATGACTTAAAGAAAGTAATTAACTTAACACCTGACGAAGAAGAAGGTGTTAAAATTTCAACGAAAACGATCCCGTTAAACATTACACCGTACTATGCTTGGCTAATGAATCCTGATGACCCACGCTGTCCGATTCGGATGCAATCAGTACCGATTTCGGAAGAGTTATATAAAACAAAATATGATTTAGAAGATCCTCTTCATGAAGATGAAGATTCACCAGTTCCAGGATTAACGCATCGTTATCCAGACCGTGTACTATTTTTAGTAACGAATCAATGTTCTATGTATTGTCGTTACTGTACACGTCGTCGTTTTAGTGGACAAATTGGGATGGGCGTACCGAAAAAGCAATTAGATGATGCGATTGCTTATATTAGTGAAACACCACAAGTACGTGACGTTTTAATTTCTGGCGGTGATGGACTTCTAATTAATGATAAAATTTTAGAATATGTATTAAAGAATTTACGAGCAATCCCGCATGTTGAGATTATTCGTATCGGAACAAGAGCGCCAGTTGTATTCCCACAGCGTATTACAGAAAACCTGTGTAACATAATTAAAAAATACCATCCAGTATGGTTGAATACGCATTTTAATACTTCTATTGAGATTACAGAAGAATCGAAACTAGCATGTGAAATGCTTGCAAATGCAGGTGTTCCAATTGGAAACCAAGCTGTAATTTTAGCTGGAATTAATGACAGCGTTCCAATTATGAAAAAACTTATGCATGATTTAGTGAAAATTCGTGTTCGTCCATATTATATTTACCAATGTGATTTATCAGAAGGTATCGGTCATTTCCGTGCACCAGTTTCTAAAGGATTAGAAATTATTGAAGGCTTACGTGGACATACGTCTGGTTATGCAGTACCAACTTTTGTTGTCGATGCACCGGGTGGAGGCGGGAAAATTGCGCTTCAGCCAAACTATTTAATTTCACAAAGTGCGGATAAAGTTGTTCTTCGTAACTTTGAAGGGGTTATTACAACGTATCCAGAACCAGAAAACTACATCCCAGGAAGAGCAGAAGGCTACTTTAAAGAAATTTATCCGACTTATGAAGAGAAACGTTCTGATATCGGTGTTGCAGGATTGATGAGTGATAAGAAATTTAATCTTGTTCCAGATGATTTACAACGTATGAATCGCCGCAAAGATTATGAAGTCAATGAAACGCATGCTTCTTTAAAAGATAAACGTGATAAGCGTGATCAATTAAAAGATAAAAAATATCAAGCGCAAATGGCAAAGTTAGATGATGACAAAAAAAATGAGGGTGACGCAGTATGAATTGTATGTGGTGTGACAGTACAGAAGCGAAAGAAAGCTTGAATACTGTATATTGGGAATTACCAGATGGTACGAAAGCCATTGAAATCCAAGAGACACCATGTATAACTTGTTCCTCATGTGGAATGGATTATCAATCAGACCATACTGTAAAAGAAATTGAAGACCAGTTGTTTTTAATCTATACGAAAGATTTGCCAAAGCAACTAACATACGAAGAGTTGATGGGAAGACCACGTTTATTAAAAAGGAATTATTTCGACTTTTAACCAGCTTTTATGCTGGTTTTTTTCTATTTCGCCTTGTATAATGTACCCAAGTTAGAAAGGTAGGGAATATTTTTGAATAAGACATTTTACCATTATATGATGAAACACCGTGCAGCTTTATTTAAAAATGAAATATCAGATTTAGCAGAGGCGATGTATGATGATTTAAGCTTTCCGAAGCAATCCGAAGACTATGATGAAATTAGTTCATATTTAGAGTTAAGTGGAATGATAGAAAGTATGTCTATATTTGATGAAGCATGGGATTTATATATACAAGAGAGATAATGATATTGAAGTGCTACGTAAATGAAAACATAAGGAATACATTACTTAAAAAAGTGAAGTATTTCTTATGTTTTTTATTAAAGTTCGTCTTGCTGTTAGAACATAAATGCTAAGTAAAAGCTAGTATATTTACTAGCTTTTTTTGAGTTATACACACATTCTATTTTTTTATTGAAAAAATTTATGAATATAAGCTTCTGTGATAAGCGTTTTTATGTAGGTTGCATATACTGTTATCAAAATCACGACGTTAAAAAAAGGAGAGATATAGATGGCAAGGAAAAAACAACCTAAATACAACGTAGGGGACATTGTCGTGATTACGCTATATGGAACCGTTGGGAAAGTTACAAATATGAAGGTTTTAGATGGAGTTTATGTATACGAAGTAAATAATCACGATGGGTTTTACGTTGAGCAAACTCTGCAGCATGTAACAGAGCAAGAAATGAAAAAAGGCGACACAGAGTGGATTGAATTAAATTATAACTTTACGTTTGGTGATCTCGTGCAAGTAACTGGGTATGATAAAGACGTTTTTCGTATTGTTGGTTTTCGTACAGAAGTATGGAGATATAAAAATGATGCATGGGAAGATACTATATATGAATTGTCACGAATTACGGATGGTGAATGGTTAGAAGCTGATGAATCGGATTTAACATTACTTGCTAATGCACAAACGGCAAATGCAATTTTGAAGAAAATGAAACAAGATAAAGCTGGTATGAATAAATTGGATTTAGGAAAATTGAAGTCAATTAACAATTCGAAAAAAGTAAGTGTAAAGACGAATCGCCAAGAAATTATTGATGGATTATTAGATATTTATAATGATTATCATTTGTTATTCGATACATTTAAAGATGAAGAATACAAAATTGTTATGGATGTTGTTCATAATTATTTAGTTAAATTGACAGAGAAAAAATAGTTAACTAGAAAGAGAGAATAAATTGAACAACAACATATGCAGTATAAGGTATGCCTACAATTATTAAAAAAATAAAAAGCCATTTAATAAGAGAGTCTGCCCATTGATCTTCATGCATGAACTCTTCTTTTGTTTGCCCTACTTCTTGATCTACTTCATATTGGTATTCCATAATTATTTCCCCCTTTTTGATAGCTTGTACTACCATCGTATGCACCTCGTCCAAAAGATATGACCTATAAAAAAAGAAAAACTATTTTTATAATCTCATATACATAATTTTGAGATTTTTTCATAAAACAGAAATAAAGGAGTGATGCTCATGAAGGAAATTGAAGTCGTAATTGATACGGAAGAGATTGCGGAGTTTTTTTATGAGCAACTAATTGAAAGAGGATACGTTCCAAAAAGAGAAGAAGTTGAGGACCTAGCAGATATTACATTTGAGTATTTATTAGAGAAATGCATGATTGATGAAGTTTTTGATGAAGAGGAAGATTGAAAGTAACGACGGGCTTAACTCGTCGTTTTTTACTCTTTACAAACTTGTCACAAACAGAGTCAACAATTATTGGTATAATTAAAAGAAAATTTTATACAAGAGGTGAAGGGATGTTCAAAAAAATTATTGATTCTATATTAGGAAAGAAAAAATATCGTTCGTATTCAAGTAGTGATTATCGCCGTAGAGGGCGCTCTTATTCAAGTAGCGATTATAAACGACGTTCATCTGATTATGGGCATCATCATTATAAAAGAAAACGTAAAAGCCGTAGCTTCTTTTCAAGTAGCTGATGAAATGGCGTCGTATACTAGCTTTATTTGATAGACCACTGCGAAAAAATACAATTGTTGCAGAACGTTATAGCATTGAATCAGTAATTGGAATGGGCAGTTATGGGGTTACATATGTCGTTAATGATTTACAAATAAATAAATATAAAGTCTTAAAACAATTAAGACAAAGTAAACAAAGATATGAGTCTGGTAGAAAATCATTTGAACAAGAGAAAATGATTTTACAAACATTAAATCATCATGCAATCCCTACTCTATATGATCATTTCGTATGGGAGAAAAAGAGCTTTTTTGTGATGGAGTATATGCCGGGAGAAAATTTCGAAGATTATATTTTCTTAGATGGGCATGTATATGAAGAACGAGAAGTTTTTGAAATTTTATATAAAATATTAGGAATTGTTTCGGTTTTTCATAGTAAAGGTATCATTCACCGGGATTTACGTATTCCGAATATATTAATGAGAGAAAATCAAATTAGTATTATTGATTTTGGATTGGCTAAATTGAAAGGCGAGGGTGATGAGCGAGCTACAACTTATGAAGGGGAACAAGCTTTGATGCGAGAAGTTCACTTTCGTAGCGATTTTTATGCGCTCGGTCATTTCGTATTATTTTTACTGTATGCTGGTTATGAATCCACTGAAAAAAAAGAAAAACCTTGGTATGAAGAGTTAGTATTGGAAGAGTATAACCGCGAAATGCTAATGCGAATGTTACAAATGAAAGCGCCATACTATGAGAATGTACAAGACTTGAAAAAAGATGTAGCTCACGTTTTAGAAAGGATGGAGGCCCCATGTTTCAAAAGTTTTTAGCAAGTGTTGGTATTGGTAGTGCAAAAGTAGATACGGTTCTTGAAAAAGATGAGTATATAGTTGGAGAAGAGATAGTAGGAAAGGTTCATATAACTGGAGGTTCAGTTAGCCAACAAATTGAAAGCATTTACTTAACGTTATCGACGTCTTATGTAAGAGAAGTGGATGATAAAAAAGTAACGGCAACATATGATTTAGAGCGAGTTCGTTTAACAGATCCATTTTCTGTAGAGCCAAATGAAAAAGTGGAAATTCCATTTTCGTTTTCAATGCCAATTGAAGCACCACTAACACTTGGAATGAAAACGGTTTGGGTTCATACAGGCCTTGATATTAAACGTAGTATTGATCCAAGTGACCGCGATTATATTCAAGTGTTGCCGAATGCACTATTGAACAGTGTATTAGACAGTGTAAATCAATTAGGTTTTAAAGCGCGTCATATAGAATGCGAAGAATTACCGTATCGATTACGTAAGCAGGTTCCATTCGCACAAGAGTTTGAGTTTATTCCAGTCTCCGGAGAGTACTATGGGAAATTAGATGAATTAGAATTATTAATCTTGCCAAGTGCTCACGACCGATTAGAAATTATTATGGAAGTAGATAGAAAATCACGTGGATTGGCTGGTTTATTCGCAGAAGCGCTTGATCTTGATGAGAAGGTTATTCGCTTTACAGTAACAAGTGAAGATATTCCAACGATGCAGCAAAAAATTAACAATTATATTTTTAAATAAACTATGCATAAAAAAGAAATGGAGAGGAAAACTAAAACAACCGCTCCATTTTTTTGCATAGTGAGGTTATGTATGTGAAACGATATCGACATTTATACTTGTTAAGTATTACGCTACTCATTTGTTTTGTCGTATTATCACTTTCGTATCATACCGCTTGTATTGAGAAATTTGACAATATAGTCGCGCATTTTATTCAAAGTTTTCGAAACGACTACTTGACAGCCTATTTTACTTGGGTGTCTTTTATCGGTTCAAAAAGAATATATTTTCCGTTACTCATTATTCTTGTAATGTATTTTCTCGTTAGAAAAAAGTTGCTTAGTGCATTACTTCTAACAATTAATTATTATGGATCTCGTTATTTAAACAGTATGCTTAAACTATGGTACGAACGAGCAAGACCTGATGTAACACAACTTGTTACGGCAACTGGATATAGCTTTCCGAGCGGGCATACGATGAATGCTACTGCTTTTTTAGGATTTATTGCATACGTCACAATTACAGAAGATCGTATTTCATTGCATAAAAAGTTGCTAATTATATTTATAGCGAGCTTTGTTGTATTATCTATTTCAGTTAGCCGAATTTATCTTGGCGTGCACTATCCATCTGATATATTAGCCGGATGGGCAGCGGGCGGTAGCTGGCTCGTTTTATGTGTTATATTTCATAAAGCGTTCATTAAAAAAGAACCTATGTCATAATAGGTTCTTTTTCCATTGGTTCAACATGAATGTGTGCATGATAAATGCCAAACTTTTTCCGAAGCATAGCCTCGATATTGTCAGTAATACAATGACTTTCACCAACATCCATACGAGCATCTACCTCGATTGTAATATCAACGTACGTTTGATTCCCGTACATACGCGCGCGAATATCTACGATGTTTTCCACGCCACCAATATGTTTAATAGCATCAGCGTACTCTTCCATCTTATCTGGATCGATTCCATCCGTTAGCATATGAGAAGCTTCTACGAAAATCTCCCATGCAGTTTTACAAATAATAAGGCCGACAATTAAAGCGGCAATAGGGTCTAAAATAGGCATTTGGAACTGTGAACCGACAATACCTACTACTGTACCAATACTTACGAGAGCATCCGATAAATTATCCTTTGCAGCGGCTTCTAACGACTTACTCTTAGTTTGAATCGCAATCTTTTTCGTATATTTATATACGAAATACATTACGACGGCAGAAAATAAAGCAACCCACGCAGCGAGTACATTAGGCGCTGCTTGTTTCGGATTTAAAAACGATTGAATTGCACTAATCACAACTTCTAATCCGACCGTTGCCATAATAAAAGAAGCAACAAGTGATGCGATTTGTTCTGCACGCGAATGCCCATATGGATGATCTGGGTCGCGAGGCTTACGAGAAATTTTCAGGCCAATTAATATTGCTAAAGAAGCACCAATATCCGTTAAGTTATTCAATCCATCAGCACGTAATGCGCTAGAGAGGGTAATATAACTGATGATAATTTTCATAGAGGATAAAAATATGTAGGCCATAATGCTGACAATAGCACCTTTATCAGCTTCTTTATGAGAAAGAGAATCCATTTTAATCACTCACCTTCCTATAAGGAATTTCTTTCTATACATAGAGTATCAAACGAAACTCGTGTGGGTCTATACAAACATTGTTGACGTTTTATAGCTTTTTAAGAAGGGGATAACAAAGTTTCGTTAAGGAAAAAAATGTTGAAAAGTACAAAGCGGAAATTTGTTTAAACAATTAACGATGATTACGGCATAGGAGAAGGTGGCGAGAATAATGATTCGCATAATTCCTTTCATATATATTTTTCACAAAATGACTCTTTGTAATTCCTCGTGTGAGTAATATATAAGAAATGATGAAAAAATTTAGTGGATAAGAAGAGGAGAGTAATATAAAAATGTTTATTTTCTATAAAAAGAAAAATACAAAGAGCATTTTGAAAACGAAAAAACCTCTGAAAATATTTTCAGAGGTTTTTCGTTTCTTAATATGCTTCTAAAAACTCAGTAACTTGCTCTTCAGTTTTTGCGTTAGCACTATGTAAGTGGCCAAGCTTCTCGCCATTTTGATATACAAGCAGGCTTGGAATACCCATTACTTGATATTCTTCCGCAATACTTGGGAACTCATCTTTATTAATAGAATACCATTCAAACTTATTGAACTCTTCCATTACATCTCCGATAAAGTTGTCCATACGCACGCAATCTGGGCACCATGTAGTAAAGAACTTAACAACTACTGGCTCCTCATTCGCGATGATGTCTTTGAATTCTTGTTCAGATTTGATTTCTTTCATGTTTTTGACTCCTCTCAATGTTACACGGATAAGCTAGTATTTTTATGCAAAATCCGTAATTGCAAACATCAGTGTTTTTGAAATAGATTGTTTGCAAAATCTTCGACTGCTTTTTTTGAAGTCCTGATACGACATGTGAGTAGGTGTCCAATGTGATGCCTACTCTCTTATGTCCTAATCGTTCACTTACGATTTTCGGATGTACGCCTTAGATCCTGGAAACGAATATTAGGAACCTCACTTTTCTTTATAAGCTTTTTCATGAGCTGTGTCAAACTATTGAAAAGGTATGCTGCCTTTATAGCATGATTCATTCTCTTTTGGGCACCGATATTGGCATTAGACATGTACAATCATTTTATCAAAGCGGGGAAATAATAAAGGCTAGGATTTTTCCTAGTAAAAAAGAACAGCTAGTAAAAACTAACTGATCAATTATATAAGATTATTATTTGCATTTTTATGGTGAGATGAATAATAATAATTTTTAATTAAACCGGATCACCAGGGAGTTTTATAGCAGAAAATCCGCGATTTCCAACCCGTGCTGATATTATAGAGTTGCTAAAATCCCCCATATCCGCCGCAATACGATAATGAACCGGATCATTTGGCAAAATCGGATCTGTTGGGGTATCTATCCATGTAAATGTGGAGTTAAAGGGGTACAGCAAATCTATATTACTACCTACTTCATATTTTCCAGATACAAGTGTCTTTGTTAGCAACACATCATCACGGTATAACTGATACGTAATGGCATCCACAGTAAAGGATGTGCTATGGGGTATGAATAAGAAGGTCAGTGCTGATTGTTGCACTTAATAGGACCCTATCATTTGGGTTTTCGATAGGGACAAAGACCTCCATAATCAAAAAGTTATTTGTATTTTCTAGAAGTTCTATAGAATCAGGGTCTGGTGCAAGGGGAGTGAAAAATAGTCGGGGTCCGGTATTGCCAGTGGGACCATTAGGAAATTGAAAGGGTTGAACAGGTGGAAGTGTGGGTCCAATTGACCCTGGATTTAGTGGAGCAGAAGATAAAAACTCGCCCAATATAATTCACCTCTAAAAATTCTTATTACTAATAGTAAATGTGAGAGTAAAGCAGAGTGAAATGGACAAGCGATTGTATTTTATAAATTAAATAAAAAAGTTATTTAAGTAAAAAAACTGGAAAATGAGGGGAGTGAAAGAAAAAGAACCCTTTATATAAAGGATTCTTTTGGCGGTTAATCTAACACTCATAATCATGGTCGTATTTATGGCAACATTCATCGCAAGGATTGTTCTGATCATTGCAGCAAATACAAAACGTCTTTTGAATAAATATATCAATAAAATCAAAAGCATCGGAATTATTTGTTAGAGTAAGACTTTGGAAATCTTCTACTTGAAAAATCCTTATTTCATTAGGAACTATTGTAGCGATAATTGGTCTGCTAGAACCTCTTGTACGAATAGTTACTTCAATAGAACCGGAATCGTTAGGAACAGATACCTGAAGTAATGTTTTGTTGTGATTACTAGTAAAATCTTCAAAAACCGCTCTTGAAGTGTTAGGGGGTACGATAATATCTAGAGGTACATTTCCAGTTGAGGGGGGTCCCGAACCAGCTATGGTATGGGTTTCGATAAAACAGTTATCCTTTTGGTTAAGAGAACGTGATTGTTCTTTATAATAATCATTGTGGTCATTACAACAGATGCAAAACGTTTTTCGAATAAAAATACCAATATTGCTACTTGTATTAGTATTATTTGTGACAGTGAGGCTTTCAAAATTTTCTACTTGAAGAATCCTTGTTTCACCTGTAGCTATTGTAGCGGTAATTGGTCTACGAGAATTTCTTGTACGAATAGTTACTACAATGGGGGCAGAAGTACCAGGAACATGAAACTGAAGTAATGTTTTATTGTGATTATTAGTAGAATCTTCAAAAACAACTCTTGAAGTGTTAGCTGGTACGATAATATCTAACGGTCTATTTGAACCAGCAACTGTATGGGTTTCAATGAAACAGTTATCTTTTTTGTGGTAAGAATGCGAACGGTTTTTATAGTATTTTTTACCATCTTTATAAAAGTAATCAGCCATACTCATGTTGCTCTCCTTTCTTTGAGATGTCTATATATTTTATTAAACAAAAGGAAAGAGTGCTTGTACAAAATAATAAAATCCACACTCGAAATAATAAAAAATGCTATTTTAATAGCAGGGGGCGGAATAGTGCACCTAAAGGAGTATACCGTTTATAAAGGTGAATCGCTCATATATGTATCGGGATTATACAGGAATGCGCTCAGCATATTGGAGTGTATGGTGATTCCTAATATGAAAAGAGAGCCAGAAGACTCTCTTTTTTGTTATTTGGTCCGCCAGAAAAACAAAAATCTGCAAGTGCATCAATACATTAGAAATTTTGTGAACATGAAGTACAAGGTCCACCAGTAGGTTGAAATACAACATTATCAACAAAAGCTGTTGCGCCTTCCCCACCTGTAGCAATATTTTGGAAAGCAACACATGCTATAGTAACACCAGGAGGTATACAAACAACAAGAACATAATGTTGGAAACCAGATTGCGGTTGATTCATAACTGGTATAATATGTGGAATATTTAATGCGCCAAGAGTTGAAGCAAGAGGAGGACATCCGTGTCCAACAAGTTCTGGAAAAGATACAGAAGCTATAGGAAATGCACCATCCCTTACATCTGCAGCAAAAGAAAACGTATAACAACAACCTTCGTCAACATCAACTAATTGATTAATACTTCCACCTGGTCCAATTGCCACAGCTAAGAGACTAAGTGTCCCATCTGAAAGAATACGACCACTATGAACGTTTGGAACACCTACTTCTGTAACATCCCCAACCTGATTCCAACCAGGAACTGGATCGGTTATTAATGGTGGTTCGTCAAAACCTGGATTGTCAAGAACATTAGTACATGGGCAACAGGCTACTGCCGTTGGTCCAGTTGGTCCAGTCGGCCCAGTTGATCCTGACGGTCCAGTTGGTCCAGTCGGTCCAATTTGAGGTGGGGGTACAGGGGGGAGAAAACACTCACACGGAATATGAAATTTCTTTTTAAATTCACTCATTTTTACACCATCCTTATCATTCACCCACTTACACTCTATAACTTATGAATTGGTTAACACGCAGGTATAAGAAAACAGCCCTTGGAAATTAAAATAAATACCCACATAAGCCCTTATGTCACAAATATAGAACCATTCCATAATATAAAAGGAACATGGGTTCACTCCAAAAAGCTTTTAATATATATAAAGTTCCGCTTCCTGAAGCAATACCGTTGAACCTGTTGCTCATGTTGGTAAAGTGAATGACGAAAATAGCTAGAAGTGTTGAACCGATTAAACTTGATTCAACAGCAGCCCCACGTAAAATAATATTTTCTTCATTCATAAATTCACCACCTATGATCGCTTGTCATAGGTGGTAAAGATAGAGAAAAGCATATTAACTCATGAAGCCGGAAAGTGATTATATAAAAGCGAAAGAATCATTAAGTCAACTTAAAGAACGTATCGAAAGTGTGAAGTGAGATAAAAGGAAAATGCAAGAAAAATTGTACGATAATGGTGGTTTGGTGATATACGATGGTGAATGGGTTGAAGTGGACAAGCGATAAAAGAACAGCTAGCAAAAGCTAAACGCTCGACCCTCTAAGGGGATTGGAGACTAAGGTATCTAATGTACTGGCGGAATGTTGAGTTTTATTCGGTCGATCCTAAAAAAGAACTGTATATTAGTGCCCTTCGGACTTAGTCTCTTATAGTAACATTTACTGACGTTATGTGTAAGAACTACACGTTTATTTTGAAAATAATGATGATTTATTCAAATGTAAATTCACAATTAGAGCACAATCGCATCAATACGCTCGCAGTTAACGACAGTGATATCTCCGTTTTCATCTATAAACGTAGCCAGGGATCTATTATGGAAACCTACAAATATAGAAGCTTTTAATATTGTACTGTTAACTAAAAGTTGTTTTATTTTTTTTCCTAAGTAAAATGTTTCTAAAAGATAGCAAATATCTTTAGAATTCTCTTTTTGGGTTGGGATAAAAGAAGTTTGGTTATTCGGAAGAGACGTTAGATTAGGATTAAATACTTTGGGAGTAATAGCATAGTTTATGAAAACTGACATTTTTCCGGCTCCTCTATTTTATAATTTATATTGAAATATGCTTATGGAATTTCGAAATGGGGCTTTTTTTTAAGCCCCATCCTTACTCTACTCAGCTTCAATTCTAAGCGCTTGAATATCCCGACAGTCCAAAACAATTATAGAGCCAGGTTCTGTTGTGTTATCCACAAATGTTACACAAAAATTATCTGGATTAAAGTTAGTGAAAATAAGATCCTCTAGTGTTGTTCCTGTAAGGAAAACATCTACTTCTGTGCCTAACTGTAATCTTTCTAATTGTTCGCAAACACATTTTGTATGATTAGCCATATAAAAAACCTCCTTTTCTAGGTTTACTATTAATATATTAATGAATCTAATAGAAAGCTTGGATTAATACCTTAGTGCTAGTATGTATTTTGCAAGTTTATATTTTTATAAAATAATCCTTTTATAAGTATATTGATAGAACGGAGGGGAACCGTATCGTATGAATCACTTGTCATTTTTTGAAGACATCGATGAAAAGGAGATGCGAAGACTTGTGGTGAAGGAGCTGAAAAACTACAAAGCATTGTGCGTCCGGATGAAGAATCAAGAAGAACAGGCTCAAGCGGGGGGCATCGTTCTTTTTTCTAAAATGAAAGGTGATGATAAGAATCATGAGATTCGCTTTAAACAAATTGAACGGACGTTACAGAATGCACTTGATTACGATCAACGTCAGATAATTGAGTTGAAGTATTTGGGGAATGAGAAAGTCAAAGATTCCTATGTTTATAACGAATTGATGATGAGACGTGATAACTTTTATGAGAATAAAAAAATAGCTATCCGTTTGATAGCTATTGCTTTAGGGATTATATGAACGTGGTTTTATTCTAGTGAAAATGAAATTATGTTTTTTTGTAATGTTGAGACAGAGTTTTATATGATATGTGTAAATCGTCTTACTTGGGCTCTACCTTTTGGTAGGGTTTATTTGTTTAAAATAGATTGCTGAATTTGCAGTTTACACAATTAGATACCATTTTAATTTTTATCGAACTAAAATCATTATTTGATTTGGTCCTGTACGTTTCATAACACGATATCCGTTAGTTGATGCTGTAGCGATTCCCTCATTATTTGATTGGCAATAGTTGCCTACTTGACAAGTACCATCATCACGAACAAGTAGTTTCCCGACCAATCCTACAGCTACCCATTCAGGCCTAGTCAGTCGTGAGCTACAAGAGATATTAGGGTCCCATGCTGGATTGAGTTTTTTCTTTGTTTCTATGCGTTCGGGCATAATTACATTTCCTTCATTATCTTTTATGGCTTTAACAACAACCTCTTCGTATATTTCTCGATTCCATTCATCTAGCAAATATTTAGAACATGTAGGATCTTGAGTATCTGCTAAAATTCCAGGGCGAGAACTTGTAATTCCTACGATTTAATCATCATTTGTATTGGCCTTTCTTACTTTATCACTTGCGCCGTCAAAAGTAACAAAATATCCAACGTCAATTGGTTGACCATCAATTGTTTCAAACATTTCAGCATAATCGCAAGCTCCAGCAGAAATTATATATGCACTTGCTGTTACGGTACTATCGAAACAAGCAGATCCATTATTTAAAATTTTCGCAACTACACCAGTGATATCACATTGAGCTGCTCCATTGACTAGATACCAAGAATATGGGAGGTCTACTGCAGGATTGGGTCCTCCAAGTTGTCCCATAACATGAACACCAATTAATTCATTTGCACATGTTCTAAATCCTTCTGCATGGGCAGCAACATAAGTAGCGAATGTAAAAAGACCTTCTGCGTGGGATCCTCTTTCACTGGCTGTTGTACCAAGACCTTCCGCATGAGCACTACTACCACTTGCTAAGGTAGGAAATGGTTTACCAGATTCATCAATACCACCGCCTTCCGCGTGAGTAAAATCTCCGCTGGCTGTGTTACTATCACCTTCCGCATGAGAAAAATTGCTACTAGCAGAGGTACTATTCCCTTCGGCATGCGAGGCGAAGTCACTAGCAGAGGTATCATTTCCTTCGGCATGCGAGGCAAAGCCACTAGCAGAGGTGTCATTGCCTTCAGCATGCGCATGCGAGGCGAATTCACTAGCAGAGGTGCCATTTCCTTCGGCATGCGATGCAATGGCATTAGCGTTACCAATTGATTTTATAGACAGAGTTGGAATTAAACTGGCACAGCAAAACTTAGATTTAGCTCATGGAAACGTAGCATATGTAGACAACGGTATAGGAGATGCCGTGAGAAAAAAAGCATTTGAAGAAGGAAACTTTGAAATGTTTTTTTGGAAAGATGACTTTTTTAAATATCAACAAGAATATCGTTTAGCTGTTTTAGGGGAATTTGTCGAGAGTCATTTTATTCTTAATATTGGAAAACTTAGTGAAAAGCCAATGGTAATGAATACTGTAGATTTTTTAGATGGTAATGTAACATTTGGTTTTCAAAATAAAAGCACCATTATTGGTGCTTTTTCTTTTGCGCAAAACAAACGAACACAATGAATAGAAAAAGCAAGAATCAAATGATTCCTGCTAGGTGGAGATATAAGATGGATAATCCGATAGCGCTAATAAATCCTGGTGAAATGTAAAGGTCTGATATAAATCCGTTTGGTGTTTTGATTTTTAGTTTCATGTCCCGTCTCCTTTAGATCTCTTTTAACTTACATTGCTATATACAAACCGAAAGGGAATTCGTAACAAATAAATGAGAAATATTTTTATATAAGATTCATTTAGCGATTAGCGTAAGTAGTGAACTCATGGAAATATAAAAATTCGAACGTGAGGTGGCAGGTGAAATGTAGATGGCGAGACAGCGTAGTCCAGACCGTGATAGAGCATTTGAAATATACAAAGCAAGTAAAGGTGAGAAAATTTGGACAGGCCATAAGACAAGTTCTGAATATGATAATAAGTAAGGAGATGTTGAATATTGAAATATCATACTCGAAATGTATATAACTTGAATAAACTAGCAGATAACACGAAAGCTGCAGCTTTTAAGTGGTATCAATATTGTGTAGACAATGGGATTGAAGTATTAATCTATGAAACAATCCGTAGTATTGAACAACAGCGTGAGAACGTTCGTAAAGGGGCATCACAAACTATGCGATCGTACCATTTAGTTGGTCAAGCTCTTGATTTTGTTCCGATTAATTCAAGTGGTACGGAAGATTGGGACGGATACAATAAAGAACCATGGGCATCAGCAATTCGTTATGCAAAAAACATCGGATTTGAGTGGGGTGGCGACTGGCAAGGGTTTGTAGATAGTCCGCATTTACAGTATAACTACAAAGGATATGGCACAGATACTTTTGGTAAAGGTACTCAAAACGTCCCATCTCCTTTACCGGCAAATGATGGGACAGGTGTTGCCTATGTTAATGGTAGTAATGTGAATTTACGAAAAGGACCGGGTACTGGGTATGCAGTTATTCGTCAATTAGGTAAAGGTGAATCTTATAAAGTATTTGGGGAGTCCAACGGTTGGTTAAATCTTGGGGGAGATCAGTGGGTGTATAATGATCCATCATATATTCGCTATACTGGAAAAAGCGCACCAGCAACTTCACAGTCATCAAATGAAGGTGTTGGTGTAGTAACTATTACCCCAGATGTATTACGAGTTCGTACTGGTCCAGGAGTGAATTATGATATCGTAAAAAATGTGCGCAAAGGTGAAAAATATCAGTCATGGGGATATAAAGATGGTTGGTATAACCTTGGTGGTAACCAATGGGTATCTGGTGAATATGTGAAGTTTGAAAAATAAGGCCGTCCTGTTGGCGATTTTATTTTTTATTAGATTGGTAGTATGAAAAACTCGTGGTATTGCTTAACTATTATGAGGTGCTAGTGGATTGAGTAGGGAGGAGAAGCAGCAAATTAGTCTAAACCTTTCAAATCTAGCTTGCATAATATGTAGTAATAGAGTAGAAAGGAGCAATATATATGTCTTGTTATTACTACTGTAAGAATTGTGAGAGTTACAAAAAGAAAAATCATGATTGTTGTAAAAAAAGAAGGGACTATAATAATAAGTGCAGTAAAAAATGTGATGATTGTTCTTGTAATCATAAGGAGAAAAACCTTGTAAGAGCATCCGCTTTTAGAGCGGTAAATACAGTTGATCAAAACCTTCCAGCCAATACTTTTGTCAAAGTATTATTTCAAAATGAACAATTTGATTTAGCGAATGAATATAACCCGGCAACATCAGAGTTTACTCCGAAGACTAGAGGCGTTTATTCCGTAATTGGAACGATTGGTTTCTTTCCAAACGATACAAATGTAAACTACAGAGCGCGTGTAGAAGTTCGAGTGAATGGAAATGCGGCAATTGCTATAGATAACGACTTTTTTGGTCCGATAAATTTTGGGAATGTCGTAAGTGTTTCAACAATACTACAATTACATGCAGGTGATTTTGTTGAGATTTTTGCGCAAAGTAGTATAGATGGAGTTATTAGTAGTTCAGAAGATGGTTCTCATTTTGAGGCTGCCAGATTTCCATCTCCAATTGTATAAATATTAAAAAGGAAAAATTTATTAACTCTGCTTTTCGGTGGAGTTTTTTTATTTCATAATAGCAATAGCTCGTCCAAACTTTTTAAATTTATTTTGCATAGTATACAATAATAGATTTAGAAAGGGGATATAAATATGTCGTATTATTACTGTAAGCATTGCAATGGCTATAAAAAGACACCGCATACTTGTTGTAAGAAGAGTACAGATTATTACGATAAGTGTCGTGATAATGAGAAAGATAAGCTTGTAAGGGCATCTGCTTTTAGAGCTGTTAGTACAGTAGATCAAAATGTCACTGCAAATACTTTTGTTAAAGTATTATTCCAAAATGAACAGTTTGATTTAGCGAATGAATATAATCCAGTAACATCAGATTTTATTCCGAAGACTAGAGGGGTTTATTCTATTATTGGTACTATCAGCTTTGCACCTAATGATAGTAATACGAGTTATAGAGCGCGTGTAGAAATTCGGATAAACGATAATCCAGCTATAGCGATAGATAATGACTTTTTTGGTCCACCCAATTTTGTAAATGTCGTAGCTGTTTCAACAATACTTCAATTACATGCAGGAGATGTAGTTGAAATTTTTGCTGAGAGTGATGTAGATGGACTGATTATACAAAATGATCCAGGATTTATTAGTACGCATTTTGAAGCTGCAAGATTCCCATCTCCAATAAAATAAAAGACATATTTGTGATGTATGGATTATTTTAAAAAAAGGCTCTACCTTATGGTAGGGCCTTTTTTTAAAGGTGTTAAATTGGTAATAAATTAAAATAAGTTCATAAACACTTGATAAGCAACACCTAGAGTTAATACGATAGCTAATAGTTTTGCTACCCAACTCGGTGCATTTAAATTTAGTAAAAGGGAATGACATATACTAAATGTAATGCCGAGTGTTAAAAGAATTGCGATAAGATATAAAACTAATAGGAAGAAAGGGTGCTCTATGGAGCCAAAGTCAATTTTGGATTGAGTCATGTAATATGTACCTCGTTTTTGTTGATATATTAATATAATAATAAATAACACGAAAAATTGGAATAGTTATGTAATAAATGCTATAAAAGTAAATTTGAAGTTATGGATGGAGTAGAAAAAATAATCTTTGAAAAGACGATAAAAAGCTATCATTCGTTTAAGTATCTTTACAGTGGTTTTTGATTAAAGTTTAAGTTCGATATACAAGAACGAGTGTTCTTGATATACTGAAAAATAAAAAAGGTGCGTCTACATGATTGATTTTAGTAATATAGTTGGAAAACTAGATGAAATGATTTACAAACCTAATAATCTATTCATTACTAACCAAAAAGAAGAAAAGCAAAATTCAGAATATGCAGGAGGGATATTCCAGCTAAATAATAGAAGTATACGATTTAGGGTATCAAAAATTACGCCTAATAAGATTGGACAATTTGTTTCTTTTTGGGAGAAGGATGCTTCCATGAAAAATCAGGCATTTCCTTATGATTCGGCTCCTAATCTTTTAGTTATTACTTGTATAGCGGATATTAAACTAGGACAATTTATTTTTCCAAAAGAGATTCTTCTAAAAGAAAAAATATTAAAAACTCAAAACCAAAAAGGGAAAATGGCTATGAGGGTTTACCCTATTTGGGATAAACCTGTTAGTAATCAGGCTAAGAAGAGTCAACTATGGCAACTTCAATATTTCGTCGATTTAAGTGATGCTGAAAATGTAGCTATAGATAAATTGTTAAACTTATATTCATAGCGCATAATAAAAAAAGATTTGAAATATTCAATGTTTGTTCAGATGGATATTTGGAAACATTAACAGAATAAGCCGTTAAGTAAAGAATAAAAAGGAGCATACAAATAAAGTATGCTCAAAAAAAGATAGGTTTTATGAGTGGAGAATCTCCATACGATAATATATGCGCATTTCATTAATATGTGTAAAATATCAACAAAATATCAACAAAATATCAATTAATGAGTTATTTTAGTTTTTAATGAATTCATGTTTTTGCGAAATGAAAAAGAGCCGTTTCTTTTGAAAGATGCGGCTCTTTTTGCTATTTTGTTATCGTACTGTTCGAAATGATAAATCATAAAATTATACGATTAACAATTGGATAATGATCGGACTTCAGTTATATATTTCTTAAAGTCTGGATATTGAGATACAGTTTGGCAGGTAGGGGTGAGTAGTTGATTAATTAAAGATACATTTGTAATTACTTCGTTACAAGGACCATAGAATGTAACTTTTAGCTTTGAATTCGGGGGAACTTTGAATACGATAGGGATTTTTTTCATTAAATAACCTCCTTACATAACAGAGGTTATATGTTTATTTCCTTTTAATTAGGAAGACATATTAATATAATATGTAATTTTTATTGTAGTTGATCATTACATATACTGTATGAGTTGATGTAATTTCTATTACGTATCCAAATAGTGTTGTGAAAAAATATATATCATGTTTATAAAAAGCTTAAAAACAGACGAATATGAGGGAATAAGCGGTAATTAACTTGTCTCTATATAATAAATTGTAAAAAGGCAGCTTTTTTTAGCTGCCTTTTTACAGGGAGATTGAAAAATATTGGAGGTCAGTCATGAGTATAAGCTAAAATAGCTTACATATAGTATGCACACTATTTATAGTTTTATCCCGATATTTATAGTAAGAAAGTTAAATTTGTCTATTTAATTTAAAGAAAAATATTTTAGATAGGCTGTATATTTTGAAAATATGATGAGATTATATTTATTTATTTTATGGAGAGTTTGTATTAGGCATATGAGTCTAACAATAATACAAGCTTTGAATAAGATAATAAAAAGGAGTTGATTAGTAATGGGTTATATTATAGATATTTCGAAATGGAATGGAAATATTAATTGGGATATTGCAGCGTCTCAGCTAGATTTAGTTATTGCTAGAGTTCAAGATGGTTCGAATACGGTCGATTTTATGTATCAAGGTTATGTGAAAGAAATGAAGAAACGTAGTATCCCATTTGGGAATTATGCGTTTTGCCGTTTTATATCTATTTCAGATGCAAAAAAAGAAGCGCAAGATTTTTGGAATCGTGGCGATAAAAACGCTAAATTTTGGGTGGCAGATGTAGAAGTTCAAACAATGGTAGATATGCAAGGCGGGACTCAAGCATTTATTGATGAATTACGCCGATTAGGTGCAAAAAAAATTGGTTTATATGTAGGACATCACACGTATGTATCATTTGGAGCTCGCAATATTGAAGCTGATTTTATTTGGATTCCTCGTTATGGAGGGAATAAACCAGCATATCCTTGTGATATTTGGCAATATACTGATTCAGGAAATGTTCCTGGTATTGGAAAATGTGATTTGAATCAATTAATTGGGAATAAAAATCTTTCTTGGTTTATAGGTTCAAATCAAACAAATCAATCTAGTATTGGAGATAGTAAGCAACCAAATGGAATTGGTATTGCAGTTTCAAAATATGCTGATGGATACGGTATAAATTTATATGAGAATCCTGCGAATCCACAGTTTACAGGAAGACTTACGAAAAAAATCCCATATATAATCTATAAAGGCTATTGGGGAGGTGGCGAAAAAGATATGATTTGTTTAGGTGGAGAACAACAGTGGGCTAAGTTAGAGCATTTTAATGTGCAATGGTACTATGCATACTCAAAATACACACCTGGATATGAAATTAGAACGTACGATGGACCAAACGGGAATGATACAGGTGCGGTCGATGGAAAAATTCCTTATCGTATTTGGAATCGTCAGGATGGATATGTAGATATAGGTGGAAACAAATGGATCAAAGAAGAACATGTACAGATTAAATAATGTTAAAAAATCGGCTTGATGCCAGCTTTTAGTGTTTAATAAAGCTTGCCTCTGACATGAAGAGAAATACTTGCGGAAAACACATTAATTTCACAATAGCGCTGTATAGTTCCTAATATACAATTATCAAAGTGAGGTATTTGAATTGAAAAAGAATAAGCTATTTATGGGAACTATTATTACATGTGTGGCGTTAGCATTGTCTGCGTGTGGTTCCTCAGACAATGTTGCAACATCAAAAGTAGGAAACGTGACAGAGAAAGAGTTAAGTAAAGAATTAAGGCAAACATATGGAAAAAGTACTTTATCTCAAATGATGTTAAATAAGGCATTGCTAGATAAATATAAAGTTTCAGATGAAGAAGCTAAAAAACAAGTAGACGCAGCGAAGGAACAAATGGGTGACAAGTTTGAAGTGGCTTTAGAGCAAGTAGGGTTAAAAAATGAAGATGAACTAAAAGAGAAAATGAAGCCAGAAATTGCACTTGAGAAAGCGATTAAAGCGACTGTCACAGATAAAGATGTGAAAGATAACCATAAACCTGAAATGAAGGTAAGTCACATTTTAGTGAAAGATGAAAAAACTGCGAAAGAAGTAAAAGAGAAAATAAATAATGGTGAAGATTTTACTGCTTTAGCGAAACAATATTCGGAAGATACTGGTTCAAAGGAACAGGGCGGAGAAATAGCTGGTTTTGCTCCTGGTCAAACTGTGAAAGAGTTTGAGGAAGCTGCGTATAAATTAGATGCAGGACAAGTAAGTGAGCCAATAAAAACATCTTATGGTTATCATATAATAAAAGTGACGGATAAAAAAGAATTGAAACCATTTGATGAAGTAAAAGATACGATTCGAAAAGATTTAGAACAACAAAGACTGCAAGATACGACAGGTAAATGGAAACAACAAGTAATCAATGATCTATTGAAGGAAGCGGATATTAAAGTAACAGATAAAGAATTTAAAGATACATTTAAATTCTTAGATGAGAAATAAGACTTAGAAGAAAAACAGAGATTTAGCATAATGCTATATTTCTGTTTTTTTATTTTCAATAGAAAAGGGAACTCATATAGAGTTCCCTTTTCACGTTAGTGTGTGAGTTATAAATAGATAGTAAGACAATACAATATTACATTTAAATATTAAGAATTACAATGGGAAAATTTGGTTGTAGATAAAAGGGATAAGCAATTTAATTCGCAAAATGTTGAAATGATAATGTTTTAGTTAATTAATTTTGTTAAATATTAACTAAATATATTTTTTGTATTTTCTTAGAGAATGAATAGAAGACATAATTTAAAGAATGATACATACCATATTATCGGAGAGTAAATTGATTTTATATGAAATGTAGAACTTTTTGTTGCAAAAAGTCTTCTACATTATGATTTGAATAACTTTAGATTTACTAGATTATTAAATTAACTTGGAGGAGAATATATGAAAGTTATTTTCAAAAGAGAAGACGGAGGGGAAATTTTCGAATCAGCTAATGAAAATATAAGTATTCTACTAGATGTATTAAAAGAAACAAAAGGGATAAAGATTGGGATGATTGAGTATGAAGTACTAGAATATAAACTGGAATATTATCGGAATCCGAAAAAAACAGAAACAGAGAGAGAATTACATATTATTATGCAACCTAAACTTAATCAATAGAGAAAGTAAAGTAATGAAACGATTAGTTTTGACTTTGTTCGTCTTTACTGATTATTATCTCGCACATAGCAGGATCAATGAAATGATTTATCGAAATATATGAAACTTATAAAGAAAATATTGTTTTACATTCTTTATAAGTTTCGAAAGTTTTGTGAGTTTCGTTCATAATAAAAGTATATGCTTATGTCGTTGGATGGTTAATGAATAGTAAAACTAAAACTTCTTTTATCTATGCAGGAAATGAATATATAAATGTATTTATACTTTGTTGAACAATATTGGAGGAGTTAAAAATAAGTTTAGCTAGTTATAGGTTGTAATGTAGAAGTGCCGTTAACCCCTGAAGATTCCAATGATTTAATCATAATTGGACCGTACTTTTCAGATGAAGGTTTACTTGAAGTTGTAAAAGACCATCAATTTCAAACAAATTATATTTATGAAGTATCATCAGGATGGGGAATTGAACTAGTTGAGTGGCAAAGCTTAAAAGAGAAGGAAGAAGCTCGAAATAAACTTTTAACTTTATGCTCAATTATGGAAGAGTATTTAAAAGAGGGGGAATACTTTGGATTATTTAGTTGTTGGGATGGTGATGAAGATCAGGAAGAAGTTGGGGAATTAAACTTGAAAATAAATCATTTTGATGTAGCTGAAATTTGTATGCCAGAAAGAACGTTAGTTAAGATAGAAAAGTAGAACAATAAAAGCGACTAAACATTGGGTGGAGTCGCTTTTATTGTTGCTACACGTATTCTATGATGCGATGGGAAGTGCAAAGAAAATTGATTAATAATAGGGAGTAATTAATGAGTATGAATAAACTTCATAGATTAAAGTTACATTTTGTTTGAAAAATTTACATGTTGCACTTCCGAAAGAACGTTAGTTCGTGTATAATAAGAACAAACGTTCTTTCTAGGTGGAGATTTATACAAATTCATAAATAGTTTTGAATTGGAAAGCTACGCTACATATTAAATAAGAGATGGATAAAGTGTATTTAAAAGTGAAATTTCTATTTTGTGAATGGATAGATATAGAAAATTGAGGAGTAAATAAAATGAATTATGTAAAGATACAGGAAACAGGAAGAGAGTGGGTTCCGTTTACAGTAATGTCGGAACAATTATTAAATATGAAAAAAATTATTGGAGAGAGATTAAAAGTCCAAAGACCACTAATAACAAATGAAGCGAAAGAAAGTATTTCAGACAAGTTATTAACTTCATTATTGTCTGAAGAAGAGATGTTAGTGACATATTTTGAAGAAGGATACATACTTACAAGTTATATGACAGTGGTTCATATAAATCCTATTCAACAAATTGTAAAATGTACAGATGCATTTTATAAAACATATATATTTTCTGCAATGGACATAATTGATGTAACCTAAAAAAAGCTAAATTTTGAAATTTAGCTTTTTTGATTTGTCCCGCTATTGGCGGGTAGTTAGATTCACACCTCAAAATTTGGCTGTACGTCAGGCTGCCTGCAAAATCCAAATTGTTATGGGCTAATAGTCAATGGATAATAGACAAAGCCCTTACTATTTTTGAAGAGGTGAAGAATTAAATGAAAAAGCAGCTAGAGATGTAAACTAGCTGCTTAGCCCCAGGGAAAGGGAGAAAAAGATTGGGCACTCAAAAAATCAACGATAGCTGTTTATCAGCCTGAGTATAGTATAGACAAATTTAAAAATATTATACAGATCTGGTTAGGCTGTACCAACTTGGTTTTGATCTGCTAAATCAGAATCAAATGTATTAGTCGCGCTAACCCCACTAAAAGTGTTCACAACGAAACCAACGTTAGATGCGCCAGAACCGTTATAAGCTTTTGTATTCTCTTTTGGAGAAACGTTGTAGAAATCACCTAAGTTGAAAGATCCGTTACTATTTTGTACAACTAAATTCCCAACAACTGAGGGCATAATTTTCACCTACCTTATAAGTAATTGTTTGCACTACTATATGAAGGTATAGCCTAATTGGTTCATTTGACAAATATTGTGGGATAGGAAAACGTTTGAAGCTTTATTTAATCAATTTAACAAAAAGTATGTTAAAATTAATGAAGAGTTGAATTTTATAAAGTGTAAATTCTAATAATTAATATATACGGAAATTAAAGGAGGCAAAATGTAATGGATAATGTTATAAAAACAGTAGATTTAACAGATGCAGAATCAAGTAAACTTGTTGCTTTTATTTGTAGTAATGATGTTACATTGATCGAAAAATCATTTTGTCCTAATGAAATAAAATTAAAGTTTAATGAAATAGCGATTTTATCGGCAATTAAAACAGCATATATTACGAAAGTATCTATAAGGAAAGAACTTGAAGCGATTTTTCACGATACAGGCGTTTTATTAGTGAAGCAAAATATTGAAAGGAATAGTATTCAATCTATAACAATGCATTTTGAACAATTTAAAAAGTTGCAAAATGAGATTGAGAATTTAAATGAAAGCGTGTTTAAAGCGACGTGAAAATACTTGGATAAAGGTGGGCCATGTTATGTTGAAAATGTGGATTGAAAAGTATTTGGATAAATCGAACCGTAAACATAAATATAAATATACTTTCATCAATGTGTAACCTATATTTATTGATATGAGAAATGTAGGAAAGAGCAGATACAATTTAAAAATAATAAAGATACAAACAAAAAGAGTAACTATGATAGTTACTCTTTTTATTTGTAAAATGTAATATCAAAAATACTTCTAAAGTATGAAATGAATTGATACTTTAGTAAGAATTTGAATAAGAATTAAAAGAGTAATATTAATTGAAAGGAGGAGATGAAGTTGGAGCGAAACGACATTGAAAAACTTGTAATTATTACTGGAGTAACGCAAGGGTTAGGACGTGCATTGGTTGATAGATTTCATGAATTGGGATGGAACATAGTAGGGTGTGGACGCTCAAAAAATAAAATTGAAGAGCTTAATAAATATTACGGTGCTTCACATGATTTTCAAATAATTGATGTTTCAAATCATCACCAAGTTAGTAAATGGGCAAGTCGTATTCTTAATAAGTATAGGGCTCCTGATATGTTAATAAATAATGCATCGATTGTTAATCAAAACGCACCGTTATGGAAAGTTACCGCTCAAGAATTTGAAAGTGTAATGAGTGTAAATGTGAACGGGGTAGTAAATGTCATTAGGGCGTTCGTCCCGGCGATGATAACTAGAAAAGAAGGGATTATTATTAATATGAGCTCTAGTTGGGGAAGAGAAGGTGAGGCTGAACTTGCGCCATATTGTGCTTCCAAGTTTGCTATTGAAGGTATCACGCAGTCCATGGCAATGGAACTGCCAAATGGCATGGCCGTAGTTGCGTTAGATCCAGGTGGAAGTATTAGCACTCCAATGCTTCACTTATGTGCACCTCAATATGTAAAAGAATCTCCTACACCTGAAATGTGGTCACATAAAGTAATTCATTATATATTGAATATATCAATAGATAAAAACGGTGACTCATTGACATGTCCGGTATGCATTTAATTTTCAGATAGGTATTAAATGTGATATGCACATTTTTGAAGGACAAGCATATATTGAATTGTGTAGAAAGCATTTGCAAATTAGACATTTATCGAGAAGGCCCTTGTCAAAAAGAGCACCTAAAAGGTGCTCTTTTGTATTCTTAGTACATTATGTGATGCACAAAATTACATATGAAAAATAAAATAATGAATTAAAGGTGATATTTGTTTGTTTTGAATGTACTAGAAAATTTAAATATAGGTGATGGGAAATGAACCTACGCGATTTAGAATTGACAGGGGCCTGGTTTCAAGTAGGAGGAAATCTTATAGCAGCAATTGGAACAACTAGAGGGTTTGCAGGGGAAGAAAAGATTGAGTCGGATCTTGTTATTGTAGGGAGTTCATTACAAGCTCTCGGATATATATTACAAATTATAGCAACTAATGATGCGAAAGATGAAGATAAATGTGAGAAGCAGGAGGTAACTATAGATAATAAAAATAAAGCGCTAGCGAAAACGGGGATTGAGTTATTAGCTTTAGGTAATATTTCAAATGTAATAGGAACGTATTTTAATCTCAATGAACAAACGAAAGAAAATGATTTTCTTATAATTACTGGAAATAGTTTGCAATCAATTGGCGCTTTTTTAGGAGTAGAAGTAGCATTGAATGAGATAAATGGAATACAGTGGATTATCGTATTAGGGAATTCAATGCAAAGTTTAGGTGCGGGATTACAAGCATATCAAGGTATTCAAAATATATCAAAAGAAGAAAAGGGAAACGAAGACAGTAATATAGAAAAAGAAGATCAACGTATAATAGGACTAATAGGTATTTGGATACAGGCAATAGGTACTGTAATTTCAGCAATTGGATTAACCGAAATAGTAGAGGAACAACGATTGGAATCTACGAAAAGGTGATGAAATACTCATTTCAATGAAGTTTGGAGTATTTCAATTTTAGAAGTAGGACAAGATGGATGTGTTAATTGTTTTGGTAGGCTTTTTCTTATAGGCGTAGAATATACATATAAATGAACAAGTGAAAATAACTTGTTAACGTTAGTGAGACGCTCCTCATTTAGTTGTACTATTATATGTGATTTTTGTAATGATGAGTTTTTATATATGCTTTTAGAAATAATATGATTTTATAGGTTTGAAAATGTAGGAGATGGATAGGTAAGAATTGAAAAATAAATATTAAGGAGTTTTTTAGACATGATGTACTTATTAGCAATTCTACTTCCGCCGGTAGCTGTTTTATTTTGCGGAAAGCCGTTTCAAGCGATTATTAATTTCATCTTAACCTTAATTTTTTGGATTCCAGGAGCGATACACGCAGTTCTTGTCGTACATGATAAAAAAGCCGACAGGCGACTTAAAAGACAAGTTCAAGCGTACGATGAAATTAATAAAAGAAATAGAAGGTAAATTGCGAGTGGAAACATACAAAAAAAGAAAGGGGATTTGATTCACCTTTCTTTTTTGTATGCCAATCAAGTTTAAATTTTAGTATAGCGGTAAGAATTTTTAATATAAGTATTATGATAATAACTTTTAGAGTGTGCGTTTAATAAACCGGTGTAAATGCTTTCTGGCACATTAAAGAAATCATACATACCATTCTTTAGTTGAATACGTAAAATCATAGAAAAAGGATTATAGCCAACAGCAACTATATTTTTTGAGATAACGGGAGAGAGCTTCATCAATACGCAACTCCTTACTTTTCATTTTAGATGGTTTCTTCTAGATAAGGGGATTGTCGTGTTGAAATCCTAATAATTAAAGAGGTATTATATTTATATGCGATATATCAAATGTTCTTTATACGTAATTATAAGGAAGTTCACACGAAGTACATATCGTTGTGCTATTTTTATTTCACCTTTGATTTATAAATAAGAAAATATTGACCATTTGAAAAAAAGGTATATTATTTATACGAGGTATTAAAAATTCACTTCTTACATTCTATGCTTTAAGGGGCAGCATTATTAGAAAAAATAGAAGTGAAAATAGTTTGTATAAGAAGTATTCTAAAATTTATAATCTGTGAATTGGGAAAATATTGAATGCTCCAGGTCAATATACTTTCTTGATTAAATGTATTTGTGAAAGTGACCTCAATATTTTTAAGTAAATCAACGGGAGAATTGAAAGGCAGGAGAAAGTAACATGTCAGAAAATTATCGTTCTCGAGAGGAGCGAAGACAAGTTCAAAAGAAAAAACAGCCAGCTTCTAAAAAAACAAAACCAAAAGGTAAAACATCGTTTTTTCGTAAATTTTTAATTAGTTGTTTACTACTTGGTATTGTAGGTTTAGTGGCAGGGGTGGCTACCTTTTTCGTTATGATAAAGGATGCGCCGAAACTTGAGAAAGCAAAACTTGTTAATCCGTTATCCTCAAAAATTTATGATAAAGACGGGAATTTGGTATATGAATATGGGAAAGAAAAGCGGACGAATGTTACGTATGATCAAATCCCTAAATTGGTAGAAAATGCATTTTTAGCGACAGAAGATGCACGTTTTTATGAGCATAGTGGAGTAGACTTTAAAGGTACTGCACGTGCAGTTTTAGTCAGCCTTAAAGGAGATTATGGCTCTCAAGGTGGAAGTACGATAACGCAGCAAGTTATTAAAAATTACTTCTTATCGATGGAAAAAACGTCAAAGCGTAAGGTTCAGGAAATATATTTAGCGTATAAGCTAGAACAACAGTATTCAAAACATGAAATTTTAGAGATGTATTTAAATAAAATTAATTTAGGTAATCGTTCATATGGAATAGCAACAGCAGCACAAAACTACTACGGTAAAGAATTGAAAGATTTAACATTACCAGAAGTTGCGATGCTAGCTGGCTTACCAAAAGCACCGAATAACTATGATCCAACGAAAAAAGAAAATGTTCAAAGGGCAACAGAAAGAAGAAATACTGTACTAGGATTAATGAATCGACATGGATATATAACAAAACAAGAAATGGAAGAAGCATCGAAAGTTGACGTAGAAAAGGGACTTAAGACTGCAACTGAACTACAAGCAATGCCATATCCAGCATTTATGGATGCGGTTGTGAAAGAAGTAGAAAAAGAACTACCAGATGCTAATATTGGTTCTGACGGTTTAGAGATTTATACAACATTGGATCCAAAAGCACAGAAATTAGCTGATAATATTTTAAATACAAATATTATTGATTACCCAAATGATAAATTCCAAGGTGCTTTCACATTTATGGATACAAAAACAGGAGAAGTTCGCGCTATAGGTAGTGGGCGCGGTGAAAATAAAGCAGTATTTAAAGGGCATAATATGGCGATTGAATTAGATCGTGCAGCTGGTTCGACAATGAAGCCAATCTTTGATTACGGTCCTGCTATTGAATACTTAAAATGGTCTACTTATCATCAAATTGATGACTCTCCATTTAAGTATTCAACTGGACAAGAAGTGCGAAATGCAGACAGAAGTCATTTAGGCCCAATTACAATGCGTGAAGCATTAAAAATGTCACGAAATGTTCCGGCAATTAAAACTGCAAAAGAAGTCGGAAGTAGTAAATCAAAAGACTTCTCCGAGAAGTTAGGTATTACATTAAAGCAAACGCCGGATGAATCTACAGCTATTGGTACAAATGAAGTATCGCCAACTGAAATAGCTGGTGCTTATGCGGCATTTGGTAATGATGGTAAGTATACGAAGCCGCATTTTGTTAAGAAAGTAGTTTATCCAGACGGTAAATCGCAAAGTTTTGGCCAAAAACCAAAACAAGTTATGGCGGATTCTACAGCATATATGATTACTGATATGCTTCGTTCAGTAGTGACATCAGGTACTGGTACAGCGGCAAATGTGGGCTCTTTAGATGTAGCTGGTAAAACAGGTACAACAAACTATGATTCAAAACAAATAGCGAAATATAAAATTCCAGAAAGTGCAACTCGTGATAGTTGGTTTGCAGGGTATACACCGCAATATACGATGGCAGTATGGACTGGATATATGAAAGATGGTAAAGACGAGTATATTAGTGGTAAAAATACGAAAATTGCACAGTTGATCTTTAAAGAAATGATGAGCGAGATGGCTACAGATAAATCACGCTTTAAAATGCCAAGTAGTGTTATTCAAGAAGGTAGCGAGTTACGTATAAAAGGTGAAAAACGTGATTCATCTCCAAATACTAGCGTACCGGATACAACGGAACAACCAAAACAAGATCAACAGCAAAAAACTGAAGAAGAGAAAAAGCAAGAAGAATTAAAGAAACAGGAAGAACTTAAGAAACAAGAAGAGCAAAAGAAACAAGAGGAACTTAAGAAGCAAGAAGAGCAAAAGAAACAAGAGGAACAGAATAAGCAAAATGAACAAAATAATGGAAATGGTCAAGGAACTCCAAATCCACCAACTAATGGAGGTGGTCAAGGAACTCCAAATCCACCAACCAATGGAGGTAATCAAGGAACTCCAAATCCACCAACTAATGGAGGTGGTCAAGGAACTCCAAATCCACCAACCAATGGAGGTGGTCAAGGAACTCCAAATCCACCAACCAATGGAGGTGGTCAAGGAACTCCAAATCCACCAACTACTGGAGGCGGCCAGGAAACTCCAACCCCACCAACTACTGGCGGGAACACAGGAGAGGCTCCTTCCAATAATGGACAATAAATAATGCATTTTAAAAGCACCAAAGGTACCGGAAAAAACGGTTTCTTTGGTGCTTTTTGTATTATAAAGAGTAATATTATTTTTAAATGTTAAAAGTGCCATAGAAATTTTGAAAGTAAATTGATGGGAAATGATAAAAAATTTGAGTTGGCGGTATTGGATAACTAGGGCTATAAAAAGTAGTACTACTCGGGTGTGTACCATGATGCCAAAATGAAGGGGTGACTTGGTCAGTCGATTGATATTGTTGCCAAGCGGCAGGAAGTTCGATACCAACATCAGAACTAGCTGTATGAACGGCAGGAACATGTATTGAGGGAGCTGATGGGACAACGGCGGTTATTCTTGGTGATACCCACATGAAAACAATCACTCCTAAGTTTAATAATAAAATAGTATATTCTTTTAGAACATATAAAGGTACATATATAGGTTTTTTGCTTAAAACATAGGTATAAAGTCGTAAGACCAACTTAAATTGATGGTAGACCAATTATTATGAAAAGATACGTCTATTAGCGGAGGGCAAGGGAACATGAAAAATATACAATTGATGTGTTGATTGCAATATTTTACGTGTTTATGGAGGAATTTTAATGGAACGATTATGGACGAAATCATTTATTCAAATGACTATCGCGATGTTATTTTTATTTACAGGGTTTTATTTGCTTGTTCCAACGCTCCCGCTCTTTATTAAAGAGATTGGTGGAAATGAATCGCAAGTTGGACTGATGATGGGAATGTTTACAATAGCGGCAGTTGTAATACGGCCGATTATTGGAGGTATGTTAGATCAATATGGTAGAAGATCTTTTATTATTTTCGGACTCATATTTTTTGGGATAACGATGTATTCGTATAATTTAGCATCGACTATTGTCCTTTTAGCTGTTTTACGCGTTATTCACGGAGTGACGTGGGCTGTTTCTACAACAGCAGTTGGAACAGCGATTACTGATATTATTCCAGATTCACGTCGTGGTGAAGGGATGGGCTGGTATGGCATGGCGATGACAATCGCGATGGCAATCGGACCGATGATTGGATTATGGGTTGTACAAAATTATTCATTTCATGGTCTATTCTTGTTAGCAACTCTTTTATCCTTTATGGCAGTCGTATTATCGTTAATAACGAAAATACCATTCACGCCACAAAAAGAAAAAGGGAAAATTCAGCTGTTTGAAAAATCCGTTTTATCAATAACAGTTGTCGTTTTCTTTTTATCATTTGCATATGGAGGAATAACAACATTTTTACCGTTATTCGCGTCATCAATTGATGTGAATCCTGGGACATTCTTTCTTGTATATGCAATTGCCTTAACAATTGTACGACCTATTTCAGGAAAACTATTAGATAAGTATGGAGAAGTTTTTATCATACTGCCAACATTATGTATTACTATTTTAGCGATAGTTGTACTAACGATTTCAAATGGTTTGATAGGTGTAATGATTGCAGCGGCATTATATGGTGTTGGATTCGGTTCAGCACAGCCGGCTTTACAAGCAGCGATGCTGACAATTGTTGATCCTAGTAAAAGAGGAGTTGCTAACGCTTCATTCTTTACCGCCTTTGATTTAGGGATTGGATTAGGTGCGATTTTACTTGGAGTTGTTTCACAAATGTTTGGTTACCGTATTTTGTTCGCTGGTAGTGCAATTTCAGGATTGATAGCTTTAAGTATATTTGTCATTTTTGTAAAACAACGATTAGGCAAAAAAGATTTTGTGTAAACATGATGCTCGACGATGCTTTAAGGAAGAATTGCGTATAAAGCATGATGAATCTATTTGATTTATCCCGCTATTTGCGGGCAGTAAGACTCCGCCTCAAAATTCGGCGGGAGATCAACTGCCCTAAACGTCCGATTGGTGTGGCCTAATAATCAGTGGGGGGATAAACAAATCCCCACTGATTAAAGTTTCACTTTATTGTAAGATACAGAGGGAGTAGCTCAATTCATCTAGTATATTTTTTAGGAATTGTTTCTGAGAAACCAGTTCGGGAAATAGTTCCAGTTGAGAAAGACGGTATTTTATTTTTATAGATTTTGATAATCTTTCGTACTTTCAAAACTATGATTTAGTTGTCAGCTATCGTAAAGAAACGAAAGAAATTTAATTTAATTATGTAAAATAATAACTTTATTAAAAATAAATAAATTTTATATAAGAATTATATTTATAGGATTGTGAAATAAATATTATTAAAAACGAGCTGTGCATGAGTGCGGCTCGTTTTTTTATATTTGTTAAATAAAAAGAGATTAAAGGTATGTTTAGTGGGATTATATGGATAATTGTTATATTTCGTTTTAAAAAATCGTAAAAGGATGTCTATACTTTTTCAGCAAGTGTGAAAGTTATTTTTGGAAAATTGTATTATTACATCGGTAAAAGTATAGGAAACTTATCATTATAAAATAAATTGAAATCTTCTAAAAACTCTGATACATTGAAATAGAAATGTAGTTCCAAAGTATTGTAAAGGCTTACAGTTATGTGCACGAAGATCTATTAGGATTGGAGGAAATAATGATGAAAGCTGAAGAAAAATTTTCCCCGGGATTAGATGGTGTAGTAGCAGCGGAGACGAAAATTTCGTTTCTTGACACAGTAAAAGGTGAAATTGTAATTCAAGGGTATGATTTAATCGAACTCTCAAAAACAAAAGAGTATTTAGACATTGTGCATCTTTTATTAGAAGAACATCTACCGAATGAAGATGAAAAAGCAACAATTGAAAAGAAATTAAAAGAAGAATATGCAGTGCCAGAAGGTGTATTCAACGTGCTAAAGGCATTGCCAAAGGAAACACATCCTATGGATGGGTTACGTACAGGTGTGTCTGCATTAGCTGGTTACGATAGTGATATTGAAAACCGCTCGTTAGAAGTGAATAAAAGTCGAGGTTACAAGCTTTTAAGTAAAGTGCCAAATATTGTAGCGAATAGCTATCATATTTTAAATAATGAGGAGCCAATTCAGCCCCTTCAGGAATTGTCATATAGTGCGAATTTCTTCTATATGTTAACTGGCAAAAAACCAACTGAACTTGAGGAAAAGATCTTTGATCGTTCCCTTGTTTTATATAGTGAACATGAAATGCCAAACTCTACATTTACAGCTCGCGTAATTGCATCAACACAATCGGATTTATACGGTGCTCTAACAGGTGCAGTGGCATCTTTAAAAGGAAGCTTACATGGCGGTGCAAATGAAGCGGTTATGTACATGCTTTTAGAAGCTGGCAATGTTGAGAAATTTGAAGAACTATTACAGAAGAAACTTTATAACAAAGAAAAAATTATGGGCTTTGGACATCGCGTATATATGAAGAAGATAGATCCAAGAGCACTTATGATGAAGGAAGCTTTAAAACAGCTTTGTGATGTAAAGGGCGATTATACACTATATGAAATGTGTGAAGCTGGAGAGAAGATTATGGAGAAGGAAAAAGGCATTTATCCGAATCTTGATTACTATGCTGCTCCAGTATATTGGATGCTTGGTATTCCAATTCAATTATACACGCCAATCTTCTTTAGCTCTAGAACAGTAGGACTATGTGCACACGTAATTGAGCAACATGCGAATAATCGTTTGTTCCGTCCACGTGTAAATTATATTGGCGAGCGACATGCATTTAGTAAATAAAAACAACTGGGGAGTTGTTAGCGCCGCCCGCCAGATGGGTGTTTGACCGACACCCATCATTAATAATAACGAATTTTCGACAGAAAGGGAAGATTAGCATGATTAAAACAAATGAAATTAAACAAAAAGATGCATTATTAGAAGAAATTACGGATTATGTATTAAATAAAGAGGTTACAAGTGCAGAAGCATTCAGTACGGCTCGCTACGTATTACTTGATACGCTTGGATGCGGTATTTTAGCATTACAATATCCAGAGTGTACGAAGTTACTAGGACCAGTTGTACCAGGAACGATCGTACCAAACGGTACACGTGTACCAGGAACATCTTATGTGCTAGATCCAGTAAAAGGTGCATTTAATATCGGTTGTATGATCCGTTGGTTAGACTATAACGATACTTGGCTTGCAGCAGAATGGGGACATCCATCTGATAACTTAGGCGGAATTTTAGCAGTAGCAGATTATATTAGCCGCGTTCGTATTTCAGAAGGAAAAGAACCATTAAAAGTACGTGAAGTACTAGAAATGATGATTAAAGCACATGAAATTCAAGGTGTACTTGCTTTAGAAAACAGCTTAAACCGTGTTGGTCTCGACCATGTATTATATGTAAAAGTAGCAACAACTGCAGTAGTTGCGAAAATGCTTGGCGGAACGCGTGAAGAAATCTTTAATGCATTATCACATGCGTGGATTGATAATTCTAGTCTTCGTACATATCGTCATGCCCCAAATACAGGTTCACGTAAATCATGGGCAGCAGGAGACGCGACAAGTCGTGGTGTTCACCTTGCAATGACTGCTTTAAAAGGTGAAATGGGTTACCCAACAGCATTATCTGCACCAGGATGGGGATTCCAAGATGTATTATTTAATAAACAAGAATTAAAATTAGCTAGAACACTAGAGTCATATGTAATGGAAAATGTATTATTCAAAGTGTCATTCCCAGCAGAATTCCATGCACAAACAGCTGCAGAATGTGCTGTGAAATTACATCCGGAAATTAAAGAAAGATTAGATGAAATTGATCGTATTACAATTACAACTCATGAATCAGCAATTCGTATTATTGATAAAGAAGGTCCATTAAATAACCCAGCTGATCGGGATCATTGCCTACAATACATTACTGCAATCGGTTTATTAAAAGGTGATATCGTTGCGGATGATTATGAGGATGTAGCAGCGAATGATCCACGTGTAGATGAATTACGTAATAAGATGGTTGTTGTTGAAAACAAACAGTACAGTTTAGATTACCTTGATCCGAACAAGCGCTCAATCGCCAACGCTGTTCAAGTTCATTTTAAAGATGGTACTGTAACAGAAAATGTGGAATGTGAATACCCACTTGGTCACCGTTTCCGTAGAGACGAAGCAATTCCAAAAGTTGTTCAAAAATTCACTGCAAATATGGCAGGTCATTATTCTAGTAAGCAACAAGAACAAATTCATGAGGTTTGTTTAAATGAAGAAAAACTAGAAAATATGAATGTAAACGAATTTGTAGATCTATTCTTAATTTAATAATAGGGGGAATTTAGAATGGCTTGGGTTGTGAATAAACAGTCAACACAAGAGGAGCTTGCAAATGGCTTCCGAGCTTTAGTAGAAGCAAATGAAATTTTGCAAATTCCAGGTGCTCATGATGCAATGGCGGCTCTTGTTGCAAAAAATACAGGTTTTTCAGCTCTTTATTTATCGGGAGCTGCTTACACTGCAAGTAAAGGTCTACCAGATTTAGGAATCGTGACTTCTACTGAAGTAGCAGAGAGAGCAAGAGATCTAGTAAGAGCTACAGATTTACCAGTCCTTGTAGACATTGATACAGGATTTGGTGGAGTACTAAACGTAGCGAGAACAGCTGTAGAAATGGTAGAAGCAAAAGTAGCGGCTGTTCAAATTGAAGATCAACAATTACCAAAGAAATGTGGACATTTAAATGGTAAGAAACTTGTTACTACAGAAGAATTAGTTCAAAAAATTAAAGCGATTAAAGAAGTTGCACCGAGCTTATATATTGTAGCACGCACAGATGCTCGCGGTGTGGAAGGATTAGATGCTGCGATTGAAAGAGCGAACGCATATGTAAAAGCTGGGGCAGATGCAATATTCCCTGAAGCGCTTCAATCAGAAGAGGAATTCCGTCTATTTAATAGTAAAGTAAATGCACCTTTATTAGCGAATATGACTGAGTTCGGGAAAACGCCGTATTATAGTGCAGAGGAATTTGCGAATATGGGCTTCCAAATGGTTATTTATCCTGTAACTTCACTTCGTGTTGCAGCGAAAGCGTATGAGAATGTGTTTACTTTAATTAAGGAAACAGGTTCTCAAAAAGATGCACTTTCTAATATGCAAACGAGAAGTGAGTTATATGAAACAATTTCATATCATGACTTTGAAGAATTAGATACTGGAATTGCAAAAACAGTATTATCTGAGGATCAATAGATAAAACAACGAAGGCGATGAGAATACATCTTTGGCAAAACGAACTGCTTGATGTGAAAATTCATCGCCTTCAGTTTTCAATAATTAGATATTCCACTCATCGTAGACGAGCATATGCATTAGCGATAAAGGCCGAAATGATAGGGGGATTCAGATGGAGAAAACGAAGTTACCGTGGGATGAATTTTTTTCACTTAATAAAGATGTGAAGCATACTTTCTTTACACCAGAAGATTTTTCAGGAGATGAAGATTTAATCGCAAAAACGACAGAACAATTCGTTAAACAAGAAATTGTTCCACAAATTGAGAACATTGAACAACACAATTATAAAGTTTCTCGTCAATTATTTGAGAAAGCTGGGGAACTTGGATTATTAGGTATTGAGGTACCAGAAGATTATGGTGGGTTTGAGTTAGGAAAGGCTGTCTCAGGTCTTGTAGCAGAGAAAATGGGTTACGCTGGTGCATTTAGCGTTTCATTTAATATACACGCTGGTGTAGGTACATTGCCTTACATATATTACGGAACGAAAGAACAGAAAGAAAAGTATTTACCAAAAATCGCATCGGGAGAATGGATTGGTGCTTACGCTTTAACTGAGCCCAATGCTGGTTCTGATGCATTAAGTGCAAAAACGAGTGCAGTATTGAATGAAGATGGTACTGCTTGGAAGTTGAATGGTGAGAAGCAGTGGATTACAAATGCTCATATGGCAGATGTATATGTTGTTTTTGCGAAGACAAATAAAGGAATGACAGCGTTTATTGTCGAAAGAACATGTGAAGGTGTATCAATAGGATTAGAAGAAAAGAAGATGGGGATAAAAGGTTCTTCGACAGCGACGCTTATTTTAGAAGATGTTGTTATTCCTGCTGAAAATGTTTTAGGGGAAGTTGGGAAAGGGCATCACGTAGCTCTTAATATTCTTAACTTCGCTAGACTAAAACTTGCTTTTGGAAATATTGGAACAGCAAAACAAGCAATCGGTTTGTCAGTTCAATATGGAAAAGAGCGAAAACAGTTCCAAACGGAATTAGTAGATTTTACGATGATTCAAGAGAAAATTGCAAATATGATCATTGCTACATATGGAGCAGAAAGTGCAGCTTACCGTACTGCAGGTGTAATTGATGAAGCAATTCATGAGAGTGATGAAGATCTTATGAAAAAAATGTCCCAATTTGCAATTGAATGTGCACTGAATAAAGTAAACGCTTCTGAAACACTTGCTTATATCGTAGATGAAGCTGTACAAATTCATGGTGGTTACGGTTATATGCAAGAATACGAAGTAGAACGATTATATCGTGATGCTAGGATTAGTCGTATTTTTGAAGGAACGAATGAAATTAATAGATTAACAGTTGCAAAAATGTTAATGAAGCAAATCGAGCAAATAGAAGATGCAGAAGTAGAAATTGATGTGGCAAATGTAGAAAGAAACCAACGTTACATTTTATTAGCGAAAAAATTGTTGAAACAATCTTTGAAAACGCTCTCTAAAACTCCAGGGTTAAAAATTGATCAAGAGCAAGAATATTCACGTGTATTATCAAATATGTTGACGGACGTGTACGTCATGGAATCAGCATTTTTACGTACGAGTAAAGCAATTAGTAAAAATGGTGAAGAAAAAGAGCGTACGAAACAAATGATAACGGATGTTATTTGTGAAGAAGGCTATCGTAAAGTAGAAGAATCGGCGATTTCAATACTTTCAGCGGCTGTCACAGAAGAACAAGATAGACACGTAATTTTAGCTGAAATCCGTCAATTATTAGTGCCCTTATACACGAACGTATTTACGAAAAAGAGAGAAATTGCGAAAGCTATTATAAATCGCGGGAAATATATTGTGTAAATAGGAGGAAAGCGATATGAAAAAGATTGGTTTTATCGGCTTAGGTAACATGGGTCTTCCGATGTCTAAAAATTTAGTTAAATCAAGTTACACAGTATATGGAGTGGACTTAAACAAAGAAGCTGAAACTTCCTTTGAAAAAGAAGGAGGAATTATTGGCTTATCAATCTCAAAACTAGCAGAGACATGCGATGTGATTTTTACAAGTTTACCTTCACCTCGTGCTGTTGAAGCAGTATATTTTGGGGAAGAAGGATTATTTGAAAATAGCCACTCGAATGTTGTATTAATTGATACAAGTACTGTATCTCCACAGTTAAACAAACTGTTAGAGGAGTCGGCGAAGGAAAAGAAAGTAGACTTTTTAGCAGCGCCTGTTAGCGGCGGTGTAATTGGAGCAGAAAATCGCACATTAACGTTTATGGTTGGTGGATCAAAAGACGTATATGATAAAACTGAATCTATCATGGAAGTGTTAGGATCAAATATTTTCCACGTTAGTGAACAAATTGATAGTGGTACGACTGTTAAATTAATTAACAATCTATTAATTGGTTTTTATACAGCTGGTGTGAGTGAAGCTTTAACGTTAGCGAAAAAGAACAATATGGATTTAGATAAAATGTTTGATATTTTAAATGTAAGTTACGGTCAAAGTAGAATTTATGAGCGCAATTATAAAAGTTTCATTGCATCCGAAAACTATGACCCGGGCTTTACTGTGAATTTATTAAAGAAAGATTTGGGATTTGCAGTAGATTTAGCTAAAGAAAGCGAACTTCACTTACCAGTAAGCGAAATGCTATTAAACGTATATGAAGAAGCAAGCGAGGCTGGGTATGGTGAAAATGATATGGCTGCTTTATATAAGAAAGTTAGTGAACAATTAATTTCTAATCAAAAATAATAGACTTATATACATCATAAAAAAGGAGAGAATATAATGATTACAACTGAAATTAAACGAGTAAAAAATCATATTAATGGTGAGTGGGTAGAGTCTACTGGTACAGAAGTAGAAGCAGTTCCAAATCCAGCGACTGGAAAAATTATCGCTTACGTTCCGCTATCTCCGAAAGAAGATGTTGAAAAAGCTGTTGAAGCGGCAAAAGCAGCATATGAAACATGGTCTAAAGTACCAGTTCCGAATCGTTCAAGACAATTGTATAAATATTTACAGCTTTTACAAGAAAACAAAGAAGAGCTTGCAAAAATCATTACGCTAGAAAACGGTAAAACACTAACAGATGCAACTGGTGAAGTGCAGCGTGGTATTGAAGCAGTAGAACTTGCAACATCAGCACCAAATTTAATGATGGGACAAGCTCTTCCGAATATTGCTAGCGGAATTGATGGGTCGATTTGGCGCTATCCAATCGGTGTAGTTGCTGGTATTACACCGTTTAACTTCCCAATGATGATTCCATTATGGATGTTCCCACTTGCAATTGCTTGCGGTAATACATTCGTATTAAAGACATCTGAAAGAACGCCACTTTTAGCAGAACGACTTGTAGAGTTATTCTATGAAGCTGGTTTCCCAAAAGGAGTATTAAATTTAGTACAAGGTGGAAAAGATGTTGTAAATAGCATTTTAGAAAATAAAGATATTCAAGCTGTTTCATTCGTTGGATCTGAGCCGGTAGCTCGTTACGTATATGAAACAGGTACGAAACATGGAAAACGTGTACAAGCGTTAGCGGGTGCGAAAAACCATGCGATTGTAATGCCAGATTGCAATCTTGAAAAAACAGTACAAGGTGTAATTGGATCTGCGTTTGCAAGTAGCGGAGAGCGCTGCATGGCATGTTCTGTTGTAGCAGTAGTAGATGAAATCGCTGATGAGTTCATTGACGTGTTAGTAGCAGAGACGAAAAAATTAAAAGTAGGCGATGGCTTCAACGAAGATAATTATGTGGGACCATTAATCCGTGAATCTCATAAAGAACGTGTTTTAGGCTATATTAATAGCGGTGTAGCAGATGGAGCAAATTTACTAGTCGATGGCCGTAAAATCAATGAAGAAGTTGGGGAAGGTTACTTTGTTGGTGCAACGATCTTTGATGGTGTAAATCAAGAAATGAAAATTTGGCAAGATGAAATTTTCGCTCCAGTATTAAGTATTGTAAGAGTAAAAGATTTAGAAGAAGGAATTAAGCTGACAAATCAATCGAAATTTGCGAATGGTGCTGTTATTTATACATCGAATGGAAAATATGCACAAACATTCCGAGACAATATTGATGCTGGTATGATTGGTGTAAATGTTAATGTTCCAGCACCAATGGCATTCTTCGCATTTGCAGGAAACAAAGCTTCATTCTTTGGAGATCTTGGTACAAATGGTACGGATGGCGTTCAATTTTATACACGCAAAAAAGTCGTAACTGAGCGTTGGTTTTAAGAAATAGTATGTAAGTTGGCTACATGTAAAAAACCACTCTAATGAGTGGTTTTTTATTGTGTATTAATTATTTCTTTCAAAGGCTAATTTAATACCAAATCCAATTAAGACGAGTCCTGTAACCCCTTGAATATAACGCTGTGTCTTCGGTTTTTTCATAAAAGCACTAATTTTATCAATTAAAAATATATAAAAAGCAAACCAAATGACTGTTAAAATAAGATAAGTAAGTCCCATAACGAGAAGTTGTATAAATGTATTATGATTTTGGTTTAAAAACTGTGGTAAAAAAGTTAAAAAGAAAACTGCAACCTTAGGATTTAGTAAATTTGTAAGAAACCCTTGGCGAAAGCAAGAAGTATGTTTATTTTCATTATTTATTGGAACTTCATTTGTAGTTAAGTCTTCTGTGCTTTTTACTGCTAAAAGGGCTTTAATACCAATATAGACTAAATATACAGCACCAACATATTTAAAAATAGAAAATAAAAGAGCAGACTTTACAATAAGTGCCGAAAGACCAATTACAGCAGCTAAAGTGTGAATTAAAAGTGCGACACAAGTACCAAAAACAGTTTTTACGCCACCGATTTTTCCAGCAACCAATGTATTTTTCGTAGCCATTGCTGTATCAGGACCGGGTAGAATAATAAGACATATACACATAATAATAAACAAAAAATAATTTTCCATAATGTTATCCGCCTTCCTTTTTTGTTTTTAGAAAATTCGATTAACGTTAGTTTAACATACATTTTAGTTAAATAAAATTAAATCATATTAAAAACTATTTAACTAAAAAGAAGAGGCCATATAGAGTAGCTGAGAGTAAGCTACAATATATGGCCTCTTCTTTTTAGGCGTTAAGTAAGTTAAAGAACCGATTTACATCTTCTTCTGAAACATCACTTAACTGCTTATATTTATAATTCGGATTTTGATCTTTATCAACGACAACGGATCGTACTCCTTCAAAGAAATCTTCATGTCTCATGAAATTCTTAGCAAGTACAAGGTCGGTAGCGAAACATTCTTCAACGGACTTATCTTGTCCATCAATAAACTGTTTTAATGTTACTTTTAATGAAATAGGGGATTTTGATAATAGCGTTTCTTTCGTTCTTAAAGCAAAGGAACTTGGATCTTTCTCTAACGATTGAATGATTCCCTCAATTGTATCGAATGCAAAATGCGAATTAATTTCTTCTAATGAAGAAGAAAGATTGCCATCTAAGTTTGGAGCGGTTGCAAATGTACGAATAACTTCTTTTAAATGAGTATGTACATCTTCTTTATTCCAATTTACATTTTCAAGTGCGGTAAGGAAATTTGGTAATGAATCTGATGTCATAAAATAATCAGCAGCGTTTATATATAATACATCAGGAGCTTTTAAAATGGATGCTGTTAAAGCGACATATCGGCCAGTAGATCCTGGAGCTTTATTTAAGAAATAAGCAGCACCGACATCTGGGAAGAAACCGATGTTCATTTCAGGCATTGCCCACTTCGTACGTTCTGTTACTATTCGATATTTAGCTCCATTTGTCAGACCAACACCACCGCCCATTACGATTCCATCTAAACAGGCGATAATTGGTTTTTTATATTGATAAATAAATGTATCAATTTCATATTCTTCTTCAAAAAATTGTTCTGCATGCTGTAATGCAATCTCATTTGAACGTGCTTCGTATAGCGTTTTAATGTCGCCACCTGCACAAAAACCTTTCGTTCCAGCTCCTTTTAAAACGATAACTGTAATTTGATCATCTTGTTCCCATTCTTTAAGTTTTTGCCCAATTGGTTTTAACATGTCATAGGATAAAGAATTAAGTGCTTTTGGACGGTTTAAAGTAATAGATGCAACGCCGTTTTCGCTAACAGAAAATAAAACGTGTTCAGTCATTATAAATCCTCCCTTACATATCTTCCTATTCTTATTTCTTGATACATGATGAAATGTCCTTTATAAATTTGTCTAATATTGGCGCTATAAGGATTAATATGTACTCTGCATATTTTGACGAGTTATATTTGCAGGATTTTGAAGAATGAAGAGGAATATTACAACATTACTGTAAGCGCAATTATTTGGAATTATAGTGTTGAAGGCGTTATTATATGTATAACTTATATTGAGTTATTATGCGTGGTATAACAATCTATTATAGAGTGGATGTAGAAAAGATTAAAAAGCTGAATTATCGAACTTTTAAAGACCGTTGGGTTTGTATATAATTAGAAATAGAGAAAGGAGAGATCGGAATGCCAGGACCTTTACTATTGTCGGTAATTATTTTGTCATCTCTTATGGTAGGAATTACACAGTATTTTCATCATACAGATACGACAGAAGAAGTGAAGGATAAGGTGCGTCTCGTGTTTCCGATTTTTATAATATCTATTTCCATATGTTTTTTACTAAATAAAGATGGGTATGTAGTGGCCGTATTCGCGTTTTTTGTAGCAATTGTCTTAATAACTGTATTGTACTACGTTATGAAAGAGTACTTACAAAAATAAGGATGCCTGAATGGCATTTTTATTTTTGTAGATTGAAAATTTCACATACCGTATTTTATTTAAAAAACATAAAATACTTATAATTAAAAAAGTATTTACATCGCGGTGTATTTACTTGTCAATCTTGCATGACCAATATACTATTAAAATGTAGAGATTAGAAAAAAGGGGTTGTATCTAGCATGAAATTTGAGATGCACACAAAAATTATTTCAAATGAAAAAGAAGTAAGATTACATATAGAAGATAATTTATTCCAATTAAATTTAGATGGTTATCATCTATTTACTGTTCAAGAAATATTGCCTTTATATAAATCAAACGAAGAAAGAATCGGTAGTGCAATTGTCCAAAAGTTAGAATGGGAGAACGGAAAAACTACACTAAACTATCAGCTCGTTTCACTACAATCAGTAAACTAAAAGGAGAAGGATAATATGAAGTTTTTTCATACAGCGGATTGGCATTTAGGTAAGCTTGTTCATGGTGTATATATGACTGAAGATCAAAAAATTGTGTTAGATCAGTTTGTACAAGCTGTTAAAGAAGAAAAACCGGATGCTGTAATTATTGCTGGAGATTTATATGACCGAGCAATTCCACCTACAGAAGCAGTAGACTTATTAAATGATGTATTACAAAAGATAGTTATTGATTTACAAACACCAGTAATCGCAGTTGCAGGAAACCACGATAGTCCGGACCGTATACATTTTGGTAGTAATTTAATGAAAAAACAAGGATTACATATTGTTGGACAATTCCAGTTTCCATATAATCCTGTTGTTTTAAATGATGAATACGGAGAGGTTCATTTCCATCTCATTCCGTATGCGGATCCAAGTATTGTTAGACATATATTGAAAAATGAAGATGTTCGTTCTCATGATGATGCGATGCGTATTTTTATGAATGAACTTTCTGAAACGATGGATAAAGAAGCGAGACATGTATTTGTAGGACATGCATTTGTAACTTCTTCAGGGGAGGCAGAGGAAAATACAAGTGATGCGGAACGACCACTTTCAATTGGTGGTGCTGAATATGTAAATAGCCACTATTTTGATAAGTTTCATTACACGGCGCTTGGTCATTTACATCAAGCGCATTTTGTACGTAATGAGACAATTCGTTATTCAGGTTCGCCACTTGCCTATTCTATCTCTGAAGAAAAACATAAAAAAGGATATTATATTGTGGAACTGGATGAAAAAGGTGAAACAACAATTGAAAAACGTTTACTTACACCACGTCGTAAAATGCGTACAGTAGAAGCAAAAATAGACGATTTATTGCATCATCCAGTAAATGAAGATTATGTATTTGTGAAATTATTAGACGAAAATCCAGTCTTGCAGCCAATGGAAAAAATACGTTCTGTATACCCAAATGCAATGCATGTTGAAAGAGCTATTCAAAGACGAGAGTTCACAAATGAAAATGAAGTAACTATTTCAAGACATAAAACGGATGATTTATCACTTTTAAAAGCTTTTTATAAAGAAATGAAAGGGTTAGAGTTATCAGATGAGAAAGAACGTCTGTTTATAGAGGTATTACAAACAGTGCAAGAACGGGAAGGTGAACGAGGATGAGACCGATTCAGCTAATTATGACAGCGTTTGGGCCCTATAAACAGAAAGAAGTAATCGATTTTGATGATCTTGGAGAGCATCGTATCTTCGCCATTTCTGGTAATACAGGGGCCGGAAAAACAACGATTTTTGATGCGATTTGTTATGTATTATATGGTGAAGCTAGTGGGGAAGAGCGTAGTGATACAAGCATGCTCCGTAGTCAATTTGCTGATGATAATATTTATACAAGTGTGGAATTAACCTTTCAATTAAAAGGGAAAAGATATGAAATAAAACGACAACTAGGTCATAAAAAACAAGGGAATAAAACGATTACAGGACATGCAGTTGAATTATATGAAGTAATTAATGAAGAAAAAGTTCCTTGTGTCGATCGTTTTCATGTAACGGATGTAAATAATAAAGTGGAAGATTTAATTGGATTAAGTAAACATCAATTTAGCCAAATTGTCATGTTACCGCAAGGAGAGTTCCGAAAATTATTAACGTCTGAAACAGAAAATAAAGAAGAGATTTTACGTCGTATTTTTAAAACAGATCGTTATAAGTTAATGCGTGAGTTACTAGACCAAAAACGCAAACAATGGAAAGACGTCTTACAAGAAAAACAAAAAGAACGAGAGCTATATTTCCGTAATGTTTTTAAATTACCAATACGTGATGGAGCATTGTTAGAGACATTAGTGGAACAAGAACATGTAAATACGCATCAAGTAGTAGAAGCATTAGAACAAGAAACAGCTGCGTATAAGGCAGAGGTTGAGCAATTACAAGTAGAACAAGATGTTCAAACGAAGCAATTAAAGGATGCTGAAACACGTTTTCATGCAGCGAAATCTGTAAATGATAAATTTATAGATTTACAACAAAAGAATGAGAAATATAATACTTTACAAGAGAATCGTACAGTTATTGAAATGAAAGAAAAATCTTTTAAACGTGCGGAACAAGCGAAGCGCTTATTACCATTTGAACAATGGTACGAAGAAGCAATGCAAAATGAGCAGAAGGCTGAAAGTTTGTTAAAACAGATAATCGCCAAAAAAGAAAATATAACGAATAACTTTGAACTTGCTCAGGAGAAATATGAAGCAGTAAAGAATAAAGAACCTGAGAGAGAAAATGCAAAAAAACTCGTTCAAAGATTAGAAGAGTTACAACCGATCATTGCATCGTTAGCTGAGAAACAGTTGAATTTACAAAATACAGAAATTCAAGTAGAGAAATTAAAAGAAAGTATGCAAAACTTAGATCGACAATTAGAGGAGCATACAAATCAAAAACAGCTAATGTTTGATGAATTACAGCAATTAGAAGTAGCGCTTGAACAATATGTAGCTAAAGTAGAAGAACTAACGAATATGCGAGAAGATGCAAAAATTTTAAAGCAAGCATATGATGTTTGGCAAGAAAAACAAAAATTCGAGCAAGAAAAAGAAGCGGCATATAATAAGATGCAATTGGCAGTTAACGCATATGAAAATATGGAACGTCGCTGGTTAAGTGAACAAGCGGGTATATTAGCTCTTCATTTACATGATGGTGAATCTTGTCCAGTATGTGGTAGTACGAACCATCCGAAAAAAGCTACAGAGCAAAGTGATGCGATTGATGAGAAAGAGTTAAATGATTTAAGAGACAAGAAGAATGCTGCTGAAAAATTACATGTTCAATTAGAGGAGAAATGGAATTTCTATCATCTTCAATATGAACAGGTAATAGAAGAGGTTAAGAAGCGAGGCTATCGCTCGGAAGAATTAGTTGAAACATACAGTGCGCTTGTTCAAAAGGGAAAACAATTAGCAACTGAAGTGAATACGTTAAAAGCAAGCGAAGAAACGCGTAAGCAAACTGCTGTGAAAATAAAAAGCGTAGAAGAAAAAGTAGATGTACTTCAGAAACAAAAGCGTGAGGTAGAAATAGAGCAGCACCGTATAGAAATGGAGTGTATGCAGCTTCGTACGTCATATGAACATGATAAGAAAAGTATTCCTGAAAGCTTACAAACAGTACAAGCTTGGAAAGTTCAGTTTGACCAAGCTATGCATGAACTCAGATTAATGGAAGACGAATGGAAGAAAGTGCAGGAAGCGTATCAACATTGGCAAAATGAAAATATACGTATTCAAGCAGAACATGATAGTGCTTCTAATCAATTTAATAGTGCAAAAGAGAAGAAAGAAGAGACTTTCACACGCTTTATGAAAGAGCTAGAACAAAGCGGGTTTACAGATCAAATCATGTATAAAGATGCTAAATTAAATGATATCGAGATGGAGATGTTACAAAAAGAAATTCAAAGTTATTATTCATCTCTTGAAGTGCTTGCAAAACAAATTGAAGAGTTACATGCTGAATTAAAAGATAAAGAGTACATGGATATTACGGCGTTAGGTGAACACATAACAGAATTACAAATTAATCTTGATATAATAAAAGAAAAACGTCAACGTGCGCAAAATGCAGTAACATATATTTCTGATTTACATGAAAACATTAAAAGAATTGATGAACAAATTCATGAGGAAGAAAAAGCATTCCAAGAACTTGTTGATTTATATGAAGTAATGAAAGGGGATAACGATAGTCGTATATCCTTTGAACGCTACATCTTAATTGAGTATCTAGAACAAATCGTTCAAATCGCAAACGAACGATTACGTAAATTATCAAATGGACAATTTTATTTAAAACGAAGTGAACGAGTTGAAAAGAGAAACCGACAAAGTGGATTAGGCTTAGATGTATATGACGCATACACAGGTCAAACCCGTGATGTAAAAACATTATCTGGCGGCGAGAAATTTAATGCATCACTTTGCTTAGCGCTTGGAATGGCAGATGTAATTCAAGCGTATGAAGGTGGTATTTCCATCGAAACGATGTTTATCGATGAAGGATTCGGCTCATTAGATGAAGAGTCATTAACGAAGGCAGTTGACGCCCTAATCGACTTGCAAAAATCAGGTCGCTTTATCGGTGTAATTTCACACGTTCAAGAACTGAAAAACGCAATGCCAGCTGTATTAGAGGTAACGAAGCAGAAGGATGGGTGTAGTCAGACGCGGTTTGTGGTGAAATAGCACATTTAATCCTTCGTCGAGGTTTTCAGCTACAGAACGTTGCATATCAGGTAACATGTGACTGTACGTATTTAATGCCGTACCTATATCAGCGCGACCTAGTCGTTCTAAAATTAATTTTACATTAACGTTTTGTTATATCAACAGCGTAGCATGGGTATGTCGTAAATCATGCAATTGTATTCTAGGTGGTCCAAGTTTTTTTGTTACATTGTAGAACAATCTACGTATGCTAAGAGAATCTAACGGTTTTCCATATTTCGAAGGGAGAACTAAGTCTAAGTCGGTGTATTTATCGCCGGCTTTTTCTTTTTCATATTCGACGAATTTATGGTGAGTTTTTAACCCTTCTACTAAAATTTTCGAGAAATAAATCGTACGTATACTCGTTTTTAATTGATAAGGGGATTATATTACTAGGGAATATCATAACTACTCCCTAGTAATATAATCTCGACTAACATCTACACTGTTTTTCTAGAGTCACATTTTATAAAATCCAGCGAAGTCTGTCTGCATGGAATTTATTAATATTGTTCTCAATACTTTTAAGTTCTTTTTTTGTGATCAGGGACGAGAGATGATTGTTAGATTGTTGTAATTCTTGTAAACAAAATACACAAATTTTTTTATATGGCGGCTGCCAAACTTGATTGACATTAACCCTTTTCGCTACCGCTTCCATAAATTCGGTCTCAACTTTATTTAAAGTGTGCATAGGAAGGGCATTTACAAACGGGTCATTTGGATCTCTCTCTCACGATACACATTTAATTGGCATAAAATCACTCCTGGTTTTTGAAATTTATGATTCGATTAATTTATAAGGAAGTAAATACAGTTTGATAGGTTTTAGAAAATAATTATCAGATATATAGGAGGATGTACAATGACTGACAAGTTAAACGAACTATTCACATTACAATCCGAGTTAGATAACCGAATCATTTCCGAAAGAAACATCGAAAAGGCACTTGATGAATGGTTTATTGGTATCATGCTTTCAATGGGAATTCGTGGAAGGATGAGAAACCAATCGATAAGGAAGTGTTACAAGGCGAATTAATCGATATGTGGCATTTCTTGATTAGCCTCTCGCTTAAATGTGGCTTAACAGTGGAAGATGTATACCGTATTTACCTAGAGAAGAATTGAGAGAATCACGTAAGATAGGACGGGACAAGTATGAAAGAGGGTTACGAAGTAGGCATTGACTTGGCTAATGGAAAAGATTGGGCAGGTATACCGGAGCACTCGAATTCCACTTCAAAAAGTGAGATGTAAAATGAAACACCTTAACTTACATCCTCCGTGCATTGTACCCGTACAATCACTATGTAATTGTAAATTAATTTTTGCTTAATTATGCATGAATAACGGCTTTTGCTTGGGGAGTATAGAATTTTATCGCTGTAATTCATTGTGCTTTATTTTAGAAAAAATTTATCCCGCATTAACGGGCAGTACCCCACTGATTAAAGTTTCACATATTTAACCGAAAGGGTACATGTCAGCAGTAAAATAAATAGATGGAAAATTATTATTTTTCGTTGGATAATATAAGGAGTATGAAAATTATTAATGATGCGGAGAAGGAGAATCTTTATGAGGAGAAGTATTTACATTTTATCACTATTCTTAACGGTTGTTGTTTTTCTGTTTATTATATTAAGGATTTTAGGGTTTATCCTATGGGTAAATAATGCTCCGCTAGATAAGTGGATAGCCTTAATAGGATTATTAGCTGTACCCACTTTTGTTTACATCTATTTGAAAAATAAAGAAGTAACTCTAAGAAAAATTCAAAAAATCATTGGATTTATAACGATAGTTCATGTAGGGTGGCTATGGTGGGCAATGATGCAATATCCCTCATATGCATTTGTTGGTAGTAATAATATTAATTCAACTCCATACATCTTCCATGAGAATGAGATTTCGAACTCACTTCATAATAAAGAATTGAAAAGTGAATACACTTTATTTTCGCAAGTTAATTCCTATCTATTTGCAAAGGATAGCGTTGTGGAAGCTAATCGAGGAATTGTTCCTTCCATACAATTAAGAGGTGCTAAGTTTACAACAATTAGTAATAGTGTCTATTTGGAAACTAAATCTGGAATTATATTTATTAGATAAGGGGAGAAGTGAATAGTTTAGGATTACAGTATCGAGGGTTCTCCATGCTTCCCATTTTATTAACTTTGTAATCTGAGTAAATCCTTCTATTCGATTAAAACGGTAAATGTCATTATAAAAGAGTAGGAGCGTAATTATTTATTAGCATCCCTACTCTTTTATAATGACAAACTAACGGCAATAAATCCATAGACTCTGATTACTTTCATAATGAAAGGTGTGAATTTTTTATTCTATATTTGGAGATAAAAAGTTATCTATTGTAAACCCGAATGCTGTTTATGATATAAAGGAATGAACGATGGAATTATGAATCATTTGAAGAAGGTGGCGTATTTGCCAAACGGTTATAACTTTTAAAAGCCGCAATCGCAGATATGACACCCCCTGTTAAAAATAAAGCTGAACCACCAACTAAAATAATACGACTGACGTATGTTTCGCGAGCTTCTTCAACTTGTTCTTGTGAAGGTGTAGGCATTATAATTCCCCCTCAAATAATGTGTTTTGCAATAGTATATACAAATGCCTATTATGTGTTAAAACACTAGATAGTTGATTATAGGTAGAATTATTCGATCTGTAAAAAAATTATAGAAAGTTATCTGAATCCTATAGTATCAAAAAACGTTTTAATTATTTGAAAAATCTTCACCCTAAATTTATGCTAACTTCACATACAGCACAAATTGAAAATGTATTATGTATATGTATCAAATAAATAAAATTTTATAACATTGCTGTTTTTAAATCATGAGAATCCAATTATTCCTATATAAGGGTCTTAATTGTATGTTAGAGATATCATTTTATTTAGAAGCAGTTATAAATAAAAAGGAATTCAAATAAAAGGGGAATGTCTTATGACAACATATACGAGCGAGATAAAAAAAAGTTTAGTAACTGAAGAAGATGTGGATATTTTAAAAATAATGGCGCATCCAATACGATTACAAATCGTAAATGAATTAAGCGCACGCAAAACTTGTAATGTAACACAATTAACAGAAATATTAAATATTCCTCAATCGACTGTTTCACAACATTTGTCAAAAATGAAAGGTAAAGTGTTAAGAGCAGAGAGAAGAGGGTTAGAAATTTATTATTACATTAATAATTTAAAAGCAAGCAAGATTGTTAGTGTTTTAGGATATGTAAATTAATGAAGTTTTGTTATACAAAATAGCCTCTGCTGTTAAGCAGGGGCCATTTTGTGTTGTTTTATTTATTTGCATTTAAAATTTTATAGTTTTTATGATTTACAATTGTTCGGTCAAATTCAAAAGTACCACCGCTCACATCTGTAACTTCAACTAAGACCGATTCAGTGTATAGTTTTAGTACAGATCCTGTAATCTTTAAGTTACTTCGTTGAAATAGTATAGTATCCCCTACGTTTGCTTTCATAGTACCTCCTTATAAAAGACAGAAATGTTTGTTTATTATATATATTAAACCACGTATAGATATATTAGTGAATGTTTAGTTTTATTTATCAATAAAATATTTGTTGTTTAATAAACTGAAAGTGCAACATTATGTAAATAGATTGTATATTTTCTATTTTCATGTAGGAATTTGGAAGTACAAAAAGAGTGGGATTTTTGAGCATAAACCTTGTAACGAAAAGCCAGTTTATAGGTCTATTAAATGACTTGTATCAAGGAATGCGGACGCAACATGTTACAAAGCTGAGGAGTTAAAAAGAATATGGTGTTTATTTGTTTGTATAGGATAATCAAAATTTTGAAGTCCAGCCATGGTGTAACAGGGCGCATAACTTTTTATAAAAGAGGATATGAAAACATGCATAAGTCGTATTGATGTAAAACATTATAAAAGCTGCTATGTATTTAACAAGTAATTTTTTGTATTTCAACCTTCGTTTTCTGTAACTGATTCCATATTTTTGACGCTCTGTCTTGTAAGTGCTTACATAAGCGAAAACATCCTATACAATGAAGTTGTTAAATCGAATGAGGTGGCGAAAATGAAAATAAAAAAAGCATATTTAGCGAATAGCATTGAAATAGAAAGAGGAGGCGGAATGATATGAAAAAATCAACTGTTAATCCATGGCTTGTTGTCCTTGGCACAGTCATAGTACAAATGGGGCTTGGGACGATATATACATGGAGTTTATTCAATCAGCCTTTAGTTAGTAAATACGGTTGGAGTCTAAACGCTGTTGCTATAACTTTCTCAATTACTAGTCTTTCCTTAGCGTTTTCAACTTTATTTGCGAGTAAATTGCAAGAAAAATGGGGACTTCGTAAACTTATTATGATAGCTGGACTAGCATTAGGACTAGGATTAATACTTAGTTCACAAGCTTCCTCATTAATATTGCTTTATGTACTAGCAGGGGTTGTTGTAGGTTATGCAGATGGTACAGCATATATCACTTCATTATCCAATTTAATAAAGTGGTTTCCAAAGCGTAAAGGTTTAATTGCTGGTATTTCTGTCTCTGCATATGGTTCGGGTAGTTTAATCTTTAAATATATTAACGCACAGTTAATTGAATCAGTTGGTGTATCACAAGCGTTTATATATTGGGGTTTAATTGTTACAGCTATGATTGTCCTTGGAGCTTGTTTAATCCATCAAGCTGCAGATCAAGGAGCAGTTCATGAAACAAAAACTCAGGAATATACAACGAAAGAAATGTTAGGTACAAAACAAGTATACTTATTATTTATTATGTTATTTACATCATGTATGAGTGGCTTATACTTAATTGGTATGGTAAAAGACATTGGTGTTCAACTTGTAGGGCTTAGCGCAGCGACAGCAGCTAATGCGGTGGCTATGGTTGCAATCTTCAATACATTAGGTCGTATTATTTTAGGACCGTTATCAGATAAAATCGGCCGTTTAAAAATCGTTACTGGTACATTTGTTGTTATGGCGGCTTCAGTCTTGGTTTTAAGTTTCGTAGATTTAAACTATGGTATTTACTTCGTATGTGTAGCAAGTGTAGCGTTTTGCTTTGGTGGAAATATCACTATTTTCCCAGCTATCGTTGGTGATTTCTACGGTATGAAAAACCATAGTAAGAACTACGGAATTGTGTATCAAGGATTTGGATTTGGAGCACTTGCAGGTTCCTTTATCGGGGCACTTCTAGGTGGATTCAAACCAACCTTCATGGTGATCGGTGTATTATGTGTCGTATCATTTGTTATCGCAATTTTAATTCAAGCACCTAAGCAGAAAAAAGAACAAGAAGAAGAGTATCGCAGCGTAGCATAAGTATATAAATCTTCTATCACACTATAAATACGAAAAAGCATCCTATTAAATAGGGTGCTTTTTTTATGAATGATTGTAACGAGGTTATATAACCTTTGAAATTTTTTGAGACAAAAAGTGAGCGAAATACCTATTTGGATTATATTGGAATATTAAAAATGATACATTATATTCGAAATATGTATTAAATCTTAAATTATTAACAAGATATAGATCAGTAATTGCAAGATATATTTTCTCGGTATTTTCAGAAAAATATTGAGAAAATATATACTTGAGTTTTTGATAAGGCTTTGTAAATGAAGGCATCTACAGTTGGTCTTCTGCAAGTCTAAAATGAGGAGTATGAATTAAATGTGTAATGTAAGTACTTATTAATGCTTTTAGATGTAATTGTATTGAGAAGCACTAAAATGTTTTATCTGAAAAATAAAAATAGGTTGACAAGTTTATTGAGAAAGATTATCATTTCGATGTAAGAATGTTAAATGAAAAACATTATCAATGAATAATATTTTGATGAAAAGTACACTTGACCAATTAGTTTAGTAAGTGTATTATTTTTTACATCAATAATGATAATCATTATCATTATTTGTTTGATTAGATTAATTTTCAAATGAAAGGATAGAGGAAATGAACTTAGGGGAATTTGATGGGAAAACGGTTTTAGTAACAGGTGCAGCCCAAGGTATAGGTAGTGTTGTTGCCAAAATGTTTTTAGAAAGAGGAGCTACAGTTATTGCGGCTGATCAAAATGAAGAAGGGTTAAACATACTCTTAAATCAAAATGAATTAAATGAAACACGTGTGAAAACGTTTCGTTTAGATGTGAGTGATAGTACCGCTGTTGAAGATATGGTAAACAGTATTGAAAATGATATAGCACCAATAGATATATTAGTAAATGTTGCAGGGGTTTTACGTATGGGAGCGATTCACTCTTTAAGTGATGAAGATTGGAATAAAACATTCTCTGTAAATTCTACTGGAGTTTTCTATATGTCCCGAGCAGTAAGTAAACGTATGATGGTAAGAAAGTCAGGGGCAATTGTTACAGTAGGTTCAAATGCGGCAAATACTCCGAGAATGGAGATGGCTGCGTATGCTGCATCAAAAGCTGCAACGACGATGTTTATGAAATGTTTAGGATTAGAGCTTGCAGCATACAATATTCGCTGTAACTTAGTTTCTCCAGGTTCTACTGAAACTGAAATGCAAAGATTACTATGGGCTGATGAGAATGGAGCAAAAAATATAATTGCTGGTTCTCAAAGTACATATAGAATCGGTATACCGTTACAAAAAATTGCACAGCCTTCAGAAGTTGCTGAAGCAGTATTATTTTTAGCTTCTGATAAAGCGAGTCATATTACAATGCACAATTTATGTGTCGATGGCGGAGCTACATTAGGAGTTTAATAAAAAATTCAGGAGGTTTTCATACTATGAATGAACTTACAGCCGTAAAGGAACTGTCAGAAAAATTATTAGAAGATTATAAGACTGAATCTTCGTTCTTTTTCGCTTCACCATCGCGAACAATATTGACAGAAGGAGAGTTTACTACAGTAAAGCATCGTGAAATTGAAAGTTTTCCAGAGCTTGTGCAAGCAGAATTACGTAATGCAAAACAAGCAGGAAATCCGAATCCTATCGTTGTCGGTGCCTTGCCATTTGATCGTAGAAAAGAAGTTCAACTTATCGTCCCAGAATATAGCAGAATTTCTGAGCGTTTACAATTGGATACAACAAATCAGCTTGAAATAAATGAGAACTTAACATTTGAAATGACGCCTGTACCAGATCCTGAAGTTTATATGAATGGTGTAAAGCAAGGGATTGAAAAAATTCAGGACGGAGATTTAAAGAAAATCGTTCTATCTAGATTATTAGATGTTAAATCTTCAGAGAAGATTGATAAACAAAAACTACTTCGCGAATTAGCAGAGCATAATAAGCACGGTTATACATTTGCTGTTAATTTACCGAAAGATGAAAACGAGAATAGTAAGACATTAATTGGAGCAAGTCCGGAATTACTCGTTTCACGTAATGGTATGCAAGTTATGTCTAATCCGTTGGCTGGCTCAAGACCACGAAGTGAGGATCCAGTAGAAGATAAGAGAAGAGCAGAGGAATTACTCTCTTCACCAAAAGATTTACATGAACATGCGGTAGTAGTGGAAGCGGTTGCTGATGCACTTCGTCCGTACTGTCATACATTACATGTTCCGGAAAAACCATCCGTTATTCATAGTGAAGCGATGTGGCATTTGTCTACTGAAGTGAAAGGTGAACTAAAGGATCCAAATACTACTTCTTTGGAATTAGCAATTGCTCTTCATCCTACGCCAGCGGTTTGCGGAACGCCGATGGAAGAAGCGAGAGAGGCGATTCAAAAAATTGAGCCATTTGACCGTGAATTCTTTACAGGCATGCTAGGATGGAGCGATTTAAATGGAGATGGTGAATGGATTGTTACAATTCGCTGTGCTGAAGTGCAAGAAAATACACTTCGATTATTTGCAGGAGCGGGAGTTGTTGCTGAGTCAAAACCAGAAGATGAGTTAGCAGAAACATCAGCTAAGTTCCAAACAATGCTGAAGGCTCTAGGGCTAAGTAATAATTCGCTGAATGAAAAATAGGGGGAAGAAAGAATGGTAACAGGTTATACGGAATGGCCAAAAGAATTCGCTGATCGCTATCGAGAAGAAGGGTGTTGGCTTGGTGAAACATTTGGAGAGATGTTAAGAGAACGTGCTGAAAAGCATGGAGATGAAATTGCAGTTGTAAGTGGTAATATGCATATAACGTATAGTGAGCTTGATAAAAAAGTAGATTGTTTAGCTTCAGGTTTACTGAATTTAGGAATAAAGCAAGAGGATCGGGTTGTAATCCAGCTACCTAACGTTATCGAGTTTTTTGAAATATGTTTTGCACTATTTCGAATTGGAGCTCTTCCTGTTTTTGCACTACCTTCACATCGAAGCAGTGAAATTAGTTATTTTTGTGAGTTTGGTGAGGCGAGTGCTTACGTTATTTCAGATAAGGCTCTCGGCTTTGATTATCGAAAACTAGCAAGAGAAGTGAAAGAGAAAGTATCAACTTTACAACATGTAATTGTAGTGGGAGAAGAAGAAGAGTTTGTGAGCATAAGTGATCTATATATAGATTCCGTTCCATTACCAGAAGTAAAGCCAAGTGATGTTGCGTTTCTTCAATTATCAGGAGGGACAACAGGACTTTCAAAATTAATTCCTAGAACGCATGATGACTATATTTATAGTTTACGTGTTAGCGCTGAAATTTGTAATTTGAATAGGGATAGCGTCTATATGGCAGTTCTTCCAGTAGCACACAATTATCCGATGAGTTCTCCTGGAACATTTGGAACTTTCTATGCGGGTGGAAAAGTCGTGCTGGCAACTGGAGGTAGTCCAGATGAGGCATTTGCTCTTATAGAAAAAGAAAAAGTTACGATTACTGCTCTAGTTCCACCATTAGCAATGATATGGCTTGATGCTGCATCTTCACGTAATAACGACTTATCGAGCCTAGAAGTGATTCAAGTAGGTGGTGCGAAATTTAGTGCTGAAATTGCAAAGCGTATACGTCCTACATTTGGATGTACGTTACAGCAAGTGTTCGGTATGGCAGAAGGTTTAGTAAATTACACAAGATTAAATGATCCTGAAGAAATCATTATTCATACACAAGGTAGACCGATGTCTACATTCGATGAAGTAAGAGTTGTTGATGAAAATGATAACGATGTAAAACTCGGTGAAGTAGGCAGTTTATTAACGCGAGGGCCCTATACAATTCGTGGTTATTATAAAGCAGAAGAGCATAATGCACGATCATTTACAAAGGACGGATTTTATCGCACAGGTGATCTTGTAAAAATAAATGAACAAGGTTACATCATAGTAGAAGGAAGAGATAAAGATCAAATTAATCGTGGTGGCGAGAAAGTTGCTGCGGAAGAGGTTGAAAATCATTTATTGGCACATGATGCAGTACATGATGTAGCAATTGTATCAATGCCAGACGATTATTTAGGAGAACGTACTTGTGCATTTGTAATAGCTCGTGGACAAGCTCCGACAGTAAGTGAATTAAAAATGTTTTTAAGAGAACGGGGTATAGCGGCTTATAAGATTCCAGATCGAATTGAATTTATTGAATCATTTCCGCAAACAGGTGTTGGAAAAGTAAGCAAAAAAGAATTACGTAAAGTCATTGCAGAAAAACTTATTACGGTAAAACGATAAATAATATAAAAATTGGAAGGAAGTGATTAGATGGCTATCCCATCTATTTCAGTATACAAAATGCCAGTTGAATCAGAACTACCAAAAAATAAAGTGAACTGGACACCAGATCCGAAACGTGCGGTTCTTCTAATTCATGACATGCAAGAATATTTTCTTGATGCATATAGCGATAAAGAATCACCAAAAGTAGAGCTCATTTCAAATGTTAAGGTGATAAGAGAAAAATGTAAGGAACTTGGTATACCAGTTGTTTATACAGCACAACCAGGTGGACAAACGTTAGAACAACGAGGATTATTACAAGACTTCTGGGGGGACGGTATTCCTGCTGGACCAGATAAAAAGAAAATTGTCGATGAACTTTCCCCTAATGAGGATGATATATTCTTAACAAAATGGAGGTATAGTGCATTTAAAAAGACAAATCTATTAGAAATTTTAAATGAACAAGGAAGAGATCAACTCATTATTTGCGGTATTTATGCGCATATTGGCTGCCTTTTAACAGCTTGTGAAGCATTTATGGATGGTATAGAGCCGTTCTTTGTAGCAGATGCAGTTGCTGATTTTTCATTAGAGCATCATAGGCAAGCATTGGAGTATGCGTCTAGTAGATGTGCAGTAACGACATCAACAAACTTACTATTAAAAGATTTACAAAGTGTGAAAGGTGATAAAAGTGAAGGGATTACTTTACAGGAAGTACATGAACTAGTTGCACAATTGCTTCGTGAACCAGTAGAAAGTATTGAGACTGATGAAGATTTATTAAATAGAGGACTTGATTCGGTCAGAATTATGAGTTTAGTAGAGAAGTGGCGTCGCGAAGGAAAAGAAATCACTTTTGCGGATTTAGCAGAGAACCCAACCGTTGTCGATTGGTACCGCTTATTATCTCCGCAAACAGAACATGTACTTTAATATAGACTACATAATAAAGGGGTAGTAAAGAATGCCTAATAGTCAAAAGGTTCGTCATTCGTTATCATCTGCGCAGACTGGTATGTGGTTTGCACAACAATTAGATCCGCTAAATCCAATTTATAATACTGGGGAATATGTTGAAATAAGTGGAAATATTAATCAAGAAATTTTCGGATTAGCAGTACGAAAGGTTGTAGTGGAAGTAGAAGCACTTCATGTTCGTTTCGAAGAGGATGAAATGGGCCCATGGCAAGTTATTGAGAAATCGTCAAATTTTCATATGCATTTTGTTGACGTTCGTAAAGAGGAAAATCCTGAAGAAGCTGCTAAAGTATGGATGAAAAATGATTTATCTATGCCAGTCGATTTGAAAAAAGATAAATTATTTACTGAAGCACTTATTCAAGTTGAAAATAATCGTTTCTTTTGGTATCAGCGCATCCATCACATTGTGATGGATGGCTATGGATTTTCACTTCTTAGCCAAAAAGTAGCGAAAGAGTATACATCACTTATAGAAGAGACAAAAAAGAATGAAAAGTCATTTGGTTCTCTTGCAAAAATTGTACAAGAAGATATTGAGTATCGTGAATCTAAACAATTTCAGGAAGATCGTGCTTTTTGGTTAGAAAAATTTGCAGATGAACCTGAAGTTGTAAGTTTGGCAGAACGAGCACCGAGAACATCAAATGGATTTTTACGAGAAATAGCCTATTTAACCAGCTCTAGCACGAAAACTTTACTAGAAGATATCAATGTTTCGTTAACAAGTTGGCCGGAATTCATTGTCGCTGTAACAAGTATTTATATGCATAAATTAACAGGTGCAAATGATATTGTTTTAGGTCTACCGATGATGGGGCGACTAGGTTCTGCATCTATTTATACACCAAGTATGGTAATGAATTTAGTTCCACTTCGTATTACAGTAACTCCAAATATAACTGTTGCGGAATTCATACAGCAAGTTTCTAAAGAGATTCGAGAAGTACGTCGTCATCATAAATACCGTCATGAGGAATTAAGAAGAGACTTAAAGTTACTAGGTGAAAATCAAAGGTTATTCGGGCCGTTAGTGAATGTTATGCCTTTTGATTATGGGTTTAATTTTGCTGGGAATCGTGGTATTACACATAATTTATCAGCAGGACCAGTCGATGATTTATCGATAAATGTATATAAACGTTTTGATCAAAATGAGCTAATGATTCATTTTGATGCGAACCCAGAAGTATATAGTGACTCGGAACTAGCATTGCATAAAGAGAGATTTATGAATGTATTAGAACTTGTGATAAATGATTATCACAAAGACGAGTCGATTGGAAACATAAATATTACTCTTCCTGAAGAAAATCATAAAGTTCTAATGGAATGGAATGAAACTAAAGAAGCTAAAGCGTTAATTCCTTTACCTATATTATTTGAAAAACAAGTACAAAAAAATCCAAATAACATTGCGGTTACTTGTAACGGAATAAAACTTACGTATAAAGAGCTAAATGAACGAGCGAATGAACTAGCACAATATTTAGTAGAAGAAGGAATAGGGCCGAATCAGTTTGTAGCTTTAGTATTTCCAAGATCAATAGAAATGGTAATTAGTATGCTAGCAGTTTTAAAGGCTGGTGCAGCATATTTACCAATAGATCCAGAATATCCAGCTGAGCGAATACATTATATAGTAAATGATGCAAAACCAGTTTGTATCCTAATACATTCATCTGTTTCATCAACTTTAGTTATAGAAAATGATATAAAAAAAATCGAATTAGATAGCGAAGAAACAAAACTAGCGTTAAAAACATTTTCCCATATGAATGTACCATTAAAAAATGATGGAACACCTTTAAACCCAGCTTATACAATTCACACTTCAGGCTCAACCGGAAATCCAAAAGGTGTAATTGTTCCTATGAAAGCTTTAAGTAACTTTTTATTGGCTATGGACGATATGTTTTCATTAAATGAAAACGATCATTTAGTAGCAGTTACAACATTTGCATTTGATATTTCTGCTTTAGAGATTTATTTACCTCTTATTAGTGGTGCAAGTTTAACAATTGCACAAAAAGAGGTAATTCAAGAACCTTCTGCGTTAACGGCACTGTTACAAGAAGAAAAAGTAACAATTATGCAAGCTACACCGACGTTATGGCAGGCGTTAGTAACTGAATATCCAGAGAGGCTACAGGGGCTAAATGTGCTCGTTGGTGGTGAAGCGCTTCCAGCCCATTTAGCAAATACATTAAAAGAATTAGGGTGCTCTATTACAAACTTATATGGACCAACTGAAACGACTATTTGGTCTACTGTCATGAACATTGCTGAATGCGAAAGTGGTATACCTCCTATCGGAAAGCCAATTTGGAATACAGATGTGTATGTCTTAGATGCAGGATTACAACCAGTTCCACCTGGAGTAATTGGTGAACTATATATTGCAGGGGAAGGACTTGCGAACGGCTATTTAGGTAAACCTGAGTTAACGGCTGAACGATTTGTAGCAAATCCTTTTAGAGAACGAGGACAGCGCATGTACCGTACAGGTGATCTAGTAAAATGGCGCAATGATGGTGTTCTAGAGTACGTGAGCCGCGCGGATCATCAAATTAAAATTCGTGGTTTCCGAATTGAATTAGCTGAAATTGAAATGGTATTACAGCGACATGAAAATGTTAAGCAAGCAGTAGTAATGGTACGAGAAGACCGCCCAAATGATAAACGAATTATCGCGTATATCGTTGCCGAAGAGAAGGAAACGTTTAATCTTTCAGAGATTCGTTCTTATGTTTCAGAAAGTTTAGCGAATTATATGATACCATCGGCATTTGTTGTGCTAGAAGAATTACCATTAACGCCAAACGGTAAGATTGACAGAAAAAAATTACCTGCTCCTGATTTTAATGGAATGAACAATGAGAGGGTTGCTAGAAATCCGAAAGAAGAAATATTATGTGATTTATTTGCAGAAGTACTTGGTGTTTCTCGCATTAGCATTGATGATAATTTCTTTGAAATGGGTGGACATTCACTTCTTGCATCTCGTTTAATTGCAAGAATTCGTGAAACGTTAAGTGTGGAATTAGGAATCGGGAAACTATTTGAATCACCAACTGTTGCCGAACTGGTGAAACAATTGGATCAAGCAAAAAGTGCAAGACCAGCTATTAAGAAAGTAAGTAGGCCAAATGAAGTTCCACTTTCATTTGCACAGCGCAGGTTATGGTTCTTAAATTGTTTAGAAGGTCCAAGTCCTACTTATAATATTCCGCTAGTCATTCGTATGAATGGAGTATTGAATCAGGAAGCATTACAAGGTGCTTTTTATGATGTAGTTGAGAAACATGAAACGCTTAGAACGATTTTCCCTAACGTATTAGGTAGTTCCTATCAGAAAATTTTAGATATGGAAAATTTAAATCTAGAGATGATAATAACAAAAACATGTAAAGATGAATTAGAAAGTGTGCTTGTAGAGGCGGTAAGATATAGCTTTAACCTTGATGTTGAACCAGCAGTTCGTTTGCAATTATTTACAGTGAATGAAAATGAACATGTATTACTAATTCTATTGCACCATATTGTAGGGGATGGCTGGTCGTTACAACCGTTAACGAGAGATTTTACAGCGGCATATAAAGCACGATGTCAAGGTGACAGAGTACAGCTAGAAACACTTCCAGTTCAATACGCAGATTATGCACTTTGGCAACAACAACTGCTCGGTAATGAAACTACACCAGAAAGTCTTATTTCAACACAATTAGATTTTTGGAAGAAAGAGCTAGAAGGTTTACCAGATCAGCTGGAGTTGCCTACAGATTACCAGCGTCCAATTGAAACGAGTTATCGCGGAGAAACAATTCATTTTCAAATAGATGCGGGTATGCATAGTAGGTTAGTAGAGCTTGCACGGAAAAACGGAGTTAGTTTGTTTATGGTGTTGCAAGCAGGACTTAGTGCGCTATTTACAAGATTAGGTGCAGGTACTGATATACCAATCGGAAGTCCAATTGCGGGAAGAAACGATGATGCACTCTCTGACATAGTCGGTTTATTTGTAAATACATTAGTGTTACGTACAAATACATCGGGAGATCCAAGTTTTAAAGAATTATTGAATAGAGTGAAGCAATCAAATCTTGCAGCCTATGAAAATCAAGATGTTCCATTTGAACGACTCGTTGAAGTGTTAAATCCAGTACGTACTCGAAATAGTCATCCGCTGTTTCAAGTTATGTTAGCTTTCCAAAATACGCCTGAAGCCACGTTTGATGTTCCAGACTTAGAAGCGAATCTTGAAATTCAAAGCGTTGGTTCTGCAAAATTTGATTTAACATTTGAAATTAGTGAGAGTAACGGGGTAGATGGTATTCCAAACGGTTTACATGGATTACTAGAGTTTAGTACCGATTTATATAAACATGAAACGGTTCAAAAACTAATAGAACGATTCATTTTGTTATTAGATAATGTAGCGACAAATCCGGATCAATCCATTGGTAGATTAGAAATATTAACTTTAGCAGAGAAAAATACAGTGTTAGAAAAGTGGAATGGTGGTTTTCAAATTGTACCAGAAATGACATTGCCACAATTATTTGAAAAGCAGGCTCATGTAAGTCCAAATTCTATTGCTGTCGTCTTTGAAGATGAAAAGCTAACTTATGAAGAGTTAAATAGAAAAGCGAATAAAATAGCTCGTTCGTTAATAGCAAAAGGAGTAGGCCCTGATCAACTCGTTGCTTTAGCGATGCCGAGATCTTTAAATATGGTTGTAAGCTTACTAGCTGTTCTGAAAGCTGGTGCGGGATACCTTCCGTTAGATCCAGATTACCCGTCTGATCGTATTTCATTTATGCTCCACGATGCGAAACCATCATGTGTTTTAACAAATTCAGATGTGGAAATTGAATGTGATGAGGAATTGAAAATTTTAGTTGATGATGTGAAGGTAATAGAAGAAATTGAGAAATATAGTGAAGATAATATTGATGAAATGGAGCGTGTGAAGCCGTTAACTCCTTCACATATTGCCTACGTTATTTATACGTCAGGTTCAACAGGTAGACCGAAAGGCGTTATGATACCTCATCAAAACGTAGTAAGACTTTTAGGAGCAACTGATCATTGGTTCCAATTTGACGCAGACGATGTTTGGACGATGTTCCATTCATACGCTTTTGATTTCTCGGTTTGGGAAATTTGGGGACCTTTATTATATGGAGGGCGTTTAGTCGTAGTACCACATACTGTAAGTCGGTCGCCGAAAGAATTTTTACAACTTCTTGTTAAGGAAAAGGTCACTGTTTTAAATCAAACTCCATCAGCATTCTACCAATTGATGCAAGCAGATCGTGAAAATGAAGAGATTGGTCAAAAATTATCTTTACGATATGTTGTTTTTGGAGGAGAAGCACTTGAGCTAAGTCGATTAGAAGATTGGTATAGTCGACATTCTCATAACGCACCAAAACTTATTAATATGTACGGTATTACGGAGACGACAGTACATGTTAGTTATATTGAGTTAGATGAGAGTATCGTTTCTTTGCGAGCAAATAGTTTAATTGGGTGCAGTATACCCGACCTTAAAGTGTACGTATTAGATAGCTATTTACAACCAGTGCCACCAGGAGTAGTTGGAGAAATGTATGTTGCAGGTGCAGGGCTCGCTCGTGGATATTTAGGAAGAGCAGGATTAACGGCTGAACGTTTTATTGCAGATCCATTTGGTAAGCCAGGTACAAGAATGTATCGTACAGGAGACTTAGCACGCTGGCGTCAAGATGGGACGTTAGATTATATAGGACGTGCAGATCATCAAATTAAAATTCGTGGATTCCGAATTGAATTAGGGGAAATAGAAGCGGTCATAATGAAACACAATAAAGTTGAACAAGTAGCCGTTATTGTACGGGAAGATCAACCAGGGGATAAACGGTTAGTTTCTTATATCGTCGCATCAAATAATGAGACGATTGATACGAATGAGATGCGTCAGCATGCTGGAGGTAGTTTGCCAGATTATATGGTTCCATATGCTTTTGTAGTAGTAAATGAGTTACCTTTAACTCCAAACGGTAAATTAGATAGAAAGGCATTGCCAGCTCCAGAATTTATTGCATCATCTTCTAGCCGCGGGCCAAGAACACCGCAAGAAGAAATGTTATGTGACTTGTTTACTGAAGTTTTAAGTGTGTCTCAAATTGGAATTGATGACGGATTCTTTGATCTTGGTGGTCATTCACTTCTTGCAGTGCAGCTTATGAGTCGTATTAAAGAAGCACTTGGGGTTGAACTAAATATCGGAACTTTATTTGCAGCACCTACTGTTGCGGGTCTTGCTGAAAGACTTGAAGTGGGAAATGGACAAAGTGCACTTGATGTGTTGCTTCCATTACGAGCAAGCGGAGACCAATTACCACTATTTTGTGTACACCCAGCAGGTGGATTAAGTTGGTGCTATGCAGGACTTATGAAATCTTTAGGAACAGATTATCCCATCTACGGTGTCCAAGCACGTGGTATTGCTAAAAATGAAGAACTTCCAAAAAGTTTAGAGGAGATGGCGGCGGATTATTTAAAATACGTTCGTAAAGTACAGCCTCACGGACCATATCGTTTACTCGGTTGGTCGCTCGGAGGAAATGTTGTGCATGCAATGGCGGCGCAACTGCAAAATGAAGGAGAAGAAGTAGAATTACTCGTTATGCTAGATTCTTATCCTGGTCACTTCTTACCGAATACGGAAGCACCTACTGAAGAAGAAGCGTTAATCGCATTACTTGCTTTAGGGGGATACGATCCAGATAACATGGATGGTAAACCACTTACGATGGAAAGTGCAGTAGAAATACTTCGTAAAGATGGAAGTGCATTAGCAAGTCTTGAAGAAGAGACTATTTTGAACTTAAAAGAAACATATGTAAATTCGGTAGGGTTGTTAGGGAAATATGTACCGAAAGTTTATAGCGGAGATATTTTATTCTTTAGATCTACTGTTATACCAGACTGGTTTGATCCTATCTCTCCAAATACGTGGCTAAATTATTTAGATGGGCAAATTGTGCAACATGATATTGATTGTAGACATAAAGATTTATGTCAACCAGGGCCACTTACAGAAATTGGACAAGTATTAGCGAAATATTTGCAGAATAAGAAAGGGGTAAGTACAGTATGACGAATCCGTTTGAAAATGATAATTACACATATAAAGTATTAAAAAATGAGGAGGGCCAGTATTCTCTCTGGCCTGTCTTTCTTAATGTACCTATTGGTTGGAATGTCGTACATGAAGAAGCTAGTAGGAACGATTGTTTACAATATGTTGAGAATAACTGGAAAGATTTGAATCCAAAAAGTAATCAAATTAGCGAAAAAATATTAGTAGGAAAACGATAATGCAGGCAAAAATAAATCCAAAAGTAGTTGTAAGTATTGTGTATATAACAGCGATGTTTATGGCTGCGATGGATGCAACAATTGTGAATGTAGCACTGCAAACGATAAGTAAAGAATTACAAGTGCCTCCATCTGCAATGGGGACGGTTAATGTTGGATATTTAGTTAGCTTAGCTGTTTTCCTTCCGATTTCTGGTTGGTTAGGAGATCGCTTCGGTACGAAAAGAGTATTTCTAACCGCTCTTTTCGTATTTACAACTGCGTCTGTATTATGTGGAATAGCGAACGATATTACTTCATTGAATATTTTTCGTATCATTCAAGGTGCTGGCGGGGGGCTTTTAACACCAGTTGGGATGGCGATGTTATTCCGAACATTTTCGCCAGAGGAAAGGCCGAAAATTTCACGGTTTATTGTGTTGCCAATTGCTGTAGCACCGGCAGTAGGACCAATTATTGGCGGTTTTTTTGTAGATCAAATGTCTTGGCGCTGGGCATTTTATATTAATTTACCGTTTGGAATCGTAGCGTTACTATTCGGTCTACTATTCTTAAAAGAGCATATTGAAAAATCAGCTGGTCGCTTTGATTCTCTAGGTTTTGTTCTCTCAGCACCAGGATTTGCGATGCTAATCTATGCACTTAGCCAAGGACCATCAAAAGGCTGGGTTTCTCCAGAAATTATGAGTACTGGGATAGCTGGGATTGTATTCATTACATTGTTCATCATTGTAGAACTTAGAGTAAAGCAACCGATGTTAGATTTACGCTTATTAAAAGAACCTGTCTTTAGAAAGATGAGTCTTATTTCATTGTTTTCATCAGCTGGTTTATTAGGAATGTTATTTGTTTTTCCACTTATGTATCAAAATGTAATTGGAGTTTCCGCACTGGAATCAGGTCTTACGACATTTCCAGAGGCGATTGGGTTAATGATATCGTCACAGATTGTGCCATGGTCATATAAAAAATTAGGAGCTCGAAAAGTAATTTCTATTGGATTAATTTGTACGGCGATTATCTTTGTTTTATTAAGTTTTGTAAATCACGATACGAATCCATGGCAAATACGGGCACTATTGTTTGGCATAGGTATTTTCTTGGGTCAGTCTGTTGGAGCAGTTCAATTTTCTGCATTTAACAATATCGCACCACCTTCTATGGGGAGAGCAACTACTATATTTAATGTGCAAAATCGATTAGGTTCAGCGATAGGAGTTGCTGTTTTAGCTAGTATACTAGCCGGTTTTGGAAATAATAGTGTACAAAATAATGCCCATTCAGATTTTTTACCATATCAAGCGGCATTAATTGGCTCAGCAATATTTTTACTCATAGCATTACTATTTTCTTTACGTATTTCTGATAAAGAAGTAATGTCAAAGAAGAATAAAAAGTCGTTATCTGTATTACAAAAAGAGAAAGAAGTTGTAAATGAATAAGTTGTAGCATGCTAATACTCTTTTGAAATAAAGTGATATTGGCATTTAAAAGGAGAGAGTTTACATGATGGAGAGTAAAGTTGTAGATTCTGTACCAACTCTTAATGAGAATAGTTGTCAAATATGGTGGGCAAGAATTTCAGATTTACAATCATGGCATTACAATTTACTAAATGATGTTGAACGAGAGAAAGCAAATTCATATCATCATTCGGCAGATCGTGCACGTTTTATAATAGGTTGCGTAATTAGTAGATTAGTCCTTGGAAAGATACTTTCTATGTCACCGGTTCAAGTGCCGATTGATCGAATGTGCCCAGTATGTAAGTTACAACATGGTAGGCCGCAATTGCCAAAAGGTATGCCACAATTATCAGTTTCCCATTCGGGTGAGTGGGTTGTCGTGGCGTTTACAAAATATGCATCTGTCGGTGTTGATGTTGAACAAATGAATCCAAATGTAGATGTTATGAAAATGGCAGAGGGCGTATTAACAGACATTGAAATAGCACAAGTTATGAAATTACGTGATGAGCAGCGACTAGAAGGTTTTTTAACATATTGGACTCGAAAAGAAGCGGTACTCAAAGCGACAGGTGAAGGACTAATGATTCCACCAGTAGGTATTATTGTATCAGCTCCAAATGATCCTCCAAATTTGTTGGTTTTTAAGGATAGGCAAGAGTTAGTAGAAAATACAATGATGGAGGATATAAGGCCAAGTGTAGATTATATGGCTTCCGTTGCAATATTTAGTAAAGAAGTAACTGAAATTACACAGTTAGACGCAGTAGCGCTTTTAAATTATAAATAAGTTAAATAAAAAATCTTATAGAAGAGGTGTTCCTCATGTTAGTAGCGGAAAATAGAAAAAGTGAATTTACTTATAATGTACAAGCAATTAAAAATATTTTATTTTCTGAAGATACATCATCTATTCATGCTTTAGAGAAGCTTTTGAATGATACAGTTCAGTTTGATGTTCTCGAACAAGAGGTAATTGATAGACAGTACATCCCGAAAGAAGCAAAGAATTTCTTTGATAAAAACGGAACATTTCTTTACCGTGTATCCAATGTTAGTTATAAAGGAAAAGTGTTATCTGAAAATCTAATTTTTGCGGACACTTCGTTTTTACCAAATACAATTAAGAGTGAATTAGAGAGTGGAAATATTCCAGTTGAAAAACTTATAGAAAAGATGGAAGTAAGAAGAAACGTATTATACGAAGGATATCAGCCATCTGGGAATATTATTGAATTGTTTGATGGATGCTCTGTTACGGCGAATGTTTATCCAACTAGAAAATATCAAATTGTAAGTAATTGCAAATGCATATTTTATATTTGTGAAGTATATCATGCTGAGAATATAAAGGAATTACTTAAATAAACAAGAAACCAGCCTATAAAATGGCTGGTTTCTTGTTTATTTAACAGCTTCTTTTAACTCTTTACCTGCTTTAAATGCTGGAACTTTACCAGCAGCGATTTGAATTTCTTCGCCAGTTTGCGGGTTACGTCCTGTACGAGCAGATCTTTCGCGCACTTCAAAAGTTCCAAAGCCGATTAATTGAACTTTATCGCCAGATTGTAATGCAGTAGCAATTGTGTCAAATACAGATTGTACAGCTGCAGAAGCTTCCTTTTGAGAAATATCAGCGGATTGTGCCACGTTTTTAACTAATTCTGTTTTGTTCATGTTTTCACCTCATAAAAAAATTTTTTGGAATGAATGATTTAGTATAATGGATAATAAAGATAAAGCTATTTATATTGTTAGAAAGAATGCTATATAGTTATGTTAATTTCGTTGAAAGAAACTGAATCCCTGCAAATTAAAAGGGATTTATTAAGAATTGATGCATACGACAAGCTATAATATGAAGATGAGGGGGAGTATACGGATGATTTTTCGTGAAAAGAATGAGAAAGAAAGTATATTAATTCGTCAACATGATCATGGTTTTTTAGCTGGAGAGATTGCAAAGCATATAAAAGAAGATTTTTTTGAAGATGAAACATACTTAAAAGAGACAATTGATGCAATATATGAGCATGATAGAGGATGGATAGAACTTGATAAAGTACCAATTTTGAATGATGCTAAAAATATTCCATATACATTTATGGATTGTCCAAGTTCATTGCGTTTTGTTTTTTATACGATTGGTTTGAATGAAATTGAAGATTTGAATCCATACGGAGCATTACTTTGTAGTAAACATTTTTTATCATTTCCATTAAATGATGAAGATGAAGAGATGCTTTTATTTTATACAGGGGAATTGGAACGACAAAAAAGAATTTTGAAAACGTTAACAAAAGAACAATATGCGATGTTCGATAAATATTATAGATTATTAAAGTTTTGTGATGAACTTTCTTTATATGTATGTATGAATAAACCTGGTGTAAAAAAGAAAGATGAAATTGATTTATTTAAAGAGGGTTTTGAAGGAACAGAAATGTTTAATAGTAAGGGGGGGAAGCCTATTCAAGCTGAATGGGTGGATGAAGAAACAATTCAAATTACACCGTTTCCATTTAAAACGGAATTTCATACGTACGTAAAATATAAAACTATAAATAAACATGAAATGAATGAAAAAGGGATTGTAAAAGCTGATAGAGAATCGGAAATGAAGAAGCAAAACATTCGTTTTATACAATAAGAAGGCGATTTAGATTGAAAGATTATATGTTAAAGCAGTTTGATTACCATGCTTGGGCTAATACACGATTATTCAATCGACTAAAAGAGTTACCAAACTATGAGACAATTTTTAATGAACAGATACAGAGTGTATTTCCATCAATTAAGGATACTTTTGCGCATATTTATATTACAGATCAAGTTTGGTTACACATATTGCATGGTAAAAGTATGAATGAAGCAATACAAGACCGAGAAAGTTTACGAACACAAATCGAAAATAAATCGTTATATGAATTAGAAAAAATGTTTGAAAACATGGTAAATCAATATAAAGACTTTTTAAATACAATACAAGACGTGAATGCTGTGTTTGTTATCGAGAATCTATATGCAGGGAAATTAGAAACTTCAATTTTAGAGTTAGTACAACATGTCGTAAATCATGGGACATATCATAGAGGAAATATAACAGCAATGATTCGTCAACTTGGTCAATCATCGACAATGACGGATTTTGTGCTGTATTTACATATGGTGCAGAAGGATGGGGAGTAATATAGTTTGAAAAAAAGAATGCTCATTATATATGAGTCATTCCTTTTTTGATAGATTAACTGTGGCTTTAAAATAAAGTTATACTGTTTAAAGAAAGCGTTATTTATGTTAATCATGAAGGAATATTCTTAAACTAACAGTTGTGTTTGTTTAAGTGGACAATAATTAAAACCCACACATTTTTCAAAATGTGTGGGTTTATTCTATATACAATCGATATTTGTAATGAAATTTGAACGGCTTTTATTTCAAGCAAACATTAACTTGCCTGTTTTTTATTGCGTTCTTTTAATTTCTCTGCTTGTAAAAACCGATTTGTTTCAGCGACAACTACACCACTTAATCCAATTAGACCAATTAAGTTTGGAATCGCCATAAGTCCATTTGCTATATCCGCAAATGTCCATACGATGCCTAATTTTAAATTCGCACCAATAGCAATCATGACGATAAAGATTGCTTTATAATATTTAACAGCACCTTCTCCAAATAAATAAGCCACGCATTTCTCGCCGTAATACGACCAGCCTAAAATAGTAGAGTAGGCGAATAATATAATCGCGATACCGAGAATCATACTACCAGCAGTACCAAATACAGATTGGAATGCTAATGTTGTAGCTTCAACGCCAGTTTTACCTGATTTCCATGCACCTGTAGTAATTAATACAAGTCCTGTAATGGTACATACAATAAACGTATCTAGAAAAGTACCAGTCATAGAAACTAATGCTTGCTTTGCAGGTGAATCTGTTTTTGCTGCAGCAGCTGCAATAGGCGCACTACCTAAACCAGCTTCGTTCGCAAATACACCACGCGCCATTCCGATTTGAATAGCTGATGCAACTGTTGCGCCAATAAAACCACCAGCAGCTGCAGTACCATTAAATGCACCAGAAAAAATAAGTGAAAATGCTTCTGGAATTTGATCGTAGTGATAGAAAATAATAATAAGACCAGCAATGATATAAAAGAAAGCTTTAATAGGAACGATATATCCTGTCACTTTCCCGATTTTTTTAACGCCGCCTAAAATCACGATAGCAATTAAGAATGACATGAATATACCAGTTAATGCAGGAGGGAAAGAGAAGTTGATTCGCATTGCCTCTGCAACTGAATTAGATTGAACCATATTACCGATACCGAAAGAAGCAGCTGTGCCGAATATAGCGAATAACACAGCCAGCCACTTTTTCTCTAAACCACGTTCTAAATAATACATTGGTCCACCAGAGTATTCACCATTTTCATTACTAACACGGTATTTCACTGCAAGGATTGCTTCGGCATACTTTGTTGCCATTCCGAATAAAGCAGTAATCCACATCCAAAAGATTGCGCCGGGTCCACCAATCGTCACAGCAGTTGCGACACCTGCTATATTTCCCATACCAATCGTTGCAGCCATAGCCGTCATAAGTGCTTGGAAGTGACTAATATCTCCAGAAGAGGATGTATCCTCTGATTTTTTAAAAGCTAGTTTGTGAGCGTATATTAGTTTACTAAACTGTAAACCTTTTAAGCGCACTGTGAGAATGATACCAGTTCCAACGAGTAGCAACAAAGTTGGCAACCCCCACACATATTGATTAATTTGTTCTAATACTTTACTTACTGTCTCCATCTTTATTCTCCTTTTTTAGAAAAAATAAAAACCACTTCAAGTAAATGAAATGGTCTCTGGAGAAACAAGGAATAGAAAAATAAACCGATACAAATCGGCATTTTCTTTCGCTTGTCTCTGTCCTTTTTACCTGAGAGATTATCCGCTAAAATAGCGGATTTGCTCCTTCGGCGCTCGTTTTCCTCCGCGCTATTAAAAGCGAGAGGGAGTCTCTCCAGAGATTCGTCCCCATGCAGTTCTACTTGTAACCAAGACCTGAGAGTTTCAAAGTGGGTTTAACAACTTTTTGCCCCGTCGGTAGATCAATAGACCTTCTCCTGAATGGTTCATCCGAATTATAAAATTAATAACTTAAACGCATTGATTATAAATCAATAAAAATATTATAGACAGACAGAATGAGAATTGCAATCATTTTTTATTTTAAAATAGTAAACAGTTTTATTTTTTAGAAAGTCCTAATTTATCTTTAATTTCATTTAAAGTAGATAAAGCGATGACAATATGTTGATCCGCAAGCCCTAAAGCCTGTTTTGTCTCTTCAATTATTTCATTGGCTGGAGTAGAATTATTGTATTTATCAATAATTAAATCTGCTGCATTTTTCATGAAATTTGATGCAGATTTAAACTGCGTTGTGAATTGGATTAGTTGTTCTTGTATATGTATATCTGTTATGTTTTCTTCAATTATTATCGTGTCTATTTCGCTTATAATTGTTTCATACTGTTTGGAAACAGCACTCATTGTAACTAATAGTTTATTTCTATCTACTGCATCTCCATTCGTGTTAATCTCTTCCCATGCAGGCAACCAATCTTTCTCAATGATGTCATTATAGTTAGTAGTTAATTCATTAATTTTAGGTTGTAATTTAGCTTTGAAAGTTTTTGTATCCACTGTTTCTACAGTTACTTTTTCGTTGTTATTTTTAACATTAGTTACGTAGAAAATCGTACCGAAAATGATGAAAATAAAAATAACAACTGTCCATTTAGTAAAAAATAATTTCTTCAATATATAACGCCTCCAAAAAATAAAAACTTATAATTATAATATATAACAATAATATTGTTTTAAATAGAGAAAATAGGTTTAGAAGAGATTTGAATTACATCTTTTCTATACATAAATAATTAAAATTAGTAAAATGATGAAAGTAATATGTGAGAAAGGGGATTTTTAGTGAAAATGAATAAAAGAAAACTAGTTTCAAATATTGCAACGGCTATGTTATTGGTTTATTTGCACTGATATATATGAATAAAGAATCTAAAATTGAAGATTTTCCAGTACCAATGTCAGCAATACATATTAACGATGATAATGAAGAGGATTATAAATATATAAGTGTAATGCCTATTACGAATGCAAGTGGATGGGAGAACTTAGGTGAAAATGGGCATACTGTTAGTTTTAAAAAAGGGGAGCGAAATGTAACTATATTACATTATCCGGGAGAAATTACTTATTATTTATTTGAAAAGTAAATAGAATGAGCCATAAACAATGCGGTTTTCCTAATTTGTTTATGGCTTTTTATATATTAAAAATTGGAGTTTGAACGATATTATGAAGGGGAATTTTATATAGAAGAGAATATAAAAATGATATAAAAAAATATAAGGAGATATATTCTATGAGGAACGAAGCTTTACATGCGGTAGAGGAATATCGTAAAGATTTAAATGCTGGTAATATTGAAAAAATAAATAGTTGGATATCGGATGATTTTATTGGTTACTTTGGGTAGTACAGTGATAGGGACTATGAAGTATACAGAGGAGATACGTATAAAGAAGATAATATTGAAACATTAAAAAGTTATAAAGGGCAAAAACCTTATTGGGAATATAAAGATTTAACATGTAGTTTGAGAATGGAAAATGAATTGATATTATCTGCTATGGTAGAGTTTTATTTACAGGATAAAAAAGTAGCATCCGTTTTAGCGATGGAAGTTTTTAAAAAAGAAATGGATGGGTGGAAGTTATATAGACAGCATATGGAAAGATATGCAGAATAATTTGAGGGATGCTGATTTTATATAGATTATCAATTTAAACGTAGTATCTTGAACTATCTGTTACATATCTAAACTTGAGGTGGTGCACTCCTGCGAATACTAACATATCTATTAGTTATTCTAGTAAGTGTTATTGTAGTGAAAAGAATGTATTTGTACGACTCGCACATCTCTAAATTATCTTGTTTTTCGCTCTACTTCGATAGTTGTGAATGTAGCTTAAGGTTTTCTAGTATCAATGTCAGAAATACATATTTACCAGGCTAATGAAGTTATAACTGTATCACATGATTCCGAACAGAATAGTTATTATGTATTTGAAAAGTGAATGGTGATAAAAGAGATAGGACGTAAACGACCATATAGGATTGTATACGTCCTATTTCTTGTTTTTAATTCTGAATTATTCGAATTATAATATATGATATATGGGGATTAAAACAATATTTTAAAGGGAATGAGTTGATAAATTGCCAAAAATAAAAAAAATAGGGCGCTTTTGTCCTGTCGATGATGAAGGATTTATTATAAACGATGCACATTTTAATAAAATTCAACCTGTGTTTTGGGAGGTAATACAAGAAATAAAGGATACTTGTTGTCAATTGCTGCGGGATGATTTGCACAGTGTTTATATAAGGGGGTCTATTCCAAGAGGGATTGGGATAGAAGGGGTTGCAGATGTAGATATGATTATATTAGTTCGAAAGGATCCTCAAATAATAGACTTACGCTGGAGAAAGAAGCTAGAAGCCCAAATTGCACAGCAGTTTAATTGTATATCTGGAGTGGAATTAAGTTTTTATAGTGAAAAAGAAGTAATAAACTCAGAGGATTTTTCTTTTATAGGATTTATGATCAAGACACATAGTGTATGTATATTTGGTGAAGACGTAAAATTATATTTACCTAAATATAAAGTCGGTCAGGAGATAGCCTATGAACATCTTATTCAATTGCGGAAACAAATTGAACAAGTTCGTAAAGAGTTAATTCATAATCAAGACTTAGATGATATAGAGGATTGCTGTCGGTGGATTATGAAAATAATAATCAGAGCCGGTCTAGCATTAACAATTGATAGAGAAAGGCTTTATTCCAGGGACTTATACCCAGCGTATGCACTATTTAGTAAGCATTTTCCCGAACAAGAAAAAAATATGAGGACAGCACTACAATATGTAATTGAGCCTATAAAAGATATAGAAGAAATTTTATCGCTTTTAGATATGTTTGGTGATTGGTTGATAGAAAAAGTAGAGGATTATTTGAAAAATATACAAACTTAATAAACTATAATTGTATTATGTAAACAGATTATATTGAAGCAAAGAAGAGAGGTGAAATATTTGGATTTTTACATTGTGGATGTATTCTCGCAAGGCAAGTATTCAGGTAGTCAACTTGCAGTGTTTATGGAATTTCAGAGGATGCGGCAACAGGAAGCTCAAATGGATGTTTAGCGGCGTACCTTATAAAATATCGTTATTTTGGAACAGAAAAGATAAATATGCGTGTTGAACAAGGATATGAGATAAATCGACATTCTCTAATACATATCAAGCAGAGGTGATTGAGAGTAAAATTAATATTTGCGTTGGTGGAAAAATAGAAAATATTGCAAGCGGGAAATGGATCGTATCATAAGGGGGATTAGAAATGCTATTAAAAACAATATTTTGCAAGGTGGAAGAAGAGAAAAGGGAATTGTTTTCTGATGCGCAAGAAAAATGGCGTGATTTACAGTATTTAGACGGATTCTATGGACAATTTGGTGGGTGGAATGAAGATGAAGCGTGTGTGTATACTTTATGGAAAGATAGAAATGCATATCAAGCATTCATGAATGACGCCCATGATACAATTTTTTTTAATAGTAATCAAGAAGGCACATATACTTCCTGCAATATTGAAATGTTTCAAACGTTGTATGATATAACAGAAATTCCTTTGAAAGACGTAATTGCACAAGGTTCATTTGTAAGAGTTGCAATTTGCGATGTGGGGGAAGGAAAAGAAAAATACTTTTTACATGCGCAAGAAACAATTTGGAATAAAGGAATGGAAAATGCAAAAGGGATATTAGGTGGAGTTGTAGGGAAGTCTTTAAAGACTGAAAATCGTTACATAGTATTAACGTATTGGCAAAATGAAATAGCACATGAACGTTATATGAATGAAATTTTTCCTGCGTTATACCAGTTAGCAAATGTAAATGATTATGTTGAAAATATAAATGGGAAGAGAGTTATTCGGAAGGAAGAATGGTCTGTTGCCACTTCTAAATAAAGTTAGAAGTTATTAGGGTAGCTAGTTTCGAAAAATTTAATTCAGAACATTCGTTCTTGTATAATTGCTTTGTACAAGAATAAAAGGGGGTATTTAAATGAGTAAAGTTTTAAGATTTGAATTGCAAGTCCCAAATCCTGAAGAAGCTATTCAATTTTATACAAATAGTTTTGGATGGAAGTTTGAAAAAATGCCTGGGCCACATGACTATTGGTTCATTATAACGGGTGAAAGCGATCGACCTGGTATCGATGGTGGATTAATGAAATCACCTGATGGTGCTACTAGGACGACTAATTCAATTGAAGTACCTTCAGTTGATGAGTACATAAATAAAGTCATTGAAAATGGTGGACAAGTAGTTGTACCTAAAACTGCTATTCCTAATATGGGTTACTTTGCCTATTGTATAGATAATCAGGGGCTTCTTTTTGGAGTATGTGAAGAAAATATTGAAGCGTAAAAAATTTGGGGATTTCGAAATTATTTTGTTTGTTGAACAATATTTCTATCAAAGATTATAATTATTGAACAATTGTATATAAAAACTAATATTATTTTAGATAAAGAAGGATCCATTTTGATTATTTCCAAAAGGATTCTTTTTTTGTTTTTCACATATTGTGAGTTATTTAAGCATTATTAATCAAACGTATATCGGTATATTATCTATGAAAAAAGTAAATAAATGATGTTATATTCAAGGGTTAATCTATTGACTGCCAAACAGTTTAAGGTAAAAAGGAAAAGAAGACCAATTATTTTCTAATAAACATGTAATTAAGTGAAGACGTCATATACCCTTTCATGTTAATATATTTAAGTTATAATAGGAGGCTTACCCTTTTGTATTGTACGGTAGAAGCAGTGTGAGCTTGAAATTTTTTTAGAAAAGGATGTGCCTAATTTGCGTATCAATAAATTTATTAGTGAAGCTGGAAAAGCGTCTCGACGTGGAGCAGATAAATTAATTAATGAGAGAAGAGTAATTATTAACGGTAAGGTTGCAAAAATTGGTGACCAAGTAAATCCAGGTGATGATGTGCGCGTAAATGGAGAGCAACTTCGTATCGCTCGAGATCACGTATATATCGCTTTAAATAAACCAGTAGGTATTACATGTACAAGTGAAAAAGCAGTAAAAGGTAATATTATCGATTTAGTAAATCATCCTTTACGAATTAATCACATCGGGCGTCTCGATAAAGACTCAGACGGTTTAATTTTGTTAACGAATGATGGCGATATTGTTAATGAGATTTTACGTGCTGAAAACAAGCATGAGAAAGAATATATCGTTTCAGTAGATAAGCCGATTACACCGGAATTTTTAGAGAAAATGGCAGCGGGTGTTAAAATTTTAGATACAAAAACTCTTCCTTGTGAGATCACACAGTTATCAAAATATGAATTCAAAATTATTTTAACACAAGGGCTAAATCGCCAAATTCGTCGTATGTGTGAAGCTTTAGGTTATCAAGTATATACGTTAAAACGTACGAGAATTATGAATATTGAATTGAATAATTTACCTGTCGGACAGTGGAGAGATTTATCGAAGAAAGAGAAACGACGTCTATTTTCAGACTTAAATTACGAACCACAAGATTGGTAAAATTGAGAAGTGAAACCAAATTTTTTTGGTTTCATTTTTTAAAATTAAATAAATAATATTATTTAACACTTGCAAAAATAAAATGAATAAGATATATTAAATAACAATAAATGGATGTTTTATAAAAGCAAAGAAAAGGACACGAGTTATTTTACCCGGTTATACAGAGAAGGAAGGAAAGCTGAGAACTTCCTAACGCAGAAAAATAACTTACCACCTTAGAGCTGCACTAGGGAAATGAAGTATCTAGTGCCGTGTAAGCGACGTTACCGCAAAAGAAGCCATTATGTTTTTTGTAATGGGAATCTGGGTGGAACCACGAATATAAGCATATTCGTCCCTATTTACTAGGGATGAATATGCTTTTTTGCATTCAATTTCATAATAAGCGAAGAAAAGGACACGAGTTATTTTACCCGGTTATACAGAGAAGGAAGGAAAGCTGAGAACTTCCTAACGCAGAAAAATAACTTACCACCTTAGAGCTGCACTAGGGAAATGAAGTATCTAGTGCCGTGTAAACGACGTTACCGTAAAAGAAGCCATTGTATGTTTACGATGGGAATCTGGGTGGAACCACGGGTATAAGCACGCTCGTCCCTATTTTAGGGATGAGTGTGCTTTTTATTATGAAATGGAGAGATGAAAAATGAAAGAACAGATGATTGAAATTAAATTTCCAGATGGTAGCGTTAAAGAGTTTGTGAAAGGCATTACTTTAGAAGAAATTGCTAGTTCGATTAGCAGTAGTTTAAAAAAGAAAGCAGTCGCAGGAAAAGTTAATGATCAGTTATATGATTTACGCCGAAACATTGAAGAAAGTGCGGAAGTAGAAATCATTACTATAGATTCAGATGAAGGGGTAAAAATTGCAAGACATTCTGCTGCACATATATTAGCACAAGCTGTGAAAAGAATTTATGGTAATGTAAACCTCGGTGTAGGGCCGGTTATTGAAAATGGATTTTACTATGATATGGATCTTCCGAGTAGTGTAAACGTAGAAGATTTACCGAAAATCGAAAAAGAAATGAAAAAGATTATAAATGAAAATGTAAAAATAGAACGAGTTGAGGTCTCACGAGAAGAGGCAAAAAAACTGTTTAAAGAAATGAACGATCACCTGAAATTAGAACTTTTAGAAGCAATCCCTAATGGGGAAAGTGTAACACTATATAAACAAGGTGAATTTGTAGATTTATGTAGGGGGCCACATTTACCGGCAACAGGCTATTTAAAAGCATTTCAATTAACTCACGTTTCAGGTGCATATTGGCGAGGTGATAGTAATAATCAAGTGCTTCAGCGTATATATGGCGTTGCATTCTCTTCTCAAAAAGAATTAGAAGAGTATTTGCATTTTGTTGAAGAGGCTGCGAAGAGAAACCATCGTAAGTTAGGTAGTGAACTTGAGTTATTTATGTTTTCAGAAGAGGCACCAGGAATGCCGTTTTACTTGCCGAAAGGACAGATTATTCGCAATGAATTAGAAGCATTTTTAAGAGAAATTCAAAAAGAGTACAATTATCAAGAAGTACGCACTCCGTTTATGATGAACCAAGAATTATGGGAGAAATCAGGACACTGGGGACATTACAAGGACAACATGTATTTCTCAGAAGTAGACAATAAAAGTTTTGCCTTAAAGCCAATGAACTGCCCTGGCCATATGCTTATGTTTAAAAATAAATTGCATTCCTATCGTGAATTACCGATTCGCATGTGTGAATTCGGTCAAGTACACAGACATGAATTTAGCGGGGCATTAAACGGATTATTAAGAGTTCGTACTTTCTGCCAAGATGATGCTCATTTATTTGTAACACCAGAACAAATTGAAGATGAAATTAAATCCGTAATGGCGCAAATTGATTTCGTATATAAAACTTTTGGATTTGAGTATGAAGTAGAGCTTTCTACTCGTCCAGAAGATTCAATGGGTGATGATAAGTTATGGGAGCAAGCAGAAGCAGCATTAGCGAATGTATTACAATCATTAAATTATAAATATCGACTAAATGAAGGTGACGGTGCATTTTACGGACCGAAAATTGATTTCCACATTAAAGACGCTTTAAATAGAAGTCACCAGTGCGGTACAATCCAGCTTGATTTCCAAATGCCAGAGAAGTTTGACCTAAACTATATAGATGAGAAGAATGAAAAGAGAAGACCAGTTGTCATTCACCGAGCAGTTTTAGGATCTTTAGACCGCTTTTTAGCAATATTAATTGAGCACTTTGGAGGCGCGTTCCCAGTATGGGTGGCACCAGTTCAAGTGAAAGTAATTCCTGTTTCAAATGCAGTACATGTACAATATGCAAATGAAGTTGCACATAAATTAGCACAAGCTGGGATTCGTGTTGAACAAGATATACGTGATGAAAAATTGGGGTATAAAATTAGAGAAGCACAAATGCAAAAAGTTCCGTATGTTCTTGTTATTGGGGATAAGGAAATGGAAAGTGAAGCTGTAAATGTACGAAAATATGGTGAAGAGAAGTCAGAAGTTGTTGAACTAGATTCGTTTGTGGAAAGTATGAAAGAGGAAATGAAAAATAGGAAATAGAGATTGATAATAAAACACACCAATAATATGTAATATTGAATTTAAAGTGGTTAACGATATATTAAATAAGAATAATAAACGTAGAGAAGGGATAGCGATTAAGCTATCCCTTCATTTTAATTCCACTATTTAATCCCATTGGTTGAAGAAAATTATTGTCTGTTTTTATTGAGTGTATTCTTCGTTTTTGTACTCCAAAATATCACCTGGTTGACAATCCAAAGTCTTACATATCGCTTCTAATGTTGAAAAACGAACCGCTTTTGCTTTCCCATTTTTCAGAATGGAAAGATTCGCCATCGTAATCCCAACCCTCTCCGAAAGCTCCGTTACGCTCATTTTTCGTTTTGCTAACATCACATCAATATTAATAATAATTGCCATATCCTCCACCTCAGACCGTTAAATCATTTTCTGATTTTATATTAATAGCTTCTTGTAAAAGTCTTTGGAGAACAGCAGCAAAAACGGCGGTCACCATAGAGGCGAAAATGATGGTCAATCCGATTGGTATGAAACTTGGAGGATCAATTTTTTTCGCCATGAGATAGTAGAGTGGCATACCAAGCAAGTACAGGGTACTGATCGTGAGGGCACAGTATTTTATATTTTTTAAAGCCTTTACCGATAATTCCGAGAACGCTTTGTTCTTATCAATATAGCTTAAAAGTTTAAAAGCTTGATACAGAGCAAAGTAAAAAGGTATCGCTGCTGCATACATATCGATTAAAACGAGAGATTTCATATAAGCAATATCTGGATATAATTCTCCAGCAAAACTCCCGATCTTAGGCACCAAAAATATACACAATGCCAGAACTACTAAACCTATAAAAACAATAGCTAACTTTAAAAAGAGTGTTGTAACTTGTTTCATAAAAAGCACCTCGTTTATTTAATGACAACATGATTTTACCATATAATTTATCGTTTTAAAATAAAATTATATTGTTTTTGAACTTATTATTATTGTTATTTATGTATCCTATTCATTTTAATAAAAATAAAAAAACTTTCTCATTACAAAGAAAGTCCCTTTAGGAAATAGTCTGTAATATTTTTTACCTTACAAAAATGTAAGGTAAATGTAAGCGAAATCGAAGGAACGAGTTTTAGAAAAGTGAGAATATGAAATAGGAAAAAGATTTTCGTAACTCGTGTAATCCTTTCTGATTGAAAAATTATTAAGGATTTACATGAGAAAAAGATAAGAAATATGTGAGAAATTAATTTTATACAAAAGGGATGGAGTGAAAGAGATGTCAACAAATGTAGTTACTGTAGAAAGTGTAGAAAAAACGTATGGGAAAAGAAATGAGAATCAGTCAAAAGCGTTAAGGGGCGTGTCATTAAGTATTAAAGAAGGAGAATTCGTCGGGATTATGGGCCCTTCTGGATCTGGAAAAACGACTTTACTTAATGTGATTAGTACACTGGATCAAGCGACAGGTGGCAGTGTGACAATAGCTGGCACAAATATTACTTCAATGAAGGGGAATGCTTTATCAGATTTTCGATCTCAAAAATTAGGGTTCATTTTTCAAGATTTTAACTTACTAGAAAACTTATCAATTTATGAAAATATCGCTTTACCACTTTCTCTGCAAGGAGTACCTTCAAGTGAGATTACTGGAAAGGTGAATGAGGTTGCGAAGAAATTAGGGATTACTGAAATTTTAACAAAATATCCAACTGCTGTTTCTGGTGGACAAAAGCAAAGAACAGCGGCAGCACGAGCTTTAGTACATAATCCAGCAATCGTATTAGCAGATGAACCGACAGGAGCGCTTGATAGTAAAAATGCAAAAAGCTTATTAGAAGCGATGCAAGATTTACATGAAAATCACAATGTAAGTATTTTAATGGTAACGCATGATGCATTTAGTGCGAGTTATTGTGAGCGTATTTTATTTATTCAAGACGGTCTTCTTTATAAAGAGTTAAAGCGTCAAGGAACGCGAGAAAATTTCTATCAAGACATTTTAGGTGTGCTCGCTCATATGGGCTCAGCTGCTGAGTCTAAGTAGGGGGTGAGACTATGTTATTCAAATTATCACGTCATAGTATGAAAAAGATGTTAAAAGATTATATGGTTTTACTTATTGGTCTCGTTATTAGTATTAGTATCTTCTACATGTTCCAAACGATGGCGATGAATAGTGAATTTACGAAAGATAATAGTCTTATTAGTAGTATTAGACTCGTATTCTGGGTAGGTGCAATATTGCTTTCTTTCATTACAGTTTTTTACATCATATATGCCAATTCTTTTTTACTTACATTAAGAAGAAAAGAACTAGGTATGTACATGATGCTTGGAGCAAAAAAGAAAAAAGTAGCGCAATTATTATTTATTGAGACTTTTGGTATGGGGATTGTCAGTATTATTATCGGTATTTTAGTAGGAATAGTACTCGCTAGTGTAGCAGGGAATTTTTTAATGAATGGAATGGAAATTTCAGCAAAAGGTAATTATGCGTCTGTATACACACCAGCTATATTAGTTACATCTATATTCTTCTTAATATTATTTTTCATTACTGGTTTAATGAATAGTTTCCGATTATTACGTAAAACAGAATTAGAGTTAATACGTGAAGATGAAACGCAAGATGAAGTGAGGAAAAGTAAAACTCGAATTGTTATTATGACAGTACTAGGTGTGTTACTTGTAAGTACAGGATATTATTTTATGATAAATATAAAAATGTTTGCTGAACTAGGATTTATAATAGCGACAATCGTTACAACATTAGGGACGTATTTCATTTTTAGCTCATTACTCCCATTTTTCGTGATGAAAATTAAGGGGAATAAAAAACGGAATGAAACGGGATTAAATAGTTTTACTTATGCACAGTTACGTTTTCGAGTAACTAGTTTATCGAGAGTACTAGGCACTGTAGCGATGTTAATTGCATTAGGTGCAGGTGCAATGACAGCAGGTATGGCGTTTCAAAAAAATGTCGGCATTATGACAGACTTCTCACGTGTATATGATGTCGTAATTCATGATCCAAATGATCAAGATAAAGCTGCATTAAAAGAAATGGAAATTGTTGAAGAAAGTAAGTATAAGTATAAAGTAGATGGTGAAGCAGTTTATTATTTACGTAACGATTTAACTGCGAAACCGCCACTTGTTTCTGATCATTTTGATACAAAGACTTTGAAAGAACCTGCTCGTAAACGTGTGGCTGAACCTTTAACTGAACCTGTCTATTCTGCTTTGGACGCTCCTGAAGTAGCGAATAAGCTTCCTCGTATGCCAAAAGATTGGGAAGATGCGGTTGTAAGAGAGATACAAATTACACATAATCAATTTAACGGAAAACCTGTAAGAATTGCAGATGAAGAGCGTTATAAAGGAATTCAAGGAACAGAACATACTGTAACATTAGCAAAAGTAGATGATATGAAAAAGTATAAACAGTTATTAATCGAAATAGATAAGAGACAAAAAGAACAAATTGAAAAAACAACAGGTACAAAAGTAGACTTATTTACGAAAATGACAATTTATCAATTTATGAACAGTTTCATGAGTGGAACAATGTTTATGGGATTCTTCCTAGGGATTGCCTTTTTAGCAATGATGGCAAGTTCGCTTATGTTCAAAATATTAACAGGTGCTTCTCGTGACGTACGTCGTTATGAAATGTTACGAAAAATCGGCGTGAGACGTAGTATGTTAACAAAAAGTATTTATAAAGAAATTTCATATTTATTTATCTTCCCAGCGATTATTGGAATTTCCCACGTGTTAGTAGGGCTTAACTTATTCAGTTTTATATTAGTTGACCCGTTTGTAAAAGTGTGGGTGCCAATAGGAATCTTCTTAGTCATTTATTTCATTTATTACTGGATTACTGTCCAACTTTATAAAGGTATGGTAATGCCGAAAGAAGAAGTAGCGAAATAAAATAGTTTAATGGAAAAGTCCTTGTATGAAAACAAGGGCTTTTTTAATAGGATGTTATTTGTAAAGAAGGGGAAGATTGGATAATGGTCGAAAAATATAATGTAACTTCCGAGAAATGACTGAAATAATACTATTTTGTCGAGAGAAAGGATACTAAGTATGAAAGAAATGCTACAGTTATTTCGAAACAAAGTGTATGCACGCTTTTTTCTAGCGAATATTTTAGAACGCCTTGGTTCTATGATTGCTGGAATTTCTTTAATGTTTTACTTGTTAGATCAATACGGAAAACAACCAGTTTACGCAACGATGACGCAAATTATGATTGCATTACCTGCACTAATCTTTTTTTTATTAGTAGGGACAGTAGTGGATCGATTTGATAGACAACGTATTTGTACGGTAAGTAATATATGTTGTTCTCTCTGTAATATTGGAATTCTAATTTCGCTTTATTACGGGATGATTATACTTGTGTTTATATTTTTATTTTTGGAAAATGCATGTATCCAATTTTTCTCTCCATCTGAACAGGCGATGATACAGGGAGTAGTAGAATCAGACCAATACGGTGCAGCGGCAGGTATTAATCAAATGGTAACTAGTTTGTACGCTTTATTTGGTGTAGGAATTGCAACGATGGTGTACTGGACTTTTGGAATTTACGGGAGCATTTTAGTAAATACGCTCACCTTTATTGCGAGTGGTATTTTGATACAAACGATCTCAATTCCAGAAAAAGTTCGTTTGCCAAATGGTAGAACAAAATGGAAAGAAGTTAATTTGAAGATGTTAATAACAGAGTTTAAAGAAGGGATTAAGTATATATACCAAAATGAAACTTTAAAAAAATTGCTTTTAGGATTTATCGTATTTGGATTATTAAATGGTATTTTAAGCGTATCCACTACTTACATATTAAAATATAAATTAGCGCCAGCAACATATGAAAGCTTAGCAATGGTTGGTGGAGTAGTTGGAGGAATCTCATTGCTAATTGGAAGTATAGTAGCGACGAGTATAGGTAAGAAATATGCACCAAAATTTATTATTGTATTTGGGATGGCGGGCTCTGGGGTCTTCTTCGGTATGTGTTACTTTGTAAATCACGTATGGTCTTTTTATATATGTATCGCTTTTGCGACTTTCTTTTTACCGTTTATTAATATTGCAATATCGGGCTGGATGTATGAAATTGTAGAAGAGTCATTCATGGGACGTGTTCAAAGTTTACTTAGTCCATTAACGACAGGATTCCAGCTGTTATCTCTCGGTGCGATAGCGATGTTATTCCCAAAATGGATTGGTGCAGATACATTGTATATTATTTTATTTGGTTTATTATTTTTAGTTACGTGTTTATATCAAGCTATTTTACCTAGTGGGAAGAAGCAAGTGCAAGGTATAGCTGAAGAGATGTAACATATGTAGGTTTTTTATTTCTGAATATTCTATCGAATGACAAGGGGGATAGAGTGATGTTGATGCGAGTTGCTAAATGGTGTGGAGTTACTTGTTTACAATTATTTGCGGCGCTTATTTGTATTCTATTTTTAGGGGCACTACCGCGTTTATTTAAGGGATTACAAATTGATTTAATCGGTTTTTGGAGCACAGTTGTTTTTCTTGGAGAGAAGTTACTTCAACCAGGTGAAATTACGTATGGATTTCGGAATTCAAGAAAGTTATTTCCTCAAATATGGATTCATTATGTAGAGACAATGTTTGTATTTATTTCGGCATTTATACTATCTTTACTCATTGCGTATCTTATCGTTGTGTGGGTATTACAGCGCTCTCAATCAAAGCAACGTATGTGGAATGGGATTTTCGTCGCACTTGAAAGTATTCCGGACATTTTATTAATTTTATTATCTCAACTTCTAGTAGTAATAATCTTTCAAAAAACAGGTTTTATGCCAGTGAAATTTGCAGGACTTGGAGAGGAAAGGGCTCGCCTGTTACCAATAATATGCCTTACTTTACCTACAACATTATTATTTATGAAGCTATTATTATTACGTTTCAGAGAAGAATTAGAGAAGGATTATAGCATATTTGCAAAGAGTAAAGGACTAAGTTTAAGACATATTTTGACGCACCATATTTCAAGAAACGTCTTGTTAACAACAGTCTATTATGCAAAAACAAATATTTTATTTATGTTATCAAATTTATACATTATTGAATGGTTATTTAATACGTACGGCATGTTTGTTTTTGTAAAAGAAAATTCCAAATTAGAAATATTTACAGTTAGTTTAGTTATATTATACGTACCGCTTTTTATACTATTTCGTTTATTACATACGCTTTTACAAAATATTATAAAGGAGCGTGTGTAGCATGTGGCAACTTGTAAAAAGAGATGTGAGATTTTGGCTAGGTGTTACTTTTTTGAGTGTACTAATGATTGTTAGTATTGGAAATACGGTGTTTTTTGACGGGAATATTCGCGAATTAACGATGATGTATAACGAAAAAGGAGAATTAGAGGCTGCTCCGTTTTCACCGTCGAGTAAATTTTGGTTCGGAAGCGATGAGAAAGGACGCGACCTTTTTCAGTTAATAATAGAAGGAGCGAAATGGACAGTTGGTGCTAGTATCGTTATCGCAATTTTACGTGTAGTAATTGGCGGAACTATTGGTTTATTACTTGGTATGTACAGTAAACGTTCATTTCCAGTTATCTCATCTTTTTTTGATCCGTTTAGTATTGTACCAATGATTATGATTTCCTATTTTATGTTAAATGAAGTTTTAATGTTTGAAAGTGGAGAGGAGGCTGCTCCGTTTCATTTGCGGGTTGCGTTTCAAATTATAGTTCTTGCATGTCTTGCTGTACCAACTGTTATGTTGTATGTAGCGCAAGAAGTAAAACGTATTAAGAATGAAGAATTTATGTTGGCGGCCACTGTGCTCGGCGGGAGTAAGTGGCAGAGGTTGAAACGCCATGTATGGCCGCATATGCTACCATCGTTTCTTTTATTAGTAGCCCAGCAATTTGTAAGCACTTTATTACTCCTCTTGCATCTTGGTTTGTTAGAATTATTTTTTGGCGGAACAATAATTTTTGGTACAGAAGCAGATAGTGTAACAAAAGAGTGGACAGGTTTAATCGGACAAAACTTCCGTCACTTAACTACACATACATGGATTGTACTTATTCCGATTGCCTTTTATAGTATGACAATTTTGTCAGGAAATCTGATTAGTAATAGTATGCAAGATGCGATTAAACTAGGAAATGTAAGAATGCCGAAGAGGAAGGATAAAGAAGTGAAAGTAGAGAAGCAAGTACAACCTACTATGAATGATTTTTCTTTCTATAAAGAGGTACAAAAATAAAGAAAGATAGCTGAAGACAAATTGTTTTCAGCTATCTTTTTTGTTTAAAGTGGTGGTAAATCAATCTTACCTTCTTCAAATAATTCTTTTATCATATGTTTCGTATAACCAGCTGCTTGACCAAATGTGATTTTTGCTGGCATTGGTGCTTCATTTACATCTACAACTACATCAATAATGCATGGTTTACTTTGTTTTACCGCATTTTCAAAGGCAGGGAGTAAGTCATCTAAATGTTCTACACGGTATCCAATACCACCGCACGCCTCTGCGTATTTTGCGAAATCAGGATTCGTTAAGTCTGTACCAAATTCAATATTACCCATAACTTCTTGTTCGAATTTAATCATAGCAATTTTATTATTGTTTAATACAACAACAACGATTGGTAGTTTATATTTAACAGCTGTTACGAAGTCGTTCATTGTCATTCCAAAACCACCGTCGCCACAAACTGCAAACACTTGTTTATCCGGGAAAGCAATTTGTCCAGCAAGTGCACCAGGTAAACCGCAGCCAAGTGTTGCAAGCCAACTAGAAATGATGAATTTCTGGTTTGTCATACGGAAGTGCCTTGCCGTCCATACTGTTACATTTCCGACATCTACTGAAAGAATTGCATCATCTTCTGCTACTTTCTGCAGTGCATGCATAACTCGTTGTGGTTTAATTGGAGTAGAAGAATCTTCTTCTTGGTTGTGTAATTTTTCCTCCCACTTTTTCATCATTTCTTGATGGTGCTCTAAGAAGGAATGGTCCTCGTGTTTTTCTACATTTTCAATTAACCATTTTAATGTTTTATCAGCATCACCAGCTAAGCCGATATCTGTCGTATAACGTTTCCCGATTTGTGCGGGATCTGTATCAATATGAAGTGTTTTTGCTTTTTCGGGTAAGAAACCAGTGAACGGATAAGAAGTGCCCACCATAATTAAAGTATCTGCATGCTTCATCGCTTCATAAGAAGGTTTCGTCCCGATTAATCCCAATCCACCGATACAAAGAGGGTGTTCATCAGGAACAATCCCTTTAGCTGGTAATGTAAGTACGATTGGGGCGCCAATATGTTCTGCGAATGCAAGTAAAGATTCTCTCGCATGTTTAGCTCCTTTTCCAGCTAAAATAACAGGTTTTGTCGCTTCATTTATTGCGAGTTTCGCTGCATCTAAATCTTCTTTTTGCGGAAATAGCTCAGGCAATGTAAAAGAAGTGTTTGTAACACGAGCACCATTTTTTACTTCGAATTTCGGAACATCATCTGGAATAGTAAGAACGGATACACCTTTTTTCGTATATGCCATACGAATCGCTTGATTCACTACAGCAGGTAGTTGTTCAGCTGACATTATTCGTTGGTTATAAACCGCAACATCATCAAACATTCTTTCTAAGTTTACTTCTTGGAAAAAATCCGTTCCGAGTAAATCGGTTTCTACTTGTCCTGAAATTGCTAGTACAGGAGCTTGATCGAGTTTTGCATCATATAAACCGTTTAATAAATGGATAGCCCCAGGTCCTGCAATAGCCATACAAACACCAAGTTTTCCTGTTAATTTCGCATAGGCTGCCGCTGCTAACGCACCAGCTTCTTCATGGCGAACTTGAATAAATTTAATTTTATCTTGTTTTTTTCTTAAAGCCTCAATTATTGAATTGATGGAATCTCCAGGCATACCATATATGTGTTCTACTCCCCAGTCAATTAATAAATCAACTAATGCTTCACCGGCTGTTTTTCCAAACATAATTGTTCCTCCTTATAATAGGTAGATAACATTATGTTTTGGAGAAAAAGGAAAAATATACAAATGATAAAATTTTTATCTTTAATGATGACCGGCGAATAGTGTAAATACTGTTATTAGTAAAAATCCACTAATTGCCCACGTTAGAAATGTAAGGAAAGAGAGCTGTTTCTTAGCTTTCCAAAGCATTTCGTGAATTGTGACATAACCAAGTGAACCGATAGCGCTTCCCATAATGAGTCCTTGTAAATGAAGAGCTTTTCCTTCCATCAAAATTCCAAAAACCGTACCGGTACCGAGAATAAGAGAAAGTAATAAAGTTGTTAATAGAAATGAAATATATTTATGCTTTGTAAAGAGGAAGGGGATAATTAAAGCTAATCCTTCTGGAATATGGTGAACGACGATTGCTATTAAAAAGGGAATGGCAGAGTCATTATGATTTATAAAAGCTGTACCTAGCGCAAATCCACTCGGTATATTATGAATAAATATAGCGAAAGAAAGAAAAAGGAAAGTCTGCCATGCTTGTTGATCTTTCTTATGTATATTCGGATGATGGCAATAGTTATCTAATAAGCTCATAACTAAAATACCGATAGCTATCCCAAGTATAGGACCTATTATTTCATAGCTTGAAAATGTTTCAGGAATAATTTCAAGTGATAATAAGCCAAGTAAAATCCCACCACATAATGCGTATAAGCGGTGCATCTTTTCTTCAATTAGTTGACGTGTTGCAACTCCAACAGCACCTCCTAATAGTAATCCACCAAACGAAAAAAATGTTACAATCATTGGAATCCATAAACGCTCCATAGTATCACACTCCGATTGTATTCCCATATTATTAGCTTACGAAAAGTTAAGTTGGATTAGTCCAAGTAATTGTGTTTGAGTATAGAGAAAAAACTAGCAATTCGTTATAATTTATATATTAAATTTAAGTGGAAAGATGAAAAGGGGAATTGATTATGCAGCAAATAAAAAAAATAGGAAACTCATTTTGGTATATGACACCAGTTTCTGAAACAGATAGACCTATATTAGGAATGGTTGTTGGAAAAGAAAAAACTTTAATGATTGATGCAGGGAATTCAGAAGAACATGCACAATTGTTTTTAGAAATGCTAAAAGAACAGAATGTATCAAATCCTGATTTCGTAGCACTAACGCATTGGCATTGGGATCATATTTTTGGATTGCCTGTACTACAAGAGGCATTGTCTATTGCACATTTTGAAACGAAAAAAGAGATGAGTAAACTTGTTTCTTATGAATGGACAGATGAAGCGTTAGATGCACGCGTAAAAGAGGGTACTGAAATTGCATTTTGTGCGGATTGCATCAAAAAAGAGTTTGAAGAAAAAGCGAGAAATATTAAAATTATTCCTCCAACCTTAACGTTCCAGGATCAACTTGAATTAGACCTTGGTGAAGTGACATGCGTATTAAAACATGCCGGCGGAGATCATGCGCATGATTCAGTTGTTATTTACGTGAAAGAAGAAAAGATATTATTTTTAGGAGACTGTATATATGCAGATATCTTTTCTTCGAAGCGGAACTATACGACGAAACGAACGTTGAAATTAATTGAAGAATTGGAGTCATTTGATGCTGAGACATATATTCTTTCCCATGGGACAGCTATAAATCGGGATGAGTTTTTAGAAGAAATTCATTTGCTAAAAACAGTAGGAACTTATACAGAAACTCATAAAGGCGATGAAGAGAAGATAAAGGAAGCGTATAAACAAGAGCTAGATAGAGAATTAAATGAAGATGAGCTAGAAACAATAACGTATTTTGTAAATGGTTATGAAATGAATAATCTGTAAAATACAACTCTAATCAAATTAACGCTTATTTTGATCAAATATAATATAATTGCACAAATAGAGTATTGAAAGTTAATTCAATACTCTTTTTAATAAGTAAATATTAAGTCGCAACCAATTTGAATTTTTTGCAGGCTCATCATCTGAAGTTATACGACTGTATTTATTTTTCGTATAGATAGAATTTCAAGTAGAAGCTTTCTTTGCTAATTCAGTTATATAGTTGAAAAATAAATCATGTTTTACATCATAAACGACATTTACAGGTCGCCCATCATCAGTTTCCACTGTACGTCCTTGGCTAGGTCCGTATGTATGAACAATACTATTAATCGTTTGTACCTTTGCAAGATCAGCTTTCCCAACAAATGCAGCAGTTAATACATCCCATAGGTAGTAGGTAGAGTTAGTTGAGAAGTGAACGAGAGGAGGAACCATCGCATAGCATTGACCAAGGAAATCAACACCAATATACATACGCTCTTTTGCCCACTGTTCACGTATGTCTATAGTTAGCGGAACCTGGTTTGTACTTTCTAGAGTTACTAAATCAATGATTATATTAGCATTCCAAACACGAGCTACTGCTTCGGGATCCCAAAATGAATTCCACTCGGCTGTTCCGTCATGTTCCGGCTCATGTACATTGCCTGCAGTACGAAATGTACCGCCCATCCAAACGAGACGTTCAATTCTATCTTCAATTATGGGAGCCTCATATAATGCACGTGCAAGGTCAGTTAGTGGCCCTGTAAATAATAAAGTTGTTTTTCCTTCAGTTTGTAGAAGAGTCTCTATTAAATGATGATGCGCAGGTTTGGCTGCTGCAGGTGTTACAACTTTTCCAGACTCATTTAAAATGGGTAAAGCATCAACATAAAATGCATGCATCCGCCAGTCTTTTGGAAATGGATTTTTCCCACGAGAGTTTGATGCTGCTACTTCAATATTACTTTTGCCGAAGCGATCGATAATTTTACGACTTGCAGACATTGCTGGTTCTAAATAGCAATCTGCTGGGATAACAGATACACCAGTAAGTGCAATGTTTTCCATTTGAAGTAATAAAAATAATGAAATTAAATCATCTACACCACCATCATGATTGAAGTACACTTTTTTCATCATTTTAATCTCCATTCTTTAATATTTAACCAAGAATTAAATTTTAATTGATGAAAAATCATCAATAATTTCCACCACTTCAATCTCCCCATTAATGAGCAGTTCAGGAAGAGCATTTTGAACATTTCCTTTCCAATATTCTTTAGCTTGTTCGATTTTTTGAGAGAAAGGGATACCATCTTCCTTCGGTAAAAGAGTTCCGTCACCTTCAAAAGAACTACCAATCACTCGTAGTTTAACAATCTGTAAAACTTCTCGATTGTAAGAATCAAATAATGCTTTCCATTTCAAAGCATCTTCATAGCTTTTGGCAGCATATAAACAAGACAACCTTGACGGGTATTCAGGATATTCTTGCAACCTAACCATTTCGACAATGGTTTCCCTAACTGCTCTAATTGTTTGATCCATATAATTCATAACTACCTTTGCATTTTCATTATTTATATGTAATTCATCATTTTTATAATGATTGTTTAAAATTTTCATGCCATCTTCACCAATAGAATTTAATTGTTTTCTTTCAAAAAAGAAGCGATATAGAGTATTAGTTTGATTTGTATCGAATTGAATGATTTGTCCGATTTTCATTTCTTTCCTTGTAACGATGTGATATGCGTAAAATTCTGCTTTATTCATGGTTATCCTCCTAGTAGTAATTATTAAATATTTCAATATTAAATTTAGTAATTCAACATTAAAATATATAAAACCTTTGTCAGTAAAAAGTTATAAAGCGGAAGGATTGAAGTGAATAGTAGAAGAAATATATGTAACCGCTTTAAAAACGTTCGCAAAATGTTCACTTACGAAGAGGTTTTCAATATCGATATAATGACAAAGACTTAAACAGAAAGGATGATAGAAATTGCCAACAACAAGAAAGGAAAACCTCCAGTTTGGTATGATGATGTGCCTTGGGATGGTTATTGTAATGACGTTTTATAATTTGTTGATGAATGGAACAGGGGGACCAATTCATATTAAGGAGATTGCATTAGAACTAATAATCGGATTCATTATTGCACTATTAATTGAAATATGTATCGTTGGACCTTGTGCGAAAAAAATTGTATTTGCATTACCGTTTGATAAATCGAAAAAAGTAAATATGATTATTTCGATGGCGACAGCTATGGTAATCGGAATGGTTTTCTTTATGTCTTTTTACGGAATGGCTATGATGTATTTACATGGTGGACTACAAGGAAACTCATTTGTATCGATGTATTTTTCAATTTTTATTAAAAATTTCATTATGGCGTACCCACTTCAATTAATAATAATGGGGCCTCTTGTACGTTTCTTATTTGGAAAGTTTGTTTTGAAGAATAAAGGAGTTAATGTAGCATAGTTTTAATTATTAAAATACTATATATAAATAAAGTATTTTAAATACATCTCACATTTTTGAGATGTGTTTTTTCGTGTACATTACTAATTATTTTCATATCGATGTTGTTTAGTAACAATAAAGGTGTTTAATTTACAATAAGGTCCTTTAAAAAATAATAAAGTTGTTTAATGTAGTGTAGTGCTATCCTAAGGGAAAGTAAAAAATTAATAGCACTATTTTTATACCGTAAACAGTTGTTTTCTATCTTTTAAAACACTTACAGGAAATCAGTATTTTTTTATGTCTTAGTTGTAGAATGACTATGTTGTTTAATTCACAACATAGTCATTTAAAAAATAATAAAGTTATTTAAAAATCTTTCTTTCAAGCGGTCAAAAGGTATTTTCAACTTAGTACAGAACTATATCATAGTAGGTTGACATAAAATTGATATGAATAGGGAGAAAAATACCGATGGATTGCTTAGTTGCAAAGGGTAGTATTTATTATGAAATCGTAGGGAATGGCTTTCCAATATTAATAATGCATTCAATGGGTACAGACCATAAATCTATGAAAGCCTGGATAGAGCCAATTTTTGATAAGATTCAGGGTTTTCAGAGGATATATATAGATTTACCTGCTCACGGTCGAAGTTTAATTGACGAAAATTTCAACTCTTCAGATGATATGCTTTTAAATATTTTGAACTTTATTGATATGACAATTCCTAACCAAGCATTTTCTCTTATTGGTTTTTCATTTGGAGGATATTTGGCACAAGGTGTTTTGCACCATAGACATAAAAATGTAAAGAGCATTTGTTTGCTGGCTACTTCACTTCATTTGAAAGATAGGGATCTTCCTAAAAAAATAGTTGTTACAAAAGATGAAGATTTATTAACAGAATTGGATTCTGATATAAGAATAGCTTTTGAAACATTGATGAATTATCAAAATAAAGAGAACCTTAACTACTTTTTAAACGAAATCCAACCTGGACGATTATTAGCTAATAAAAATTTTTTAATGTCAAATTGGAGAGAGAAAGGGTATTTTCTTTCTGAAGAACCGCTTAATGATGTAGGTACACTTACACAACCTGTACTCATTATTCTAGGGAAACAAGATTCAATCTGTGGTTATAAAGATCACCTTTTTCTTCTAGAAAAATTTCCGAATGCTACGTTTTCCATTTTAGATGGTGCTGGTCATATGCTTCAAATAGAAAAACGTAAAATAGTACAAGAACTAATCAAAGACTGGCTAATTAGGAGCAATTCGGTTTGCGAATCAAGCGAGTAAATACAATCGATAACTATTTTAGCCAAATTTCCATATCTGTTGCTTGTCAGTTCATTTTGTTGTTCTTCAACTAACAAGTGCTTTAGCTCAATAAAGGATTAAATAACTTTATTATTGATTTTTGAGTGTGAATGCAATTAAATGGATAGAAATTAAACAACTTTAAAGAGCCTTAGTACAATAAAATGTGCAAGGCTTTTATATATTTCATAACAAAATTCAATAACTTTATTATCACTTTACATTAGTGTTGGTTTGAAATAAAGTTTAATCCAAAACACTCTTCAAAACCGTATTATATGGTAAATAAGAAGAATCCATTTTGAAAAAAACTTTGATCAAAATGGATTCTTCTCTTGTGAATTAGTATACAATTTATATAAACAGTTTGATTATTTTATTGAAGCTTATTCCACAAATGCATCGGTTTGTTCAAGAAGAATTATTCTCGAACCTCTCTAATACTTTTCCCACTTAAAAACGCATGTCCGTTTATTAATTTTTTTACTGTTTGAAATCCATACTTTTGATATACTTTTTCTATTGATTCATTTATTGGAAAAACCCAAAGCTTTTTTATGCCTCTATTTATTACTTCTTTTTGTATAAATTGAATAATTTCACCTATCAAGCCTTTACCTCTGAATTCTTTAATTGTAGCTACACTTTCCATTCGAGCTTGTTCTCCATCTTCAAAAATACAAGCGGTTGAACAAGCTATCCCGTCGAACCGAAGAAGATAATGTGTGAAGGAAGAATGATTAAATTGTTCTTTATAAACCCTCTCAATCGATTCCTTACCTCCAAACTCTTTAATACTACTCTCTATATCTAAAGCTTCTTGATAATTTTCTTTTGTTACTTTTTCAATAGTAACTTTCTTATTATTCCGAATGTCAATCACTCGGTTATTCCACAATTGAACAGGACTAACTAGTTCTTCATATCTAAAATTCCTTGCTTTTAATTCAGTAATTAGATTTTGTTGGTTCTCTAAATTATAGACATAAAACCTCGGTATGATTTTTTTAGACTGATAATAGCTAATAACCTCATCTATAACTGATTGCGGATGTAAGCACTCATCAATAATATGTGCATGATTTGAGTCATAATAATTTGGTTGGTTTTCATTACAAAATAACGATCCCCATGAGGTATTAATTCGTTTAGAAAAGGTTTCATAGTATGAAATATCAAGCATTAAAAGTTCTTGTGAATTTTGCATATAGTTACCTCTCTATTTTCAGAATATAATTAACATTAACTAAATTATAGTATATTTATTTCAAATCCTTCTAAACCAACCTGCGCATATAGTTCAATAAGAAAAACCGAAATTAGACCATTTCGATTCATCTTTTTTATAATTATCGGACTTTATTTTAAATCAACATCGTCAGATGTTGAATCCCCGGCAAGCTTTAATGCTTCTTGATAAAACTTCTCCGAGTTGACATTTTTTGTTCTTTTGTCATAAACAGAATCCCAAGGAATACCTGTTGCTTGTGCGTGTTTTATAGGGTCATATTTTTGCCCCGTTTTAAGCATCATATAAAGGATTTTGGCAATCTTGCCACACATATGCCCAATTGCTGTTTTTCCATTCATTTTACGCTCTACTAGACGAGGATAATAGGAGCTGAATACGGATGGTTGCTTTTTCATCGCAATGATAATCATCGCCATTTGAAAGAGAACACGACGTGCATCTCGAACACCACTAAAGGTCATTCTCGCACCTTTTACTGATGTCCCTGATTGTTTATTTTCAGCTGAAACACCAAGATACTTTTTGAACTCTTTATATGTATTAAATCGTTCAACATCACCAATGGCTCCGATAAGGGTACAGGCCCAATTATCGCTCATAAAAGGGAAAGAGTATAATAACTCTGTATAAGGATGAGGTTTAATACCTTTACTTATATTTCCGTGAAGTAGATCTTGAATGTGATTGTCAATCCCTTTAATACTTTCTTCAATACGTAAAGCTTCTTCAATTACCCAATTTTGTCTTCCAACTAAATGAGGGACATCGATCGTTATAGACTTTGCTGTAACTTTTGCTAGTGCCTCAGACGCCTTCGTAGCTATTCGCTTTGCCCCAGATTCAATCATTGTTTGTCGTAGTTCTTCCTGTGTAGCTAACTTTAAATCTTTACCAGTAGGGTACTTCAATACGAATTTCATCACAGAAGTGGTACCAAGCTTCTTAAATGCTACTTTGAGGTCTGGGTGCGTAACAGTTAAAAGTTGCTGCACCTGATTTTTACGCCGTGTTAACTGAGTATTTAATAACCATCGATCACGGGTTAACGAACGAAAAATAGATTGAGTTACAGAAGCTGGTTTAAGTAGGCTAACTCCTTTCATATGAGGGTGTAAAATCTTATGCCATCCCATATAGGACATTACCCTTGCGTCTACCGCATCTGATTTTTCAGTAATTCCTAAATGCTTTTCGCGGAAGTCTTTTACTGCTGAATTTTCTACTAGGTATACATCAAATTTTTCGTTCAAAAGGACTTGTTGAAGCAGGTAAGAGTAGTGACCACCTGTTGGTTCTAGTAAAATTAGGAAATCTGATTTATGAATTCCTAGCTGTTTTTCCATTTGTTCTAAGGCTTGTAAGAACTGTGTTATTCCCAGGCTGTCCGCATTAAACTTCATTGTCTTTGCACGTTTCCATTCACGTCCCTTTGGATCTAAAAAGGCTTGGAAGGGGATACAACTAGCAACGTGAAAAGAGGCACCAATGTCAATTCCCACAAATAACTGGTACATCATCCTCTTAGTTTCTTTCTCTTTTTCTTTGGATTCCTCTATAAAACTAAAGGGTACTACTGTGTTTTCACTCATACGTAAATCCTCCTAGCGATATATACATCTGACTGTCCAATTTTCCGTTAGAGCTTAATGCCCAATGTAGTATGTCAGGACTATAACGCCAGATGGTAAATCTCACATTAAGTAAAGAGGTCTAGCCAAGAACCAGCCCCAAATAACCAAAGAGTTTCAATCGCTAATTTTATTAAATACTATATACGTATTTGAATTTCACTTGCATATAGTCTTTTAAATTTCTAAAAGAAAAGTTCTTTATCTAGTATCCTATTCCCTGCCTAATTTACAGGATTTTTTATCTTTTTTGTTTAATTTGTTATAATGAGAGTGTGCAGTGACCTTTTAAGGTGTTTCCGACCATAACTGGATTGGGGCTAGCATTATATATCCTAGACCTCTTATATGCAATTGGGGCACTCCACTACTTGTGGGTACAAGGCTCTGCACACCTTAGATATATCCCTTATCTGTTTAACTAAATTACTGGGATAATAAGTTTACTGCCAATAAAACTTTGTCTGTATTCATTGTAAACGAACCTATTTTCTTATAATAAGTAAGAAATATAGAAAAAGACCCCTTTTGAAGGAGTCTTTTTCTATATGTTTGCCAATACTCCAAAATTCTTATAAGAGTTACTGCTCGAAAGCGTACCCACATTAAACAAAGAGATGCACTGGCATTATCATTATATTTCATATTGTATTGTATCGTATAATAGTTTTCTAGATATTATATTATTTTATTCAATTTATAATCCTTTGTTTAGTTGATTATTCTTATTTTTATGGTCCTCGTTACTTCACATCTGCGGATACGCCACCCGATATGAGGTACGCCCTCCTCCAAAACCAATTAACCCCTTATATAATTCCTCTGTTTTATACTCTTTCGCGTATAGTATGTAGTCTTTTATTTTTAACTACTTTATTCTGAAAAGACTACGGAAATTCTTATTGAATTAAAGCTGTAAGTTAGTGTAAGAAAAGTACCTACAATGTAAGAATAAATATAGTTCAAGTGAAAAAGTACTGTATAATCTTGGTAAGGGACGAAATTCATAGCTGGGGGGGATTACTTGTATTATAAAGAATTTGGAATAGAACATGAAAGAATGATGGTTTATATACATGGTGGAGGAGTAAGTGGTTGGATGTGGGATAAACAAGTTGATTACTTCTCTCAAAATTTTCATTGCTTAGTTCTCGACCTACCTGAACATGGATATAGCAGAAAAGATGAACAAATTTTTTCAATTGATAATGCAGCAGAGCAAATAATTAAATTAATAGAAGAAAAAAGAGAAGGTAAGTCTGTTGTCGCAATAGGTTTCTCTTTAGGTTCCCAAGTACTCCTTTCAATGCTTAGTAAGAAAAAAGATTTAATTGATTTTGCAATGATTAACAGTGCTTTGGTTAAACCGATTCCTTTTGCAAATATATTAAATAAGATAATGACAATGGCATTACCACTGGTAAAGAATAGAACATTTTCTAAAGTTCAAGCAAAACAACTTTATATAGGCGAGGAGTATTTTAATCTTTATTATCAAGAAAGTCTACAAATAAACAAAGACGCTTTTTTAAGGGTTATGAATGAAAATTCTTCATTTGAAATACCTAAAACATTCAGGGAATACCCACACAATATATTAGTTACTGTTGGTGAGAAAGAGAAAAAAATAATGAAGGATTCAATGAAGGAAATTATGGCTAATAATCCCAATTGTCAAGGAGTTATCATTCCTAAGATTGGTCATGGGATACCTTTAGCAAATCCAAAGCTCTTTAATAAGATGTTAGAAGAATGATTAGATAGTAATTTAATTATAGGTGAAGTGAAATTGGTATCTAATAGTTGAAAATTTAGGTCTTTAATGTGCATTCACCATTTTATGATTTTGATTTACTTATATCCGTTGTAGAGTTTCCTACTTATTAACTAACTGGGGCGTTCGCTCGGTAAGAATTAAACAACTTTATTATCTTTTTTATGAATGAAATTGTATAGATCAATCTGGTATTAAACAACTTTAAAAAGCCTTATTACATTTCAAATGTAGTAAGGCTCTTATTTTTTAGATGAAAATTAAACAATTTTATTATTCATTCACAGATGTGACATTTGTCCTTTTGTCGTTGTAGTATTGTAGCTTTTAATTAAGTCATATACAAAAAATAGGGAGATGATTTTTTGAAAGGTATTTTATTTGCAGTTTTTGGTGGAGTATTTATTACACTTCAAGGAACCTTTAATGCGAAACTTAGTTCAGATATAGGTATATGGTCGACGAGTATTATGACGCATTTAATTGGGTTTCTCATTGCAACAACTATATTTTTGTTAAAGAAAGAAGAGAAAGTAACGGATTTAAAGAGTGTAAAAAAAGTATATTTAGCAGCTGGTGCACTTGGTGGGTTGATTATTTGTGCGGAAACAATGGCGATATATTCAATGGGAGTTACATTAACAGCTGGAACACTTATGGTTGCTCAATTATTAACAGCTACTGTTATTGAAATGAAAGGATTATTTCATATAAAAAAGATACAAATGGAGAGATACCATATTGTGGGAACAATAGTAATGATTTTAGGTATTGTTGTGTTTAATATGTAAGGAAAGAAGGGACTGTAAGTGGATAATAAATCAGACTTAATAATTCAATATTTGAAAGCTTATAATATGCTTGAAATTTTTTCAGGAATAAGTACTGACAATTTTCAAGTAAATCATTTTGAAAAAGGCAAGCTTATTTGCGATAAAGATGATGAAATTCATCGTTTATATTTTGTTGTTAAAGGTAAAGTAAAAGTTTACACGATTACACCAGAAGGAAAGAAACTAATCCTTCGCTTTATCAATCCATTAGCAATTGTTGGTGATATTGAATTAATACAAAATAGCAAAGCACATAATGTTGTTGAAGCTTGTTCAGATGTTGTAGCAATCGCCATTACTAATACAGTTATTAGAAATAAGTTATTACATGATCCTATATTTATGAAGTTCTTGCTTGAAAACATTGCGAACACGTTAAAAATATCGACTCGTTTTACAGCTCTAAATTTACTTTATCCGGTAGAAGTACGTGTAGCTAGTTATTTACTTTCGATTTCAACGGATAGTAATGGGAATATGTATAAAGAGGATTTAGATTCAACTTCTGTATCAAGTATTGCAGATTTTATAGGTGTAAGTTATAGGCATGTAACTCGAGTTTTACAAAAATTTTATAGTGAAAAATTAATTGAAAAGAATAATGGAGTTATTGTAATTAAAGATTTTTCTAGAATGAAGGAAGTTGCTAAAGATAATATATATGAGTAATGAAGGGGAGAGAAGGATTATGATTGGATTTAGTTTAGCTATATTAGCTGGAATATTAATTAGCTTACAATCTGTTTTTAATACGAAAGTGAATGAAAATGTAGGACAGTGGTTAACAACTGCATGTGTTCTTGGAATAGGTCTCATAAGTTCTGTTCTATTTTATATCATTACAGAGAAAAGTATAAGCGTTAACTTTTATACTATAAATTATTTATTTTATATAAGTGGATTGTTTGGTATTGGATTAATTATTTGTATAATGGGTGTAATAAAGAGTTTAGGTCCAGCTTATACGGTGCTCATTAGCCTTATTACTCAATTAGTTGTTGCGTTATGCATTGATACATTAGGATTGTTTGGAATGGAGAGAGTACCTTTACAAATAAATAAATAAATAAATAAATAAATAAATTAATTGGTATAGGTCTATTAATTGTAGGGGTAGGAATTTTTAAAAATCTTTTTTCGAATAAGAAAGTTAGTACTATAAATGAGGATAGGACCTAAAGAATTTAAAGGAAATAGGTGTTAATAAACATTTAGATTGTAGTTAATGAGCGATAAGGAGAGAAAATAAGTGATTCAGTACATGTGTCATTGTTGGAGCGCATGACTATAATACTGGTGTGGAAATGAGTAAAAGGATAACGAGTCATATGAAAAATAGTAAACTTATTATATTTGAAAATAGTGCACATTTTCCAGATATCGAAGAAACAGATAATGTATGTGAAGCGAGTATAGAGTTTTTAGAAATATAGTATAAAAACAAAGAGAGGATTAATTATTGGAATATTGAATTATATAAGGTGTGAATTATTTATAGATGGGGAGGATGCAATATGATTGAATATAGAAAAGCAAGGTTAGAAGATATGCAGGGGATTATTAAAGTGTGTTCAGATGGTTATAGAAATACATACCCAGGTTTGTTGCCTAAGCAATACATAGAAAGTACGATTAAGGAATTTTACAATGAAGACAGGGTGAGAAATGAAATATTAAATATTAGCCAAGAGTGGAATGGCTGGTTTGTTGCAAGTGATAATGGAGAAATACTAGGTGCTGGTGGAGGTGGCTTCACTGGTAAAGAAACAGCAGAGTTATTTGTAATATATTTAAATCCAAATAGAAAAAGAGAAGGTATCGGTACAGAATTACTTTCTATTATTACAAACGATCAAATTGAGCGGGGGGCAAAGGAACAATGGGTTTCAGTTGCAAAAGATAATTTTATGGGAATTCCGTTTTATGAAGCAGTTGGCTTTATATATCAAGATGAAAGACTTTCATATGGGCTTCCTGTAAACGAAGATTTCACATCTATTCGATACAAACGTGAGTTAGCAAGCGGCCTTGTTAAAAAATAGGAATAAAAAGACCTCTTTTATATGAGGTCTTTTTTGTATAAGCGTAAGCGTCAAATATTCCAGACCTACAATTTGTTAAGAAACAAGAGGCGATTGAAAAAGCCTTCGCTAAGACAAAAATACAATAAGCTGCCCGTATGGACAGCTTATTTACATAATTATCGTTACCGGAAGTAATTTTTGTTGTGTTATTTTGGGTCAACATATCAAAAAAAATAGATAATGATGTTTTTAATGCGGTTGTTGAAGCTTTCATGTTAACTAATTTATAAATAAAAGCTCATTATAATAAGTTGTCCTTTTTTTCCTATTTTTCGTACACCTTCGTCAATAAAGCCACATTTTTTATATAGTGATTGTGCAGTAATGTTTTTTATATTTACCGCTAATACTATTTCATTAATATATGGATATTCTTTACGAATAAAATCAGGTAGGAACAATAATGATTGTTTCGCATACCCTTTTCCTTGATAATAATAATCCGTTGAAAACGCTCGTAATAACATCGCTTTTGGATTTTCAGAGTAAGGCTTTACCCCTTCATTTTCATGAAGCACGAAAAATGTTACAAGTTTATTATTTGCAAGAAATAATATAGAATGTCTGTCAGTATCGGTTCTTGATAATTCTATACATTTCTTTGGTGTACCTGTAAATTGTAACTGTTCCTCAGATAATTTATAGTTTTCTACTTGTTCCTTAAATCGTTCTTCATATTCAAATAATTCCATAATGTCCTCCCATTAATTTTGCCCATTTGTGGATTATCTCATTGCAGTTCTCTTCCATGTATAAATTCCCACTCTTTCCAAGACATAATTTCAAGTTCTGGTCTGGGTTTATCTTCTAACATGGAAATAAACTCAACCGAGTGACCATCTGGATCTGTAAAATAAATTGACACAGCAGGCATAAAAGGGAAGACCATTAATTCCTCGGAATTTCCACCAAAAAAATTTTCAGATTCAATCCCTAATTTATTTAAATAATCTCTTGCTTTAATAATATCCGTCACATCTACTTTAAAAGCAAAATGTTGACGCTGAATCTCCGGTGAAGGATAGTTTTCTCTAATCCCAAACATGGCTTCTCCAGGATTTCCAATCCAATAGAATTTAGATTTCCGATTAGAATCTTCATATAAAGGAATGATATTGAGTAATTTTTCATAGAATTCAGCGGATATTTTATAATTACTTACATTAATATGTGTTTCAAAAATCCCTTTAATCATTTGAATCCCCCTTTTTCCATATTATACTATCCAGAAAAAATGATGTGTTATGTAATTTTGGTTGTATAGGATATTCATATAAAGTTAACATAATGTCTCATTATCGGCAGCAAGGAAAAAGGCGGAATCTTATTCTTACAAGAAATTCGCCTTTTTTTTCCTATAATTCTATGCATCTTTTTATACATTCCTATTCTGGCGCGATTTTAGGGTTCTCCTTTGTTACTGAATGAGCCGTAAAAATGTATAAAATCTTGCATGCTCTTAGCGTGGTTTTTTCCCTAAATACTGGCGGAAGCCCGTAAAGTAGTATTCAATTTTTTTGATGAATATAGAGCGACCTAAATAAAAGGAGCTTCTATCGAAAGTTACTTATTAATTTTCGATAGAGGCTTTTACTTATAATACTTAATTGTAGTTTTATATCTTTAACTTCTCGGTCGCTTTTCTTTTTTAAGAAATTTACAGTAATAACATCTCATATTTTGTTTATAATTGTAAATAGTTATCGAGATGTATAAATGTTATTTCTTTTTTAATAAATAAAAAATATAAAAAGGAAAAATAATGCAACTTTTTAACGCGCTTATTCGTGTTATATATGAAAGGAGGAGGGGGATGGAAATTGAAGAAATATATAAGGTTTATATAAACGATGTGTACCGGTATTTATTTTCCCTTTCTCGTAGCCATCACGTAGCGGAGGACTTGATGCAGGAGACTTTTTATCGGGCGTATCTTTATCTAGAAGACTATGAAAACCAAAAGGTAAAATCATGGCTTTTTAAAGTGGCATATCATACGTTTATTGATTTTGTTAGGAAAGAGAAAAAAGTAGCTTTTGTAGGAACGGAGGAATTAGAGAAAATACAAGCAGGTGAATCTACAGAAGAGTACGTAGTCGCAAAAAATAGTTACGAAAAATTAATTCAGATTATTCATACTTTGCCTGAGGTAGAGGCACAAGCTATTTTATTATGTGACGTACATCAATTAACGTACGAAGAGGGTGCTTCTGTATTAGATTTAAAGTTAAACACGTATAAAAGTCACATACTTCGTGGGAGAAAGAGATTAAAACAATTGTTAAAGGAGGAAAAGTGTCAAAATGACAAATGATAAACCTCATTCTGAAGAAGAAGGTTATAAAGAATTGTTACAAGAAGCTCTTCATCAAAGGCCTGCTTCTCTTCCTGATGGAAAACAGGAGCAAGTGTTGAAAATAGGAAAAAAAAGAGCGCGTATCACGAATGTTTTGATTGTATTTACTTTTTTATTACTTATCCAACCTATTTTATATGTATCTACACTCGCATACTATGCATTTGCACCTACAAACGCAATGGAGATACGGAATGTAGTAAAACAAACGTTAAGTGTAACGGAACCAAATGTATTTATGAAAGAAAGGGACATGGAGCAAACATTGTTACCGCTTAGTTTACAATTGCATTTTGATTTGTATAAAAGGGTAGGAAAGAAAGATATTCGAATAGGCGAAGAGAAAACATATTATTTATTAAGTAAAGCAACGAAAGTAAGCCGTGAATATACAACAGATGAAAAAATTCCAGAAGTCCCATATATAGATAACGAGGTATTATCTCATCCTAATAATTATAATGTGTCTTATAATAGTAGCGAGGAAGCTCAAGTATTAAAAGGTCTTCCACAAGAATCTGTTGTAGAAGCATATGTATCTTTTAGAGAATTATTAAGTGTACAAGAGGTAAAGAACATGTTTCCTACTATTGATATTGTTTGGTATGCCGTGAATACAGGATTAGAGGAGAAGCAAAAGAATGATGAGGGTCTGTATGTTGCCCCAATTGGTTTTCCAGCAGATCTGATTTCAAGTCCAAGTGGTCCTTTTTTAAGTGACTCACCTCATGAGGAACAATTTATTGATGTGTTAAAGTCATTACGGAAGCATGAAGATTTAGCGGCGAAGCTATCTAGAGCGAAAACATTAGAGTTGTCAAAGCGTATTTCTTTCCTTGAAAAAAATGGGATAAAAACATACGGGGCAGTTGTAACTGGACCTAAAGGAGAAGTTGAAAAATTGATGAGCCATGAAAAAGTTAGAAACTTGAAAGTAGGTGAAGCAAGATTATGGAATTGGCATTCTTAAAAAAAAGAAAGAGTCAGATTTATAAACAGGAAACGTGGATGGGGATTATTTCATTAATCATTGCCTTTCTAGCGTTATTGTATTTGAACATTACATTGCTTATTCAAGAAACATTTATAGGCGAAGGTTTTCGAGAAATAGTTGGAGCTGGATTGATGTGTTCAGTCGTAGGCATGCTCACAAAAAGCAAAAGTCGAAAATATGCATTGTGGGCATGTAGTTTATTTGTTTTTATGATACTGTTTGCTGTATTTGGATTTATGTTAGGTTGGATGATAAGCTTTACGCCATAAATATGTGGAAAAGAGCGAATGTAGATTCGCTCTTTTTTAATTTGTAATAAGTAAAATAGATAAGAGAAGAACCTATCAAATTTGAAAGGAGAGCACTATGCATCTAGGCTGTGGTTTTGTTGATATGTTTTCCGCTCATGTATAAGCTATAGATTTATTATTTTTCAAACCGTATATGAACAAACTTCAACATCTTTATTAAATTTACGATCCTCATCATAATTCTTGTACTTCCATCCCAATCTTTATTTGTAGGTATATGTTTAAAGAAAGGGGAGCAGCTTAATATTTTTATGTTAGAAGACCACTTTTCTATTGTCTTTGGATTATTTACGTAAAAATACATCATAGCGCCATTATTTCCAGATTTTTTTACAGTAGCATTCGAAAGTGTCAGTGCGAACTTTGATTCAGCGTCAAAATATAACTCTCCTCCGTGAAAACGTTTTGCCATAGCGACAATTATCTCCTTCAGATCTTCTTCTTTAAAGTAATAAAACATACCTGCTGATATAAAAAGAATACCGTCGTTCGGATCATATTTTATATCGCTGAACCAAGAAGTATCAAAAAATGATTTGGCAATGCTTATATTTCGTGGTGTATCTTCAATTAATGTTTTGCGAAAAGCGATCGCATCAGGCAAATCAAGGTTATACCACTGTATTGTACCGTTATCAACTCTTGAAAAAGTAGTGTCTAGTCCAGAACCGATATTTACTATAGTAGCATTCGGATATTTTATAATAAATTGTTTAATAGTATCGTCTATTTTTCTTGCACGGGTAATGTAAGTGATACATCCGTATTCGCCAAATGTATCTGCTATTTTAGAGAAATCAAAGTCGTATTCATTAATAATACGAATTGCTTCCGTATCATCTAAAATATCCTTATTTTTCTCACTACCATATGCCCGTCCCCATAGGGGGATAAGCATAGTACCTTGAACTGATTGTAAATCTATTTCTTTAACCATGAAACATCCTCCGTTTAATAATAAAAAATATTTTTATATATGATTAGTCGTTATTTAGCATTTTTGATAGCATTTTATTTGTTTTATACAGTCCGTAAGTTAAATCACGTTGATCTTCTTCATTGAGTTTTTCAAGATTACTAGTGAAATTATTATAAATTTGTTTCCATCTTTCATAATGTGCTTTTTCAGCTTTATCTGTTAGAGAGATTAAAACAGCTCGTTTATCTACTGTATCTTGTTTTTTTATAATGTATCCGTTTTGCTCTAAATTACGAACGGTTACACTTAATTGTTGTTTAGGTATGTTTAAATAACTAGCAATCATTTTTAAATTTACAGCGACTTTTTGTTGGGTAATATACTCAACTATGTGTTGCTCTAAATGTGTAAATTCAGTGGATTTCTCTGATAATAATTTGAAAGTACCTGACATATTTAATAATAAATTCATGTATTCGTTTATTAATTCTTTATTAGTCATTATTTTCGGCGTCCTTTATCGATTTAGTAATTATTTTATTACTATTTTCACTTAAAATCAAATAATAACATTGATATTAGTAAATATTTATTTACTAATATCAATGTTATTTAAATCGTGAGAGATACAGTAGAGAAAAAATTAAAGTTTTTTTATGAGAGATGAATAGAAAGATTATAAAATATTACTTTATACATAAAAAACTAATGAAGCCAATGTCTTTTTCAGTCATTATGTTATAAATAATTTTATGATAAAATCTTTTACATAATGAAATAAAGGGGTAGTATTCTATGGGTTATTTCTCAAATGGTTTATTAGTTTTGTTCGTTCTTATCGTATGTAGCTGTATGATTTTTGGTTGATAATATAATGATAGTTTTATATAAAAGAAGTTATCTCAGGTGAGGTAACTTTTTTTTATGTTGAGAAGGAATTCTATTTTTGTTATTGAAGTTTGTTCAAGTTAAGTTGATGACGGTCTGAAATTTTTAATAGAGTAATGTAAAAGAAGATACAAATAAATAGGAGAATAGGGAGGGTTTATGAAAACTAAAATAAGCTACACAATTGAACAGCCAACAAAATTCAATGAATTATTAGCTTTATATGAATCTTTAGGATGGAATTCTCTAAAATTAACGGTTAATGAATTGGAACAAATGTGTAAACAAAGTTGGTATGTAATATATGTTTTTAAAGAGAAACAATTAATAGGTATGGGGCGTGTTATATCCGATGGTGTAATAACGGGGGTTATTTGCGGTGTATGTGTATTGCCAGAATATCAGTCCATTGGCATTGGAAAAGAAATAGTGGGACGATTAATCCAGCACTGTGAACAAAACAAAGTTACTCCCCAACTTATGTGTGTAGAAAATCTTCAATCTTACTATGAATCTATAGGGTTTGAGGCATTCTCTATTGGAATGACAAAACATATTATAAGATAGCGGGGCTTTATATTTTCGGTGTACTCGTACATATTTTCAAACTTCATTATAAAGGAGAATTGCTGTATGAAGATTGCTAAAGGAGTAGAAATGCTACACCTTGAATTTCAAGAATTTATTATTCATCCAATTCTTTTATGGGATGATGAAATGGCAGTTTTAATAGATACTGGATTTCCTGGACAAATTGAAGATATACGAGTAGAAATGGGTAAGGTTGGAGTATCGTTTGATAAACTAAAAGCCTTGATTTTGACGCATCAAGATATAGATCATATAGGTAGTCTGCCTGAACTATTACAAAACTGTGGAAGTAATATAAAAGTCTATGCTCACGATCTAGATAAGCCATATATCGAGGGGGAGTTACCTTTGTTGAAGGATGCACAAGTACAGAATCCTCCGAAAGGAAAAGTGGATGATACTTTGGTTGACGGCCAAGAACTTCCATATTGCGGTGGCATTCGTATTCTCCATACCCCAGGGCATACTCCAGGTCATATCAGTTTATATTTGAAACAAAGTAAAACTCTTGTCGCTGGGGATTCAATGTACAGTGTGAATGGAATGTTAGGAGGAATTCATACCCAAACTACTTTGGATATAAAAGAAGCTCGAAATTCTTTGAAGAAGTATTTTAATCTAGAAATTAATTCGGTAGTTTGTTACCATGGGGGATTAAGTAAGGGAGATATAAATGCACAAATTCAAAAGCTGTAGACAAGAATGTATTGTTAATCAGTGCTAACGTACAATCTAATTGCTAGTATATAAATAAAACCCTTAAATTATAAAAGAGCATGTTTGAGAAAAATTCAAACATGCTCTTTTATTAAAGGAAATCTATTTAATATGAATGACCTAACCCGTTCCAATAAAAAGAAACAATTTCTTTTGCTAATTCATCTATATTTGCAAGAATAGGAGTGTGATTCTCATCTTTAAAATTCCCGATTGATAATAAAGCTACGAAAGCATGGGCAGCTAATTTTGGATTCCCTTTAGGTATTTCTTCAATATGCATCGCATAAACAATTGATTTTTCCAATACTTCATACATGTTATCTTCGGCATTTTTCAGTTCCTTTAATTGCTCTGCAGATAACGATAGTTTTGCATCTTTCATAAAGTTCTTCATATCAATATCCATTGTTGCGTGTAAGTATACTGTAGCAAAGTCCAATAATCTTTCTTCCAAAGTCTTATTTGTAGAGAGGATTTGATCCATATTTTCTCTTATGCGGACCATCATTTGAATCATAGTAGCGGTAAATAAATCCGCTTTTGTTGAATAGTAATAGTAGACGGTTGCTTTTGTAACACCACATTCTTTTGCGACCTCATCCATGGAAACTACTTGATAATTTTGAGTAAGAAATAACCTAGTTGCAACTTCTAAAATGATTTCTTTTGTAGATTTTGTATTTTTATTTTGACGAGGCCTTCCGAGAGGACGTTGTTTTTGTTCCAAATACATTCGCTCCTGACATTTATGATTGAGATAATTATAACATAATTTTTAATCATTCTTGATTAATTAACCGACCAGTATATATAATTAATATTGGAGGAAAAAAGGAAGGTGGGTTTTTATGAAAAAGCACCCGTTACATATGTTAGGGAAGCTTGTAGCAGGGAAGAATACGCAATGGATAACATTATCGGTATGGATTCTTATTACATTAGTACTTTCATTTACGTTACCACAAGTAAATAGTAAGAAAGAGCCGAATCCGAAAAATTTACCTGAAACAGCTATGTCACAGCAAGCTGAAGCACTGATGAAAAAAGAGTTTCCTAATAATGCAGGAAATCCGTTGTTAGTGGTATGGCATAGGGATGGTGGATTACAGTCAAAAGACTATAAACTCATACAAGACGTTTATAAAGAATTAAAGGCCAGTCCTTTAAAAGAACAGTCGACGTTACCACCATTTGATACAATTCCAGAGCAAGTATTATCAAAAAGCGCATCAAAGGATGGTACATCATTTGTTACACCGGTATTCTTTAATAAATCAGCTGGAACGGATATATTAAAAGGGAATCTGGAGGATTTAAGAAAAATAGTGAATAGTAAGGTGGATGTCGATCCATTTAAAGAAAAAATGACTGACTCCGGTTTACATGTTCGATTATCTGGACCTGTAGGTATTCAAACGGATGCGGTTAGTTTATTTAGTCAAGCAGATGTGAAATTATTAGTTGCTACTGTACTACTAGTATTGGTTTTATTAATTTTATTGTACCGCTCTCCAATTTTAGCAATTTTACCTTTACTTGTTGTGGGCTTTGCATACGGTATTATTAGTCCTACACTTGGTTTTTTAGCCGATCACGGATGGATTAAAGTAGATGCCCAAGCGATATCGATCATGACAGTATTATTGTTTGGTGCTGGAACAGACTATTGTTTATTTTTAATTTCGAGATATAGAGAGTACTTGTTAGAAGAAGAAAGTAAATATAAAGCGCTGCAACTTGCGATTAAAGCATCTGGCGGGGCAATTATAATGAGTGCCTTAACTGTTGTACTTGGATTAGGAACATTATTACTTGCACATTATGGAGCCTTTCATCGATTTGCAGTACCATTTAGTGTTGCTGTTTTCATAATGGGAATCGCTGCATTAACAATTCTTCCGGCATTTTTATTGATTTTTGGTAGAGTTGCATTTTTCCCATTCATACCGAGAACAACTGCAATGAATGAAGAGTTTGCGAAAAAGAAAGTTTTGAAAGTAAAAACTACAAAGGGGACCTTTAGTAAAAAGCTTGGTGATATTGTTGTACGTAAACCGTGGACAATTATTATGCTAACTGTATTTTTATTAGGAGGATTGGCTTCATTTGTACCACGTATTCAATACACGTACGATTTATTAGAATCATTCCCGAAAGATATGCCATCACGTGAAGGATTTACATTAATTACTGATCATTTTTCAGCTGGAGAATTAGCACCAGTAAAGATTGTAGTTGATTCAAAAGGAAAAGATTTACCTATTAAACAAGAAATAGAGAAATTATCCTTTGTTAATAAAGTGAAAGAACCAATGAAGGGAAAAGAAAATAATCAATTGCAAATGTATGAAGTTTCTTTAATGGAAAACCCATACTCAATTGAAGCATTAGATCAAATCCCTGAATTGAAAAATAGTGTAAAAAAAGTATTAAAAGACACAGGGATTAGTAATGCAGAAAATCAATTGTGGATTGGCGGGGAAACAGCTTCCTTATATGATACAAAACAAATAACAGAACGTGATGAAGCGGTTATTATTCCTGTGATGATTAGTATTATCGCTTTATTATTGCTTGTTTACTTACGTTCTATCGTCGCGATGATTTATTTAATTGTAACTGTCGTTTTATCATTCTTCTCAGCGCTAGGAGCAGGATGGATAGTACTTCACTTTGGTATGGGAGCTCCCGCAATACAAGGCGCGATCCCATTATACGCATTCGTATTTTTAGTTGCTTTAGGAGAGGATTATAATATCTTTATGGTTTCTGAAATATGGAAGAATAAAAAGAAACAAAATCATTTAGAATCAGTTAAAAATGGTGTTATACAAACAGGTAGTGTAATTACATCCGCAGGTTTAATTTTAGCAGGAACATTTGCAGTATTAGGTACATTGCCAATTCAAGTTTTAGTTCAATTCGGTATTGTGACAGCAATCGGTGTATTGCTAGATACATTTATTGTAAGACCACTGCTTGTGCCTGCAATTACTGTCGTTTTAGGACGTTTCGCTTTTTGGCCAGGAAAGCTTTGGAAAGAGGAAAAGCAATTACAAAAAGAAGATACTTTATAAAATAAGGTTGCCGATAAAGTCAGTAAAACTGATTTTAAGGCAACCTTATTTTTTATTTGTTGGTCTGTAGAATGATCATTTTGAATATACAACGAAAAAAATAGATGAAATGTATGATGAAGTTTTAAGTGCATTAAAATTTTTCTTATCAGACATAATAATTCATAAGAAATTCCAATTGAGTGAGGAATTTCTAAAATTATGTATTGTTATAGGATGATAAAAATGTGGGACACGATCGTTTTGTATATACCTGAGTGGAAAGTTTTTATACAAGCCTTTATCGTACTTTTCATTCCATATATAATTTCAAGATTTTTTAGTTGGATTCGCACATTAGAAAAAGAATAATACTACGAACTATATGGTGCATTTAAGTGAGAATAAATATTGATATGTAAAGAAAAGTAGTATAGGAAGTTTTTTTGAGAAAGAGTGATGAAGGTGAAAGTGCAGGATTCAATAGTTAATCAAAGCCAAGAACAAGGCAATACATATGAGAATAACGCGACCAAAGTTTCTGAAGACTACTTTAAAGGTGATTTCAACTTAGATTTGGAGGTTATAAAAAAAGAAGCTCTTGATAATTCGGACGTTTATTGTCGAGAGTTTAATATCGGCGGGACTAGCATCCGGGCAGTTCTTGTTTTTGTAGAAGGGCTGTCAGATAAAGATCTTATTGATATGCACATTATGAAATCATTAATGTGTAATTTTCCTGATGAGTATAAAGATGAATCATCTAATATGAAAGATAGTGTTTCAAAAGAGTTTATTAAAAACCGAGTTCTTCCTATTAGTGGAGTGGAAGAAGTACAATCTGTGCAAAAAATGATGTCAAAGGTGTTAATGGGTTCAACGGCATTATTAATTGATGGATTATCAGATGTTTTCATACTTAATACAAAAAAAGGAAAAACACGTAATGTTGAAGAGCCAGTATCAGAAGGGTCGGTCAGAGGTCCACGGGTAGGTTTCACAGAAATTTTGTCGGACAATACTGCTTTGTTGCGGTTACACGGCGAAAATGAAGGATTATCTCTAATGAAATTTCATGTAGGAGAACGGGCTAAGAAAGAGTTGGTTGTTGCCTTTATGAAAGAGATTGCTGATCCAGAATTAGTAGAAGAAATTAAGAAGAGAATTCAGAAAATTAATATTGATAATGTGCCAGAGTCAGGTTATGTAGAACAATTAATTGAAGATAATTATCTTAGTCCTTTCCCGCAAGTACAGAGTACGGAACGTCCTGATAAAGTTATCGCTGCATTAATGGAAGGAAGGGTTGCAATTTTATTGGATGGAACACCTTTTGCATTAATTGTTCCGGTTACATTTAGTATGATGATGCAATCGCCTGAAGACTACTATGAGCGTTGGATACCAGGTACATTGATTCGCTTATTGCGCTTTGGAACAGCTATTATTTCTCTATTTGCTCCCGCTCTGTACATTTCATTTATTTCATTCCATCCTGGATTGATTCCAACTAAGTTAGCCATTTCAATTATAGGAGGGCGAGAAGGCGTTCCGTTTCCTGCAATTATAGAAGGATTATTTATGGAGATTGCTATTGAAATTTTACGAGAAGCAGGGTTACGACTACCTAAACCGATTGGTTCAGCGATGGGAATTGTAGGAGGATTAATCATTGGGCAATCTGCTGTATCAGCTGGAATTGTGAGCCCAATAATGGTAATTGTTGTGGCGGCTACAGCTATTTCTTCTTTTGCACTTTCTCATTATAGTACAGCAATCCCATTACGTATTCTTCGCTTTGTAGCTATGTTTTTCGCTGCTATATTCGGATTATATGGAGTTATTCTATTTTTCCTATTTATATGCAGTCATATTGCAAGGCTTAAAAGTTTTGGTGTCCCTTATGCTAGCCCAGCTGTCTTATATCAATTTACTGATTGGAAGGATTTTATGGTTCGTATGCCAATTCAGATGATGAAGCGGCGTCCGAAAATGCTGAATTTAAAAGACTATGTACGGAAAGGAAGTGAAGAGGAATGATTACGAACTCAAAGGATAAAATTCCTACTTCACAAGCAGCTGTTATTCTTATCAATTATATACTTGCTATAGGAATTCTCACCCTGCCTAGAACCGCGGCTGAGAAAGTACACACACCTGACGTTTGGATAACTGTTATTTTAGGTGGATTAATTGCGATGGTTGCGGGTGTAATTATCGTGAAGTTAAGTCAACGATTTCCTGGAAAAACATTTTATCAATATAGCCAAGAACTTGTAGGGAAATGGCTTGGAGTGTTAATTAGTTTATTGATTATCGGTTACTTTTTTACACTTGCCTCATTTGAATTAAGAACGTTGGAAGGTATAACAAGTTTCTTTCTACTAGAAGGTACGCCTGACTGGGCAATTATAATGCCATTCATGTGGATAAGTCTTTATTTAAATTTAGGTGGAATAAATGCGATAGCACGTTTATTTGAAATTATTTTTCCAATTACAGTTTTTATTTTCTTAGTGACATCTTTTATGAGTATAGGAATATTTGAACTCGATAATCTTCGTCCTGTATTAGGTTTAGGGATTACTCCTGCACTACAAGGCTTAAAAACAACAACTATGGCATATTCGGGAGCGGAAATTATGTTATTACTATTAGCATTTATGAAGAAGCCATCTCAAGCTGTAAGGGTTGTAATAATTGGCACTATGATTCCTTTACTTTTTTATGTCATTACAGTTGTAATGGTTATTGGTGCTTTTTCTATCGATGGGGTATTGATGAGGACATGGCCTACAATTGATCTTATGAGAAGTTTTGAAATTCAAGGCTTAATTTTTGAACGGTTCGAATCTTTGTTATTAGTGATATGGATTATGCAAATCTTTGCAACATATACGATTTGTTATTATGCAGCTGCTTTAGGGTTAGCGCAGCTTTTTAATAAAAATATTCATTCCTTCTTGTATGGATTACTCCCAATAATATATATCGTTGCCGCAATTCCCAAAAACATAAATGAGTTATTTGAATTTGGAAATTTAATTAGTAACGCAGCAATAATTTTATTTGGTATTCTTCCGTTTCTTCTCCTTATGATTTCGAAGGGGAGGAAAAAAAGGCATGAACCAAAATGTTAAAGGTAGAAAATTTATTATAAGAATAACGTCAATAGTTTTTCTCTTATTACTTACAGGATGTTGGAGTAGTCATGAAATTGAGGAGTTAGGTTTCGCCGTAGGTTTAGCGATAGATAAAGAAAAGGAAACAAAGATTGAGAAAGAAATTGAAGAAAAGGGCGGCGGATATAAAAAGAAGAATTTAATAACAACCACCTATCAATTTGTTAAAGCACAATCATCATCAGACGGAGGGAAAGGTGGAGTATCACAACAAAAAGCTTATATGAATGTTGCAGAAACAGGAGATTCTCTTCATCAATCAATACGTGAAGTTGCATTAAGAAGGCAAAGGCCTATTATTTTTCATCATACGAAAGTAATAGTTGTTAGTGAAAGTATTGCCCGAACATATAATTTAACGCAGTTATTAGACATCTATGTTCGTGATAATGAGATGAGACCTAGTTGCTTTATTATGGTTAGCAAAGGGCTAGCTAGTGATGTGTTAAAATCAAAAGAACCTGGGGAAATTCCAGCATTCCGCTTGATTGATATCGAGGATAATCAATATAGATCCTCAAGAATTTTACCGCCGATGCCAATTGCAAAACTACCCGGAAAGGTGAAATCTGGGGCCAGTTTTCTTTTACCAAATGTGATTTCTATAAATGGAGAAGTGAAATATGTAGGTGCTGCTGTTATGAAAGGAAGTACAAAAAAACTCCGTGGCTTTTTGAACGAGAATGAATTAGAAGGCTTGATGTGGATAACTGCAAAAGGAAAAAGTGGCTTGGTGAAAAGTTATGATAAAAAGACGGGAAAATTAGTTATGTATGAAGTGAAATCTATGAAAAGTAAAATTACGCCACATGTTAAAGGGGATAAGCTCTCTTTCGATGTCAATGTTCAGTCTGTGGGCCGGTTATCCGAAAACTGGTCTGAGTCAGAGGGAGCTTTTAAAAATGCATTTCTCAAAAGAGTGGAGCAATCTGCCCAACAAGAAGTGAAGCGATTAGTGAAACATACATTGCAAAAAATTCAAAAGGAATATAAAACTGACGTTGCTGGCTTTAACACTAGTTTGAAAATCGAGTATCCAAAAGTATGGAAGAAAGTTGAAAAAGATTGGGATAAAGTATTTAGTAAGACTCCAATTAAATATAATGTAAAGTTAACAATTGAAGATTATGGTACGGAAGGTGCATAACGAAGAAACAACAAAAAATATACAAAAGCTCTAAATCGTGGACGTTTATTAATGCTCACGATTTAGAGCTTTTATGTTATGTAGGTCTAATTGTATTAAATCAATTATTAAATATTAAACATTTTATTTTAATGTTCTTTATTTTATAATTATTTTTAGGCGATATTAAGGGGGATTCAAAATGGCTATGATATTTATTGAAAAAGCTACAATTTTAGATGCTGAAAAGTTAACAGAAATAATGAAAAGGACATTCGATAAGGAAGCAAAACAATGGCTGCCTGATCAAGAGAAAATTATAGATTATAACATTCAACCACCAGGATATTCTTCAGTTGAGATGACTATATATTCGATTGAAGAATTGGATTATTTTAAAGTGATAATGGACGAAGAAATTGTCGGTGGAATTATAGTTACGATTTCTGGTAAGTCTTACGGTAGAATAGATCGTATATTTGTAGATCCTATTCATCAAGGGAAAGGAATTGGACCACAAGTTATCGATTTAATAGAAGAAGAGTTTCCAAGCGTAAGGATCTGGGATCTTGAGACGTCTAGTAGACAAATTAATAATCACCATTTTTATAAAAAAATAGGCTTTGAAACAATTTATGAAACAGAAGATGAGTATTGCTATGTGAAAAGAATAAAGGCAGCCTCAAGCAAAGAGAACTTAGTTAAAAATAAAGATATGAAAAGTGGGCAATACGAAAACTGTAATTTGGCAAATACAGAGTATTATCAAGTGAATTTAAAGGATAGTTCATTTGTTAATAGCAATGTAATGAATATTAATATGAGCAATTGTAATTTAAGTCAATCAAAGTTTAAAAATATAAATTTGAGGAACTCCTCATATGCAGATTTAAATCTTTCAGGCAGTAAATTTAACTTGGTGACATTAGGTGGAGTGCAATTCAAGAATACAAATCTTGGAACTGAAAAGGAGCCTATTTCAGTTGAACGATGTGATTTGGAAGGATGTATAATAAGTAATAGTAATCTTGAAAATGCGGAGATAGAAAATTGTAATATAACTGGTATGAAAATAAACGGTATTCCAGTAGAAGAGCTGCTTAAATTGTATAATCAAGTAAAAAGTTAAATAAAAAATCACTTAGTGTCTTCTAAGTGATTTTTTATTTTGAACGAGTATGAATAAGAGATGATGTTCAAAAATGGATATTATATCGGAATAATTATATAAAAATAACATAAAGAAATAAGGGGTAGGCAGGATATTTCGGTTGGATATTAGAATAATGATACTTGAATGGAGGAGAGAAAGATGGAGATTGACGTTAGAGCAGTAGAAATACAAGATGCTAGAGCGATTCATCGTATATGCATTCAAGATGATGTTTTACCATATATGGTTTTCCTACCTAGTATGCGTATAGAGGCAATGGAGAATAGAATTCGAAATTTAGCGCAGAATCAATTTGAATTTGTAGCAGAATATGATGGGAAAGTTGTTGGATTTGTCGGTTTAACCCAAAGCCTAGGACGAAGATCTCACTCGGGTGATTTATTCATCGGAGTAGATAGTGAATATCACAATAAGGGAATTGGAAAAGCACTTCTTATAAAAATGCTGGATTTAGCTGATAATTGGCTAATGTTAGAACGAGTGGAACTTGGTGTATTAGAAACGAATCCTAAAGCCAAAGTATTATATGAAAAATTTGGATTTATCGAAGAGGGTGTAAAGGTTGGGAATTTGAAGGCGCATGGGAAATTTGTTAACGAAATCATGATGAGCCGTTTTAGGCCAAATGGTTTGATTGTACATAATAAATTGTAAATTGAACGGAAATATCGATATGTTTTGAAAAAAGTATGGCAAAGGACGCCATGCTTTTTTTAGTTTATTAAAAGTAAAGTGCAATTTTTTTAAACGGATGATGTAGTATATGAAGCATTAGGAATCATCTTGACCTAGAAAGCATATGACTTAATAGAATCAATTTCTATGTGCAAGGCGAATGAACAAAACTTATTAAAGGTGTAGATCAACCTGTGACATGCAACAAATACAAGGTATGAAATAGAGAACAGTATTTGTGAAAAATTCAAAAACCTTGAAAAAATGATCATAGCAATTTATTAATATTTTATTTATTTTCATACATAGCATAATAGCGTATTCAAGGAATAAGGAGTAATTGTAATGTCTACAGAACAACCTATTCATGGACATTTTATTATGGATCCACAGCGGGCGATGCTGTTGCCGCCGGAATTGAAAGCAGCTCCATCTGAATCATTAACAGAACGATTATTTATTGAACGATCTATAACTGAAAATAGATTTTGGCTACGGATAATGAAAGAGCACGCTTTATTTCTTGGTGAAGGGTTTAATCGTAACGATAAAAATTTAATTCAGCAAGTAGAGCAATTTTATAATCAGTTTGATAGGCAGCTGCAAAAAGCATTTACTATTCCACAAACTGTTCAAGCGGTAAGGCAATTAAATGAAGAGAGCATTCAGTTAGTGTATGCTTTTCGTAATTATAAAAGAAATTTACTAATTTTAATCATCAATTGTAAAGTGAAAGGGTTTAATTTCCCGCTTTTAGTGGATCATGTGGCACGAGAAGCAGAATATTTTATGCGGACACTTCAAAAGTTTAACGAAGGGAAAATGGACCCTATTCAAGATGCGATTATTAGTGAGAATGTTTTCTGGCTACGTATTATGATGGAACACTCACGTTTTATTGGATCATTACTGGATCAATCGGAAAGAAATCTTGTTCATACAGCATTGAAATTCGGTGATGATTTCGAAATTTTGCTTAACCAAGCTAGAGATGTTGAATCAATGTTATATCAAAAAGAACCGACATATCCAATTATAGGGAAAATGAATAAAGATAGTGAAAATGCCACTGTTGAGTTAAGGAATTTTAAAAAAGCAGGATTAGAGTTAATCCAAACATGCCAAATTCGAAATGTTATTAATCCATTGCTTGCTGATCATGTTACTAGAGAGGCAGAGCATTTCCTCTTCATGATTCATGTATTGGAGCAAAGGTTAAAGCAAAAGCAGGTGGAACAATCTCCGCAATAATAAATAAACAAGAAAAGCATGACATTAGTTTGTCATGCTTTTCTTGTTTATAAATTGTGATTCAATTGTTTCGGTTGTAATAAAAATAACGCTAATCCAATGAAAATAAGTAGAATTCCTAGTCCTTGCTGTAAAGAAATTGTTTCATCTAAAATGAAATAGGCTAGAATACAAGTTCCAATTGTTTCTCCCAAAATACTCATCGAGATAACCGTAGCGCTCATCCATTTCAATAACCAATTGAAAATTGTTTGTCCTAAAATCGTTGCAATGAATGCCAGACCTATAAAGGACCACCATGTTTGTGAAGTGTAATTTAAGAAAGATGACTGCTGTGTGTAAGCAAATATGCCGAGAAAGAGTGAACTACTGCCATAACTAATTACCGAGTACGGTATTAGGGATAGGTCTTTACGAAGATGTTGACTAATGAAAAAGTAAGCTGTTATGACGCCAGCAGCAATAAAAGCTAAAATATCGCCGTATAAAGCTTCTCCACTAATTTGAAAATCTTGCCACCCAATCACGATACTTCCTGAAATTGCAATAAGGCAGCCTATAATCGCACCTTTCGTAAACCGTTCCTTAAATAAAAAATAACCGCCGACCATTGAAAATAAAGGTTGCAACGTTACGATAACTGTAGAACTTGCTACAGAAGTATACTGTAATGATTCAAACCAGAGAACATAATGACCTGCTAGAAATAATCCAGACAAGAGTCCAAATCCCCATTGTTTTTTTGATAATGAGCGAAGCTCGATTCGATTTCTTGTATTAAATATTAGAAATGGTAAAAGAATTGCCGTAGCAAACAATAATCGATAAAAAGCAGTGATTGCTGCAGGGGCATCTGCTATTTTTACGAAGATAGCTGAAGTAGATAAGGCGAACACGCCGAAAAATAAGATGAAATATGAAAGAATAGGTGATTTCAAAGTTTGTCCCTCCGTTAGGTTGTTTATTATAATAAATGATATATAATATAATGTACAAAAATTAGTATATAAGCCCTAGATGAAATAAGGAAGGATTAATTGCTCCTGTTTAGTATGTCAGCACAAAAGGAACGAAAGATGTATTATGATGGACGAAAGGAAGTTGTAACAATGATTCATTATCGACTGGGTCAAACTGTTTTAAGTTATCGTAAGAAAAATAATATGACAATTCGTGAATTTGCTGATTATGCAGGAATTAGTACTTCACTTATTAGTCAAATTGAAAGAGGACATGCCAATCCTTCTTTAAATGTATTGGAATTAGTTGCGAAAGCATTAAATGTACCGCTATTTACTCTTTTTATTAATGATATTGATACAGACTCACTTATTTCTAAGAAGAAAGATCGAAAAAAAGTATATCGAGAAAATAATGATCATATTGTTTATGATGTGTTAACACCAGATTTTATGAAAGCACGCATTGAAATGCTAATGATGGATTTAAATGAACACGCAAATACAACAGAAAGTCATTATTCTCATGAAAATAAAGAAGAAATTGCGGTTGTAATGAAGGGGGAAGTGTATGTGGAATTAGAAGGGCGTGAATATTTTTTAGAAGAAGGAGACGTTGTGCGTATTCCACCGAATGTAAAGCATAGATTTTTGAATAAGAGTGATGAGATGAATCATATCTTATTTGTGTTAACACCTTCCTTAAGTTAAGAGAGTAACTTAAGAATACATATTAAGTGGTAACAGAATAGAAAATATGAATTACGTAAAGATTCGCGCGTATAATAAAAAAACTTTCTATAAATACATACACATTTGATTTTCACTATTTATGTTAAATAAGATGAGAGCTTTGACAAAAGAAAAAAATAAAAATATGATTGTTCCATGACTATTAAACAAAATAATTTAGATTAACAAAGAGTGAAAATTTTTAAGGATTTGGCAGAGGTTAAACGAATCGAGATTGCTTGTTATTTATTTCGTAATCAAAACAAACATGCTTGTGGAGAAATTGAGAGTGCATTAGGAATGAATAAGTCAAATCGATCGTATCATCGCATCTCAAAATATTGTTAGAAGCTGATTTAATTCTTGTAGAACGACAGGGGCAATTTAAATTTATAACAGTAAATGAAGAAATGTTTCAAGAGTTTTCACCTGGCTTTTTGGCAACTTTATAGATGCTAAAAAGCCATTTTTATTAGGGGTTAGAGAGGATAATAGAGATGGGAAATATAAGAGTATTAAAAGAGGGGCTTTCAATTATATCTCAATGTAAAAAAGAAACAAATGATATTTGGCATGCGCATTTTGGAGCAGCTGCAATTGCTAGTTATTTTTTTGCAAAAGATAATAGCATTGATGAAGAAACAACATGTAACATTTATTCTCAAGCGAAAATGATGCTCCATAAGCAAAGGTTAGGAGAAACAATTGATAATAAAAATAAACAAGGTGTCGATTTTCAAAGTGCTGAAGAAACGATAATCAAATCTTTGAAACAAACGATTGATGAACTCCATTGGGTTGGTCACAATGTAATTTACGCTTCTTTAAGTTTATTAGCCATTAAGGAGTTGAGTCATTGGGGGAGTAATCAAGATATTAATAATATAGCAAACCTTATATTATCGTTTCAAAAAACAATTCCCGGTAGGTCTTGGATTGGTTTTACAACTAAAGAGGTAAAGCAATTAAGTATAAGTTATGATGAAATTCAAAGTGAAATTAAAAACCCAGAGCAATTATCTAAATTTATTTTAAATGAGTTATCAAAATTTCATGTTATATATAAGGCGGAATCACATCACGATTTAATTGGCCATATGCTTACCTTTTCACATGCGGTTAATATATTACATGACTTAGGGCATATAGAATTATTTCAACGAGGAATAAAACCACTATTAAAGCTAGTTTATGTACTTAGAGAAAGTCGCAATTTAATGTCGAATGCTCAAATAATATTGAATTCTCCTGTAGATTGTTTACCTCTCACAAAAGCAAAACAAGTTGATACACTTCCGCTAGATAATGCATTCTGGCTTAAAGACTATAGTGAATTTAATTGGGATTTTGGGCACATATTTAAATTTTCATATAGTTATTTTGATCACTTAACAAGGGTTCCAGAGTATAAAAATAAAACATTTGAGAAATTCTGTTGTATTATTAATGAGTAAAAGTGTCTAACTTTAAATTAATAGTAATTGGCGCATATTCATAAGCTTCAGTAACATATTTATAAAAATACAAAAGTTTTTGGTAATAACTTATTATATTTTACGTGATTGGTGTGATTTGTAAGAGGGACTTAGTATAAGTCTCTTTTTTTGTTAGTGGTACATTATTTTTTCAAATATGTAAGATTTTACATGGTTTTGAGTCTTTTACTTATTATGTAAGTAGTCTATACTAAAATACATATATTTTGAATTTGGAGCGAATATAGACGACATGGAATTAGTAAAGTTAGAAAAAGTAATTGAATTGAAAAAAGAAGAATTATTGAATCTAGTCTCAAATTATGGACTTCAACATGAAAAAGTAATAGAGCTCAGCCAAGAAATTGACAAATTAATAAACTGGTTTATGTTTTTAAAATAGAAAGAACTATGACGTGGTTTGAATATGTTATAGTTCTTTATTATTTAGTAATAGAAATGTATTCGATATATAATAAATAAACAGAATGTTCATTATGGTTGGAGGGGAATAAATGATTTTACATACGCACATTTCAGGCGAAGGGGAACCAATTGTGCTTTTACATTCTGGTGGAATGACAGGTTTAGTAGAGCTTGAAGAGCAGGTAGAATTTTTTACAGAAAAGCATTTTAAAGTAATTCGTCCTGATTTAAGAGGACATGGCGAATCAGGAGGTACATTAGAAAATTATTTTCTTTGCTCTGCAGATGATTTAAATGATACGCTAGAACATTTGCAAATTAATAGTTGTCATATAGCGGGTGTTTCACTAGGGGGATTAGCCGCTTTATTATTTGCAAAAAAATATCCAGATAAAGTGAGGACATTAACCTTTTCAGGTGTTTTTCCAGTTAAGCGAGATAATTGGGAAGAGTCTCAGGAGTATGAAGCAAATTGTCATCAACAGTTGATGGAAAATGAAGAAGTAGTAACTTATATGAATCAAATTCATGTAAAAAGTGATTGGAAAGGATTGCTTGAATCGTGGCAAGTTAAGGATTGGTACCCATTTCATGAAACGGGTGATGTAGCTAATCTTCAAATACCCACACTGTGTATTGTTGGGGGAGACTCAGAAGATGAAGTTACAGCCGCTACAACTTTTAAACAATTAAACAATAATATACATATTGCCGTTATTCCGTTTGCCGGTCATTTAGTGCATAATGATCAACCGGGAATATATTCGAATATATTGTCTAATTTCTTACAGAATGCGCAAGCTGCTAGTCGAATATAGGGACTTTTGGGTATAATAATAAAGGAATTATTAATTGTATCGGTTAGGAGCGCAGCAAATATGAAAACAGTCGTTGTCATCGGTGGAGGTATTACTGGACTTTCTACCATGTTTTATTTAGAAAAATTAAAGAAGGATTATAATATAGATATGAATTTAATCCTTATTGAGAAAGAAGAGTATTTAGGTGGTAAAATCCACAGTGTGGAAGAAAATAATTTTATTATGGAATCTGGAGCAGATTCTATCGTTGCTCGTAATGAACATGTTTTACCGCTTGTAAAAGATTTGAATTTAGAAAATGAAATGGTATATAACGAAACAGGTATTTCATACATATACTCTGATAACATATTACATCCAATTCCTGCTGACACTATATTTGGGATTCCTATGAGTGTTGAATCATTATTTAGCAGTACACTAGTCTCAAAAAAAGGGAAAATCGTTGCTTTAAAAGATTTTATTACGAAAAATAAAGAGTTTACAAAGGATACATCACTTGCTGTATTTCTAGAAAGCTTTTTAGGGAAAGAGTTAGTGGAAAGACAAATTGCGCCTGTACTTTCAGGTGTATATTCTGGTAAATTGAATGAGCTTACTATGGCATCTACATTACCGTATTTAGTGGATTATAAAAATAAATACGGCAGTATTATTAAAGGTTTTGAAGAGAATAAAAAACAATTTCAATCAGCAGGAAATAAAAAATTTGTATCATTTAAAAGTGGACTATCTACAATTATTGATCGCTTAGAAGAAGTGCTGACTAAGACTGTCATTAAAAAAGGTATTGTAACGACTGCTGTAAGTAAAAAAGATGATCAATATGAGATTTCTTTTGCAAATCATGAGACAATACAAGCTGATTCTGTCGTTTTAGCGGCTCCGCATGATATCGCACAAACTTTATTACAGTCTAATGAGTTAAACGAGAATTTTAATAAATTTAAAAATTCATCGCTTATAAGTATTTACTTAGGTTTTGACATACTAGATGAACAACTACCGGCTGACGGAACAGGTTTTATCGTAACGGAAAACAGTGATTTACATTGTGATGCTTGCACATGGACAAGCAGGAAGTGGAAACATACATCGGGTAAACAAAAGCTATTAGTAAGAATGTTTTATAAGAGCACTAATCCAGTATATGAAACAATCAAAAGTTATAGTGAAGAGGAATTGGTACGGATAGCTTTATATGATATTGAAAAGAGCCTTGGAATTCAAGGTGAACCAGAAGTAATTGAAGTTACAAATTGGAAAGATCTAATGCCAAAATATCATTTGGAACATAATCAAGCAGTGCAATCATTAAATGAAAAATTGACGGCTCTTTATCCAAATGTATACTTAGCTGGAGCTTCATATTACGGTGTCGGAATTGGTGCTTGTATTGGAAACGGAAAGAATACTGCCAATGAAATAATTGCGACATTGAATGAACAATCAAAATAATAATATTGAATACATATGTAAATAAAAGTGTCCCTCCAACATAATGGAGGGACACTTTATTTGTAGTTACTTCACATCAATTGAAATCTTTTTATAATTGGCTTTATTATTTTTAATAGTTAATGTTATTTCTCCAGATTCTTTAAAGGAGTACGGTGAGAGTTGATAAAGTTCTTTAATATTATGTTCTTCTTGTAATTTATTTGTAGGTATTATTGTTATATTAGGTTTCCATGTTTCTTGTTTTCCTGAAGGATAGGCTACTACTATTTCTGGATTACTTAATTTTATTGTTTCCCAAGAGGCAAAATACAGTGCAACTTCTGCATCTTTTTTTAATAATTCTTCTGAGAAATAACCAAATTCGCCAACATTACCGAAAACAGTAAAATTTTGATTTTGCAATTTAATATCTAAATATCTAGGTTGATATGTTGCTGCGTGATAAATTCCGTATGAAAGAGAGAGTGTGGCAGCCATTAATATACCAACTGAAAATGTCTTAAAGCTATTTCCTTTAAAACTAGTCATCATGAATGAGTTTGGTGTGAATTTTTTTGCGAATAAAAAAATGAGTAAAATGAGCAAGAGGGATAAGCCAATGAAAATATACATAAAGTTTAAGCACCTCCGTCAGAAGTATTTCCTGTTTTTCTATATTTTAACATGAGATGGTATTAATTAGGGGTGGTTTTTAAAGGGGAATTAATAAATACAACGAAGTTATATATTATTAAGAAGATAAACATCGCTAGAAATATTTGATTTGTGGGACATTGAGGACTTTCCTAATTATAAATACTTTTTCTGCTATAATAAATGAGTAGAGAGAAAGGAGTGATCCTATGGCATTTCCTATGTTAGAAACAGAACGCTTGCGCTTAGTTGAAATAGAACAATCTTATTGTCAAAAAATATATGAAATATTCTCATTAGATGAGGTAACGTGTTATTACGGTATGAATTCTTTTACTGAGTTTGGACAAGCTTCACGTATGATTGAATCTTTTTCGAAAAATTACTTTGAGAAAAAGGCGATACGTTGGGGGATTGTATTAAAAGAAACAAATACTTTAGTAGGAACAATTGGATTAAATAATTTACAACTTTGGAGTAAACGATCTGAGATTGGATATGATTTACATCCTCGTTATTGGGGGAATGGTTATGCTTCAGAAGCTGCTCGAGAAATTATTACTTATGGATTTCGAGATTTAGGTTTATTTAGAATCGGTGCTATTACATATCCTGAAAATATAACTTCGTGTAATATGTTATCTAAATTAGGTTTTCAAAAGGAAGGACTGTTACGCGGATACATTCATCAAGGAAATAAACAACACGATGCATTAATGTATTCTGTTGTGCGAACAGATGTAGAGGATAATCATTATTAATAAAAAGCCCCTCTTAATAAAATAAGAGGGGCATGTAAAAATTAACCTAACTTAGGTAATAAACGTTCTCCGCTTTTCATGCTACTTTTACATAAAGGGCATTTAGGCTCTTCTTCAAATGAAAAGTTCTTTCTCATCCATCCTAAACAATCCTCTGATTCACATTCCCAAACAGGTGTTTGCTCCGGTGGTACTTCTGCTACATCGTTCTTTCGATTGCGATACATGTAACCACTCCTTTTATGTAAAAATTTTTAGTTATATATTAAAAAGGTTGTTAACCGAGCTGGTAACAACCTTTTTATTGTTTGAATTATAGCTTTACAACGTTTTTAGCTTGAGGTCCACGGTTACCGTCTTCAACTTCGAAGCTAACTTCTTGACCTTCGTCAAGAGATTTGAAGCCGTCGCCAGTGATAGCTGAGAAGTGAACGAATACGTCGTTACCGTCTGCAACTTCGATGAAACCGAAACCTTTTTCGCTGTTAAACCATTTTACTTTACCTGTTAATGTCATGGTAATGCCTCCTAAAATTTAAAAAGATTACAATATGATCGGCCTTATTTGAATGAAAATAAAAGTTCACATATTATCAAAAACCCATAAGGAGTACGAAATGGTCCTGATTGATACTTGATAATATGCAAAGAAAATATATTGTTAAATTGACCTTAATTACTATCTTACAACAAATGGTGTGAAATAGCAAGTGCTGGTAATACCAGTGAATAAATTGGGTGATAATGGTAAAAGGCACAAAGACATCTCTTTTATTTATATATTATTCCTAATCTGAATTTATTCCAAATAGAAATCATTTTATACTACAAAGTATGTTAAAGGGAAACGATATATATATTTTAAGAATACAGATGATCACAATAATAAGGAGGATAGAATATTGCTAAATAAACAATTTAAAATAATTGAAGCAGCAAAAGAAGGGAGAAGAAAAGTTCATCCTGTTTTCGCTGTTATACTTGCTATTGTATTTTTGACTTTAGGTGAATTATTTATGTTATTTATGCTGTTTTTACCGAAAACAGAAACTACCTTTATGAAGGCAATTTATAGTAATATTGAGATGATATTAACGTTTGGCGGGGCTATATTTTTTGTGTTTTTATGGATTAAATTTGTAGAGAAAAGGTCATTTTCATCTATTGGTTTTTGGAAAGAGAAATGGATGAGAAAGTATTTGAGAGGTGCATTAATAGGGTTTATTTTCATTTCGATACCAGTAATTTTACTTGTATTAATAGGAAATGTAAAACTACAAATGCAAGAAATCACGATGACAGCAATATTTGGTATTGTAGGGTCTTTAGTTGCATTTTTAATACAAGGGGCAACTGAAGAAATTGTTGTACGAGGTTGGTTATTCCCAGTTCTCTCTGTTAGAAGCCGAATATGGATTGGGATTGTTGTAACTTCTTTTTTATTTGGTTTTCTTCATTTACTCAATCCAGGTATTACAATTCTTTCGATATCGAATATAATATTAGTTGGTGTATTTGCAGCTTTTTACGTATTAAAGGACAGTAGTCTTTGGGGGATTTGCGCATGGCATTCCATTTGGAATTGGGCACAATATAACGTCTTTGGTTTTGCAGTAAGTGGAATGTCAATGTATTCTACACCACTTTTTAAACCTGTAACAAATGGCAATGAAGTCCTTCATGGAGGCTCGTTCGGTATTGAGGGGAGTATCATTACAACAATAATGCTTTCTATCGCTTCAATTGTTTTATGGAGACAGTTATGGGGGAGAAGAGCGAAACAACGAGATTTTAGTTAATGAAAGTGGGAGAAACTATGGGGATTATAGCGTTTGAGGGAGCGAGTGCTGTTGGTAAGAGTAGCACATGTCGTGAACTAGAAAAAAATTATGATGCATACATTATACCAGAAGTGAATTTTTTATTTGAAAGACCAAAAAATGAACATAGAACATGGTATCTTGAAAAACAAGTAGAGCGCTGGAATATAGCAGTGCAGAAGTCGCAGCAATATGAAATTGTAATACTTGATGGTGATATTTATCAGCCACTTAGTTATAATTGGTGTTTCCATTTTGATATATTTAATCAGCCGTTATCTTTAATAGAAAACTTTTATAAAGAAAAGATGATAAATAGAGAAATTGGTTTTCCAGATCAATATTTTTATTTGTACACGAATGATGAAGAACTTAGAAAACGAAAAGAATTTGATGAGACGAGAAGCAGAAGAAATTTTGAAAAACATTTACATATATCAAAACCGTTGCAGCGTTATTATGAAAATTTAAATACCGTTACAGACGGATACTGCAAAATGATTGACGCAAAAAGTGTAAAATCGAATGAATTAGAAATTATGAAAAGTTTAAACGGTTTAAATGTGTGTGAAGAGAGACGTTTTGATGTTTCGAGATTAGATGTTATTACGGAGTGGTTAAAAGAACATCGTGCATAAAAACAACGAGTGCCTTATAAGGTACTCGTTGTTTTTTTATACATATTGAATATGTGAGTTCGTATTCTAATTTGTTTGTTTTGTTCGAAGGGGAAATAGAACCGTACAACTGCCATCCCTATTGGGAGATTGCTTACTACGATGATGAGGGTAATGTAGTTCATAGCTGTCAAAAGGGAAAGTATGCGATATAAGTAAAAAAGGACGAGCAGTCGTACCTGCCGTCCTTTTTAGGAGGAAAATTATTTTGGATTAGAACTACGAATAACCAGAAAACGCGCTTTTAACCAGTGTTGTCAAAGATGTAATAATCTATGCAACAAAAAAAGCTTAGTCGGAATTCAAAACACCCAAATGGCTTGCATTGGTAAACAGGCTCAAAAGTAGTATATGCAAAATAAAAAATTCCATACAAAAAGCAGACAACAATTTTGGTTGTCTGCCAGCAATTCGAATGAGTTAGTCAATTGTGATAAATTGCTGTCCCATTTTAAGAAGAGTGAAGCTGCTAGTTCAAACAGCTTGTATGTAGTATTTTCGATATTTTAAAAAATATACAGAGAAAGCAGATAAGTGACGAACCTACCTGGTTACTACTGTAACGATAGAAAGAAGTACCAGCCGTGGATTAAGCGGCTTGGAAGTAGTATGTATTAATTTAGGAAAAATATCCAAGGGGTGAAGAGAAGAATGGCATCGATAGTGAATAGTGTATGTGAAATAATTCGGTTAATGAGTGAAACAAAAGTAGAATGCATCCAAATCACATACGAAATTGGCGGTGTCATAGAGCAGAAATGCAGACGAAGTGATTGTTCACAAAAGAATAGTTTTGTGAACAAAAACACTATTTTAATTTCAAACAAAAGAGCAGCTAGCAAAAGCTATCTGCCCCGTTTTGAAGGAGGAATCAATTGTTACAGATTTGCGTATTCAAAGAATGTACAGAATTTCGGGATTTATTCGGGCAAAACTAAAAAGAGCAACTTCAAGTAGTGCTCTCAGTAAGTTGAGCCCTCAGAGAGTAGTGTGGCACACATGATAATATATGTGAGTTATTCATTGAGTTGCAAATGCCTAAAAAAACTACATTTTGCACAACAAAGCAGTTAGCAAAAGCTAACTGCTTTGTCTCAGGAAGAATTCAAGAAAATTAGAGATGCATTATGGAATAGCTGTTACCAACTTATCTAAATTATAGTAGTGAGTTTGAAAAATTATGCATGAAAGGGGATTTAATAAAAATTTCATTTTGTATAAAAAACTAAAAAGAGCACTATCAATTAGTGCCCTTTGTAAAAATAGCGTAAGTGGCCAGCTCACGTTATAAAGAAAGGTAGAATTTGATATATTCAAACCCTGTTTAAATGATGAAAACAAAAGAACAGCTAGTAAAAGCTAACTGCTCGGCTGGTTCTCCGTGGGGATTGGAGAAAGTTTAGGGACTTTAAATGAGTTTTGGCTAATACCTATCTAAAGTATTGACGGAATGTTGAGTTTTATTCGGTTGAGCCTAAAAAAGAACTGTATATTAGTGCCCTTCAGACCTAGTCTCTTATAGTAACAGTTACTGGCGTTATGGGTAAGAACTACACGTTTATCTTGAAAATAATGATTATTTATTCACATGTAAACTCACAATTAGAGCACAATCGCATCAATACGCTCACAGTTAACTACAGTGATATCTCCGTTTTCATCTATAAACGTAGCCAGGCATGATCTATTATGGAAACCTACAAATATAGAAGCTTTTAATATTGTGCCGTTAACTAAAAGTTGTTTTATTTTTTTTCCTAAGTAAAATGTTTCTAAAAGATAGCAAATATCTTTAGAATGCTCTTTTTTGTTTGGGATAAAAGAAGATTGGTTATTCGGAAGAGACGTTAGATTAGGATTAAATACTTTGGGAGTAATAGCATAGTTTATGAAAACTGACATTTTTCCGGCTCCTCTATTTTATAATTTATATTGAAATATGCTTAGGGAATTACGAAATGGGGCTTTTTTCAAAGCCCCATTTTTACTCTACTCAGCTTCAATTCTCAGCGCTTGAATATCACGACAGTCCAAAACAATTATAGAGCCAGGTTCTGTTGTGTTATCCACAAATGTTACACAAAAATTATCTGGATTAAAGTTAGTGAAAATAAGATCCTCTAGTGTTGTTCCTGTGAGGAAAACATCTACTTCTGTACCTAACTGTAATCTTTCTAATTGTTCGCAAACACACTTTGTATGCTCAGCCAAATAAAAACCTCCTTTTCTCGGTTTGCTATTAATATATGAATAAATTTAATAGAAGGATTGGATTAATAACTTAGTACACTAGTAAGTATTTTGCAAGTTTATATTTTTATAAAATAATCCTTTTATAAGTATGTAGATAGAACGGAGGGGAACCGTATCGTATGAATCAATTGTCATTTTTTGAGGACATCGATGAAAAGGAGATGCGTAGACTTGTGGTGAAGGAGCTGAAAAACTACAAAACATTGTGCGTCTGGATGAAAAATTAAAAAGAGCAGGCACAAGCGGGGGGGCATTATTCTTTCTCCTAAAATGAAAGGTGACGATAAGATACTTAGAAACGAATCTTGGTTACACTTATTCTGCCCGTATGATTGGCAGATTGAAACGGAAATACGATTTAAAAAGAATGAAGAGAAAAAGAAGATTGTCCCAGATGTGGAGTTCTATGATGAAGAAAATATACTTCATGCAGTTGAGGTAGATCGCTCGCAGAAAATGAAAGTGAATGAAGAGAAGTTAAAAAAGTATGAAGAGTTCATGCAAATTTATAAACAGAAGCATAATGGGGAAATGCCAGTCATTCATTTTTTTACAGTAACCAAATATAGAGAAAAGAAATTAGAAGAGTTAGCGGTTAAGTATGATGTGTTTGTGAAGGTATATGTAATAGAAGAAATATAAAAAAGTACTAACAAGTTTGCAAACCAGATTGCAAACAAAAATGCAAACTAAACGAATACTTCTTAGTAATGGTAAGAGGAAAATGGTCGCTGATATGTCCTCTAAACCCTTACATAATCAAAGTTTAAAAAAGTTAAACCGCTATACAATAAACTCATATTTATTCATCTCCTTTATATTTAGGCTATTATATATTTTTATTAATTTAAAACGAAATGCTTAGAGTTGGATTTGCATTTGAAAAAGATGAAGATTTTTGACGGAATAATCTTTCAATTTATAAAGAAAAGAAATACAATATAAGGAAATACATATATGATTTAGGGAATAGAAAATATGTAATAAACGAAAATGAATTTCGCTATTTGCGGGAAATTAGACTCAAAATTCAGTGGAGATCAACTACCCGTAAAAGCTCGATTGCCTCAACAAATAATCAATGTTTCGAGTTATAACTTGTGAAGGAGGAATAAATATAAGCATGAAAAAGATTATTATTTCAGATCTTGATGGGACCTTATTAAGAAGTGATAAAACAATTTCAGAGAAATCTATTAATATTTTGAGGGAATGTAAAAATAATGGAGACGAATTGATTTTTGCTACAGCAAGGCCTCCAAGAGCTATAAATCAGTATATTCCCAATGTGTTAAAGAATGGGATTATCATTTGTTATAACGGAGCTCTAGTTCTTAAAGGAAATGATATTTTATATGAAATGAAGATTTCTAAAAATAATATTTTAGAAATTATAGAAATAGCAAAAAAGTATAATCTTCATCAGATTTGTCTTGAAATAAATGATAAGCTGTACTCAAATTTTGATGTTACTGATTATTTTGGTGATGTGCCGTGTGAAGTCATGGATATAAGAAAGTTAAACTTTGAAAAAGCTTCTAAATTAATTGTTTGTACTCATGGCTCAATAAATAAGGAGTTCACTAAGGAATTGCCCGATGAGTGTAAGGCAGTCATTACAGATAACGGAACATTGTGTCAAATTATGCATACGGATGTTTCAAAATGGAATAGTATTCAGCATGTTCTACAGTACTTAAATCGAGACGTATCAGAAGTAATTGCATTTGGAGATGACTACAATGATATGGAAATGATAGAGAAGTGTGGGATTGGTGTAGCGATGAGCAATGCTGTTGAGGAATTAAAATCCGTCGCTAAATTTATTGCCAAAAGTAATGATGAGGATGGAGTTGCTACATTTCTGGAAAGTAATTTTTATATTTATGCTAATTAGTATGAAAAAATGAATTGCAGTATGTTGCAAAAAAAGAGAATCTACATCAGTTTTTGATAGATAGAAATTATGAAAAGGGCTATGTGGGAGGAAACAGGCGAGATGAAAACACTATTTAAAGTATTAGGGATTATCGCAGGGATGGTAGTAATTGGGGTAGGTTTAACATATGGGATATTGTATTATTTGAATCAAAGTAAACCAGCTGCGAAAAAGGCATCACCAGCCGCTCCGGCAGTAGAAGTGCTAGCTGATAGTAATGTAAAAGCTGAAGATGCAAAGCTTTTAGAAAATGGCAATCATTCATTACCGAATAGTGGTTTTAATAAAAATTTTAAGTGGACAGATGAGAACATACAGACAGCACTACATGAAATGGCACATCAAAAAACGAAAGCCGATCAAAAATGGGGCTATATTTTTATTACACAAGAACGAATTGAAAGTTTACTTGAAATTATAAATAGTAATGATGTTGCACAAAAAAGTACATATGTGGATATTTTAGAACGATGGAAACAAGGGAAATATGAAAAGGTTGATGTGGACCACAACAAGATTTGGAAATTGCAAAGTGGGAATTTAGGAGAAGGGAAAGGAGTAATGTCAGAAAAGGAGCAAAAAGAATTAATTAATCAAGTTTTTATACAAAAAGGTACATATTCAGGTAGTAAATTAATTGCAGGTGAGGTACAAGCTAATAAATAATATACATATTGATTTTGAAACATCTTTACTGTTATGAACACAAATGTTTTAACAAAAATGAGTAATTGCTTTTTAGAGCAGTTACTCATTTTTGTTATTACTCGCTTACTATTCTATTCTCTCTAATAATGTAAGAAACGATTGTAAAACGGGTGAAATCCATCTAGATTTATGATAGATTACATGGCTTTGAATAACTGTTGGAGTTTCGATAGGCTGATAACAGAGTTGTTCTTTTTGACAACTTTCTTGTACAACGATGTAAGGAAGAATTGAAATTCCTAACTCACACATCACGGATTGTTTAATGACTTCAACATTGGAAGTTTCAAATGTTTTAGCTGGAATAGTCCCGCTTTGACGTAAAAAACGATCTACCATCGGTCTATAGCCGCAGCTTTGTTCTGTAAAGATAAACTGGGTATCCTTTAATAAACAAAATGGATTAGAGTGTGCTGAGTAATGAGTAGGTAAAATCCATCCAAATGTTTCATTACAAAAAGTACGCGTAATAAAATCATTATGTTCCATACTTTCTCCAATTATGAAAATAACATCTGTTTCTCCTTCACGCAGCTTATTCATTGCTTGTTCGTTTGTAGTTGTTTCCAGTACGATATTTACTTTCGGATTTTCCTGTTTGTAAGTACGTAATAATTGTGGTAAACGATACACTGCTAATGATTCGTTAGAGGTAATTGTTAATGTTCCCTCTAAATTATCACTATTTTGAGGGATTTCTTGCGCTTTTTCATAAATAGCAAGTAATTCTAGGGCATAAGGATGAAATTGATGACCTGCTTTTGTAAGAAGTATTTTTTTCCTAATCGATCGAATAGAGGAATGTTTAAATCGCTCTCTAATGATTTAATATGGGCGGTCACTGTAGATTGCGCATAACCTAATGCATGAGCAGCTTTAGAAAAGTTTCCATATTTAACAATGGCACAAAATGTTTTAACATGTCTCATTTCCATAAGCAATCCCTCTTTTATTATCATGATTTGTGAATGATTATATCATGTATTTCAATTTTCCAAATGATTAAATTCTTTATAAAATGAAATTGTAGCAATATTCATTCAAGTGATATTGGAGGAGAAAAGATGATCAAAAAAGGTTATCATGTAGCTGTTGTTGGAGCTACAGGTGCAGTTGGGCAGAAAATTATTGAACTGTTAGAGAAAGAAACTAAATTTAATATAGTTGAAGTTATATTACTTTCATCAAAACGATCCGCTGGTAAGGTAGTACAATTTAAAGGACGAGAGATAATTGTACAAGAGACAAAAATAACTAGTTTTGAAGGTATAGACATTGCATTTTTTAGTGCTGGAGGAGAAGTTTCTAGACAATATGTAAATCATGCAGTTTCTAGTGGGGCAATCGTAATTGACAACACAAGTGAATACCGAATGGCACACGATGTACCACTCGTCGTTCCAGAAGTAAATGCACATACTTTAAGGGAACATAGAGGGATCATTGCAGTTCCGAATTGCTCAGCACTACAGATGGTAACAGCTCTTCAGCCAATTCGAAAATTATTTGGTATAGAACGTATTATTGTTTCAACGTATCAAGCCGTATCAGGCTCAGGAATTCATGCGATTCATGAATTAAAAGAACAGGCTAAGTCAATGCTTACAGGTGAAAAAGTGAAGAGTACTATATTACCAGCGAAAAAAGATAAAAAACATTATCCAATTGCATTTAATGTATTGCCGCAAGTGGATATATTTACAGACAACGATTTCACATTCGAAGAAGTAAAGATGATTCAAGAGACGAAGAAAATTTTAGAAGATCCAAATCTGAAAATGGCAGCTACTTGCGTCAGAGTTCCAGTTGTATCGGGGCATTCTGAATCGGTTTATATTGAACTTGAAAAAGAAGCGACCGTTGCAGAAATTAAAGAAGTACTACTGAATGCACCAGGTGTTATTTTACAAGATAATCCTAGCGAACAAATTTATCCAACGCCATTATATGCAGAGGGTAAAAGAGATACATTTGTAGGTAGAATACGCAAAGATCCGGATACGCCAAAAGGATTCCATCTTTGGATTGTTTCTGATAATTTATTAAAAGGTGCGGCTTGGAACTCAGTTCAAATCGCAGAGACATTGGTGGAAAAGGGGATTATTTAGTATGAATTTATATAAACATTGAAAATAGGAGGATATATGGGAAACCGTTAATTATAATGGTTTCCCGTTTTTTACTTAATGAGTATTCTCTTAACTTCAATTTGAATTTAATTTAAGTTAGTTTTTATAGTATTTTTATAAATATCAATTTTATTTGCAGAGAATTTTAAAAATCTAGGCTCTCCATTAATCGTGAGATAAATATTAATTGAGATTGGCATCTCAACCTTTTATACTACATCTTCTATAGCAAATGACATAAATCTAAATGTTGTTGTTTAAATTCACATTTTATAATTTCCATTTATCCCGCTATTTGTGGGCAGTAAAACTCCCACCTCAAAATTAAGGTGGAGGTCGGGCTGCCCGTAAACCCACCACTGATTATTAGCCTTCACTTTTTAAAAATGAGCCCATAGTAAAAACAACCTAAAAATAGGCATATGAACAAGGTACATCATCTAGTGATAGGTCATATTTTGTTGGTGTACGTATTGAACTTAGTTTATCCCGCTATTTGTGGGCAGTAAAACTCCCCACTGATTAAAGTTTCACTTTATAGCGCTATTTCTACTTAGATTTAACGAACAGAAATATAGGTAAGCATCGATAGGGTTGTAGTTTATAAACGGAGGTCATGAAAATGAATAAGTTTCAACAAGAACTACAAGCGTTAAGCCTTAATGATTATCAGTCTGGAAATATTGTGTATTGGGACCAGCAAAACCAATATCCATATTACTATATTACAGATGATGCTCGTCGCTGTGGCGGTTGTGGCGGTGGTCGTTGTGGTGGTTGTGGTCGTTGTGGCGGTGGTCGTTGTGGTGGATTCCGTTGTATTGGTTGCTTCGGTTGCTTTAGTTGTTTTGGTTGTGGTGGTTGCTCTAATTGCTCTAATTGCTCTAATTGTTTTGATGGTTTTAATGGCTTTAATGGTACTACTGTAACATATGAATATTGATAAGAGACAAAAAGGAATCCATTTAAAAAAAGATTGATCGAAACGGATTCCTACTTTTGGAAGCATTATATAATTTTTATAAAAAGGTGCTAACAAGTTTGCAAACGGGCTTGCTAACACCTATACGAAATAGACATAAAATATCGCTGATGTGTAGCTTAATAATACGATAATATTAAGCACTTATAATGAATAATAGGCTATTAGAAAAGAAACCACAAAATGCAATGTTTTATATCATTATAAAAAGAGATTATTCTAATAGGTCGTTGTGTAACGGCTGCATAGGATAATCTCTTTTTATGTTTAATTTTGTAGAGAATGTACTGTTAACTTTAGTTGTTCAATAAATTCTCGGGTAGCAGCGCACATGTATTTATCTTTTCTATAAATAAGTCCTATATCTATTGTTGGAGTGGGGTTTTCAATTTTAATAGATTGAATGTGTTCGCTTTGCAAAAAATCTATATAAGGTTTTGGTAACACTGTAATTCCCATGTTTTTTGAGACCATTTGAATTAAAGATTCCATCGTACTAATTTCTAAAATTGGTTTTGGTGTAAAGTTGAATTTTTGACAATGAGATATAATTAGTTCGGTTAAAAAGAAATTTTTAGGTAAAAGAATTAAAGGGTAGTTCTGTAATTCAGCAATAGATACATGATTACGTTCAGTTAATTGATGACCGGTTGGCACGACTAATGTAAGTTCACTTTTGTATAGAGGGGTAAACATAATCTCTTTATCTTGCACCGGGAGAAATGTAATGCCAATATCTAGTTCGTTTTGTAATAATTTTTCAAGAATCTCTCCTGTACGAAGTCCCAACACAGAAAGTTCGATATTTGGATATTGTTTATTGAAATCTAATATAGCTGGTGGTAGTAAATAATTTACTACGGTTAACAAAGATCCTATTGTTAAGGAGCCGTGCTGTAATCCATTTAAATCTTGAATGGCAGAACGAGCTTGTTCGATTTCATGAAAAATTGTTTTACCGTGTGATAATAAAATTCTTCCTGCTTTAGTTAAAGATATTTTTTTACCAATTCGATCGAAAAGTGGCATTCCCACATCATGTTCTAATGCACGTATTTGTTGACTTAGTGAAGGTTGTGAAATGTTTAATTTCTCAGCTGCTTTTGTAAAATGTAACTCTTTCGAAACAGCTAAAAAGTATTCTAGTTGTCGTAATTCGATTGGAATCACCTCAAATTTAATCATAGGATATACCTATCATTATTATATAAATAATTGAATTGAACAATGGTTCTATGAGATTTATAATCACTTTATCAGAAATAGATTGATTATAAAAATTAGATGAGGTGAGGCAGAATTGTTGAATTCAAACGTATTAACAGGAAATTATACACAAGTACTTCAAAAAAGGCATGAGGCGGTTTACCGACAGGAATATATCATTTAACGCCTTTATATGTAAAATAAGCAAGAGGAGCGATAAGGATGAATAAAGAATATGAAATATTATCTCTAAACATAGGATTGCCAAAAGAGGTTATATATGGAGGAAAGTTAATTCAAACAGGCATAAATAAAGTTGAAACAAAGGAGCCTATATATTTATCATTTGTAAAATTTAAAGGTGATGGCCAAGCGGATTTAGTTCATCATGGTGGAGTGGATAAAGCAGTTTGTGTGTATTCGGGAGAACATTATGGATATTGGGAGAAAGAATTGAGTCAAGACCTTGTATATGGAGCCTTCGGAGAAAATATAACAGTTAGCGGTATGCGCGAAGAGGATGTTTGTATTGGTGATACGTTTCAACTTGGAGAAGCGATAGTACAAGTGACGCAGCCAAGACAGCCTTGTTTTAAACTAGCTAAGAAATACAATGTTCCAAAGTTACCATTGTATTTTCAAGAAACAGGATATACAGGGTTTTATTTTCGTGTATTAAAAGAAGGATGGGTATCACCAGTTGATTCGTTAAAATTGCTGAAGCCTGATTCGAAAGGTATTACAGTAGCGTTTGCTAATTGTATCATGCATAAAGAAAAACAAAATATGGAAGGACTAAAAAGAATTTTAGAAGTACATGCGCTTTCTACTAGTTGGAGAAAGACATTTGAAAAACGAATGAGGGGAGAAGAAATTAATACGAAGGAGAGGATTGAAGGAACAAAAGATTAAATAAATATTTTTTATAAATGGTGCATTTCTATTAGTAAAAACTCATTAGAAAGCGCTATTTTTATATAATAAACTTATTAATATTCAAAAATCTTAATGTTTTTTTATTCGACTTGTTTTCAAATGGTGAAAACATAAAATTAATTGGACTATTTCTTTATATTTTATGATAGTATATTGATTTGTAAGATCTATTATTTTAAGAGTAGGTCATATAACCATATCTAATTTTATGGAATTGACATATGGAGGGACAACATGGGGAATGTTGAAAAATTTGCAAATCTTCTAATAGAAGAACCGAAACGAGAGCAGTTATTTCCTTTATTTGAAGAAGTGTTTGGTATTGAAAGTCAAACATTACGTGATTTTACGGAGAAAGGATATTGGGATTATACATATAAAGCTTTATCATTTTTACAAGATAACAAAGTGATTGCGAATGTTGCTGCATTTTCACTTCCGCTTTTAATTAATGGTGAAAAAATAAATGCAGCGGGTATTCAATCAGTAATGACACATCCGGATTTTCGTAGACAAGGACTAATGACACAATTGCTTAATAAGATGATAGAAGAAATTGATAAGCAATGTGAATATGCTTTCTTGTTTACTGAAACCCCTGAACTATATAAATCATTTGGATTTCAAATTGTGCAGGAATATCTGATGACTATACCATATGATAAAAAGAATAATAAAGATTCTATACTTAGAAAGTTAGATTTTTATAATGAAGAGGATAGAAATTCAATAAATGAAATAATTGAAAATGGTCAAAGGCTTTCTAATATGTTTTCGACAATAAATTATCGATCTTCGTTTTATTTGAAAATGTATGACTTAAAGTGGAATGAGAAACTGTATTATTCTAAGAAACTAGATACGATGATCGTTTATGAAGTAGAAAATGAAAAGCTAAAGTTATATGGAGTGTTTGCTCCAGTACTTCCGATTTTAGATGAATTATGTGAGGAAATCTCTGAATCATTTACAGAGGTTGAATTTTACTTTTGCCCAGATCAATTAGGGATTGATGAGGTACAATATACAGAATTACAGTCTAGTAAGTATTTAATGGTTCGGAGTAATAAAGAAGTAGATTTAAAAGGGTATAGATTCCCAATTTTAACGGATTTTTAAATGAGGAACCCATCTGAAAATAATGGGTTTACAATTAAACAAGTATAAATAAAAAACAGCATTCTTTTTATTTAGAATGCTGTTTTTTATTTATTTAAGATAAAGCACATTTATTGACCGGAAAGTCATTAATGCTTATCATTTAATAATGTTAAATATTAATTTGCATAATATATTAGAAGTAATGAAGAAATTCTAGACTAAATCGTTTAGATAAGGAGGAATATGAAGTATTCAATGGTAATTTCATGAAAAAAGGAGATTATGTATGAAATCATTTCGCAAGTTGTTACAGTATTTAAAACCATACATGTTCTTCGCTATTATTGGACCGCTATTTATGGTACTTGAGGTTGCGATGGACTTAATTCAACCGACAATTATGCAACATATTATTGATGTTGGAATTGCAAATCGGGATTTGAATTATGTAATAAAAATGGGGCTTCTTATGATAGGGGCAGCAGCACTCGGTTTAGTTGGAGGACTTGGTTGTATGATGTATTCTACAAAAGCTGCTGTTAATTTCGCTACAGACATACGAAAAGATGTGTTTACGAAAATAGAAACATTTTCTAGTAAAAATCGGGATAGATTTGGAACAGGAAAATTATTAACGATTGTTACAAATGATATTACATCCATTCAATCGGCGATGACGATGACGTTACGCGTTCTCGTTCGTGGACCATTGTTATTTATCGGTAGTATAATTATTGTTTTTGTAACAGCGAGAGAGTTATTTCCTATATTACTTGTAGTTGTACCAATTTTATTGCTGGCGATTATTTTAATTGCAAGTAAAGCAAGTGGAACGTTTAAAAAGGTGCAAGAAGCATTAGATAAAGTGAATACAAAGTTACAAGAAAATTTATCTGGTGTACGTGTTATAAAAGCGTATGTAAGACAAAAATATGAAATCGCTCAGTTTGGAAATGTAAATACAAGTCTAACGAAGATAAATATTCGAGCTGTGCAGCTTATCTCCTTAATGATGCCAATCATTATGCTAGTTGTAAGCGGTGGGATTGTCGCAACACTATGGATTGGTGGAGAAAAAGTATTTAATGGAACTCTTCAAGTAGGAGCGATTTTAGCATTTATTAACTATTTGAATATCATTTTAATGGCACTTATGTCTATTAGTATGGTATTTATTCAAATTGCTCGAGCTTTTCCATCTGCGGATCGTGTACAACAGGTTTTAAATACTGAAGTTGATATTATGAGCGAAGCAAATGCGATTGAACCTGAGCAAATCGAGGGGAATATTGATTTTAAAGGTGTTAGTTATAGTTATACGAAAAATAATGAATACGTTTTAAAAGATATTACATTCAGCATAGGTAAAGGTGAAAAAGTAGGGATTATCGGTTCTACAGGAAGTGGTAAATCTACTTTAGCTAAGCTGTTACCGCGTTTATACGATGTTGATCAAGGTGAAATATGTATTGATGAAATAAATATTAAGACATATGATTTACAAAAATTACGTGCTTCAATAGGTTTTGTACCTCAAAAGGCATTGCTGTTCTCAGGTAGTATAGAAGAGAATTTACGTTATGGTAAAGAAGATGCCACACATGATGAATTGGAAATAGCAGCTTCATCTGCTTGTGCAACTGAGTTTATCAACAAGTTAGAAGATTCTTATCAATATAATTTAACACAAGGTGCGACGAATTTATCAGGTGGACAAAAACAACGTGTATCAATTGCAAGAGCCTTAGTGAGAAAACCATCTATTCTTGTATTAGACGATTCTACATCGGCAGTTGATGCGAAGTCAGAATCTGTAATACAAGAAGCATTAAGGTCGAGATATAGTGGCACAACGACATTTTTAATCGCATCAAAAATATCCTCTATTATAGATGCTGATAAAATTCTCGTTCTGGATAACGGTGAATTAGTTGGAAGTGGTACGCATGAGGATTTATTGGCAACTTGTGAAGTGTATCAGGAAATTTATCTTTCCCAAGGTGGTAACCTACAGCAAGAAGGAGGGGAAGAGCGTGCGTAATTTTCAAGGACAATTTGGAAATAAAGGTGGACGTAATAATCCGAAAAAGGGAAAAGCAAAGAATACTAAAGGAACAATAATGAGAGTATGGAACTACATGGGGTATCAAAAAGCATCTCTTATGTTCGTTATTATTCTTGTATTTATCACGACATTACTCGGTTTACTTGGGCCATATTATATGGGGGTCATCATTGATGAATATATTGTACCGAAAGATTTAAGCGGGACAGCGAGAATGTGCATGCTGCTCATTGCAATATATGGGATAACCGTATTGTTAACATGGTTACAAACATTTGTCATGATTAATGTTGCATTAAAAACAATACAAAAAATACGACAAGATATTTTTGAGAAAATCCAAACACTTTCTCTACGATTCTTTGATGTACGTTCTCAAGGTGATTTAATGAGCCGTGTGACAAATGATATTGATAACTTAAATCAAGCTTTGACACAAAGTGTTGTGCAAATCATTTCATCAGCGTTAACCTTTATAGGTGTAACAATTGCGATGTTTTCATTAGATTGGATTTTAGCAATTGTCACTTTAATTACGGTACCTATTATGTTTTTCGTTACAAAAAAACTAGTTGCTTATAGTGGGAAAAACTTTGCGAAGCGTCAAAAGGATTTAGGAGAATTAAATGGATTTATTGAGGAAGCTATTACAGGTGCAGACGTAACTACGTTATATGGAAAAGAGAAAGAAACCGTACATAACTTCAATGAAATTAACGAACAGCTAAGAATTTCAGCAACGAAGGCTGAAACATTTTCAGCATATATTTTTCCTAGTATGAACTTTATTAATAACTTAGGAATGGGGCTTGTAATTGGAGCTGGATCAGTTATGGTATTAAACGGAATGACAACAGTAGGTGTCATTGCTGCTTTTATTAACTATTCTCGTCAATTCGCAAGACCGCTTAGTCAATTTGCAACGTTAATGAATACGATTCAAGCGGCAGTTGCTGGCGGAGAACGTGTCTTCGAAATTATGGATGAAGTACCAGAAATTCAAAATAAAAAAGATGCAGTACTTGTACAAAATTTACAAGGACGCGTTACGCTTGAGAAAGTTTCATTTGGATACGAACAGGACAACATGATTTTAAAAGATGTGAGTCTTGAGGCGAATCCAGGGGAGACAATCGCTTTAGTCGGTCCAACTGGATCAGGAAAAACAACAATTATTAATTTGCTAACTCGCTTTTATGACATTCCAAAAGGACAAATTAGTATTGATGAAAAAGATATAAAGGATTATGATATTAATTCTTTACGGAGTAAAATAGGGGTTGTTTTACAGGATACGTATTTATTTGCTGGGACGATTATGGATAATATCCGTTATGGACGATTAGATGCAAGTGATGAAGAAGTAATTAATGCAGCTAAGGCAGCATCGGCGCATTCTTTTATTAAACATTTACCGAATCAATATGAAACAGAAATTGCTTCAGAAGGTTCAAATTTAAGTCAAGGACAAAAACAACTTCTTGCGATTGCACGAGCAATTTTAGCAGATGCAGATATATTAATTCTCGATGAAGCGACATCTAATATTGATACGAGAACAGAATTACAAATTCAAGCAGGATTAAATAATTTGATGAGAGGGCGAACGAGCTTTGTAATTGCTCATCGACTGAAAACGATTGAAAAAGCAGATCAAATACTTGTAATAAAAGATGGAAGTATTTTAGAGAGAGGAAATCATGAAACTCTCATGGAAGATGGAGGGTTTTACTTTGATTTGTATACGAGTCAGTTTAAAATTTAACAAAAACATTGATGTGGTGAGGTTTCTCTAGAAAAGAGAAACCTCATTTTTTATATTTGCAAACATTGCCATCCGAAAAGTCTATCACTGAATGTATTAACAGCGTCCTTTTGCAGACTAGGTGAAAAATGTGAATAGCGATTTAAGGTTATGAAAACGTCCTTATGACCCAATCGTTCGCTTACAATCTTTGGATGTACTCCTTGTTTTAAAAGAAGCGTTGCATGTGTATGGCGTAAATCATGAAATCTAATGTTTTTTAATTCGATTTTTTTCAAATAGGCTTTAAATGTATCAGGAAAGCCACTTTTGTCTTCTTTTTCCTGTCTCTGGATCAGCTCCGATATTGACAATAATACACCAATTTGTTCCGCTTTTTCGAATATGTCCTTTCACTTAAAACATTCCTTCATTGATTTTTGAATCATGTTGTAAAAGTCTAGTTGTAATTTTGCTGCTATGAAAATTACATGTTTGGACATATATACGATGGGTATATTTTATTATATATAAATTAAATCATTTTGGAGTCGTCTATTTAGTAAATAAATTAAAATTATAAGAAATATGATTTTTAGTATATTTTTATCTGTTGGTGTATATATGTTGTTGTTATTCTTTTTGGATTTCAAATGAAATTTCTTTAGCTGCTTCTAAAGCTATTTTTTTCGCTTCTGTTTTAAAATAGGCTGATGCTAAAACGTATCCACATCGATGTCCCATTGATGAAGGTGGTTTTAAGATAGTTCCTTTTTTAGGTTTTATATAAACTTTCTCTACACCAGGATATTTAGAACTACGGTTTTTCCCTGTAACTCGAATTAGTTTTCCTTTAGATTTAACTGTTAGGTAATGAGCGTACACATATTTATAATGTTTTTTATTTAGTGAAGGTTTATTTCCTAACATTAACTGAATAGTCTCTTGCACTAAGTTGATTCCATGTCCAATTTCAATTATGTCATTCATTGCTCCACCTGATATTCTGGGATTTATCTCAATTAATTTCCAAACATCTTTTATTCTCCGGAGTTCTAGATGACACGCTCCATTTTTCATATTAAAAGCCTGAATAACAGAATTAACTGCATTGAAAAGACTATTATATAGTCTTTTGTCTACCTGTCCTAGTAAAGAATAACCAGTAACAATAAAGCGTTCAAAAAGTGTAATTTCTTGTTGAATTACTGCTATAATATGGACTTTTCCATCTTGAACTAAAATTTCAACTAAGTACTGAGGTCCATCTATATATTCTTCAAGTAGAATTTCTTCATTAGGTAGTTTTTTTAAAAGACTTTGTATAGATAAGATTAATTGATCTTTATTTTTTACTAATAATACATCTTTGGATCCTGTTGATTTAGGGGATTTTACAATAAGAGGGAAATTCATCTCTTTAGTTTTTTCAAGAAAAGATGATAATGATTCTGTTGGTTTGTAAATTAAATAGTTGAGTGAGATTGGTAATTTTTTAAGTACATTACGAGTTAATATTTTGTTTTCCATACGATAGATAGCTTTAGTAGATACAATATGTGAGTTTGAGCAAAATTTTTCTGATAAACGTGCAGCTACATAAACATAAGGGTCAATAAAACTAAAGATCCCTTTTATGTTTTTTCCTGATTTATTTAATTTTTCAATTGTTGTAATTATATTATCATAATCATTTATATCAGTGAAAATCATCTGATGTACATCAGGGAATATAGTGCGTTCATTAATAAATTTTGTTTTTTTAGTTAATAAAACAGTAAAGAAATTAAGTTTTTCAGCTGCTTTGATTGCTTCCCTACTTGATCCAGATTTATTTGTTTCAATGAAAACGATAGTATCCATTTTATGTCACCTTAACCTTTATCATTTATCATTTTATAAAACCTCAGGTTTTTTATTTCTATAGGTAGAATATTAAAATGAGGTTAAGCTTGTTCTGGATTTTTCGAAAAATGGTTGAATGAGGGAGAACATGAATATATATATAATGAATTTGATATTTGTTTTGAAAAAGATCTTTAGAAAGAAGGGAAGAAGAACTAACATGACTATAATTGGTATGCTTCATCATCGGAAAGATCCGAATGACGTAAAGAAAGCATATACTTACGCTGCTGTAGCTAAAGCTGAAGGTGTGGACTTTTTTTATTTTACTTTAGGGAAAGTAAATTTAGAAACGAAGAAGATTTTAGGTAAAACTTATGAAAATGGTAAGTGGATTGAAAAAGAATTTTCTTTTCCAGATGTTATTTATAATGCAAGTGTTCATGTTAGTGATAAAAATCAGCAAATCTATGATTATCTACATGAAAAAGTTCCTTTTACAAGTCATTCAATTGGAAATAAATTAAGTGTATATAACAGAATAAATAGAGCAAAAAAATTTAAGCAATATCTTATTCCTTTTTATGAATTAAATGATGTTAATAAGTTTTTTGACATGTTTAATCGTTATGAAAAACTTATTATTAAACCAATTTCTGGACATCAAGGTAGTGGTATTGTTTTCATTGAAAAAAATGGGATGAATTACAGTATGAATGAGTCAGAACAAATTTCATCTATTAATAAAAAACAATTACGGAGCTTTATATCTGATAAGATTCAAGAGCAAGGATACATAGTTCAACAGTTTATTTCATGTCAAATGAAATCTGGTCATGTTTATGATTTTCGATTGCATGTTCAAAGAAATGGGGAAGGCAGGTGGGTTGTTACTTCTATATTCCCGAGAATAGGTCCATTAGGAAGTATTGTATCAAATATGGCTAAGGGTGGTTATAGTACTTATTTAGATGTCTTTTTAAAAGCGGAGTTTGATAACGATTGGTATAATATTAAAAGGTATTTAGAACGATTTGCAGTAACTTTTTCTAACCATTTTAATTCTTTATTTAGAGATGTATTATTTGATGAGTTAGGAATTGATGTAGGGATTGATAAAGATCAAAAATTGTGGTTATTTGAGGTGAATTGGAGACCAGGGGTACCTAATATATTTAATCTTGAACTAGATGTAGCTAGAAATTTAATTCACTATGCTAGATATTTGGCTGATAAATCTAAATAAGAAAAGGAAAATAGAAAAATAAAATGAAGCTTAGAAACCTTTATATACCAATGGTTTCTACTAATCTCTCTTTCTATATCTCCTATAAGGTTATTCTCCATCCATCCCAAAATTCGGCGGATGCTGGACTGTCGCCAAGTCGACGTACCTAATACGAGCAAATTACCGGAACCTGATAATACACCCTTCATTGTGGGCGAGGGCACATATTTATAAAAAAATACGCTTGTCCAATCCATTATCATCCTCTAGTCATTTAATACTACAAAGGGGGGAGAACATGGAAAACAATGAAAAAATCACCTTTCGATTTGTAAAAAAAGATGGAGAAGAAATTAATTTGGGAAATCTTGCTGATAAACGAAAAATTGTCATTGTCATTAATAATCAGATTACATTTGCACCGAATACAACACAAATTGCCAGTGGAGCCGGACAAAATAGTGCAGCAGGAAGTAATGCAGCAATCGATTCATCGAATACCCGACAGCAAGGAACGGTGGGCGCTGGAGGCGAAGCCATAAATAAAGGAATTAGTGGGGACCAGATTGAGCCGCATAAAAAGAAAAAAGAAACTTCGGATGAAGAAGCAGAATTTGTAATTATCATCAATAATCAAATTAATAAAACCCGTAAGGAACAGGCTGGTGCTACTCAAGTGGCAAGTGGTGGTGGAGAAGACAGTGCAGCGGGAACCAACGCTGCCATCGAAAGTTCTAATACTAAACAGCAACATGCAGTGGGAGGCGGTACGGATAGTTCGGCAGAAAATGCAGGTGAAGAAGGCGACCAAATAGAAAAATGCGATTAAAGAAAAGAGGCTGTAATTATTTCACAGCCTCTTTTTCTTATTATGGATTAATTGATCTATTACTTACCCAACCATATTAGGAATATATTAAATATCTTGATGGATCATATACTGTCCATAATCCTATCCGTTGAGAAGAATTTGGATTTTTATATACTGCGATTGATCCATAAGATTTTCTATGACTAGCTAAAGTATTGTCAATATATACTGCAAGGTCATAAGGCTGAAGTTGTATTTAATAAAAAGTTGTAGCTTCCGATTTTGATGATGCGAAAAATCAAATTCGTCAACTCGAATTGTCTTTTGCCACAGAAGCATGTGCTTCTTTTTTTGAAGAGCTATTAGTATTTGTACGGTTTCTAGTAATAAGTTTTGGATTATACATTCAAAAATAGAAAAAATATATCCAACCTTATTTAGCAATGAAGCTTAGTAAGAAGCGTGTGGATATAAAAATCGTTATTGGATAAAAAATCAAAAGAGCACGCCTATAAACGTACTCTTAGAAAGATAAGAATCTTATGAGTGGAGGAAATCTCCATATAATAACATAAGCTTGTCTACTTTAAATGTCTAAAATTTATAAACAAAAATGCTATTTTATTAAGAAACGAGAAACGGTAGATAAGTAAATACGTATATTATCGGATGTTAGTTGTTTTAATGAAAAAGAAACCTTTATAAAAAGGTTTCTTTTTCATTAAAATTAACAATCATAATCATTGTCGTATTCATGGTTACATTCATCGCAAGGGTTGTTCTGGTCATCACAGCAAATACAAAATGTTTTATTGATAAATATATCAATAAAATCAAATGTATCGGAATTATTTGTGAGAGTAAGGCTTTGTAAATCTTCTACTTGAAAGATCCTTGTTTCATTAGGAACTAAAGTTGCATTAATTGGTATGTTAGAACTTCTTGTTTGAACTGTTACTTCAATAGGACCGGAATCGTTAGGAACAGATAGTTGAAGCAATGTTTTGTTGTGATTAATAGTAAGATCTTCAAATACTGTTCTTGAGGTATTAGGGGGTACGATAATATCGAGCGGTACATTTCCAGCTAAGGTAGTTCCCGAACCAGCAATCGTATGAGTTTCGACAAAACAGTTACTACCTTCGTTAATAGAATATGAATGCTCTTTATAATAATCATTTTGTTCATTGCAGCAGATGCAAAACGTTTTTTGGATATAAACACCAATGTCGCTACTTGTATTATTATTATTTGTGAGAGTGAGGCTTTCAAAATTTTCTACTTGAAGAATTCTTGTTTCACCTGAAGCTATTGTAGCGGTAATCGGTCTACGAGAATTTCTTGTACGAATAGTTACAACAATTGGTGCAGAAGTACCAGGAACATGAAACTGCAGTAATGTTTTATTGTGATTATTAGTAGCATCTTCAAAAACTATTCTGGAAGTGTTAGCTGGTACAATAATATCTAACGGTATATTTGAGCCAGCAATCGTATGCGTGTTAGTGAAACAGTTCTCTTTTTTATTGTGAGAATATGAATAGTTTTTATAGTACTTTTTACCATGTTTATAAAAATAATCAGCCATTCTTTAATCTCCTATCTTTTATTTGTCTATATATTGTATTTAATGAGGATAAGAACTGTTTGTACAAGGTAGAAAAAAGTTTTATTTAGGAGAATAAGAGAAAAAGATTAAGATATACTTACTGTAGCGTTTGGTTCAGTTAAACAAAATATAAGAATTAGAATGAGTATAGAGCTAGTTTATAACGATTGATATAGCACTGAAAACCAATAAAACAGCCATAATGATGTTAAATAATTGAGTATGTTTTAATAATAGTTTTTGGAACATTGAACCAAACAGGCTCCAACTAAATGTACTCATTAAACCGACTACACCTAGAAATAATGAAAAAAGTAGAAAACTGGAATATGAATTGTAGTAAGGGAGAATAAAAGTAGAAACTACAGTCAGTCCGAATAATATCCCTTTAGGGTTAACAAACTGAAGAAAAATCCCCACTGTAAATAAGTTTTTATTATCTTTTTCATCGGGATCTGTACTGCCTTTACTAGTGAGTATTTTAAAAGCTAAATATAACATGTATGCTACTCCTAAAATTTTTAAAGGTAATTCGATTTTAGGTAAAATATTAATTAGTACGATATTAAAGAAACTACATAAAGAAGTGAGGAGGAAAAAACCGAAAGCTACTCCAAAGCAAAATTGCATGCTCCTTTTCAAACCAAGTTGATTTGCGTATGTCATCGCTAAAAAATTGTTAGGACCGGGTGTGAAGCTACTTATAAAAACAAATAATAAAAAAGAAAATAAAGGCATTTCAAAACCCCCTAAGTATTTTTCGTATGTTATAATGACCGAAAAGAACAATATAACGTGTGCTTTTTATTATACATAACGGTCGTTATATTGTATATAGTGTGGGAGTGTTTTTTTATGGAAGAAATTCAACTTATTTTGGCGAAAAATTTAAAAACAATTCGTGAGAAAGAAAAATTAAGTTTAGAAAAGGTTGCCCAATTAACAGGTGTAAGTAAAACGATGATTGGACAAATTGAAAGGGGAGAATCAAGTCCAACACTAACAACAATATGGAAAATTGCGAATGGTTTAAAAGTGTCTTTTACGTCTTTAATTAATAATCCACAGCCTGATACGAAAGTGGTTTTACGAAACGATGTTCAAGTATTATCAGAAGACAATGGGAGATATAAAGTGTATCCTTCTTTTCCTTTTCAAGATGATAGGAACTTTGAAATCTATACGGTTGAAATTGAAACGGAAGGAAAATTAAGTTCGGAAGGCCATAAAGAAGGGACCGAAGAATTTATAACGGTGTTTGAGGGAGAATTGACAATTGAAATAAATGATTGTCAATATACATTAAATAGCGGAGATTCAATTCGCTTTAAGGCGGATAGACCGCACTCTTATCATAATTCCGGACGAACGCTAACTCGGTTAAGTATGACCATTTATTATCCAGCTTCATAAACTTGTTATTTTATTTAGAATATAAAGAGATACGTTTTGATAAAACCATCTATAAAAGATGGTTTTATTTATTACAATTTACAAAAAAAAGACACTCATCTGAGTGTCAACACAGTATTGCTCTCGCGTATAGGATTGGAGAATATTTCTCAAATACGTATTGAGATGGTCCGTAAAGGAGAAACTGTCTTCTTATTTAATGTAACATCAGCTTGGGCGCAGTGTAAATTGATAATATATATACGGAAAATTTAGTAAAGATAGTTACTACTATGAATATAGTGCAATGTGTTTTTGTTGCATAATCACTGTCGTGATAGTTACTAGTTTAGTATCTAAAAATGTTTATAAAAAAAGAATGAATCATTTTTTAATCGATTCGTATAATTGTTAGAAAGGTACCTGTTGAACCACCCTTAACTAAATTAAAGATGGATAATTTGCCGAATAATTGAAACGAAATTATTCGGCAAATAAATTGGTAATTAAATTATTATTATAATTTGAAGTTGATATTGCGGGAGTAAAAATAGATCTAGGAAGTGGAGTGGAAAAGTTTAATATATGTAAAAATCATTTGAGAATGAAAAAAAGATTAGTTATGGAATTCTTTTAAAAGGATAGAGTTATTATATAAATTAGTAGACAAAAATGTGGAATGAGGTATTAAATTGAAGCGAGATGATAAATTATCAATAAATAAAGCTATGATAGAACCTGGAAATATTGGACCTACATTTCCAGTTCTTCCCCCAATTTATATTCCAACGGGACCAACAGGTCTAACAGGACCAACAGGTACAACGGGATCAACAGGTCTAACAGGACCAACAGGTACAACAGGTACAACGGGATCAACAGGTTTAACGGGACCAACAGGTACAACGGGATCAACAGGTTTAACGGGACCAACAGGTACAACGGGATCAACAGGTTTAACGGGACCGTCCGGTGCAACGGGACCAACAGGTCTAACAGGACCAACAGGTACAACGGGACCAACAGGTTTAACAGGGTCGACCGGTACAACGGGACCAACAGGTTTAACAGGGTCGACCGGTGCAACGGGACCAACAGGTT
>Ga0213824_1000016_pt1 | contig 188326 bp, 210 predicted proteins | sample MC6MC0906MG_FD_179892 | JGI IMG/M metagenome (GOLD analysis project Ga0213824, IMG submission 179892) | Enriched soil aggregate microbial communities from Iowa State University, Ames, United States - MC6-MC0906-MG | ecosystem: Environmental > Terrestrial > Soil > Unclassified | place: USA...
AGGTGCTAAAAATTCTTCCCAATTTCGATTCATTTCAACCACCACCAAAATCAATCCATTTGCTTATAGAAACACTTTTTCTACAGCAGTTACTAGTTCTTCTCCGTAATTTGCATTACCTTCAATATTTTCAACTAAATATTCTACTTCTTCTTTTAATCCTTCTAATTCTATTTCAACATCATTCACGTGAATAAACATCGCTGTATCTTTATTCATCGCTTCATGCATTGCTTCCCAGCATGTATGCGGAATACTTACATAAATGAAAGATGATTCGTTTTCTAAGATATATAAAAATGATAAATTGTCTGAGTCTACAAGTACGTGATTACGCGCACTTAGCTCCTTTACCTCTATTTCAGTATTTTCCGCACAAAAAATAAGCGCATTCTCTCTCTTTTCTACGCTCTTAACTTGAATTTTATTTTGCATGCTCAAACTCCTCCATCTCAACTTCCTGTCTTACTTAACAGTATTATTGTATCATAACATGGACGCAAACAAATAAAACATTGAACCAAATTTGCGAAAAAGCGATAATGTGGAAAGAATTATTTTTCAAAAGGAGCGCATACAATGACACAAGAAATTGAAATTGAATTTAAAAACATGGTTACAGAGGAAGAATTCCAAAGGTTATGCAAATCATTTTCTATTGAAGAATTTACAAAACAAGTAAATCATTACTTTGAAACACCTCAATTTTCTTTGAAAAATACGGGCTCTGCACTTCGTATTCGTCATAAAGATGGAACTTATACATTCACATTAAAACAACCTGCTGAAATTGGTTTATTAGAAACTCATCAATCTATAACTGAAAAAGAAGCAAAACTTATGATGGAAACAAACGTAATCATTCCAGGCATTGTAATTGATCAACTTCAGAAACTACAAATTCCAGTTTCCTCTTTAACTTATATGGGAAGTTTAACAACAGAAAGAGCTGAAACATTATTTGAAGGCGGAACACTTGTCTTTGATCATAGTTTCTATTACAATCACGATGATTATGAAATCGAATATGAAGTACAAGATGAGGAAGCTGGTAAAGCCGCATTTATGAGTTTACTAAAGCAACATAACGTACCAGTTCGTCATACAAATAACAAAGTAAAACGCTTTTTCCTTGCCAAACAAAACAAAGAGCGCTAAAGTGAAATTTCCATCAGTGGAGAAGTAATTTACTGGTGGTTATGTTTCACCTTTTTGAAAAGTAAAGATTTATTAGCAACACATAAATTAAGCAAAGAATGTTATGAAGGCTGTTTAGTTGCTCTTCATAACATTCCATTGCTACAATAGATATACATTTCATGGAAAAAGGAGTTTATAAAGGATGAGCAAGCAACCGATGACACCATTTGAAGCAATTGGCGGTGAACAATGCATTGCAACATTAGTGGATACATTTTATTCCTATGTCAGTGAACACCCTGACTTATCTCCGATCTTCCCGGATGATTTAACAGAAACTGCTAGGAAGCAGAAACAATTTTTAACACAATATTTAGGTGGCCCTAATTTATACACTGAAGAACATGGGCATCCTATGCTAAGAGCACGCCATCTTCCGTTTGAGATTACTCCAAAACGCGCAGAAGCTTGGCTATCATGTATGGAGCAAGCAATGGATGATACAGGAGTGCACGGTCATATAAGAGAGTTTGTTTTTGAACGTTTAGCATTAACTGCTCAACATATGGTCAATACTCCAAATGAAACAGGTGAAGTGTAATGGATAAGCAGGAAGCAAAGCATATGAATATGCCTTCTCCTTCCACATGCGAGCATAAGTCTGTAGAAGCATATTTATTTATTGATCCACTTTGTAAAGATTGCTGGGATATCGAGCCATTTATTATTAAGCTATGGCTTGAATATGGGAAATACTTCTCTATTCGTCATATAGTAACTGGAAAAGTGGACGGGGCAAACGCTTCCTCACACAAATGGAATAAACCTGCTAATATTCGATTTGTGTGGGAAAAGACAACAAGTTTACAAGGTTTTTCATGTGATGGAAAAGTACATATGCAAGAGGCATCGTCAACGCCGTATCTAGTTTCGATGGCAATTAAAGCGGCGGAGTTGCAAGGCCGAAAAGCAGGTTCGAAGTTTTTGCGAAAACTCCAGGAATACATTCTTCTTAAAAATGTATCAAACCCAGATGGTGAACTATTGCTTACATGTGCAAAAGATAGCGGCATTGATGTAGAGGAATTTAAAAAAGACCTACACTCAGTTAGCGCAAAAAAAGCTTTCCAATGCGACCTGAAATTCACAAATGAGATGCATATTACAGAAATACCTTCCCTCCTATTTTTCCATGCAAATTCAGATGAGGAAGGTATTAAAATCGCAGGAATTTATTCCTATGATGTATACGTACAGTTATTAAAAGAACTTGTAAAATGCGAGATTGAGCCAGAGCCATTACCTCCTTTAGAGGTATTACTAGAAGCAACACAATTTATTTCTTCAAAGGAAATCTCATTTATATATGACTGCCCGCAGCAAGAAATAGAGCGCGAACTAAAAAAATTACAACTAAAACGAAAAGTACAAATGATTGAAGTGAAGTGCGAACGTTATTGGAAATGGATAGCAAAAGAAAAAGACCTGGTGTAAACACCAGGTCTTCTTCTTTACGGCTTATAAAAATATTAAAGGGGATGGGAGAAATTTTCACGTTCAAACAAAGGGGTATATGTTTGTATGTGAATTCGTTCACGCTTATTATATTACAAGATTCGACGTCAGATGACAACCCCTTTTGTCGAATTTCACATTTTTGTCACATTCTAAACGTTTTCATTCTTGAATAAGCTATAAAAAAAGCAATTTAGGAGGTTTCTTTATGAAAAAGTCTCATATTTTTCTTATCTTTCTATGTGTTATTGTTTCTTTTTTCTTGTATATCCTCTCTCTATTACAAGCTTTTCCTAAAATTATTGCCTTCCCTCTTTTATTCGGAGTTATCGTCATCGCTGTCTCTTATTTCAACTATAGAAAACGATTTAAAGGATTTTAATTACAAAAATAAGTCGTAAAAATCCCTTCAAATATAAAAAAGTACCGAAAATCACCTTAATTATTCGACAAATATCGACATAGTTTACTTTTGAGCAAATGTTCCAAACAAAAAAGACGAGGATAAAATCCCTCGTCTTTTTTCATTACTTCTCTTCAAACAATAGCGCTTCTAATTCATTTAATTTCTCTTCAAATACTTGTAATGCTTCTTTTACAGGTTCTGGTGATGCCATATCTACCCCTGCTTTTTTCAACACTTCAATTGGGTAATCCGAGCTTCCAGCTTTTAAGAATTCATTAATGTAACGTTCTACTGCTGGTTGTCCCTCTTCTAAAATTTGTTTTGACAAAGCTGTCGCTGCACTAAATCCTGTTGCGTATTGATATACGTAATAGTTGTAATAGAAGTGCGGAATACGAGACCATTCTAAACCGATTTCTTTATCGATCACTAATGCGTCACCAAAATATTTCTTATTTAAATCATAGTAAATTTCCGTTAACATGTCTGGCGTAACAGCATGCCCTTCTTGTACTTTCTTATGAATAATATGCTCGAACTCTGCAAACATCGTTTGACGGAATACAGTACCACGGAATCCTTCTAAATAGTGATTTAATAAATATAGACGCTCTTTCTTATCTTCTGTCGTCTTCAATAAGTAATCATTTAGAAGTGCTTCATTACAAGTTGATGCTACTTCTGCAACGAAGATTGAATAATCACCATATACGTGCGGTTGTGTCTTTCTTGTATAGTAACTATGCACGGAATGACCAAACTCATGAGCAAGTGTAAATAAATTATTTACATTATCATGCCAGTTCATTAAAATATACGGATTTGTTCCGTATGCACCAGACGAATATGCTCCGCTTCGTTTTCCTTTATTCTCATATACATCTACCCAGCGATTCTCATATGCTTCTTTTAAAATTTCAACATATTCATCACCAAGTACATTTAAAGATTTCAATAACATTTCTTGTGCTTCTTCATACTTCACATTCATTTTCACTTCTGGTACAAGTGGTGTATATAAATCATACATATGAAGCTTATCAAGACCTAGGGCACGCTTACGAATATCAATGTAGCGATGTAGTAAGTGTAAATTATCATTTACTGATTCAACAAGTTGATCATACACCGCTTCAGGAATATTATTATTACTTAATGCAGCTTGACGTGCAGAATCGTATTTACGAACGCGTGCATTGAAATTATTACGTTTCACAGCCCCACTTAACGTACTTGCAAATGTGTTTTTATATTTCCCGTACGTTTCATATACAGCTTTGAATGCATCTTCGCGCACACGACGATCATCACTTTCTAAAAATTGAATATAACGACCATGTGTTATCTCTACTTCTTCTCCATCCTCACCTTTAATAGATGGGAATTTTAAATCCGCATTATTCAACATACCAAATGTATTACTTGATGCACTCATCACTTCAGATGCTTCTGCTAGTAACGCTTCTTCAGCTTCCGATAATACATGCGGGCGTTGACGTGTAATTTCTTCTAATGCATGCTCATATACACTTAGTTCTCGATTTTGTTGTAAGAATGTTTGCAATGTATCTTCTGAAATAGCTAAAATTTCAGGCACGATATAAGCTGTGCTACTAGATACTTGTGAGTATAAATTTGTTGCGCGATCATTTAATGCTTGATACACAGAGTTTGTTGTATCTTGATCGTAACGCATATGTGCATATGTATATAGCTTACCTAATCTCATTGAAATTTCATCTTCATATTGCAATGCCTCAAGCAAATTGTCTGCAGAGTCACCAAGCTTCCCTTTAAATTCAGTTAACTTTGGCAATAGCTCTTTAATAGCTTGAAATTCTTTTTCCCATTCTGTATCTGTTTGGAAAATATCTTCTAATCGCCATGTGTTTGCTTCTTCAATCTCATTGCGATCTGGTAATGATTTTACTGTGTTTTGTTCAGCCATTCTTTAAGCCCTCCTTTAAATATCTCTACTTAAGTACAATTCGATTTTTCTTATGTAATTCCTTCACGATCAGTCTTTATTATATCCCCTTTTCCCTCTCTCATGTTGTACTTTGTCTCAAATAGAGATAGTGCATGCGCTAAGCAAATGTCATCATATTTCATAATTTCCTCCTCTGTTTTTAACAAAACAACATCTCTTATTTTTCGATACTTATTCGTACCTACTTTATTTAACACACCTATATAACATAAAAATGACATATATTCTGCAACTGCTATCTTCCATATATGTTGTGCAAAATACGGAAGTAGACGCCTCTTCGTATATTTCGCTACATAATTACATGCGTACTGAAGGGAAATATATTCTCCTACCTTAAGCTTACTTATACACTTCATATAAAGAAAAGCTTGCCATATAAATGGATTTGTTTGAAAAGCAAATGAGGATGGAAGTGGAACACCGATTTCAGAAGGAAAGCTCGCTGGGGTACAGTTATATTGATATAAGAGGCGTAGTAGTGACTTATGATTATAATTCCAGATAGGTAAAGCGTTTTGCCGAAAATAGTTCTTTTTTCTCTTCCATTCTTGTCCTAATACCTCTTTCCGGAAAGGAACGGAAGAAAAGAGCATTTCAACAGTAGTCGTATCAGTTGGTAAGTAAATAGTATGTGAGAAAGAGACATTTGTAGAAAACGGAGTGATAAACGCACATTTCATAAACGATTTTTGTTTCGGGCAAAAGAAAATAAGAAATGGCTGAGGATAAGGTTGTAAGGTGAAAGCCATAAAAGAGGAAAATGTCATCCAATGGGCGGATTGCTTTTTCAGCTGATTTCCACCGATTATCCAGATGACTTGTATACTAGCTTGCCAATACGAATATGTTCGCTTATAAAGCTGCTCTATGGAGAGATTTGCACATTGATATTCAATCGCAATTTTTCTATCCGCTCTCTCTACGTAAATGTCTGGCCTTTGCTGGATTACCGGCAGATAATACTCTATATCCACATGAAAATCTTGATGTTTCAACCATCTATATAACAATTCTTTACCGTGCATATGATACATAGATTCTGCTTCATAAAAGGCAAGACATGCATCCACTTTCTTATGAGCAAAATGCCACCTCTTCTGTTTTCCCAATTTCATTTGCACTTCTTTTCCGCAAGCTGTACAAAATAATTTTTCTCGTTTACGAATTTCGCGTAAAAGCGCTTCATCCCGGTTATATAATAGATGAATTTTTTCTCCGTTTTCTCTCCTTGCAATAAACATCACAATCACACCCTTTCAACTCCTTGTATTCTACAATTTACTACAAATTCCTCTCAAAAAAAGAGATGTCCTAAATTAGGACATCTCTTTCTATAATAAAGGTGACAATAATCGATACGTCGATTCAACAATCCGCCTATGAAGACGTCTTTTATGAAATCGGTCAACATGAATTTCACTGGACTCTTCTAAATCGTCTTTAAAATCTTGAACGAGCTTTCGAATGCTATCTGTATCATATAAAAAGGCATTTACTTCAAAGTTTAAATGAAAACTTCTCATATCCATATTAGCTGTCCCAATTGAAGCCAGATCCGAATCAACGATAACAACTTTACTATGAAGAAAACCTTTTTCATATTCATATATTTTTACTCCTGCATCTAATAACTCCGGAAAGTACGATCTTGATGCATAAAAGACAGTGCGCTTATCTGGCTTACTTGGCATTAACAAACGAACATCAATACCAGCAAGTGCAGCTACTTTTAATGCAGATAAAATATCATCATCTGGAATAAAGTATGGTGTTGCAATCCAAATCGATTTCCTAGCTGAAGCAATCATTGCAAAATATAAATGTTTAATTGTTTCCCATTTATTATCCGGTCCACCTCCAACAAGTTGGACTCCGCCCCAATGATCACCCTCAACTGCTTCCGCTTGTAAATATTCAGGTGCTAATACTGCCTCACCAGTCATATAAAACCAGTCTTGAAGAAAAATCAGCTGTAAACTTTGAACTGCTTCACCACGTAAATATAAATGCGTGTCTCGCCAAAAACCGAAATATTTATCCTTCCCTAAATACTCATCACCAATATTTAATCCACCTACAAACCCTTCATTTCCATCTATAATAACGATTTTTCGGTGGTTTCGATAATTAATTTTATCGTTTAAAATTGGAAAACGCACAGGGAAAAATGGAATCATTTCTACTCCTGCATCATTCAATTCTTCAATATACGAATTGGATAATTTAAAGCTTCCAACCGCGTCGTATAAAAAACGAACGACAACGCCTTCTTTTGATTTTTTTATTAAAATATCTTTAATTTCTGTACCAAGCTTATCATCACGCACAATGTAATACTCCATATGAATGTGGTGTTTCGCTCGATTTAACCCATCTAAAATTGCCTGAAACGTTTCATCTCCATTTGTTAATGTCCTCGTTTCAGTTTGAAATGAAATATTTAAAGCACCCAATCGATCAGCTAAACGAAATAACAATTCTTGATGCTTGTGGTCTCGTAAAATTCGTTCTTCGTAATCTTTGTGCCCCTTATATTGTAAAAACGCCTGTTCATCGAGTAGCGCCTTCTTTTGGAACATTCTTTTTCTGCGAAAGTTTTGTCCAAATAATAAATAAGCAAAGAAACCGAACACTGGAAAAATTCCTAGTACGATTAACCATGTAAGCGTTTTGGATGGATGTCTGTTTTCTAAGAAAATAACACATCCAATTAAAAATGCGGAAACCGTAAATAAAATACTAATAATACCTAAAATCGAAACGTCTTTTATACCAATGACATCCGAATAAAATGCTACATCAATAAACATGCGTAATGAAACAAATAATGCGAACAATAGTAGAAAAAAGAAAAGTAGCTTTAACGTGTTTTTCATCTCTTACCTCCTTACTAAGAAAAATTCCCTATTCTTCATAAAAAAAGCCGATTTCATACTATAGAAATCGGCCTACATTTTAGGAGGGAAATTGTTGCGAATTGTCTCAAGCGCACGCTCTTTCACAACCTGTTTCCCATACTCACTTACACGGTGAATCGTTAAAGTAGATTCTTCTCCATATTCTAAAACAATACTTAAAATACGATCAATCTCTTCCTCATCATGTAGCACTTCATCGAATTCCACATATACATAATAGCGGTCCTCAAATGAATACAGTTCATCTTTTATATCTTCAAAAATTAGACGATGACTTAATGAAATTACATCTTCAAAATCATTAAACTTTATTAAAAAGCCAAACGTACCATCTTCATTAAAGTTTGTACCTGTCGGTTCTATTTCCTCTTCCTCTAATTCTTGCTGGAATAATGATTCGATTCCTTCATCTAAAGGAATATCTATAATTTTGTCTACACCTATTGGCAGTTCTAATTTTTGGCCATCCTTTGAAAGTTCTGCTTTCGTTACAAGTACTTCAATCCCTTTGTCGACTGCTTGCACTTGAATCCATAATGGTCCATCAATAAAGAAGTCATCATGATCGCGAGCCTCATCCATCATTTCCCAAAAGAGTTCTTCACTCCGTTCGCGGTCATACCAAATTTCTTCACGGTTAAACCCTCTGTCCTCTATATCAACGTACGTAATAAAAAATTTCATCGTATGATCGTTAATTCTTTCAATTTCCAAAATACAACTCTCCCTTCCTGTTTAGAATTGTTATGAAGGGATCCCCCACTCATATGACAAATCAATAGATTCTTGTACTCTCATTTTATGATAAGATTCTCCAGAATGGAAATAAAATCGATTTATTTTACAAAAATAGTTATATACCTATCCGCTTTCGGCTACTTACATAAACTGAAACTTTAATTGATAGGGTCTTTGCTCATCCACGTTGATTATTAACCACACTAATCGGGCATTTACGGACAGGAAAGCTCAAAACTCCCCCCTTTTCTTTATAGCCGGATTTTGTGACGGAGTCTTACTATCCGCAGATAGTCGGCTAAATATCATTATTCCAATTCTCTGTTCACAAAAAATTTGGACATACATTTGCGTATTGCCCCGTACACTGTAATAAAGTGAAACTTCTATAAGAGAAGATTATTTAATCCCAAAAGGGCGGGATTAAAGCTAAACAAACTTTCTTCATCACATACATATCGCTTATTAAAACATCATAAACGGAGGCAGACGAATGGACTTAGAGTTTTTAACATCTGTACTAATGATCGTCGGTATCGATGTTGTACTAGGTGGTGATAACGCAATTGTTATCGCACTAGCTAGCCGAAATTTACCTGAATCAAAACGAAATAAAGCAATTTTGATTGGTACTATTTTAGCAATTGTGCTGCGAATTCTCCTCACAATACTAGCTGTCTATTTACTCGACATCCCATTTTTACAACTCATCGGCGGAGTTTTACTCACATTAATTGCAGTAAATTTACTAACTGATAACAACAACGATCTTTCTTCGATTAAAGGAAAAACAACTTTATTCCAAGCGGTGCGTACGATTGTATTCGCAGATCTCGTTATGGGGTTTGATAATGTTATTGCCATTGCGGGTGCAGCTCACGGAAGATTATTACTCGTAATAATCGGTCTACTCATTTCTATCCCGATTATCATTTGGGGTAGCAAACTTATTTTAATACTCATGGAACGTTTTCCGTTCCTCATTTTTTGCGGGGCAGCAGTTCTCGCCTATACAGCAGGAAAAATGATTACACATGAAGACAGACTTGCAACTTTTTTTCATAACAACCCAAGTTTCACGACAAGTATTCCTTACTTATTCATTTTCACCGTTTTATGCATCGGTATTATCGTTCAACGAGTTCGATTACGAAATGTGAAACATTAAAAGAAAACCTTCTACTATATAATAGGTAGAAGGTTTTCTTATTATTATAATTAATTTACAAGACGCTGTGCTTCACGCAATTGGAACGTTCTTACTGTACGTGGTAAGAAACGGCGGATTTCGTCTTCGTTGTAACCTACTTGAAGGCGCTTCTCGTCAATCATAATTGGACGACGTAAAATCCCTGGATAGTCACGAATCATCTTATATAAATCTTGAAGTGGTAAAGACTCTAAGTTTACATTTAATTCTTGGAAAACTTTTGAACGAGTAGAAATAATCTCATCTGTTCCGCTTTCTGTCATACGTAAAATCTCTTTAATTTCCTCAATCGTTAATGGATCTGAGAAAATATTACGTTCTGTATAAGGAATATGATTTTCCTCTAGCCATAATTTCGCCTTTCTACAAGACGTACAGCTTGGAGAACTATATAATGTTACCATACAAAGCTCACTCTCCTTAAAGAGTACAAATTCTGTACTAATTACAGTTTAAATTTCTAACTTCCGCAATTTTTCGCGATAACTTGTCTTATAGCAAAGTAAAAAATCGCAATTCATGTAAGCAACAATAATTACTTTTAATAAGTAACTTCTATAATCATTATACAATAGTTTTTGCAAGAAATATACAGTAAATTTACTGCTAGTTGAGAAAACTTCTCCGTGTATTCCACTGCTATGTAACATGATTACACTCACTTTAACTGTCCTCTAACAACAATCTTCAATCCTTTTGACACCTGCTTTTTACAATATACTTCATGTTATATACGATTGTTTTTTCATAACATGAATCGCCTAAAAGAGAACGTTTTCTTACCTTTTCCCAATAATTCAATTGAGAAATGTAAGACCCAAAGCTAAAACAAAACAAGAACATTTGTTCTTATGTTAACAAATCTCATCTCTCATGTCTATACGATTTGTAAAATTAATCAAAATTTTTCTGACATTTCTTTCTTTTTCACCTTTTATCTCATACAATAAAAATACAGACAGGCAAAGGGGGAATTTGCATATGATTGCTTTTTTTACTGATTTTATCATTGTTGCTACCCTCATCATCGGAATAACAGCATTGATTGGTGTCATTACAAATAGTATCGGTGAAAAACTCTTTGGTGGGAAAGAAAAAATGAAGTTTGTTAACAAAAGTTTAGATGTACAATCTGGCTGGAATCAAGTTGGCGGAAAAGGCATTTATAAAAAACGGACGTACTAAAAAAAGCAGGTAATCACCTGCTTTTTTTGTTATTTCTCTACTGATGCCCATTTGAAGCTTACTTCCCCGCCATACTTATGGTTGTACATATCTTTAATTGTTTCTCTTTGTAAATATGCTCTACCACGTTGATATACTGGAACAATCGCAGCATCATCAAGTAACATTTTTTCTGCTTCTAATAAGTTTTTCCAACGAGCGTTTACGTCGCTTCCATCTTTCTTCGCTTTCATAATAATCTCATCGTACTTCGGATTAGAATACTTCATTTTATTTTGTGCCCCATCAGTTACGAACATATCAAGATATGTAACTGGATCTGGGAAGTCTGCACTCCATCCAGAGAATGACATTACAAAGTCGCCCGCATCTTCTAATTTTAGTTTTTGCGCGAATGGCTGTTGTTTAATTTTCACTGTTAAGCCTGGTAAATTCTTTTCTAATTCACCTTTTAAATATTCACCAGTTTTCTTCGATAATTCAACATCTTCATTTAATAGCTCTAATTCAATTTCATTTTTACCAAGCTCTTTTTTACCAGCTTCCCAATACTTTTTCGCTTCTTTTACATTTGGTTTTATAATATCTCCATTTTCAGCACGGAAATCTTTTTTATCCGGTCCTTTAATGAAATTGTCAGGAATTAATCCCGTCGCTGGCTTAGAACCGTTATTTAATAATGTATCAACGAATGGTTTACGGTCAAAACCAAGAGAAATTGCTTTACGAATATTTTTATTTGCTAAAGCTGGGTCTTTTTGATTTAAGCGAAGAAAGAATACAGAAGTATCTTCTACCGTTTTGAAATCTGGTTTTCCTTTATATTTATCGATGAACTCTGCTAATAACGTCGCTCGATCGACTGCGTTTGTTTCATATAAATTAATTGGCGTAGACGTATCTTTTACAATATTAAAGTTTACTTCCTCAAGCTTCACTTCTTTATTGTCCCAATATGATGGGCTCTTTGCCATTTTGAAGCTACGTTCATGTTGCCAATCACTTAATGTAAATGGTCCATTATAAAGTGTTGTATTTGCTTCTAAACCAAACTGTGCACCTTGCTCTTTCACATACTTTTCATTCACAGGATAGAAGATCGGATAGACCATTAAATCAACAAGATATGGAATAGAATTATCCAATTCTACTTCTAATGTATGATCATCAATCGCTTTCACGCCCAATTGATCTGGACTCATCTCTTTTTTATTAATTTTCTCAGCATTTTTTATATCGTACATAATATACGCTGATTTCGCAGCTGTATCTGGGTTAATCGCTCTTTGCCATGCATACACGAAATCTTTCGCAGTTACAGGGTCACCATTTGACCATTTTGCATCTTCACGTAATTTAAATGTATACTTTTTACCGTCTTCTGACTTCTGGAATTCCTTTGCTACACCTGGCACTAATTTATCATCTTTCCCAAGGCGGTATAGACCTTCCATCGTATTATTCATTACTTTTGAAGAAACTGCATCAGCTGATAACGCTGGATCCATCGTTGGAATTTCTTGTGTTTCAATTAAATTAATAACTTGCTTCGCACCGCTTTTCCCGCTATCCCCTTTTGCGTTCGCTTGCGGTTCATCTTTTTGATAGCCACATGCCCCTAAAATCATGCTCATCGCTACTGTTGATACTACAAAAACTGGTATCTTTTTTTTCATACTTCCACCCTCCAAAAAATGTTAGCCCTTTCATTTTCAAACAGAAAGAAATATATATATGTTCTAATAATTCATATTATACACACAAATATATTCTTTGTATATTTATATTTCTATTTTATTAAAATTTTCTGTTAAAAAATAAACCTTTGAAAACGTTTCACATTGCTATTTTTCCTGACTGAAACGCCAAAAAAAATTATTTTTATATTTTTCTAAATTATCAGAGAAAAATAAATTTTATATTCTATAATATTTTACGTATATTTATCCTTATCTTATTAACATAAAACGGACGTCTCTTCATATTAAAAATATGTAGGTTAAAATGAGTGCAATGGCTATGAAAGTATGTTACGATACACTTTGCTAAAAATAGATATCGGTAAAGAGGGGACAGATATGACAGCAATTCACTCAAAAAGTGGGCCAACTGAGAAACTAAGTTTATTCCTATTAACATGGCCTATTTTTCTAGAAGTTTTTCTTTTTATGTTGATGGGGATCGCTGATACTTTTATGTTAAGTGCATTATCAGACGATGCTGTATCTGGGGTTGGTGCAGCGAATCAATATCTCCATATCGCTATTTTGGTACTAGAAGTAATCGGGAACGGCGCTGCAATCGTCGTATCTCAATACCTCGGTTCCAAACGTTTTATGGAAGCATCTAAAATATCAGCATTAGCCGTCACATTAAACTTAGTGGTCGGACTCGTTATAAGCGCTGCTTTTCTTTTATTTTCAAAACATATGATGATGGCAATGAATTTACAAGGCGATGTACTAATGTATGCACAAAGTTATTTATCCATCGTCGGAGGAGCTATTTTCCTTCAAGCTATTATTAACTCATTAGCCGCAATTATCCGTGTTCACGGCTTTACAAAGCAGGCAATGTTTGTTTCACTTGGAATGAATATTATTCATATCGTCGGAAACTACGTACTTATTTTCGGGAAATTCGGTTTCCCTGAACTTGGTGTACAAGGGGCCGCGATTTCTTCCGCTGTCAGTCGATTACTGGCACTTATTGTGTTCTTCTGGTTACTATACCGCGTTATGGAATACCGTGTGAAATTACAATATTACTTCACTTTATCAAAAGAATACGTTGGTAAAATATTAAAGATCGGCATTCCATCTGCATTCGAACAAGTCATGTATCAAGCTTGTCAAATTGTCTTCTTATATTACGCAACATACTTAGGTACGGAATCATTAGCAGCAAGGCAATACGCTACTAACATTTCTATGTTCACTTATTTATTCGCTATTGCAATCGGTATGGGAACCGCAATTATTATCGGGCGCCTCGTTGGCGGTGGTGAAAAAGACGAAGCGTATGAACGCGTATGGAAAAGTGTAAAGTGGGCGATTGGTGTCACTTTATGTATGGTCGCTCTCGTTATTACATTCCGCACACAATTAATGGGACTATTTACAGATAATCCGCACATTATCACATTAGGCGCGTCAGTTCTTTTACTAAGTGTACTACTTGAAACGGGACGTACGATGAACATCGTCATTATCAACTCACTTCGTGCAGCTGGTGATGCAAAATACCCAGTTTTAATCGGTGCATTCTCTATGGTGTTAATGAGTTTACCACTCGGTTACTTTTTCGCCTTCCATTTAGATATGGGGCTCGTTGGTATTTGGCTAGCGATTGCTATTGATGAATGGACGCGTTCCATTATTATGTTCTTCCGCTGGAGAAGTAGAGCGTGGGAACGTTATGCACTTGTTAAACCAAATGAGCAAGACGAAAGTGTTTCTATTCAGGCACAGTAACACTTGTTTAATCAAGATGTAGTTATTAGTGAGCGAAATGTATATCGGTGATTCTTTCAATATATCGACTTACCGACAATGTTGACAACTCATTTATATAGTAGAAAAAAGCCACCCTTCCTTAATGGAAGAATGGCTTTTTTTATTATTGATAGATTTCTTTATATTTCTTATACTCTGCTTCAGAACATAATACGAAATGTCCTGGGCGAATTTCGCGCATTGTTGGCACTTCACTACCATAATCATGCTGAGATGGATCGTATACGATACGTTTACGATTGCGCTCATAATCTGGGTCTGGAAGTGGAATTGCTGATAGTAGTGATTTTGTATATGGATGCATTGGATTCTCATATAACTCTTCACTTGTTGTCAGCTCAACGATTTGACCACGGTACATTACACCAATGCGATCACTAATGTATTTTACCATCGATAAATCATGGGCGATGAATAAGTATGTTAAACCTTTTTCTCTTTGTAACTGTTTTAGTAAGTTTACAACCTGCGCCTGAATCGATACGTCAAGTGCTGAGATTGGTTCATCCGCAATGATAAATTCAGGTTCTACAGCTAGCGCACGAGCGATACCGATACGTTGACGTTGTCCGCCTGAGAATTCATGCGGGAAACGGTTCGCGTGTTCTTTATTTAAACCAACTGTATTTAACAGCTCGTGAACACGGTCCATACGCTCTTTTTTTCCTTTTGCCAGTCCGTGAATATCAATACCTTCTGCAATAATATCCCCTACTGTCATACGAGGATTTAATGATGCATATGGATCTTGGAAAATCATTTGCATTTTACGGTTGAACTTCTTAAGTTCTGCGCGTGATTTTTTACCATGTACATTTTCACCATCGAACAACACTTCACCGGCAGTTGCGTCGTATAAACGAATAATCGTTCTTCCAGTTGTTGACTTACCACAACCAGATTCTCCTACAAGTCCAAATGTTTCACCGCGGTAAATATCAAATGAAATATCATTAACTGCTTTAACAACACCACCACTCACATCAAAGTGTTGTTTCACATTTTTTACTTCAATTAATTTCTCACGTTGTTTAGTCATGTTGTTCACCTGCTTTCATTTGAAGAATACGTTTTTCAACAACTGCTGGTGGTTTTACTTCTGGCGCTTGCTCATGAAGTAACCAAGTTGCCGCATAATGTGTATCACTTACTTTAAATAAAGGTGGTTCCATTTCAAAATCAATTTTCAGCGCCTGCGGGTTACGTGGTGCAAAAGCATCACCCTTTGGCGGTTTTAATAAGTCAGGAGGCGTTCCTGGAATCGCATATAGTTCGTCCTCTGAACCATCTAAGCTTGGCATAGATGCGATTAAGCCCCATGTGTATGGATGTTTTGGATTGTAGAAAATTTCATCAACAGTTCCAATTTCAACAACTTTACCAGCATACATAACCGCAACTCGGTCTGCAACGTTTGCCACTACACCTAAGTCATGCGTAATGAAAATGATTGCTGCTTCTGTTTTTTGCTGAATGTCCTTCATAAGTTCTAAAATTTGCGCCTGAATTGTAACGTCTAGCGCTGTTGTCGGCTCATCGGCAATTAATAATTTCGGATTACAAGCTAATGCCATCGCAATAACTACACGCTGTCTCATACCACCTGAGAATTGGTGAGGATATTGTTTTAAGCGTGCTTCTGGATTTGGAATACCTACAAGGTCGATTAATTCTAAAGCAACTTTACGTGCGTCTGCTCTACTCATCCCTTGGTGTTTAATAAGACCTTCCATAATCTGATTACCAATTGTCATCGTTGGGTTTAATGATGTCATTGGATCTTGGAAAATCATCGCAATATCTTTACCGCGTACTTGCTGCATTTCTTTTTCTGTTAGTTTCGTTAAGTCACGACCTTCAAATACGATTTCACCGTTTTTAATACGTCCTGGAGGATTCGGAATTAATCCCATTAACGCTTTAGAAGTAACTGATTTACCAGAACCAGATTCTCCTACAATCGCTAATGTTTCTCCTTTTTTTAAATCAAAAGTAACGCCGCGTACAGCTTGTACTTCACCTGCATGTGTATCAAAGGAGACTTGCAAATCTTTTACCTCTAGCAATGTTTTCATTTTTACTTCTCCCCTCTTTTACTTACGCATTTTTGGATCTAACGCGTCGCGTAATCCGTCTGCCATTAAGTTGAATGCTAAGATTAACATACTGATGACAACCGCTGGGATGAACATCATATGTGGATACGTTTGAATTGATTTATAACCATCGTTTACAAGAGAACCAAGTGATGCGAATGGTGGCTGAATGCCTAGCCCGATGAAGCTTAAGAATGCTTCACCAAATACCGCTGTTGGAATTGTAAACATTGTCATTACGATAATTGGTCCCATTACGTTCGGAATTAAGTGTTTCACAATTAACTGTGTATTTGTTGCCCCTAATGTACGAGATGCTAATACATATTCTTGGTTTTTTAATTTTAGGATTTGTCCACGAACGATACGCGACATCCCTATCCAACCTGTAATTGCCATCGCGAGTGTAATCGACCAAATACCTGATCCCATAATGATTACCATTAAAATAACGATGATTAAGTATGGAATACCGTTAATAATCTCCATAATACGTTGCATAATATTATCTACTCTGCCGCCATAGAACGCTGAAATACCTCCGTATGCAACCCCGATTACTAGGTCAATCGCTGCTGCTAAAAGAGCGATATATAATGATACTCGTGTACCTTCCCATGTTCTTGTCCATAAATCACGGCCAAGATCATCTGTACCAAACCAGAAGTACTCTTTAATATCACGTTTTTCATATTGGTCAACACCATATTGATCTGTACCGTCAAATGGTAGCCAATGAATATTTTCAATCACTGGAATTTTCGGTGGCATTTTCGCACGGCCTAAATCCTGCTCTTTATAAGAATGCTTACTTACCATCGGTCCAAAAATCGCTAGTAAGATAATAAGCGATAATAATACAAAACCAAACATTGCACCTTTATGTTGGAACAAACGTCTTCTTACATCTTGCCAAAACGTTAAGCTTGGACGGGCAATGACTTCATTATCAACATTGTTTTGATTGGCTGGTTGAAATAAATCTGGAGATAATTTTTGTACATCTTTCATCATTTTTTCCCTCCCGCTAAACGAATACGAGGATCAATAATTCCGTATAAAATATCGACAATGAAAATGACTAAGATGAAGATCGCACTATAGAAAATTGTAGTTCCCATAATAATTGTATAGTCATTCACTGTAATCGATTTAACGAATTGTTCCCCAAGTCCAGGTACAGCGTAAATTTGCTCAATAACTAGTGTCCCTGTAATTAATCCTGCAACCATTGGTCCTAAAATTGTTACAACTGGAATTAATGCGTTACGAAGTGCGTGTTTGATAATGATAACGCCTTGGCTAATTCCTTTCGCTTTCGCTGTTAAAATGTAGTCAGCTTGCATAACTTCAATTAACTCTGCACGAGCGAAACGTGCGATTGTTGCGATAACTCCCATCGATAAGGCAATTGTAGGCAGTACTGTAAACTCCGGTCCTTTCCAGAATGCTACTGGGAACCAACCAAGTTTTACCCCTACGAAATATTGTAGTAATGCGGCGAATACGAATGATGGTACCGACATCCCGAGTACGGAAATAATTGTCGCCCCATAATCGACCCACGTATTGTTACGAAGTGCCGCAACGATCCCTAAAATTAATCCGATAAACGTTCCTAATATAATCGCTTGTAAACCAAGTTGTGCTGATGGTCCAATGCGATCCACAATCATATCTGTTACTGGGCGGTTATCATATTGGAATGATACCCCTAAATCACCTTTTGCTAAGTTACCTAAGTAACGTGCATATTGAACTGGTACTGGATCATTTAAACCATATTTTTCAAGAATGATTTCTTTTTGTGCCGGTGATAGTTTCTCCTGGTTTTTAAGCGGAGAACCCGGAAGTAATTTCATCAAAAAGAAAGTCAGTGTAGTAATTAAAAATAATGTCAAAGCCATGTACACGAAACGTTTTAATACATAACGTCCCATAGTCAAGCACCTCCCCGTTTTTCTCAAAAGCAATAAGATAGTTTGAAATATTCTTACTTTTATTTTTTTAAAATAAGAGCACATGCCCATCATAGGCATATACCCTTATTCATGATGGAAACCATTTTTAGTTTTTGAGTTCAACCCACTTATAGCTAAATTCTCCGCCATATTTATGTTCTAATAGGCCTGTAATTGAACTACGTTGTAAATATGCCTTTCCAGGTTGATATACTGGAGCAATCGCTGCATCTTCAAGCAGTTGTTGTTCTGCTTTTAATAGAGCATCCCAACGAGCTTGTACATCTACTTCTGTTTTGGCTTTCTTAATTAGTGCATCATAAGCTGGATTTGCGTAATTCACTTTATTTTGCGAATTACCTGTTGTATACATTTCAAGGAATGACATTGGATCCATATAATCTGGACTCCATCCCGCATATGACATCGCATAATCTCCACTTGCTTCAAGTTTTAATTTTTGTGCAAATGGCTGCATTTTTGTTGAAACTGTTAAACCTGGTAAGTTCTTTTCGAATTGTCCTTTTAAATACTCTCCGATTTTTTTAGCATCATCAGTATCAAAGTTTAATAACTCTAACTCTACTTTGTCTACACCAAGTTCTTTTTTACCAGCTTCCCAATATTTTTGAGCTTCTTTAACATCCTCTTTTATAAGCTTTCCGTTCTCTTCACGGAAGTCTTTTCCGCTAGGTCCTTTTGCCAAACCTTTCGGAACAAAACCATACATTCCTTCTGAACCATCGTTTAAGATAACTTTTCCGATATTTTCACGTTCAAAGGACATCGCAATTGCTTTTCGGATATTTTTATTTGCTAAAAACTTATTTTTTTCATTTAAGCGAATGAATTGTGTAGATGGTCTCTTAATTGTTTTAAAATCAGCATCTGATTTGTATTTATCTACAAACTCTGATGTTAATACTACACGATCAATTGCTTTTGTCTCATATAAATTTATAGCCGTTGAACGATCCTTAACAATATTGAAGTTTACTTCCTCAAGTTTTACTACTTTATTTTCCCAATACGTCGGGTTCTTCGTCAATTTGAAACTTTGTTCATGCTTCCATTCATTTAAAACGAATGGTCCATTGTAAAGTGTCGTATTGGATTCTAATCCGAATTTATCTCCTTGTTCTTTTACAAACTTCTCATTCAAAGGATAAAATGTTGGATAGACTGTTAAACTTACAAAATAAGGAACAGGGTTGTCTAATTCCACTTCAAGTGTGTGATCATCAACGGCCTTTACACCAAGTTCTTCAACTGGTAACTCTTTTTTGTTAACTTTCTCCGCATTTTTAACATCAAATAGTATGTAAGCAAACTTGGCACCCGTATTTGAATCTACAGCTCTTCTCCAAGAATAAACGAAGTCTTTAGCTGTTACAGGCTCACCGTTAGACCATTTCGCATCTTCACGTAATTTAAATACGTACTTTTTACCATCCTCTGATTTCTCATAGGATTTAGCGACACCTGGAACGAGTTTATCATCTTTCCCCAGACGATATAATCCTTCCATTGTATTATTCATGATGTTAGAAGATGCTGCATCTGTTGATAACGTCGTATCCATTGTTGGAATCTCAGCTGTTTCAGTTAGGTTTAATACTTGCTTATTTGAGGCTTTTTCTTTTGCTCCTGCTTTGTTATCTTCTTTTTGATAACTACAAGCTCCTAACATACTCACTGTCAACGTTGATGCAATTAATAACGGTATCTTTTTCTTCATGTTGTATTGCCTCCCCTAATTGCACTTCCTGTACCCTCACTTGTAAAAAAGTAGAATTGAAAGAATAATCTCCAAGTTTCTACAATTTTCATTATACATATAATATGACGATTGTGAATATAGTTTTTTGTTTTTTTGTTAAAATTTTTAATAAATTATTTATTTTTTTATTTTTTTGTAAAGGAATACGTTAACATTGCTACCATCATCTTGCAATTAACACTTTAATTGCGTATAATTTTCAAAAAATTATTTATATTACTTATTATAGCTTTTATAGTATAATAATTCTAGTAATATTTTGACGGAGGGGAATATTTTGAATAAAGTTTTTTTTCATACTTGTATACTATTTTTTGTAGCGATAATCGCTTCTAGTGTTGGCGCATTCCTCGTTTCATCTCAGTTTTTGTTGAATTTTGTCAACATCTCATTCTATATCGCATTGTTTTTTATTCTTATAGGTGGTTTTTTATACATATTTCAAAATGGATTTTTTAACGTAACAATTTACGCATTCCAAAGAGTATTTGGTACGAACAAAAAAATTGACTCTTTAATTGAAGAAGCAGAGGAACCTACCGATAAGAAAGAGCGTATTTATAAAACATATTCATTCAAATGGACGTATCCGATTTGTATTACTGGTATCGTACTTGGTCTGTTCTCGACTCTCATTAGCTTTACTATTTTGATGTAGTTTGCAAACGCTATTCCATATGATATAATAATCAGCAAAACATTTTGTTATAAAACTTTAGTTCTTTCATATTAAAAGGGCTCAGTTAACAATAAATAAATTTATATGTATGCGATGATAAAGAAGAGTACATATTGAGGCAATTTCAGAGAGCTTGTGGCTGGTGTGAACAAGTAATTGTGCAATATGGAATGGGCTTTTGAGCACCAAACCGAACCGTGAGTAGTAGGCTTTGGCGTTATATCCAGACGTTATTATGGATCTGAGAGATTTCACAACGGTGAAATAATTAGGGTGGTACCGCGGTCCATTCGTCCCTATGTAATTTGGGATGAATGGGCTTTTTTGTATGCCTTCTCTTCCCTATCACACATTCAAATTTAGGAGGAATTACTTATGTCAGTTATCTTTTCTGGTATTCAGCCAAGTGGAACAATTACACTTGGAAACTATTTAGGAGCTATGAAGCAATTTACAGAGCTTCAAAACGAACACGACTGTTATTTCTGCATTGTAAACCAACATGCAATTACAGTACCTCAAGATCCAGTACAACTTCGTAAAAACATCCGCAGTCTTGCTGCACTATATGTTGCATGCGGCATCGATCCTGAAAAAGCTACTTTATTTGTACAGTCAGAAGTACCAGCACACGCTCAACTAGGATGGATTATGCAATCAGTTGCTTACGTTGGAGAATTGGAGCGCATGACACAATATAAAGATAAAGCTTCTGGTAGAGATTCAGTTCCGGCTGGATTACTTACGTATCCACCATTAATGGCTGCTGATATTTTACTTTACAACACTGAAATCGTGCCGGTTGGTGATGACCAAAAGCAACATATGGAATTAACACGTGATCTAGCAGAGCGTTTCAACAAACGCTTCCGTGAAGTGTTCACAGTTCCTGAAATTCGCATTCCAAAAGTAGGAGCTCGTGTTATGTCATTAACAGAACCTACGAAAAAAATGAGTAAATCTGATCCAAATCCAAAATCAATGATCAGTATGCTTGATGAGCCAAAAACAATTGAAAAGAAAATTAAAAGTGCTGTAACTGACTCTGAAGGTATCGTGAAATTCGATAAAGAAAATAAACCTGGTATCTCTAACTTATTAACAATCTATTCTTCATTCTCTGGAAAAACAGTTGAAGAAATAGAAGCAATGTACGAAGGAAAAGGATACGGCGACTTCAAAGGCGACCTAGCACAAGTAGTCGTAGAAGCAATTCGCCCAATCCAAGACAAATATAACGAACTAATCAGCTCCCCAGAACTAGACGAAATTCTAGACAAAGGTGCAGAAAAAGCAAACCGCGTTGCATTCAAACAACTACGCAAAGTAGAAAACGCAATGGGATTAAGTAGAAAACGTAGGTAACTTATAAAGCGGAGGCGACTGCTTAGCCCTGACGGCTAAGGTTCTTTCCCACAGAAGGTGCTTTTTACCTTCTCGTGGGGAAGGTTCTTAGACGCGAAGGGCTAGGAGCCGGAGCTGGATTTCTATATAAAGCGGAGGCAGCTCGTTCAGCTCTGACTGGCTAAGGTTCTTTCGCATAGAAGACGCTTTTTGTCTTCTTATGCGGAAGGTTCTTAGACACGAAGAGCTTGCTGCCGGAGCTGGATTACTACAAAAAGCGGAAGCGGCTCGCTTAGAATGTGAGGGGGATGGAGCTCCTTCCTGCGAGGCGCTTTTTGCCTCGCAGGAAGGCGCTTTTTGCCTCGCAGGAAGGCGCGAAGCCACTGAACATTCTTGCCAACTCCATAAAAAAAACCGCCAATTGGCGGTTTTTTTAATTTACCTTCTGCTCATTTTCCATTTCCCATAGCTTTTCAAAAAACGGCTGTCCTTTTACAAGGCGCTCGCATAATTGTTCGTGCTTCTCAGACCATCCAGTTTTCGCTTCATCATAAAGTTTAGCCCAAATATCTTCAAATTCCATATGTTGAACCATTCCGTATGCTGATGGATCCCACTCTGTGAACCAATAGCGAATTTCAGCTGGATTTTTCGTTGTATGTAATTGATCTAACGCCATAAATAATAATTGTTTTAGCTGTCTTTCTTTACGAGTCAAGCCATTCATAATGAAAGGCGATGGTGATAAAATATGATGTTCTTTTTCAATTTCTTCTACCTGGAACTCATACTTTTCCGCTTGCACGTTTTCTACCATCTCATATACCATCTGCTCTTGACGAGGTATAAGCCTACTTTTTCTAATTGGCACATTATAGCCGATTGAATCAATCGCGATAATTCCTTTTCCATCTGTAACTACAAAACAATATTCTTGTTGCAAACGTTCGTGATTTTTACGAATATAAGCCTTATGATGTACGTCTTCCAATAACTTTTGCGGAAGCTCTAACAATTCGTTCTCGATGTAATGATATAATGTGGAATCTACTTTTAATAATGGCACTTGATCTAATAGCTCAATCGTATCATCTTTCCGCCATTCGTAAAAATGACAAACGTTATACCCATTCTCTTCACCTTCAAACCAATTTACCCATACATCATGTAGATATAACATTCACTACCCCTCACTTCACTACTGTTTGTATCAATCATTATGTTCATTTTTGCTTAACTTTATTCCACCTAAGGAAATATATTCTAATTATTATTTTTTCTTCTATTAATACTAAAAAAAACAGGAAATTGCGCTCCTGTTTTTTTATGAAACATGAAATGTATTTGCTTTATTCAATATTTCTTTCGCATCTATAGATAATAAAGAAAGTGTATCCTCTCCTTCAAAAGCTACACAATCTTTTACAATATGGAATCCAAGTGCATAGCCAAGCATTTTCGGATACGGGTGCAGTCCATTTAATACAACATCGTGCTCCCTCGTACCTCTCTTTACATCTATTCGTTTTTGTATTGAATTTTTCCAATAATAAATAGCATCTTCTTTTGAAATGTACGTAGTCCACGGTGCGCATCTTTTTTCTGTATACCTTTCATATACAGCTTGCTCAGCTAATCCTTCCATAATCATCGTATCAAGTAATGTATACTCTGTTTCTTTCGTCTCAATTTGATGCAATCTACATATATGGTGATATTCATGCGTTAATAGAGCTTTTAATTCCTCTACTGAATTACGCCCACATACGAATAAGAAAATAACGTGACGCATAGATAAACCAGCCTTCCCGTTATACTCTTCTTGTACAGTTCGATTATATGAATCTGATAATAAAATAAAGATAGGAACATCCGGACCTTTTAGCCAACTTTTTAATTTTTCATACTCCATGCTAAGTTCTTTCCAAATTTCTTTTTTCTCTAATTCTTTAATTTCCTGCTCCCCCCGCATTACCGGGCGATACATACCTCTAGAGATTAAAAAGCGATACAACCTCTCTTTTGGCAATGGTATATACTTTGTAAATTTCTCACAAAGTTTTTCTGGGCGTCCATAATACAGGTGTAGCCATTTTGCCGTATCAACAACCCCCATCTTCATCCCTCCTTTTTTTATGTATATGCGAAAAAAGGAAAGAGCGTAAAAATAAATAAGGTGTTTTTTCGTAATTTGTTACGAAAAAACACCTTATTTCATCTATTATTTATACGATTTAAATACTAATACTGCGTTATGACCACCGAATCCTAATGAATTACTCAATACCGCGTTTACTTCTTGATGTCTCGCTTCATTTGGTACGTAATCTAAATCACAATCTGGATCTGGCGTTTCATAGTTAATTGTCGGAGGAATCACTCCGTCTGTAATTGTTTTAATAGAGAAGATCGCCTCAACAGCACCAGCTGCGCCTAATAAGTGACCTGTCATAGATTTCGTTGAGCTAATCGCTACTTTATATGCATGCTCGCCGAAAGTTTCTTTAATTGCCATCGTTTCATACTTTTCATTCGCATCTGTACTTGTACCATGCGCATTAATGTAATCAATATCTTCTGGATTTAGACCTGCATCAGCTAAAGCTTGACGCATTGCACGCACTCCGCCTTCACCGCCAGGAGCAGGCATTGTAATATGGAACGCATCACCCGTTGCACCATAACCAGCAATTTCCGCATAAATATGGGCACCACGTGCTAATGCGTGCTCTAATTCTTCAAGAATAAGAATTCCTGATCCTTCACCCATTACGAAACCGCTACGGTTTTTATCGAACGGACGGCAAGCCGTCGCTGGATCTTCATTAAATGTTAATGCTTTCGCTGAACTAAATCCAGCAAATGCCATACTTGTTAACGGTGCTTCTGCTCCGCCCGTTATCATCGCATCAGCATCACCACGCTGAATTGCTTTAAATGCATCACCAATTGAGTTTGCACCAGATGCACAAGCTGTTACAGAACAAGTGTTAATTCCTTTTGCTCCTGTAGCGATTGATACTTGACCTGCTGCCATATCTGGAATCATCATTGGTACGAAGAATGGACTCACGCGGCGCGGACCTTTTTCAGTAAAAATCTTAAATTGTTCTTCGTATGTTTCCATACCGCCAATACCAGAACCAATCCATACACCAATTCGAGGTCCGTTTTCTTCTGTAATTTCAAGGTTCGCATCCGCAACTGCCATTTTCGCTGCCGCTACTGCATATTGTGTAAAGCGATCCATACGGCGCGCTTCTTTTTTATCAATATATTTCTCGACTTCAAAGTCGTTAATTTCTGCTGCTACTTTTGCTGGAAACAGTTCTGGATCAATTCTTGTAAGTCGTCCGATTCCAGATACACCCTTTTTAATGTTTTCCCACGCTGTTTCAACATCTGTTCCGATCGGTGTAACAGCTCCTAATCCTGTAATTACGACCCTCTTTTTTTCCATACAAAATACACTCCTTTTTTTCTCTCAGTCCTTATTTACCCCAACGAAGAGCGACTGCTCCCCATGTTAATCCGCCGCCAAAACCAACAAGTATAATTAAATCACCGTCTTGAATACGTCCATTTTGCAATTCCTCTACCATCGCAATTGGAATTGAAGAGGCCGATGTATTACCGAACTTTTCAATTGTCATACTCATTTTTTCTTTCGGTAAATTTAATCTCTCTCTTGCAGATTCCATAATACGAATATTCGCTTGATGTGGTACTAAGAAGTCCACATCCTCCTTCGTAAGTCCTGCTTTTTCTAACACACGAAGGCAAGAATCACCAAGTTGACGAACGGCAAATTTAAAGACTTCTCTGCCATTCATCATAACATACTCATCTTGATAAAGATGCTTACCACCACTTCCGTCCGCTCCTAATTCAAAGGAAAGTATACCTTTCCCTTCCGAAACAGCTCCCATTACGATAGCACCTGCTCCGTCCCCAAATAGTACGGCTGTATTTCGATCGTTCCAATCTACAATTTTAGATAGTTTGTCACTACCAACTACTAATACATTTTTATAAGTTCCCGTTTGAATAAATTGCTGCGCTGTAATCATTCCGTACATAAAGCCAGCACACGCTGCACTTAAATCCATTGCAGCTGCATGTTTTGCGCCAATTGCTTCTTGGATTACACAAGCTACTGCTGGGAATGCGCGATCCGGCGTTACTGTTGCAACTAAAATAAGATCGATATCCTCTCCGCTAATCCCTGCATCTTCAAGTGCTTTTTTAGAAGCCTCTACCGCCATATATGAAGTATCTATTGTATCATCGGCAATGCGTCTTTCTGCAATTCCCGTTCTCGTACGAATCCATTCATCAGATGTATCTACGATTTTCTCTAAATCGTGATTTGTGACTACTTTTTCTGGCACATATCTTCCGATCCCTAAAATGCCCACGTTCACATCGCAGCCCTCCGTTTTATATCAATTATTATGACTTGGTACTAATTTTAAAACATAAATGTACTTTTGTCTAGGATATATTTCAGCTAAAAAATAAAGACAGCGTATTACCAACTTTATTTTTCATTAAAAGAAACAAAAAAATCCCTGCCATTTCGAAATACAAATTATTCCATCAATTTATCCTTACTTCACTCAAAACAAAAAAGGCCCTTACCGCTTCTACATACGGTTCGAGCCTCTCTCCCCCTCAAAAAGAAGGTTTTTTTATTCTTTATCAGCTTTCCCAAGCTCATATGCTTCGCCCATTACTTTCATCAATAGCTCTAACACCGGCTGCGCTTTCTCCATATCAAGTGCAATTCCATTATCATCTAAAATTGCTTTAGCTTCTGGTAAATGCTTCATTGCGATTTGTAAAAATTGCATGCTTTTTTCGTTCATATATGCTCTTCCTCTCCAATAAAACTTTCAATTCATAGTGTAACACGTACGCTACCCTTCGTATAACTCTTTATACTTTTTCATATGTGCCAATTGTTTATTTAAACCAAATTCTAACGGCGTATTTTTTTTAAGAGAAACAACCTCTACCGCTTCATTTCTTATATCCTCATCTTTTTTGTTTACCTTACCATCTGCATGTAAAAGGCTCATACCTTTTTCCCATAATGCTTCTTTTCCACTAAGTAAATTATATATACCGAGGTGCTTTACATTCATTCCATTTTCCCATAAGTATTCACATACATCTTCAACGTAAAGTAAATCACTTCCTTTTTCACCACTTATACAACGGCACTCTTTTTCATCAAGTTCTGATAAAATGAGCTGATGATACATCATAAACGACGGTTGCCATGGCCCATATAATGTAGGAACTCGATATGCACTATATTGCAATTCTCCTTTTTTCAACCCTTCTTCCACTTTCGAAAACAGACGTTTGTTTTCGGATTCTTCAGTGCTTCCTATTTCAATAGAAGAAATTAGATTTAACTTTACTTTATTTTTTTCGCACATTCTTACGATTCGTTTTAAATATTGTAATATGACTCTTTCATTCCGAAAGCCACTTTGCTGATTCGGCTCATACAAACAAAAATAAACTGTATCGAAACTCTCTTCCTCTACCGATCGCCATCCGTCTTCATCCCTTATAGAATAGTACGTAAATAACGCATTTCGCCCAATCAACAATAATTTCTCTTCATTAATTTTTGTCATACTATCAAATTCATCAAAATCAAGACCATATACTTCTACTTCTTCTGCAATCATTTTATTCACAAGGTGATAACCTACAAACGTAAGTGCACCTATAATCAGCACGCGTTCCATACCACCAACCCTTTCCCCTTGAAACAAATAGCTCCTCATTTATGTATATGGGAGCTTCACAATTCTTCTTCATATTTTTTAAAGAAATCAGTCGTTTGTCTAACCATTTTATATTTCACATCTTGGAGATGGAATAAGACAGAAGTATCACATTGATTGAATTGCCTCATTTTCTCGTATTTACGTAACAATTGTTTTCTTCCTCTTTTTTCTTGTGTTGATACGAAAATTTTAACCGGTACACACGACGGAAGAAGCGCAAATGATTTCTTATTTATTTTTGATTCTAATTCTTCTTCTTTGGAATCATACGCCAAACTTAATTCTTTCACTAATCTTTTGTAAAAAAACTTATGCTCTTTCTCAAACTCCACATATTCTGGTAAATCTAAACACGGATTTAACATAACGACAGAACGTATACATTCAGGGTATTTATTCATCATCTCAAGTGCTACAAGTGCTCCCATACCATCTGCCATAATGTGCATTTTCGCATTTAACGTCTCTTTTCTTAGTACGACATCATACAAACGTTTCGCTAAACGCACAGCTCGATCGTTTCCCCAATGTCTTCCGTATAAGTTAGATGAAAAGACTGTATAGCCTTTTTCAATAAGGCCCTGTAAAAAATAAGCTCTCCCTGCATGCTGTGTCCATAAACTTGTACCATTCTCAATAAAATAGTTATAATCTCCTAGGAGCATAACAGAAAATCCATTTGGCTTTTCCGGTAAATAAATTACACATGGTTCTTTTTCTAAGTAAAAAAAACGTTCCGTAATACTCATTTTTCCCCCGCCTTATTTTCTAAACGTATAAAAGTACTCTTTTATAATGTATGAACAGAATGCAAATTTGCGTTGAAAAATCTACAAATATTTTTCTATATTCTTTTTTCAATTGTGTTACAATAAGGACAGATTGAACGAATAGAGGTGTAAAATATGCGTTTCATTTGGGCATTAATTTGGTCGTTCGCGCTTGTGCATATGATGAGCTATGTAATCGGCTCTATGACTGGCGGTACATACGATTTTAACCAAGCGTCTATTTTCTCAGTTGTTCTTGCGGTTTTAGTATTAGCGATTTCAGCTGCGATTCCAAACGAGCCAGTAGAACAACACTAAAAAAAGAGTCCGGATTTTATCCGAACTCTTTTTTTATTTCACATGAACGACTAATTCGTTATTTTCTACATCAACTACTACATGACTATTGTCAGTAATCGTTCCTGCAATTAATTCTCTCGCTAATTTCGTCTCAACTTGACGCTGTACATATCGTTTTAACGGACGAGCTCCGTACATTGGATCAAATCCAGCTTCTACAACGAATTCTTTCGCTGCATCTGTTAATTCTACTGTAATGTGACGGTCAGCTAAACGGCCTTGTAGTTCTTTCACAATCTTATCAACAATACCTTTAATTTCATTCGTTGTAAGAGGTTTGAATAAAATAATTTCATCGACACGATTTAAAAATTCTGGTCGGAAATGTCCTCTTAATTGTCCCATTACAAGTTCTCTTGACTCTTCTTTAATAGATCCATCTTCTTTTAGCCCTTCTAATAAGTGAGCAGATCCAATATTTGAAGTCATAATAATAACCGTATTTTTAAAGTCTACTGTACGACCTTGTGAATCTGTAATGCGTCCGTCATCTAACATTTGTAATAAAATGTTAAATACTTCCGGATGTGCTTTTTCGATTTCGTCTAACAAAATAACAGAATATGGTTTACGTCTTACTGCTTCTGTTAATTGTCCGCCTTCTTCATATCCAACATATCCAGGAGGCGCACCAATTAAGCGTGACACCGCGTGTTTCTCCATGTACTCAGACATATCGATACGAATCATTTGCTCTTCACTGTCAAATAACGTTTGTGCCAATGTTTTTGCAAGCTCAGTTTTACCAACACCTGTAGGTCCTAAGAAAATAAATGAACCAATTGGACGATTCGGATCTTTAATACCAGCGCGCGCACGAAGAACTGCGTCTGATACAAGGCTTACCGCTTCTTCTTGACCGATAACACGCTCTGATAAAATTTGTTCTAGACGCAATAATTTCTCACGTTCACCTTCAACGAGTTTTGCGACAGGAATACCAGTCCAGCGTGAAACAATATCTGCAATTTCTTCTTCACTTACTTCCTCACGTAATAAGCGATTCTCTTGTTTATTATGTGCACCCATTTCTTCCGCTTCTTTTAACTCTTTTTCAATCGCTGGAATTTTCCCGTGACGAAGCTCCGCTGCTTTATTTAAATCGTAATTTCCTTCTGCTTCTTCTAACTCACGGCGCAAGCGTTCTAAATGTTCACGTAAGTCACGAACTTTGTGAATATCTTCTTTTTCTTTCTCCCATTTCGCTCTCATACCACTTGCAACTTCTTTTAAATCCGATAATTCACGTTGCAGTACTTTTAGACGTTCTTGACTACCTAAGTCCTTTTCTTTCCCAAGAGCAGCTTCTTCAATTTCTAATTGCATAATACGACGCGTTACTTCATCTAATTCTGTTGGCATGGAATCAATTTCTGTTCGAATTGTTGCGCAAGCTTCATCGACAAGGTCAATTGCTTTATCTGGTAAAAAACGATCTGAAATATATCGATCTGATAAAACGGATGCTGCTACAATTGCACGGTCATGAATATTTACACCGTGATAAATTTCAAAACGCTCTTTTAAACCACGTAAAATTGAAATTGTATCTTCAACAGTTGGCTCTTCTGCTAGTACTTGTTGGAAACGTCTTTCTAACGCTGGATCTTTCTCGATATATTTACGATATTCATCTAACGTTGTCGCCCCGATACAATGTAGTTCACCACGAGCTAGCATCGGTTTTAACATATTCCCTGCATCCATCGCTCCTTCTGTTTTACCAGCGCCGACGATTGTATGAAGTTCATCAATGAATAATAAAATACGCCCTTCACTCTTTTTAATTTCATTTAATACAGCTTGCAGACGCTCTTCAAACTCACCGCGGAATTTTGCTCCGGCCACAAGTGCACTCATATCTAAAGCGAAGATTGTTCTATCTTTTAATCCTTCTGGGACATCTTTTTTCACAATACGCTGTGCTAATCCTTCAACGATTGCTGTTTTACCAACACCTGGTTCTCCGATTAAAACCGGGTTATTTTTCGTTTTACGTGAAAGAATGCGGATCACGCGGCGAATTTCACTATCTCGGCCGATAACAGGATCAATTTTCCCTGCTCTCACTTCAGCCACTAAATCACGGCCATATTTTTCTAACGCTTCATAAGTTACTTCTGGATTTTGACTAGTCACTCTCTGATTCCCCCGAACTGTCATTAAAGACTGTAATAAGTTATCTTTCGTAATATGAAATCTCGTAAATAATTGATTTATATCGCCTTTTTCTTCAGAAAAAGCAAGCAATACATGCTCGATTGAAATGTAGTCATCCTGCAATTTCTCTGCTTCTTTCCCTGCTCTTACAAGCAGTTGTTGCAAAGCACCTGTTACATATAATTTTCCCGCTTCTGCCCCGCTTCCAGTTACAGAAGGCTTTTTCTTAATTAAACTTTCTACACCTTGCTTTAACGCTTCTATATCGACATTCATTTTTTGAAAAATACGTACTGCTAATCCGTCTTGCTGCTCTAATAAGGTAAGCAATAGATGAACAGTATCTACTTCTTGATGATGATGAGATACCGCTAAAGACTGAGCACTCATAATCGCTTCCTGTGTTTTCGTTGTCATTTGATTTAAGTCCATCTTTACCGCCCTCCAAATGTTTGACTTTCTTTGACCTTTGATTTGATTATACGCCAACTGACTTTTTTATACAATAATTTTGCTTATGTATTTCAAACTTATTATTGGAAAATGCAAAAAGTAACATTCATTTTCCTAATCAAAAAAGCCGCAATAACGATTGCGGCTTCTGTTACGGTTTTCTTTTATATGTCCACTGACGGTTATGATTCGTGTTATCTGGAAACTTTTCACCGGCAGTTAATTGTACCATTTGCGGATTTTTCACCATACTTCCCGTTTCACCAATTTCTACGTAAATGCCATCATTTGGCGCTTTTTGCCCTGAACGAAACCTGCGATTTTGTCCCATTTCCATTCTCCTTCCATGACGTCTTGCCTCATTAGTATATCCATTTTAAAAGAAAGCTTTTCTGTCATGTTTAGGAAACACGTACTAAGGTTTACCCATGTACATATATATAATTACACAAGCTTAAGCAGGAATTATTGGCATATTTGTTGAAAAAAAGAAACCAACCTACTTTAGGCCAGTTTCCAAGGAGAGTCAAACATATACGAGAAGATTACATATTCATTATAAGTCGCATTGTCCAAACAATGTAACCCTTTTCACAAATTGTACATAATGAAAGAAACATTGTTTGAACTTTCTAAAAAGATGTTGACTTTTCCTAATTTCCAACGAGAAATAGTAGACACCACAGCGCTTCGCGACGTAAGATGGATATATAGTGAAACTTTCATCTACAGTAGTTTCACCCAGTCTAACCTCTTATTTCTGCATATTAAAAACGGAAATACAGATAGAAACAAAAAAATTATTATAAGAGGTGAAATTATGAACAAACAACATTTAATCGCATTAGACTTAGACGGAACATTATTAACAGACAACAAAATAATTTCTCCAAGAACTAAAAACACAATTGCAAAAGCAAAAGAACAAGGACATATTGTCGTTATTTCAACAGGGCGTCCATTCCGCGCTAGTTACGATTATTATAAAGAACTTAGCCTTAACACACCAATCGTAAATTTTAATGGTGCTTACGTGCATCACCCACTTGATTCAAGTTGGGGAACACATCACTCTCCTCTTGAACTTTCAACAGCGCAAGAAATCGTCCGAGCTTGCTTTGATTTCGGCGTAAAAAATGTCTATGCCGAAGTCATGGATGATGTGTATGTCCGTGAAATTGATGAAGATAAAAAACATATTTTTGAATTCGGTTCTCCAAAGATTTTCACAGGAGATTTATTAAATATTTTAAACGACCATCCAACTTGCTTATTAATCGACGCACATGACGAGCATTCCACTGCCATTCGCCAGCATTTAACAGATATGCACGCTGAAGTCATCGATCATAGAAAATGGGGTGCGCCTTGGCCAATTATTGAAATTGTAAAAAGTGGCCTAAATAAAGCTGTCGGATTACAAAAAATTTCAGTCATTACAACATTCCAAAAGAGCACATCATTGCTTTTGGTGATGAGGATAACGACTTTGAAATGATTGAATTTGCTGGTCATGGAATCGCAATGGGGAATGCAATCCCTGAATTAAAATCACTCGCAAATCATACGACATTAACAAATGAAGAAGATGGTATCGCTCTATATTTAGAAGAGGTTCTTGGGTTGTAATCTAAAAATTCCCTGCTTATAGTTTCTCGCCAAACGCTCATACTATTATTAGACGCACAAAAGCGCGTCAATTGTTTTCAGCTAAATAAGGGGGTTTTTCGAATGGGTAAAAAGAACAAATCAAAACGTTTTATCCAACAAGGAGCCGATTCTATTATGAAGCATGATGCAAGATTCCCGTACAGAGGTACATTAGCTGAGGCAGAAAAAGCAAGAAGTAACTCTTCATTTGGAGGGGTTTAAATGGGGAACTTACTATTCCAACAAGCTAGAGACGCTGTTGCAAGTGCCGTTTCTTGTTCAAGTGGCGCTGAACAACAGGAACTCGTTTATAGAGCAAAAAACTCTTTGCACTCTGCTTATGCAAACTCTTCAACTGCTGAAAAAGTTCAGTTACGTGAAATGCAGGAGCAATTGCAAAACATTACGAATTCGCATTAAAAAAAGAGGACCAGCTTTGGTCCTCTTTAATCTTTTCTAAACAATCCAAACACACCGACCGTTTGCAGTATATTTGTAAATGCGCCTGGGTCTACTTGTTTAATAACCCTCTCTAATTCATACAACTCGTAACGAGTAATAACAATCATTAACATTTCTTTATTTTCATTTGTATAAGCACCTGTTGCTGGTATAGTTGTAATCCCTCTCACTAAACGAGAGTGAATCGCTTTTCTCACATCCGCCCCGTTCTTTGTAACAATTAGTGCCGTAATCTTCACGTGACGAGTATGAATCGCATCAATAATTCTCGTTGATACATACAAAGTGACTAAAGTATATAAGGCCTTTTCCCATCCATATACGTAGCCAGCAGCAATAATGATAAGTGCATTAAAGAAGAAAAAATACGTACCGACAGGCTTATCTTTTATTTTAGATAAAATCATGGCGATAATATCTAGGCCCCCTGTAGAAGCACCCCACTTTAAAGCAATCCCTACCCCAATCGCTGAAATAATACCACCAAAAATCGCATTCAATATGATATCGTTCGAAACCGCTCTAACTGGGATAATTTCTAAAAACAAAGTCATAAATACAACGCAAAGAAAACTAAAAAATGTAAAAGCCTTCCCAACCTTTTTCCACGCTAAAATAACGACAGGAATATTAAATAAACTAAACAATACACCCGTAGATATGTGAATAGATAAAAAGTCACCTAATATTTGTGATAATAATTGGGATAATCCAGCAAAGCCACTCGCATATACTTTTGCTGGCGTTAAAAATAAATTCATCCCAATCGCATTTAATAAACCTGCAATAATCACAACGACTAACTTCTTAATAAGTTCCGTATAATTCAGCTTCAAATCCATTTCTAATCCACCTTTAGTATTCATGAATGCACCGCTATACATAGTCTTTACGAAAAAGGAAATGATAAACATACAACGTTTAGAAATGGAGTTGATACATATGCCACATACGAGTGATAACGACAAAAAAGCACGCGATAATAATGCAAAGCGCACTCAAAAAAATGAACAAGAGCAAAAAAATATTCAGCAAGGAAAACGTGCATATTCTAAGAAAACCGATCACCTTTGATTACATCGTACATCAACATTAATGTTGATGTACTTTTTTTACATTTTACAGGAAAAAAACATTAAAAATTCACTTCATGTTCACTTCTATATTCTACAATAGCGATAACATATTCGGATGAGGTGTTAGCATGAAAGGAAAAAATATATTCATTATCACTGCACTAATAAGTATAATAATGCTATCTGCTTGCGGACAAAAAAATGACTCGGCCACAATCGCCACAACAACAAACTCAACCATTACGAAAAGCGATTTCGAAAAGCAATTAAAAGATCGCTACGGAAAAGACATGCTATATGAAATGGTAGCACAAGATGTTATCACTAAAAAATATAAAGTATCTGATGATGCGGTAGATAAAGAAGTCGAAAAAGCAAAAAATCAATATGGAGACCAATTCAAAGCAGCACTAGAAAATAATCGTTTAAAAGATGAAGAAGATTTCAAAGATCAAATTAAATTCAAACTTTCATTAAATGAAGCAATTAAACAAAGCGTTACAGAAAAAGATATAAAAGACCACTATAAACCAGAAATTAAAGCTAGTCACATTTTAGTAAGTGACGAAAATGAAGCGAAAGAAATAAAGAAGAAATTAGATACCGGCACTTCATTTGAAGAATTAGCAAAACAAGAATCTCAAGATTCATTATCAAAAGATAATGGCGGAGACCTCGGATACTTCGGGGCAGGCAAAATGACACCTGAATTTGAAAAAGCTGCCTACAAATTAAACCCTGGTCAAATTAGCAATCCCGTTAAATCACCAAACGGCTATCACATTATTAAACTAACTGATAAAAAAGATTTAAAACCTTACGATGAAGTGAAAGACTCTATACGTAAAGACTTAGAAGAAGAACGTATTGCTGACCCTTCCTTCGGTCAAAAATTATTACAAGATGAGTTGAAAAAGGCGGATATTAAAATAAATGATAGTGATTTAAAAGATACATTTTCTCATCTTTTTGGGAAAGAGAACTAAAATAAAGCACGATCTTATTTTTCTAAATAAGGTCGCGCTTTTTAATCTTCAATCCATATTTTCAATTTTCACTGAACGCAAAAAGAACTATCTCTTCCCTAATAATTTTAGAGAAAAGATAGTTCTTTTTAGTCCACTTTATTTCTTAAAGTAAGTCCAACCTTCTTCTTGGTAAACCTTCTCTTCTTTCATCAACTTACCAAGTGCACGCTTAAATGCAGCCTTACTCATATTGAAACGTTCTTTAATGTCTTCCGGGTGGCTCTTATCCCAAAACGGCATTGCTCCGCCTCGTTCTTCCATATATGCATAAACTACTGCAGCATCATCTTCCATTCCTTCTTCTTTACGAGGAAGAAGTGAAATGTTAATTGTACCGTCATCTTTTACGTCAATGATACGACCTGTTACACGTTCGCCGATGCGGACTTGTTCTTTTCTTTCTGTATGGTGTAAGAAAGCACGGAAATGCTCGTCAGTTAGTATGAACGAACCAACTTGAAGTGAGCGATACACACGTCCATTTACGTTTTTATTACGCATAGATGGCGTTGCATCTACGATAATTTCTTGCATATCACTGTCTCTCGCCGGAAGAGCAATTAAACGATCACGATTCGTTAATTTTAACGTACAATATAACTCGTCGCCTTCTTGAGGCCATACTGGCATATAAATTGGAAACTCATCAAGTGGAATTAGTATATCTTTTGATACTCCAATATCAACAAACACACCTAAACTAGGAATAACTTCTACAACCTTTACCCAATTCCAATCATGTGTTGTAATAAGTGGTTCCTTCATTGTTGCTGAAATACGATTTTGGTGATCAAGGTATAAGAATACATCAATCGTATCGCCTTCTGCAATTTCTCCAGCTAATTCGTTTTTATGTAGGAAGATTTCTTCCTCTTCGTTTCCAACCATATATCCGATTTCTGTTTCGCGTAAAACAGTTACCTGTTCAATCGATCCTAATTGCAAATACATATTTTTTAATTCCCTTCTATATATATAAAGTTATCTTTTTTATCATTCCAAACAAAAGTTAATTATAACACGATTTTTCCTTTATTTGTCCAACTGCCCAAAATTCACTATAATTAAATAAAGACTTTATCTATAGGACTATATTACCCTACGGATGATCCGTCAAAACACTTAATTTGCAACACTCTATCTAATCGATGTATTTTCCGCTATACTTTAATATGTATATTACATAGCCTATTTAGGTGCATTAAAAGATAGAAATTTATTTGGAGGTGCTAACTATGGCAAAAGAGAGTTCTTTTGACATCGTTTCGAAAGTAGAATTACCTGAAGTAACAAACGCGATTAACATCGCATTAAAGGAAATCCAAAACCGATATGACTTTAAAGGTAGTAAAAGTGATATTAAATTAGAAAAAGAAGTACTTGTTTTAACTTCTGATGACGAGTTCAAATTAGACCAAGTAAAAGACGTTCTAATTGCTAAACTTGTAAAACGTAACGTTCCAATTAAAAACTTGGACTATGGAAAAGTTGAAGCTGCATCTGGTAACACCGTTCGCCAACGTGCAACTCTGCAACAAGGTATCGATAAAGATAACGCGAAAAAAATCAACAACATCATCAAAGAAATGAAATTAAAAGTGAAAACACAAGTTCAAGATGATCAAGTACGCGTAACAGCGAAAAGCCGTGATGACTTACAAGCAGTAATCGCAGCCGTTCGCAGCGTTGACTTACCAATCGACGTACAGTTCATTAACTACCGCTAAAAAGAAAACCTCCTCTATTCAGAGGAGGTTTTCTACTTATTAAGAACAACACCATATTGCTTTATCAAATGATTTTTCTGGAATATAAACTTTATCATTTTCGATTTTGTATTTAATATTATTTCTCTTAAGAACCGCTGTATCAACAGAATGAACACCATCACCCCACTGAACAAATTTCCCATCGTCACCGTTGTCCCAAAAATGCAAACTTACGAATACGATAAGAATACATAAACATAGAGCGAACCACTTCTTTTTTCTCAAACATCTCACCTCATCATAAACTATCAATTGAGCACAAAAGAGAGCCCCTCATTTCCCCCTCTTTTTAACCGCGATTAAAAAAGCAATAAATAACACGTTCACACCGACTATTAAGGAGATAAATAACCAATTCACACCTGTTTCTTCGCTAACTTTATATACATTCGATTCTTCACGCTTTAAAACAAGATAAAAATCCCCTTTTTCTTCTCTTATAATTTCATCTTCTAACAAGCCTCTTAACTCTTGTTTTTCACCAATTGCACTTACAGGTAAGGAAACTTTTTGTGTTTCTTTCGTATTATTAATCGCTACTAATGTTACTTCATCTTTATACTTTCTTTTTAGTATACTCATTCCATCTTTATCATATAGAAGTTCAAACGTACCACGTCGTAAAGATGGTCTCGTTTGTCTAAGTTCACCTAGCTTCGTTATGTGCTGCATAAACTTTTCATCCGATTTGAAATCCATTAATCGTCTATTATCTGGAGCATCCCCTCCATCTAATGCGATTTCAGTTCCGTAATAAAAATTCGGTATCCCCGGAGATGTATATAAATAAGTTAGCGCTAGTTTTAAACGAGACGGCGGGTAATACATATTTTCTTTTGCGATACGGGCAAACCTTTTTGTATCTTGATTATCTACATATGTATTAGATAACTCCATTTTCTTAGAAACAACGTACAATCGTTTCAAAGATGTATTAGTATTCGAAAATACGTCTACTATATTTTTATAATACTCATCATCTTTACTGCCCTCATCCGTCGTAAGCCAAAAATCTTTCTTTATCGTCCGCAAATCTTTTTGCACTTCATCCCAAAAGGCACGCGGCTTTTTTTCACTATGCATCACATAACTTCCGTCTAAATCAACTTCTTTTATCCACCATTTCATCGAGTCTATTAATTGTTGTTCATTTTCTTCATACGGAAATTGAAAGACAACTTTCATTCCTTTTTTGTGAGCCTCATTTACAAGTTCTTTCACATCATTTTCTGTTCCGAAATGTTCATTTACTTTTCGAAAGTTTCGAACGCCTAATCCATCATACTTTTCACTTTCAAAAAGCGGCGAAAGCATAATAGTAGTAAATCCCATTTCTTTTATGTAGTCCAATCTTTTTATAATCCCTCTTATATCTCCGCCCTGATACCCTTCTAAATTACCAGCGTCTAACTGTTTGTCATTTTTCGGTTCTCCGTTATTGAAGCGATCAATCATAATGGAATATATAACTTCATCTCGCCATTCTCTTTTTTCTTCCGCAAAAGTATGTACTGGTACAAACAAAATAACAGCTAAACAAAAACAAATGAATAGTTCCTTAGTCCATATTTTTTTCACACGCATCCCCCAAACTTCTAATTGTAAGAATATTATACCAATTATTAGAACAAATCGCATACGTTGATTTTATTCCTTTTAAATACTTCATGTTAGATTTTGTGACATGAACTAAAAGTTTTCTGAATTTTTAGTTGATTTTTATTTCTTTTTCGAATATGATATGAAACATAACAAATCGGTGTTATTTTTCCTAACATCATAGGAGGAGAGAAAATGAATACGGGAGATACAGTTTTTATGTTTGTAACGACAGTAATGGTCATGTTGATGACACCAGGATTAGCACTTTTTTATGGGGGTATGGTTCGCAGTAAAAACGTACTCAGCACGACAATGCACAGTTATAGCGCAATGGCTATCGTTTCGATTCAATGGATTGTTATCGGTTATTCTTTATCATTCGGACCAGATTGGCACGGACTTATTGGAAATCTCGATTGGTTCGGTCTAAACGGAGTTACCTACGCACCAAACCCAGACTACTCATCTACTATTCCTCACAATTTATTTATGATGTTCCAACTCATGTTCGCCATTTTAACTCCCGCTTTAATTTCAGGGGCATTCGCCGAAAGAATGCGATTTTCTGCCTTTCTTATTTTTATCCTTCTTTGGACAACAATCGTTTACAATCCTGTCGCTCATTGGGTGTGGGGTGTTGGCGGGTGGCTGAGAGAACTCGGAGCGTTAGACTTCGCTGGCGGTAATGTCGTTCATATCACATCTGGCGTCGCTGGTCTTGTATTAGCTATTTTCCTAGGAAAACGAAAAAACATAAGCGGCACCTCTCCTCATCATTTACCATTTACAATGTTAGGCGCAGGCTTACTCTGGTTCGGCTGGTTCGGTTTTAACGTCGGTAGTGCATTATCTTTAAATGACGTAGCTTTAACTGCATTTATTAATACAAATATAGCCGCCGCTGCTTCAGCGCTAACTTGGATGCTTTCTGAATGGTTCTTCCAATCAAAGCCGACTGCGATGGGAGCTGCTTGTGGGGTCGTCTCTGGTTTAGTCGCTATTACACCAGCTTGCGGATTCGTTACACCTTTCTCCGCTCTTCTTATCGGAGCAATTGGCGGTATATTATGTTTCGGTGCTGTCTTCTTCTTAAAAACGAAATTCGGATACGATGATACACTTGATGCCTTTGGATGCCACGGCATCGGAGGAACTTGGGGCGGTATCGCAACTGGACTATTTGCAACTACTACTGTAAATGGCGATGGCGCTAACGGTTTGTTTTACGGAAATGCCGCACTTCTTTTCAAACAACTTGTAGCAATCGGAGCAACATATGCATTCACGATCATAATGACGTACGCCATTATTAAGACTATTAACTTCTTCCTTCCTGTTCGCGTTGATGAGCACGAAGAACAAATGGGGCTTGATATTTCGATGCACGGGGAGAAAGCTTATGAGTATACTGAGCGAGTAAATTAAAAAAGAGATGCAATCTATTAATAGTAGATTGCATCTCTTTTATCGCACTGATTAGCATACCCCATCCTGTATTCCCATAAATATATCGATCGTTCCTTTCAATATATCGATTTACCGACGAATTCCGACATAGCTAAAACGAAAAATACCCTGCATGATTTTACACAAAAAGACGACCGTTTAACAGTAGTCTTTTCCTATTTACTTCGGAGCATTCCCTACATATTGCGTAATATCAACATTTAAAGCTTGTGCTAAGCGCATTCCATACTCTTGATCTGCACGGAAGAAGTTACAAACAGCTAGTAATTTTGTGCGTTCATTTACGTCTTTTAAGTCATTTGTTAAGTTTGCAATTAAGTTGTCTTGCTCTTCTTTAGAGAATGAACGGTAACGCTCACCCGCTTGTTTAAAGTCATTTGGTTTGTCAATTTTTTCACGAGATACGTAGCCTTCTACTTTCATAGTTGAATCGCGGTAAGCTTTGTCTTCAACTGGATTTTCAGCATGACGGCTCGGTTCGTAGTTGATTGTAGATGGGTTTTGATTCACTTGCATCGCACCATCACGTTGTTGGTTATGAACAGCTGCATATGGGCAGTTTACAGGAATTTGTAAGTAGTTCGCACCAAGACGGTAACGCTGTGTATCTGGATAAGAGAATAAACGACCTTGTAATAATTTATCTTCAGATGGTTCAATACCATTTACAGTTGCACTTGGAGAGAACGCCACTTGTTCTACTTCAGCGAAGAAGTTTTTCGGGTTACGATTTAACGTCATCGTCCCTACTTCAATTAACGGGAAGCGATCTTCTGGCCATACTTTCGTTGGGTCTAGTGGATCAAAGTCTAAAGAATCCGTTTCATCTAGTTGCATCACTTGCACGTGTAAATCCCACTTCGGATAATTCCCTTTTTCGATTGCATCGAACAAGTCACGAGTTGCATGGTTGAAGTCTTTTCCTTGTACTTCTTGCACTTCTTTTGCACTTAAGTTACGTACACCTTGCTGTGGTTTCCAATGGTATTTAATATAAACAATTTTACCTTCTGCATTAATCCATTTAAATGAATGTACGCCGAAACCTTCCATTTCACGGTAGTTTGCTGGTGTACCATAATCAGAAAATACCCATGTCATCATATGTGTTGATTCTGGAGTTAACGTCATGAAATCCCAGTAACGATCTGGCGTTTGAACATTTGTATCAGGTGCTGGTTTTAAAGAATGCACCATGTCAGGGAATTTAATTGCATCACGAATAAAGAAAACTGGTAAATGGTTACCTACGATATCGTAGTTCCCTTCTTCTGTATAAAATTTAACAGCGAACCCTCGTGGATCACGCGCTGTTTCTGGAGAACCTTGACCATGAATAACCGTTGAGAAACGAACGAATACAGGTGTTTCAGTTCCTTCATTTTGTAAAAACGCTGCTTTCGTATATTGCTTCATGCTGTTTTTCGTTACGAATACACCGTGAGCACCTGCACCACGTGCATGAACAACGCGCTCTGGAATACGTTCACGATCAAAGTGAGCCAGTTTTTCTACTAAATGATAGTCTTCTAACAATACCGGTCCACGGCGACCAGCCGTACGAGAATTTTGGTTATCTCCAACTGGAGCACCTTGGTTTGTTGTTAAGCGATTATTTGGATTTGTCATGGGGGATCCTCCTCTTTCTCTTTTAGTAATTATTATTTATTTAAAATTATTATAAACTAATTATTATTCAAAACTAAATCCTTGTCAACTATTTCCTTCATTTTTTTGGAAACAATTTCAGCTAAGCAATCAATAAATACAGATTGTGAATTAGGCATATTCGGTCTAAAATATGCGGCATTTAGTTCATCAGTTACAACTTTACATTCATAATCGTTGTCATATAAAACTTCTAAATGCTCTGCCACAAAGCCAACTGGACAATATACGAAAGACTCATAACCATGTTCTTCATATAAATCTCTCGTTAAATCTTGCACATCCGGCCCAATCCATGGATCTGGTGTATTTCCAGCGCTTTGCCAACCCGTTGTATAATGCTTTATACCGGCTTCTGCCGCAATTAAATCCGCTGTCTGCTGTAATTGCTCTACGTAAGGGTCTCCATCAGCAATAATTTTCTCCGGTAAACTATGTGCAGAAAAAATTACGACGACCTTCTCTTTATCTACAATGTTAGCAAACGTTTCTTCAATTTGATTTGCCCAATAAGAAATAAACTTCGGTTCATCGTACCATTGCTCAATCGGTTCAATAACAGGCCCACCTATTTCTTTTGATAGGCGAATTGCACGGTCATTATACGCTTGAATGCTAAATGTAGAATAGTGCGGTGCTAATACGATACTAATCGCCTGCTCAATTCCATCTTTCTTCATCTCTTCTACTGCATCTTCAATAAACGGAGTAATATGTTTTAAACCTAAGTAACAAACAAATTCATACTCTGTATACATTTTATTCAATGAATCTGTTAATTTATGTGCCTGCTCTTTCGTTATTTTTGCAAGTGGTGAAATTCCGCCAATCGCTTTATAGCGCCCAATTAAATCTTGAAGCGCTTCTTCAGACGGCTTTCGCCCGTGACGGATATGTGTATAATACGCCTCTACATCATCTAATGACTCCGGCGTTCCATATGCCATTACAAGCAAACCTATTTTCTTCTTCATCATCTATATAACACCTCAATTTTGGAAATGAGAATCTTTTTCAAGAACATTTGTTTCCAAGTATAACAAGTAATAATAAATACGTCAAAATAATAATTATAAATAAGTATTATTTCTAATATGATTTTGAATTTTATATGACAATTTTTTTAATAGAAAAGCGGCTTACATAAATGTAAGCCGCTTTTCTTCTATTCCTTAATATTTACCCCATACTCTTTAAACCAAACATGAATTTGTGCTAAATGAGCTAAAAGCTGAGGACCTGTCATTAATTGACCAAACACGATTTAACTACAACAAAAATAAAAGAGCACAGCGCGTATATAAAGTGCTACCAACACTATATATACCGTCCGCCTACTCTGGATAGGCAAACACTTGCTGTACTCTTACGCACTATTTTACAGTACGTAAGGGCTCCTTAGCAACAGTTTGCTTACACCTGGCATTCTGTTGCTTTTTTGTTTATACAAAGGGGCCAATTAATGATGGAAAAGAAACGTATCGATGTTATCGCAAATAAAGAATCCTTCCACAATCTTTCTACATTTAAGGAAGTAGAAGAACTAAATAAAACTGTACGTACATACAGAGACACTATCCGTATGTCCATTAAACGAATCGATGTACAATCTAGACTAATTACATTACTTGAAATTTTAAAACGCCACAGTTGTAAATATGTAGGTGTTAGTTTCCTATGCAAAAATAGAATAGCTGCAAAGATGGAAGTTTCATATAAAACTGTACAACGTTTAATGAAGAAACTTGTGGATCTAGAGATGATTAAACAGGTAGCAATGAAGCGTACAAAAGATATGCTACAAACTTCTAACGCTATTATTATTCAACCAATTGCGGAAGAAATGTCCGACAAGGTAGCTACAAAAAGTCCTACAAAGTGTCCTACCATTAAAACAACCCCTGTTTCCTTAAAACAAAATATAAAAGATATAAACAAACGTAATAGTAATGAGAATAGCGATACTCCAGAAGAGAATATTGAACAAGCTGATTTTGTAGCTCACTGGGTACCAGAATGTTTTATTTCTTTAACTAGCTCTTTTTACAGTGAATCAAAAACGATTCAAGAACTGTGGAAGGTCGTAAGACAGTGCAATAAAGTTACAAACTTCTCTACAGGTGATAAAGCATTCGATAAGGACCAAGAGCTTACTATTGGCTTAAAAGCTATTAAAGAGTTTGTTATGAAAATTAAATCCGGAGCAAAAATGAACAAGGGTAAATTCGCTTATTTCAACGGTATTGTAAATAACTTAATGGACAAGTTCTATTTTGATAAAGAGTTTATGGAAGCATAATACCTTACAAAAATACGAACAAGCGTTTGATTTATTCTCAACAACTTGTTATTATATGGTTAGATATTCCATACATAAAGTGAGGTATACACCATGCAACCATTAACAAGTAGACAAGCTCAAATATTAACTTTCATCCAAGAAAGAGTCATAGAAAACGGATATCCTCCTACTGTTAGGGAAATCTGCAAAGCAACTGGTCTTGCTTCTAGTTCCACAGTTCATTTACATTTACTGCACCTTGAAGAGAAAGGTTATATTAAACGTGATCCATCTAAACCACGAACAATAAAAGTTTTAGTAGGAAGTAACATTTAAACTAGTAGAAGAGAGGAAACAACATGGAAAATTGGGGAATTCCAAAAATAAAAGGTCGTGGCATGGTAAAGTGGCAAGCGTTTAAAAGTATTCCAGAGCAATATGACGTAATAAGCCAAATGCTTGAGGAACAATACAAGGTTCCAAAACCATTCCTGACTTATGACACTCAAGAACGAATAGAACGAGGTTTAAATGAATCTTTACAGCAAAATAAAGAAATACTTATTTCGTACTACAGAAATGGCTATATACATGAACAATACATAACTGTAACAAACATAGATGTACAAACGAATTCAATTGTATGTACTGATGCATTTCGATTAAATATGAAATTTAAAATTGATGATTTTGTGGATGTGAAATAATCCCAATATCACCAATGTTTGATATAATGATGTTGTTACTATATATCAGGAGGTTATTTCATGAGTTACGATACAGTCGCATCATTGCAACGTATGGAACAATTGGCACAAGCTGAAGCTGCAGCAGGAAAAAGATTGGTCTTAAAACGTGCAAATACAACTTTAGATACATGGTTGGCAGTCATTGCAGTTATTCTATTCATTCCAACTTTTACTTTTTCTTTAGTAGCATTAGTGATTTATTATTTCACAAAGGAATTCTTCATGAAAACATGCTTAGTAAAAAATGTAGCTACAGGTGAGAAGTTTTATGTGGATAAAGAAGACTTCAAACAGTATAAGAAAAATTTCAAGAAGAAGGAAAAACAAGTTAGAAAGATATCTGATTTGTAATAAAAATTATCAGAAGGGTTGTTGAAAATTATGGATCCAGGGGCTTGGAGTTTTTGGGAACGGAGCGAAGCGATTCGAATACCTATAGAAGAATTAAATAGTGATGACCCGACACAACTTTATTTAAAAATAGGACAAAAATTCGCTCACCCTCTCTACGAATATAGAATGCAAATCGTTAAAATCGAAGTATATAAAGATGAATACGATAATAGACACACATGTTATGATAAGGCATTTATATTTGTAAAACCATATTTTCAGAAAGAATCTAACCACATTATTGAATTAGAAGAATACGAAATACGCCCTAGAGATATTAACGATGGTAAATGGTTTTTAATTAAATAGAGAGAACGGTGAAAATTATGGATTCTTTACTTATCGATAAAAGACTTTCTAACAAACTAATATCTGAGTGGCATCCTACTAAAAATAAAAACATTAATCCCAATGAGATTACTTACGGAAGTTATGAATACATTTGGTGGTTATGCCCAGAAGGACACGAATGGGGAGCAACCACTGGAGAAAGACTCAAAAACAAAGAAGAATGCCCTAAATGTTTGAGATTAAAGAAGTCTGAAAAAAAAGCCGAAGTCAAGGAAGAAGGAGAAGTTAAACCCCTTCTTGATGTAGATCCAGAGTTAGCAAAACAATGGCATCCTATTAACAATATAAAAACACCTGGGGAAGTAAATTTCGAAGAAAAACCTAGACTAAGATGGTGGCAATGTAAAAGAGGGCATGATTGGGAAGAAACAATTGCGAGTAGATATAATAATAAGAGTTCTTGTCCATATTGTGCAAATAAGAAATTGTGTATGGATAATTGTTTTGCAACTGTCTATCCTGAATTAGCGAAAGAATGGTACATTTTCGAACCTACTTACTATCAAAAGTCAAAAACTCCATATGATGCACTCTATACTACAACAGAAGATGTTAATTGGATTTGTAATGAAGGACATATTTGGTCAGAAAAAGCTAGTCAAAGGGTAAAAAACGGTAAAGGCTGTCGTAAATGCGAAAAGTATCAACAATCAATAGCCTTATTAAATCCAGAGATTGCAAAGGAATGGCATCCTACAAAAAACAAAGGAGTTTATGGGGTTACTACTCCTGAAGAAACCTCCACAAGATGCAATGAAAGAATTTGGTGGCTTTGCGGTGAATGCGACAATGAATATAAAGCAATGGTAAAGGCTAGACATATTGGTGAAGCTAGATGCCCAAACTGTTACCCACCAGAAACAAAAGGTAGAACATCTGCTACAAAAAGAAAAGGAAAATATCAAGCATATACCGATATGGAAGATAAACGTATTCTTTTTGAGAATAAATTAAGAGAACAAATAAATAAAAATGATTAAATAAAAAAGCCGACTCAATTAAGAGCCGGCAATTTTTATTTTATTTAAATGAACCCCAACTACTAACACGTTTCCCATTACTAGTCTCACCACTCGCAATATAACCATAACCATCCGAACGCTTTTGACGTAACCAAACATGTCCATCTTTTTCATAACCGAATGCATCATATTTTACTTCATCGCCTACATTCAATGTAGCAATAACAGGAGCATCCGTGGATGGTTCGGTACGAAGTTTAATAGATGTATTTAACGTTAATACACCGTCTTGTTTTGTAAACCAACTAGAATCATATTGACTAGTTGCAATTGTTTCCTCTAATCCTGTAAACCAAGATAAAGACTTATTACCAATTAATTCATTTAAATCACATTTACCGATACCAGGAACATTTCCCGTCTCAGTATACTGCCAAATATCACATGGATAAACTGGTCTATTACCACCATATCGTGGAATCCATACGAAATCAGCATTTACTTTATCCGCTTGGAACTCTTTATATGTATGATGGCCAACATACAAACCAACTTTTTTAGCACCTAATCGGCCTAATTCATCGATGAAAGCTAATGTTCCAGCTAACATATTGCCCATTGTCTTCACTTCCACATCAGCTACCCAGAATAATGCATTCTTATCACCGCGGTTCCAGAAGTCCCTCGCTTCAACCCTTGCATCATTTTCAGAAACGAAACGACAAAACGCATAGTTACCAAAAGGAACACCACGTTTTTTCATTTCACTCACATAGCTTTGATACATATGATCTACAACATTTGACCCATCTTGCACCCTAGCAATTACTAAATCCAGTTGCTGTGCAGCTACATCCCAATTAATATTACCATTCCATTTTGAAATATCTATAATGTGCCCCATTATTTATCGTCTCCTTCAAAAAGTTTTTGTTTGATTTCTGTTACGTCTTTAGAAATAGATCCAAAAGCCTTTGCCTGTTCTTCAATAACTTCTTGGTTCTTTTGAATGACTGCTTGGTACTGCGCTTCACGTTGTTCATTCTTTTTTTGCGTAGTAAAAAGCATCCACACAAATAACGTTGCGAATGCTCCTTGTTGAATCATTGAATTGAAAATCGCATCTTCCACTGTTCTCCCCCCTTTCAAAATAAAAAGAGAAGCATTTGCTCCTCTTAGCTTAAAATCCATATTTCTAACCAATATCACTTGAAATATTAAAAACTCAAATTCACCCTATCTTGTAGCACTCATCATGTTCATATAATTCAATTTTTAAAGTTTTACTGGAGGGTCAAATTTTCGAACCACTTATCTAAATCCCCATTATTCATTGTCGCCATCTCTGGATGTTTAAAAAGCTCTTTCATCAAATTTCTCATAATGTTATCTAATTCCTTAGATGATTCCTTTAAAGCTTCTAGTGTCTTTCCCAAACCTGAGCCATGTACATATTGTGAACGTACAGTATATACTTTTTTAATAAACTTATAATTTTTGCTTCTCTCTTTAGAACCTCCATCAATTATCTTTGCAACACGGTCTGATATTTGATGTGCTACCCACTTATTAGAAGTAGATAACAACGCTTCTATTGCACCCACATATGCGGAAATTTTAACTGGTAAAAACGATTCACTCCGTGCTACTTGAATAAAACGCAAAGCTCTATAAAATCTATTTTTGGATGAATACACTGTGTAAGTATCATTATTTCGATACTCAATCCCTCCTGCATTATTCACGTCAACTCGAGGCTTCATCTCACCTTCTGTATACTTTTGATGCTTAATAATCATTAGAGACCACTTATATGCTTCTTCCAACTCTTCATCTGTAAAAACTGTTTGAGTGTACTTACCAATAGAATTGCAAAACCACATATTCCTTCTACTTCCAAAGACTATTTCTTTTTCTGGAGCATATAAATATGCAGTTTCAAAGTTCACGCTATTATCTTTAATAAACCAAAGAGATAAAAGAAATACTTGAAATGGTCCCCAACTTTGTTCTAAAAATTCAATTAAGTCTACTTCTATATTTTGCTCAGAAAAATCACGAAAGTCTTCCGTGAAATATGCATAGGTTGAATCTAACAAAGAATCAAGATTCATTTTTCCTAGATTCATAATAAATGTATCACTTAAAAAATTACTAATAATAATTTCTGAGCTGTTTGAAATAAGAAAACCATGTCCTGTCTGGCCAATTGTCTCAACATTGATACCAGTTTTTTCAAATGAGAAATTTTTTAATGAGCTGATAATCTGTATCTCCAACATAATTCCCCCTTTATTGTTTTATAGAAATTGTATATTATAATTCTATAAATTTCCATAAAAGGGGGATTAACTTAATATATTTAATAGTAAGATATGATTTTTTTAATTTTCAATATTGACATATTTCCTCCTAATGTATCAATACGAATGTTATCTACATGTTTAATTTTTTAAAAAAGCTTATTTAAACATACGCAACCGTTACATTGGGTGAAAGAACCTCCACTATACATTATTTCAATTACATTACCACATGTTTGGCATTTTCTTTCTGTTATTATTACAACATTACTATTTATATCTCTTCTTATCGCCTTCCAAAATAACAAATCCTGCTATAAAGGCACGCTTTGTTTTGTTATAAAAGCCATATTTTGTTTTATCTTTTGACTGCATACCACCAATTTCTTTCATCTAACCAAGCTTTGAATTTTTGTAATTCTTTTATACTTAATACACCTGTTTCCAAAATAGGATTAGTTCCATCACCTTTAAATTGAACTTTTGCCAATACTTTATTGTCAATTAAATATTGTGAAACCTCCGCAATCATTTTAGGTTGAATACCACCTGTCACGATATACTGTCCCTCATCCCTTTTCCCAAGAAACCAATCTAAATCTTTATTCCCATTTACAAGATTTAAATCTACCTTTCCAACCCCATCTAAATATCCATTATCTGTGTATTGCCATAGGTCGCATGAGTAATCCGGTTTGATCTGTGGTTTACCATCATTTGTTCCGTAACGAGGAATCCAAATGAAGTCTGCTTTTACGCTTTGTAATTTGTATTGATTGTACATGTGATGTGCTACATATAATCCAACCTTCCATCCAGCTTTTCTACATGTATTAATAAAAGCTTGTGATGCTTCTGCTAGTTTCTCAGGACCGCAACTTGCTAATGTATCATCCTCTACGTCCAACACTAAGAATTTCGCATTTGGATTTACTCGTTTCAAAAAGTCATTTGCTTCCACAATTGCATCAGCTACAGATACATAGCAACCATAAGCATAAGCAGCATGTGGAATTCCTTTAGCTTCTAAATTCGTTACATGTTCGTTATATAATCCATCTACTGTAAGTGATCCATATTGCACACGACAAATTGCTAAATCCAGCTGTGGTGCTGCTACATCCCAGTTAATTTGATTGTTCCATTTTGAAATATCAATAATATGTTTTTCCATTTTCATTTACCTCTTTCGTTTTTTAGTTTGTTTTGTTGTTTAATACCTAAAACACTCTTACATCTTGAACCAGAAATTAACCTTATCCATATCTCACCCCCTTTCAAGCAATAAAAAAAAGACCAGCTCATTGCTGCTCATTAAATTGAAGTATATATTGCATTAAGATCTTGGCGGTTGTATTGAAACATACTCATCACCAGTGATTTCTTTGTATTGCTCAGGTGTGATTTTTCCGTATATAACAGCATCACCAACCTTTTTTGCATTCCAATATTTCGGATAGAAATCCTTAATCATTTCAAACCAACTTAACATTTACAAAACCCCCTTCACCATTAACATGTATAATAAATCTGCTTGTTGAGATTCCAATGTTTCAATTTGATTTTGGGCAATCATTAGATCATAAGCTAATTTTGCATTTTGTTCTTTATTATTCTCCATACCGTCAGAACCTTCATCTTTAGGAATACCAGGGTTAACTTCAATCTTCATTATGCTCTTCTACCACCTTCACAAAGTGAACTTGTACATCATCTAAAGAGATTATATTTTTAGGAACAGTAAACCAGCATAATTTAATGATATATTCTGCTGTTATTAAAGACTGGTTATTTGTTTTAGTATTAACGATAACTTTATCTGACGTTAAATTTATTTCGTAATAACACTCTTCTTCATTAACAGGGATATCAATTATAATCGATTCTTTTATGTCTAATACGATCTCGCTATTTTGCCATACTTGTCCAGGTGAAATGGTAATACGATTTCCTTCTACTGACATTTGAATATTGTGGAGTGTAGTATATTTAGAGCCTCTTATTGTAATCTCTTGAATCATCTGGATACACCTCTTTCTATATTTCTTGTGCTAATACATTAAAACTTAGATACCTATTGCCGCTTGATTGATTGTATAGCTCAATCGTGAACCCAGTTGCAGTTACACTTGAGATTGCATAAAACAAATCTTTAAATGCTGCTGATTCTCCAGTACGTGGAGTAATTTGAACGTTTGGGGTATTTGCAAATGCAGTTGGAAAAATGACATTTAAAATAGTACTCGTTCCAGGTAAGACGTTTATTGTATTTGACAGAAAAGCTTGCTGTGCTTTTTTGAAAGCAAGCTCTCTATACGTCCCAATTGCATACTTAAATCCTTTTACATCTCCACTAAGAACTGACTTTTTAATAAAGGTAATGTTATTAAAATAAGAAGGATCTTTCGCATCAATAAATAATAAATCTTTAGTTAATTCACTATCTACTAAATAAATAAGACCTGAATCTATTATTACTGATCCACCTGCATTCATTTTTACAAATGCTCTTTCTCCTTCTTGATTGTTGTTTTTCAAACTTCCAAATGTACAATCACTTAATTTGACTGCGCTAGAATAACCGGAGATTAAAACAGCACTTGATTTATTTTCAAAGTATCCTCCATCAAATACCGTATTTTGCGTGTTATTCAACTCAATTCCGTAACTATTTGCACTGCGAAACTCTGTGTTAATGAATCGATTACCAACCGCTCCAATTCCTCCATTAACTTTCAAAAGTCCTGCTTGTTCTTCTGAAGAAAAGAAACAATCAATGAATGTATTAGCGTTGAAATACCCATTTCCAAGCATATTAATTGCTCGAACACAATCTTTTGTTTGTAATAATTTGAAAATGCAAGACATATGTCCAACGCTAGACAAATTCCCCAAATTGAACCCTTGATTACAATCAACGGCTTGAAGCATAGAAAACTCAGAATGCACACTGTAAATAAAATCAAATCCTATGCTCCCACCTTCTACCTGGATTTTTTCTATATTAAATGTTATATTTTCTTTTTTTATTGCGCCTTGTTTAATAATAGAGAAATCCCTTGAGGTACCTTTAATACGTGTTCCTATCGCAATTCCGTTATACATGCTAACAGCTTCGCCTTTCATACTGACTCCATTTGTAACAATAGACTCGGACACAAGATAAACACCTGCAGGGAACAATACAGTAGCTCCCATTTGTTCTGCATAAACCATAGCTAGTTTAATCGGAATAGTATCATCTGTTATTCCATTACCCTTAGCCCCAAAATCTTTTACATTTATCTCCCTCTCACTTATAGAAGTAGCTAAATCACGATGCGCTGCGCCTAATAACGATAAATCTCCAATCATGCCATTTGTTGCTATCAATTGATTATCAAAAGCATCTGCTCTTTTTCCTGCCGTAACAAACCCTTCACCTGTAACGCCACTCGTTCTATAATCCACAAGTTCACTAATAGACGGATTTTCATTCGTCATATTAGCAATTTGATCATCATATTTCTTTTCTAAAGCGGTTTGCTTATGTTGTGTGTCCTTAGAAAGTACAGTTGCTACTTCTGTTTCCTTATTAATAGCATCTATTCCATCATGTATAGATCCACGAACATCTTTACCAAAAATAGCTGTTCGAATTTTATCTAGATAGCCACTTATGTTAGCCACGTTTTGCACCTCCATTTTCCAAAGCAGTCAAGCGATCTTTTATATCTTCTAAATCAGTCTGTATCTGCTCAATACTATTACTATTTGTATCAATGTTTTTACTATTTGTTTCAATTCCTATTTCAGCCGTTTTTAATCTTTTATCAACTGCAATAATGTTTTTAGCATTTATTTCAATATCACTTCGAATTTCCACAATAACTTCTGTGGTAGGAAGATTTTGTATTTCTTCTTCAATTTTTTCTAAAGAATCCCCCAAGTCGGATACCAGCTGAACTATCTTCTCCAAATCAGCATCCTCAACAGCTAATTTCAAAGCTTGCAGTTCTTGTTCTGCTTGTTCCAGGTTAGTTGATAGCGAGCCAATCTTATTACTTTGCCTTGAAACAGTTTGTTGTAACTCAACTACCTTTTGAGATGATGCATTCATATCACTTTGATATTGATTTAGCGTTTTTAATTTATCGCCAATTGTAAGAGATGCATCTTGTGGACTATTAATATCTAAAGATTTACCAACAATCCTAAGTCGCTCATCAATTCCCATGATTGGATTTATAACTGGATGGCTATTTCCTGGCTCAAATGAATTGATATCCAATCCAATTAAAGATAAATCAACTGCACTGATTTGATATTGAACATGTGCCGTCTTCTGATTTTTAAGCCACTCTTTTCCTTTAGAAAGTAAATTCTCAACAAGCGTTACATCATCCCATGTAATAGAACCGCCTTGGATTCCAAATTCTTTTATGGCTTCCACATCATCAAGGTAGGGTATCCCCTTATTAACCGATTCAATGGTTAAACGTGCTTCTGATGCATCGGTTGCACCTTCTTCCTCTGATTCAATTCGTGCGCCTAAAGGTGTTAAACGGGTAATAATTTGAGTTGGATCTATGTCGCAAGACATGCTGATTAAGTTCTTTGAAATCTTAATCTCATCTTTTTTGTCTTCACCAATCCGTTCTAAATAATCCAAAAAACGAACTCCGTTTACTTTACGTATTTGGAGTTCGCCACCTAATTTATCTATTAATTTTTCTTTAATTGTGTCGAAGGTATCTTTCTCAGCTGATAAATAAAGATAAAGGTTATTTGTGGAATTCGTAACCGTTACATTTCCAACTTTAAATCTTTTATTCTCTTCTACTTGCTTATTATGGTAATCAAGAATCTTTGTAAACAGTTCCTTCGGTGTACCCCTAAACTCTAAATGTTTCTGCACAGAATCATGTAAGTATCCTAGCTCTCCCTCACATTCATATGAATCGCTATGAAGTCCGCTATTATCCATATTTTTATTAGGCCCTAACACTCGCCCTTCAAATTCATACTTTTGAGTACGAGTATTAAAAATATGAATTAAAGTTTTTAACGGCCTTATCTTATTGAACCCAGGATTATTCATATAGAAACTAAAATTAAAAGAATCTATTAAATTGATCTCCTTTTTTATCGTTCCAGAAGCTAATTTAATACCATCCACATGTGGATAATGAATGACAGTCTTTTTACCATCATTAATAATGGTTACTTCATACATTAAATCAGCTCCTTATAAAAACGAAATGAGATTGTACCATTACCATTAATTTTAATTGTATTTCCTCCTGATTTAAGTGCGAAATTCTTATCTTTTATCGTCCCCTTTGGAATTGTATAGGTAACTCCATTCATACTAATTTTCATCGGATTAGATGCTTTAATTTCAGGAACCACATTAGGCGTTCCGGCATTGAACATAGTAACTTGTAATGATCCATTCACAGTGAAATCAGTAGTTTGAGCAACGTCTAAATCAAAATTAAAGCTATCCCATATATCATTACCTTCTTGCAATTCTGCAATCATGAATGAATATGCTCTAAAAGTTACAGTAAGTGTTCCAGTTTCATAATCATCCTCAAAACTAGATTCACTTTCTACTTCAGCTAAAAAATAATAACCAGGGATGTCATCATCATATAGTTTTTTTCTACCGCCACTGTTCATTAACCAATTAATTAACTTAGTCTTTTCCATATGCAATGCCTGTGGCGTCCAATTGCCTCGCTTCAAAACATTGAATGTATATGTTAATGGTCTCGATGTATATGTCTGCGAGCCATATATTTCACTAAAATCATATTCCACATTACTGAAGGGTACTTTAACCACAATCTTTTCTTTACTTGGAAAACCGATATCTCTGCCATCAGCTGGCATAGTGTATCCCATATCACTATATGAATGTCTTCCATTAAATTTAATGCCATACATTATGCCAGCCCCCTTTCAATCTTTCTAATTCTTACTCCACCTTCATGATCTGTATAGTCACCAGTGATTTGAGCGAATGTTCTTCCATCAACTTGCAAGATAATTGGACGGTCATTACTTTGTTGTGGCATCGTAGATGCAATGCCTTTTCCTATTGCACCAAGTGTTTTCTCATTTAAAGGTAAAACACCTTCCGGACCAGCTTCTCCAGCTCCTTGTAAATTCGCACCGTTCATTCCAAAAATCGTAGGACGTGTAAAAATACCACCTTTTGCACGCCAATCAATATTCAGACCACTTGGATATTCAATGTCTTTTCCTAAAATATTTTTTGTACTAGTTTGCAAGCTAAAATGTGGCATTTTAGGCATTTCAGGTTTAGGGATTTTAAGTTTCAAATTGTCAAAGAATCCTTTGATTTTATCGATGAATCCCTTCACCTTGTCCACAGCCTCTTTTATTGGGTCAATAATGAATCGTTTAGCAGCATCAAATTTTTCTTTTGCTGCATTTTTAACAGCATCGAACTTTTCTTTAGCACTATTATATAAGTCACTAAACTTTTGTTTTGCTGAATTATAAGCTTCCGTTACTGGATCAATTACATATTTCTTCACCAAATTCCAGGCTGTAAGTGTATAGGATTTTATAGTTTCCCAGTTTGATAATATCCAGTTAGCTAAATCACCAAGTTTTTGCTTTGTCCAATTCCACAATTCTTGAACTGGTTGAATAACATACTGTTTTACCAAATTCCATGCTGCGAGTGTATAAGATTTCACCGTTTCCCACTGTGAATTTAACCAAGAAACTAGCTCACCGAGCTGATTTTTGCACCAATTATACGCTTCAACCATGGGGTCGATAATATATTTACTAATGGCAGCCCAAGCAATTTGTGTACCTGCCTGTATTAATAACCAACCTGCTTCTAACACGACAGAGACTGCCGAAATAATTGGGTCTAAAACGGTAAGTATCGTATTCCACGTATCCTGCCAAGCTTGTACCAATGTACCCCACAATTCGGATGCAATTTCTACTAAGGAAGACCACCAAGAAGATGCCGTTTCGACAATACCTGACCACAAATCACTAAAAAATTGACCTATTGGGTCGAAAAATTCATGCATCATTTCTGTAAAGGAAGCCCAGGCTTCAGAAAAATATTCAGTTGTGGAAGACCAAGCATCTTGGCATATTTGAACCAAATTTGACCACAATTCACCAAACCATTCCTTAAATTGGGTCCACTTTTCAGAAAGCCAATCGGTTATCTGCCCCCAGTTTTTTATAGCCCAAATAACGCCTGCTATTACAGCTGAAAGTCCAACTATAATTCCTAATAATGGCCATATCGCAACTCCCAGTGCTCCAAATGATACCACTACAACTGCAATGATAGGCGCTAAAGTTCCAATTACCGCAACTAATCCAAGTAAAATAAAGGTGAAATTCTGAATTGGTTCTGGTAATTTTGAAAACCACTCCATCACGGATTTAATCCCTTCAACCAACGGAGGTAATATAGTTTGCGCTAGTTCTGCGAGCTTTTTTCCAACCGGTTCTAAAGCTGCTTGTGTTTCTCTTAATGCTTTTTGAAATTGCTGACCAAGTGATTCTTCTTGAAGCTTTTTCATTTCATCCATACGGCCATTTACATCGCCTAAGGCATGCTGGACATCACCTAAACTTAGAATTGCCTCTTTCCCTTGGTCTTCCCATAACGTTCTCATCAATGTTTGTCCAATTGTATTTCGCTTAACTTGGTCATCCATTCCTTGCAAATCAGAAACAACAGAATTGAATACCTCACTTACAGTAGCTTTACCATCCTTATATTTATTGAATAAGTCCTGAGATTTTTCACTCAATCCCCCAAAAGCTTCTGCTACATCTTTTCCACCATATTGAATTTGGTTGTTAAATTCCTTTACACCATCATTTACTTTATCTAAGTTATCCTTTATACCCTCTCTTTCGAGATATTTAAAAGGGAGTAGACTATACCACCAACTCATTGAGTTGCCCCTTGGTAGTCGTTGAGGGCTTCCTTTCGGCTATCCCTGCTGATTGTCCATTGTCATATCCTTATGATTGTTACACTTTGGTACATAAGGCTTTAGGAGTTTCCAGCATATTCAGGGTTTGCACATACCATCACTGATATGTGGCGCAATTTATTACGCTCCACTTTGAGTTCCACTAATAAGGATGCCGAACATTTCTTTAGCATTGAACCCCATCTCTTTATAGATTGGAGTATATTCAGCTAAGTTATCGAAAAGTTCGTCTGAAAAGTTTAGATTATTTTGCAATCCATATGCTAACAAGTCAAAGGTTTCTTTAGAACTAGTACCAAATTGCGTCATTATCTGACTTGCACCACGGGTTGCTTCCCTTACATCCACATCATATAACTTAGCAATTGTTAAAATATCCTCGGACACCATTTGCAATTCCTCATGAGGAACTTCTCTCATGTTTTGATAAACTTGGATTAAAGCTTGATCTACTTCCTCAAGACTTTCACCAAATCCCTTCTTCCATACATCCTTTGCAATCTTTCCAACATTCTCTGCGCCTTTTTGAGTCAATCCTAACGAAGCTTGTATTTTCCTTTGTGATCGATCAAAATCTATTGCTATACCCACAGTGGCTTTACCAAGTTCAATTAACTGCTGAGACATTCCTTCTAGCATTTGAGTAGCTTCCATCATATTGTGCAAGTCTAACTTCTTACCAAGTTGCTCCATACCGTCTGCAGCTTGATCTCCACTTCGACCAACACTTTGCAATGAATTCTCAAATTGTTTCAATGTAGTCTTCGCTTGGTTTAATTTCGTTTCAAGTTGCTGTACTTCTGTAGAATTCTCACCATACACACGCTTTGCTGCACTTAATTGTTGTTCTAAATTGTGGACGACTCTATCCGTCATTTCCATTTGCTGACGTAATTGTTTCTGTGCTAATTCCAACTTATCTGCTTCACTAGCATTTTGACCTAATTCAGCATTTTGGAGTTTAAAAGAACTTGTTAATCGCTTTTGTTCAGCTTCTAATTTCTTAGAATTCTCCTGCAAATCAAGTAAAGTTCCACGTGCTTCTCTCGCTTCAGTTGCTTGCTCTGAAAGACCTTCATTCACTCGTTTCATTGCTGTATTAAGAGTAGTTTCAGCACGTTCTGCATCAAGCAATTTTCCATACATTTTATTAAGTTGTTCCGCTGTCGTATTTGTATCTTTAGACATCGCTTGGTATTCGGAACGCAACATCGATGTACGCTTTTTAGCCGCTTCCATTTGAATCTCTAACTTTTTCTTTTCAGCTGCTAATTTATCCGTCATCGTAGCATCTTGTCCCATCGCGGCAATATGATTTTTATATTCTTTTGCCGCATTGTTCATGACCATGTTAATTTGCTTTAATGTCTGCGCATACTGAACTTGTCCATCCATTTTAAAATTAAGAACGACGTTTCTTTCTTTATTATTTCCTGCCATTTTCTCACCTCATTTCTTAATAAAATGGAGTTTGATCTAATGTGTAGATTTGCTTTTGTTTCTGTTCATTTAGCGCATCTGGATTGTTGTATCGGAGATGCATGATATATTGCTTTAGAAAATGATTAGGAGTGATTCTCCAAAAATCATCTATACTTAAACCAAGCAACGTATTACTGACATAAAAATAAAAATCCCAATCCAATTCGGACTGAGATTCATTATTTTTATTCAGTATGTTTTTTACTTTTTTTCTTGCTTCAGCTTCTCCATATCAGAGTGTTGGAAGTTTTGCCCTTGGAAAATTTCGAATACTACTTCAAAAATACCAGGTACATCATAAAGTGGAATGGCATTTTTAATTTCAGTCGGCGTACACTCTGTTCCACCACTTCGTACCATTGCATAAATCAACGAGCGCATCAATTTTGCTTCGTTTTCCCCTAAACTGAATTCGCCTTTTTCCAACATAGCATTCATTTCTTTTTCAAACTCATGATACGGCTTCCCATAAGATTCTTCTACATAAGGGAATGATTCAAATGTAAAAATAACAGGAAGCTCAACTCCCTGTATTTTAATTTTATTTAAATTTATTTCAACGTTAACTAAATCACTTAAACGTGCCATACTATCCCTCCTATACTCCTGTGCCTAATGTAGCTAATTGAGACTCATCGCAAATAACCTGTTTCAAGAAGTCTTCTACTTTAATACCTTTAGCATCTGCGGAACCAGTATCTAATTCGGCCATCGTAGTATCATTGTATAGTAATGGGTCTGCTGTAATCGTATATGCAGTATCATCCACAGTCATTTCTTCATTTTGAGTTTTCCAAGATTCCTCTACTGGTGCTACTGTACATTTAGGATACCAACGTACAAGTTTGGTCCCATCATTAAGTGGGAACGGGAGACCAACTGCAAACTTAGGATATTCTTTAGCCTTTGCGGTTTCGAAAGAAACACCTTTCGTTCTTTCTTTAGCAAAGATTTTATCTTTTACCTCACGATTCAAACCAGCTAAGTTAAACGCTAGTCCGAACGCTGTATTTTTGACAATATTAATGATTTTTTTGTTAGAAGCCCATTTCGTAAAGTTTGTGGATGTAGTAGAAATCGTCACATCCGAAATATTCGTTTGTTTATAAATATCTTCTTCATAAGTAGGAAGTGCATCAGGTGTTTCATCGCCTTCCATCATGCAAATATATAATTCTTCAACACCTACAGTATATTGAATCTCCTTATTTACAGTTGGCATATTTATTTTCCTCACATTCTATCTAATATTTTTTGTGCCATAATATCGGCGATTTTGTCGCCTTCTGCATCAAAAGTGTTTTGAGAAAAATGAAGACCTTTTACACGACCTTTTCCATTTGCTTTTTTATGGCCATGTTCAGCTAGGTACCAATACCATGCTGCATCCTCAAATTCCACAGATACACGATCATTCTTTACAACAACTTTTAAGCTATTTTTCAAATGTGTTTGTTTATTCTTATTCGACATTTTGATACGCTTTTTTAATTCTGCGGCAAAATACTTCGCTGCGTCGTCTAATACATCTAGTTCGACTTTTTTATTTACTCGTAATAATGTATTGATATCTTCCAAAGCATCAGCAAAACCATTGTTATTAGAAGCCATTACTGGATACACCTCACATACGTTATAAACTGCGTGATAGTATCGTCGTTCTCATCATAGGGATAGCCCTCAAATGAATCGTAGAACACGCCAGCATCATTAAAAACAGCCTTTAACGGTTCATAATCCTTTTCAGTACCTTTTGAAATAACTGCAATCTGATAAAGTGGCATAGACTTTAAGACCTTATTAGAAGCCCTTTTATGTCGTTCATTCACAAATTCATACACAATATAAGGGTAATCCTCTCCCGTAGGAGCACTATCACGAGAAACTGGCATGCCAGATTGCTTCATAAGCGTTCGTAACTGTTCAAAATTAATTTGCATAAGACAGTGACACCTCCATCAGTCGGTCTTCTTCTTTTACATAAATACGCTCAATATCGTAAATACGGCCACCAACTTTTACACGGTAATCCTTTTGATTGTTTTCAATCTCCCGATCAATACGAACTTCAATTTTCTTTACAATTTCATTCGTATCTTTCGTTGTAAATTTATCTGTGGCCGTAACTCCAATGTTGTTATATTTCATGTTACGAACTTTCGGATACCCCATAACTACACGGTCTGTGTCCGGATCAATGGTCTCTCCTAATTTAAGTAGCTCCCCCAGCCATTTGAGTTTATTTGTCTGTCTCTTCGGCATCGCTAAACACCTCCTGGACAAAGAAAGGAGTCATTGCATTGAGTGCTTGCTCTAATTCCTTTTCAGATACACGATATTCATACATAATGCCGGCAACCATAATCACTAAGTATTCGGTCTGTGAGCCTGTCGCATTCTGAACATACCTTTGTGCATTAGTTAAATAAAAAGAGAGCAAAGAATCGTCCATGCCCTCTTCCCAATGAATATGTGATTTTAATTTCTCAATTAATTCATCCATATTAAGCACCTGGCTTAACTTCACCAACTTCATAACGGTAAACAGCTGGTTCGAATGGAGAATAAATCAACTGTCCATCGATAAGGTTGTAAATTTGGAATCCAACCTGGTTTGTTCCAGCGTATTTTTCAATTAACTTTTGAAGTTCCATACCACCCTTAACTTCTTGAATGTGGAAGGCACTGAAATCGCCAAAGTAGAATACAGGCGTTGTAACGTCCGTATCTGATTTATTTGCTGCATCTGTGAAATCAAGTGGGAATCCATCGTATTCATAAATGCCATTTGTTTTTGTAAGTAATTTACGACCATTGACATCCGTCATTCGATTTAAAAGATTATACGCTGCACGGTTTACAATCCATTTCGCCTTCTTAATTACTTCCGTAACTGGTACACCAGTCATAATTGTTAATTCATCTTGTAAAACTTGAGACCAACCTGCTTCTCCCACCTTTACAGGTACAGTTTCATAAAACGGAACTGATTTTTTAGCCAGAGCCCCAGGGTTTTCATTTCCAACATCATTACCTCGGAACATGAAATTTATTTCTTTACGTACATACGCTTTTTTCAATTCATCAATAACGATTTGTTCAATTTTCACACCTGTTCGTTTAAGAAGCTTTTTAGTAATTGTAGCTAATGCATCAAATTCCGCTGGATCTAAGTCAATTGAATCGAATTCAATATCAGTTGGTGTGATTTCTTTACCTGATTTCGCACGTTCTGTTTTCGATACATTTGCTTCCGCTTTTTTAACAAGTACAGGGTATTTTATATCAGCATCTGTAGACACATAAGTACCATATTTACGTAATAGGTTTTCTTCTTGCGCATAACTGATAACTTCTTTGGAAATTTCAACCGGAACAGTAACAGAACCATTGTTAATTTCGATACCTAAAGCACGTGCTTCCATTTCTGAAATATTGCCAACGACAAAATTAGCAAATGCCGAACGAATCTCTACCTTTTTATTTTTAGTAGATTTATGACCTTCGGTAGAAAGAGCCGCTGCAATAGCTGCACTAATAACAGAGCGCTGTTCCTCTGATAGTTGCGTTTGTGTATTCGGATTTTCTTTTGCTGCTGGGTCTTCTTTTTTATCTGGATCTTCTTCTTTCTTTTTGTCTGGATCTTTTTCTTCTTCTTCCTCTTCTAATTTGGCTAATTCATCAGTGATAGTTTGTACTTCCTTTGTTAATCCTTCTACTTCAGCTTTAATTGCTGCTAATTCTTCTGAACGAACTTCATTTTTTTCTACTTTACCTTGTAATTCTGCTAATCGAGATTTCGTTCTTGTTAAAGATGCGTTTAAGATTTCTTTTAAATTCATGTTAATTTTCCCCCAAAACTTTTTTTATTTGTTTAATAATGTTGTTTCTTTCTTCTGTATCCTCTTCCATAACTGTTTTTACAGCTGCTTCTTCACTTCTCATTTCAATCATGGCTGTATTTTCGCCCCTGGTTTCAATGGAAGTCGCAACATAGGCTGGTGTCATATCTAAAATAGAAACTTCTAAAAGCTCTAATTCTTCAATAGAGCGTTTTTGAACGCCAGCTTCGCCCTCTTCCCATGAATCTTTTTCAGAAACAAAACCAAATGACCAACCACGCAATTCTTTATTCCTTGCCTTCTCAATCACTTGTTCATCTGTAACCGTAGCAATGGCTCTTAAACCAATATTGTCTTCATACAATTCCAGATTTCCGTTTTCAATGGAGCCAAGATTTCTATTCTTATTGTGGTTAAACAACAAGTCCACATTCTTTGCTTTCTTTAACGCTTTTTCAAACGCCTTTGGGACAATTCTCTCTTTGAAATATCCCCTTGGAGAAGGCAACATTCGACTTTCTCTGTCCACAACATTTACATAACCATCAAGAATGACTTGATTCCCCCGGATTTCGACTTTCATTCTCTTCACCTCCCCCCAATGAAGCCTCTGCCGCTTCTTTCTTACCAATTTCAGTTATGTCATTTGAAATATAAATAGCTTTTGATTCCTTTGTACCTTGTATAGGGAATCCAAGCATATCGGCGACATTATCAGGTGAAGTAATAGCTGTACGCACAAGGTTATAACCGATATTTGTCTTGTTGCTATAAGTGACAAAATCAAGAATATTAATCTTGAATTTAATTCGTTTTCCCGAATTCTGACCATAAAAAAGAAGACTCAAATGGTCTTCGAAATTTTTCATTATTGGTCTAACTGCTTTGTTGTGTATATACATCATTGCTTTTTCAATATCTTCTTTGATTAGCTCTGTATATGTATCCACATTTACACCTAAAAACTTACCCAAATCCTTTTTGTATACATTTAGGTATGCTAAGGTCTTTTCGTCGTCTAACGGGCTTTTAAGCGTTTCAATTGAGTACCCTTTTCCAAGTGGAATCATTTTTACAGACCTTGCTTCATCAATGGATTCCAGTTGATCTAAAATTGCGTTGATTAACTTTGACTGTGCACCATTCTGTGGATTGATATGGGCATCCAAATTTAACAAGAATGCCAATAGCCCACCCTTTTTATATTTGTCAGTCAGGGTTTTCTCAGCTGACATAACGCCCTCGAGTGTATCTCTTCCTAAATCAAGAAGGCCTTTTCCTCTTAAATGATCTGCACCAATATTTTTCACATGACGAATCATAAAAGAGGGAACCTCATGACCACCAATATTAAAGTGCTCTACTAAATTATCATCTAGCTCTGTAAAAACATTTGAAGCTAAATGTATTTGATCACCATTTAATATAGGGAATGTTTCTCCCTCGAGTAAATAGGTGTTTGTCATTAATTTAATAAATTCAGATTGTGTAAGATAGTTGTTCGGATTCCTTAAGATTTGAAGTGCAATATCATCTTTAATTTCATTGCCGAATTCATCTTCCACAACAATATCAGCCAATACCATTTGATTACTAATATCTTGTAGCAACTCGTAAACATCACTAGATTGCAAAATGTTTGAATCAGTAACGTATACGCCACCATAACGAATACTTTTACCTAAAACATCGTCAAGATAGCCACGATTTTCAGCCTTTTTAAATAAGTAATTTGAAAACCTATCCCTTAAACCCAATTTCTCACCGCCTTTCTATCTATAAATGTCACCAATCAATTCATCCATACCCTCTTCTGTTATGCTATCCATAACCATCATTGTTTCTTTATGGGCAACTAAAAAAGCAACAAATCCATCAATTTTCTTTTTGGACTGTCGCTTACTTGGGGCTTTCATTCCATTGAGATTTGTTACAACTACAACATTAAGAGCACAATAAACAAATAATGGATTATCGGTCATTATACGCTTTTCATAAATAAGTATTTCTGAATCATCCATCATCGCATTCATAACGTTAGGGTACTGACCTACAGAAATACATTCAAGACCAAGGTTCTCAAGTTTTTCAATTAACTTTTGAGACATGGCTGGGTCATAGTTTATTTGTTGTACATCATACAAATTCAGGCATTCCACAATATAATCCATAACCTGGTCTTGATTTATCATCTTGCCATCACAAAAAGTAACAAAACCACGTTCAACCATATCAGTATATGGAACGTTATCTTCTTTTTCACGATGTTCAATATCTTCAGTTGGTACGAAATACATTTGTTTAACTTTTAAAATAGACTTTCCATCTTCGGTATAACCAGAGTTAGGAAAATTCAGGCTCACACATGTTAAATCTGTTGTTTTCGATAAGTCTAAACCGATATAGCAAGTTTCACCTGTTAAATCACCCAGGTCTTCCACAAGAACATGTTCAACTTGTCCTTGCTCAAAGAAGTTTTCAGCTCCATTTACGAATACATTCAAATGTTTAGAAAGGAATTCGGCTTTTTTATGCGCTGAACGTGATGCTGAGATGAATTCTGTTTCAAGCGCACTCATCGTTACAGATATACCAATATTCGGATTAACCATCTCCCAAACATTTCGGTCTGTCCAATCATAATTCTTGTTCGGTTCATATATCATGACGAAACTTGAATCATTATCATCACGTTTCAACACTTCTTTTGCTTCACGATATACTCGCATACCAACCGATGAAGAACCTTTACCAGCTGTACTGATATTAAACATAATTGGCTCAGCACGAGAAACTTGGGCTGATTTAAAGTTATCGTACTGATCCATATTTTCTTGAGCATGAAGCTCATCATTTAGAATGAAGTGTGGATTGGAACCTTCAATGGATTGAATGTTTTTACTCATTACAATGAATTGATTCTGATAAGCCAAATCATCACGAATATAATCATATGTCACACTGGAAATCGTTCCTTTTGGCCCTTTATAAATGTGTGAGCATTCCATTAATACATCATGGTTCATAATTGTTGCTGCAAATGGCTTTGCTGCATATTGAGCCTGGTTAAAATCGCTCGCACAACAATAACAATCGGCACTGAGTACTCCTTCACCGTACATCGCATAACCAAGAGCACCAACACCGATTAAGGTTTTACCATTTTTCTTAGGAACCTGAATGTAAGCTTCACGAGTAACTCGGACAATTTGTCCTTTTTCATTCTTATGAACCCATCCGTATATCCATGAGTAAGCGAATTTTTCCCAATCCTCTAGAATAAAAGGCTGTCCAGCCAAATCACCTTTAGTATGACGGACAAACGTTTCAACCCAATCCATCATTTCGTTTGCTCGGTCCACATCGAACCAAATATCTTTACGCTTTTTCCATTTATAATAACGATCTACCATTGCTTTGATAGTATCGGGATATTTTTTAGGATTCTTTCTTACTTTTTTCGCATAAATATCTGCATAGTTAACGCCATGTTCAATCATTTTGCACCACGCCATTTTGCACGATGTTTATCTAATTCACTAACCTTTGCTGTAGGCTTTTCCACCTCTTCATTTTTCCCTACAGTAGAACCACCAGTGACATATTTACCTGGTTTAGCCTTATTAGTAAGCCCTAATAAATCCAATGCTTTTGTTTTTTTATCCGCCCAAGTTTCTACTTGCTGCGCCAATGGATGCTTTGAATTATTTGTGGCCCCTACTTTATTGGTGTGACGTTGAGTAGGTGGGAAACCTTTTTCTTTCCATTCAATAAACATCGTCATATAAACTTCGAAAATATCTAAATAGGATTCAATTAATGGATCTAAAGTAAGGGTGTAAATATCTGCATCACGCATGATTTTTAATATCCGATTTTTCTCAGCTTCTGTTTTATCGGCAACAATTTTTTGACGCTCTTTTTTCGTAGACATTTCACACCCCCCTTTATTTTTTAAAAATGTTGTCTAACGATAGAAATGCCCCCTACGCTACCTATCCTCCCCAGAGGACAAATTTTATTTTTTGACAGGGGGGCTTCCAAAATAACTTGGAAAAACTTTGTTTGGTTTATCTTCATTTTCTTCGATTGTATGACAAACTGGACAAAGTAATCTTAGGTTATTCTCTTCTAATTTAAGTGTTTCATCTTCTTTGATTGGTATTATGTGATGAACATGAGCACGCCTACCAAAGACAAACCTTCCACATCGTTGACAGCAGCCATTCTCTCTTTCGTATACCTTTGACCTAACATACTTCCATGCATCAGTGCGATAGAATGGTTTGTTCTCATGATGGTAGATGTTCTTCTTGTCTTTCTTCTTCCTTGGTTTGTTACGCTTATGTTCTTCACAGTAACGTCCCTTGCTTATCTTGTTATAGCAGCCATTGAAGTCACAGTACTTCATGATAGTAATTCAATGATGTCTTCTTTCTTTTTCATATCAGAAGGAATCTCAATACCTTGTTCGTCAGCGTATTCACGTAATTGTTTTACAGTGAAATTACTTAAGAAAGAATTATTAACTACTGTCTTATCGGGTTCACTTGATAAGTCTAGTCCCAAGATCATACTCTCAGGATTTTCAGTTACTTCGAATCCTGGTACCTCACCAGTTGGTACAAATAGACTCTTCTTCTTTTCATTATCCCAATACTCTGTACCTGATATTGTTTTTCTGATTTCAGTAATCATTTACGATACACCACCTAAATAATTTGGACGTAATAAAAGAGCAACCATGCATCAGTTGCCCTTTCGTCGATTTCTTATGTTATTACTATAATTCATATTTTCAATAGTATCGATTCACTTTAGTGGTGAACCTAAATGATACCTTCTCGTTCTACGAATTTAATCAACCGAATTATTTCCGCATGTTTCTTTTTAATATGGCTAGAGCTATAACTAATTTCCTCAGCTATTTGTTCTAACGTCATGCCGTCTACATATTTCATTTTAAGTAATTGATTGTCCAAACCTCGGAACTTACTAATCAAGTTCTTCAATTTATACATATCATTCATCTTATGTGCCAATTCATATTCAATTGCTTCAATACGTTCTTCTACCTTTGCACCTTCCGATTCAGCAGTTAAACGTACCTCCCGCAAATCACCACTGACCCAGCGTTTTAATTCAGCTTTTGTTTTGTCTAAGTTGTAATCTAAGTATGCGATTCGTTCTTCTAATTTCTGATAGTCTTTCAGCCAGTCAAACAAATGATGATTCACCTACTTCCTTTGGTTCTTCCACAATCTATTCCACAATGCCAGCTTTTACAAATATGTTTCTCCATGCTTTGTTAACCCGGTATTTATCTACGGCTTTCGCACGTTTAGTAAGATGTTTCTTTAATTTCTTTTTCTTATGATTACTCATATCACTCACTCTCCTTCTATGTTTAATCCGTTGTCTTCTATATGAATTAATACGCTGATATTTTTTTACCGCTCGCACTATTTTTCTTATATGATCAAAAAGAGTTTTTACAAAACTAGTAATGCAATCCCACAGTTGTTTCATCATGTTATTGAATTCTTCCATTTCTGGACTGTCCATGATTTCTTGAACCATTTCCCTTTTCTTGTCCTCATCTGGCTCATATAATGCCAATATCATTTGTTTTTTTAAATCGTCTAACATTTTTACACCTCATTTCTTCTATAAAACTATAAATCTCGTAAAACACGTTTATTTGCCTTTATAAGACATTTTACTTTCCACATGATGAATTGCATTAAGAAAGTAAAACACCTTAGTTTTTTCTCAATCTGATAAGCCGTTTTTTCAGCAAAAAGAAATGAAATTTTGTTTTTATGTGAAAATTAGTCTTTCCAACTAAAATGGATGTAATGTTCGTAGTAAGATGAGTTTGTAAAGAGCCCCTTCTTTTCTTCTTTCTTAAATTCAACTTTCACACCATCCATCAACTCTCGTAACTTTTCTATAAATATTTCCGAATGCATAATATGCTTATCTGGATTATCATTATGAATTTTATATTTATAACCTAAATATCCATTTTCGGCACTTTTAATTATTTCAGCTTCCATTTCCTCTGCAAATTCTAATGCTTTTTCATCAACGGCCTTTTCGTGAAGTTCTTTCAGATTTTTAACTAATGACATATTAATTCTCCTTTTAATATTCACATTCTGGTAAATGAATAAGGTATTCTTCTTCATTCTCAAAACAATCTAAGCATTTTTCACAGTGATACATCTGTCTATCATCCTTTCAATTTATAATCGATATCCTGAGCCGAAGCCCAGGACAAATATTTATTCAGCAATCTTTTCATCATCAACAATCTTTAATTGACCAGGAGCAACTTCCGTTGTTCCATCTTGTTTAACGTTGTATTCCATACCTTCATGTGGTTCCTCATAGAACTCATCAATCGACATTTGAGAAGGCTCAAGAATGATATCAACATTTCCGCCGGCAAAAGGATAAAGTTGATTTACTACGCCTTTTGCATCACGCTTTACATTTAACTTAATTGCCGTTTTCTTGCTATCACGTTGAATATTAACGAACTCCGCACCGATTGGTTCAACTTCACTTTTCTCCACAGTTAGATGAACAATGGTACCTGGCATTTTTAATAATTCATCAGCATGTGGAAGTTCATCACTTAATACATGGAACATTAAAACTTCCTTTTTATCGTCCTTTTGCATTTTCTTGAATAATACGTTCAATTTTATGTTTGTCATGGTTCAGGCTCCTTTTGTATTAGATTGATATTGGAACTAAAGTTTTCTTGTTATTTCTGTACGTTTCTAGCCTTAGAAAGCCTGTCAGCTAGTTTCTGTCTTTGTTCTTCTGTCATAACTCGTAAATTTTTCATTGTTACTTGTTTTTCTTGAAGAATGCCTTTAACAGCTGTTGGTCTTCCATCCTCTTCTTCTAAGGTTTGTAATTCACATAGATTACTAAGTTTTCGAATGTGCTTAGGAACCGTAGAGTAAACGTTCCACTCACCTGTGCTATAGTCAAAAACCAATGTAGTTTCTTGTTCTTCACGAGAATAAATCATTATTTATATGACTCCTTTCTTCAGATACTCACGAGCCATATATAAGAAATGATGATATATGTAATTACCGGTTGTTGCTGGCTCAATAAAAACTGTCGAAAATCCATATCGTACTTCAAATGTTTTTAAACTACCAAGTAACGCTTCTGGTTTGTATTGACTTATATACTCACCTTTTAATATTTTGTGATAGCCTTGTAGATCTTCCACAAGTAAAACAAATGGATGCTTAGCAGCACGAATCAATTCATTTTCAAATCTTGTACGGTCTTTAATTGATTGGACCAATTCATCTACACCATTTTTTCTTTCTACTCCAGCACTTAAATAAATATCTCGTGTAATGCCCATTTCAGGATTCTTAGGGATTACCGCTGAATAATCGGCCGTATCAATTTTTCTAAGTCTGAATGGAACATCCTTTTTGCGGAAATAATCAAGTACATGTTGGTTTTTCTGTTCCCTCGTATCCACCATGATTTCTAATGTATCCAGTATTTCCTTCAATTCTTTTTCTGAATATCGATAATGAATTGCTGGCATTTATTTCACCTTCCTAAAGTGCGACATTGCACGATTGAATATTTCTTGCGAAAGCTCGTCCGTTAATTTATTTTCATAGTTGGCCACAGATTCTTTTACATATAACCAGCCATTAAGTGAAAAGTTTAATGTTAATTCCATAACCAACCTTGCTGCAGCTTCATCATGATTGAACCAATCATTTATTTTTGGATTCATGTCTTGCTCAACACCGATAAAAAAATTAATAATTTTATCTATCGTTTGTTTTACCGCATGCTCTTGATCCGAATAATTACCTTGCAAATATTTAATAATCCGTAGCTTGTACTCTTTAATAACTGATTCAATTTCAGGAGCAACCTTTTCATGGTTTTCAATATATAAATCATTTCCATCAAGAACGAGCTTCGCTCCCATCGATTGAACATCAGCACATATTTGTTTTGGATGCATAGTACACCTCTTTTTCTAAAAGGGTTATCGAGGGTTACTAAGTTTTTTATTCAGTAACCCACTAAAAAACCAGTCGTATCAAGGGTTCAAGACTAATTTGGGTTATCAGGGTTACTGAGGTTACCCGTTTTTCTATTAAAGGCTATATATTATATATATTTTTTTATTTATTTATTTTCTTATAGGCTGTTATAGAAAACTCAGTAACCTTAGTAACCCATAAGCTATAAACCATTGATATAACAACATTTATATGGGTTATTAAAAAATAAGTTCAGTAACCCTTTAGTAACCCAACATCAAATCTTTTTCCTATTTATAGAAGTTATGTTACTTTCTTCTTTTTTATCGTCTGTTGAAAACAAACTCGCACTAGCATATTTATTTAATGTCATACCCATAATGAATGTTTTGTTTTTTGAACCTTTTTCTTTTTTAAATCCACGAACTTCTAATTGACGATAAAAGGCACGATTCTTTAAATCCAATTCATTATTTTGATAACACCATTTTGTATAGTTTTCATAAAGTAACTTCGCTTCAATTTTCTCTGTAGGATGTACCGTACAATTCTCATCAATGAAAGGTGCCAATATATCCATATCCTCACGGTATTCGGCTGTCGCTGCCTTCACGGCTTCAGGAGCACGCAATCCTTCGGTCTGCCACTTCATGCAGCCTTCCACAGCCCAACGCAAGACACCTGGCATTTCTTTTGCTAATTTATCAGGAAGATCATAATCAATCTTGTCTTTCGGTATTGTTATAGTAAATGGGATAAGCATGATCCTTCTCCAAATACCTTCATCCGAACCTTTAACAATAGGTTTATGATTAGTAGTGAAGAACACCTTAAATTCAGGTGTAAACTCGAAATATTCCTGACGTAAGAAACGTGCTGACATCTTTTCTCCACCGGTGATTTGTTTAACCAGAGCTTCAGATAATTGTTGCCCCTCTTCACTCTCAACAGCCGATACAAAACGCGCTCCATCAAGTCGGGCCACATCATTATTGATTCCTGAATCATTTCTCTTTTTCAGGAAAGTATCGCTGTTTGTCTGTCTTCCATAATCACCAAGTAGGTCCTGGATGATGTTAATGAAAGTAGACTTACCATTACGACCATTACCGAATAAGAAAAACATTACTTGCTCTTTTGTTACACCGGTTAATGAATAGCCGATTGCTTTCTGTAAATAGTTAATGAGTTCATGATCCGCTTCACCAGTATGTGTTTTAAAAATACTTTCCAAGAAAGCCTTCCAGTTTGGACATTCAGCATTTCTTTCATACTTGATCGGAGAGAGTTTTGTTAATAACAGGTCACGATCATGTGGTAATAATTCACCCGTCTTTAAATCGATAATTCCGTTATCACAGTTAAAAAGAAAACTATGAGAATCTAATTCTTTTTTTCTAACTGACACCATCGGTTTTACATCCAATATGCTATTAATTCTGATTGACCGTCTTTCACATTTCTTAGCCCAATCATGCAGCATCTTTGATTGGTATTTATCCTCTGTAGCCTTCGCTTCTCCATATAGGGCTCTAAGTGTTTTAGCTGTGATAGCTTCAATTTGTCTTTTACTATCTTCATGCCAATGCTTTCCGTTCCATATAAGCCATTCCAGTTCATTACAATATCGAACATTCTCGCCATGATAATATGCAATACGCTCCGCATTCCCTAACTCAGTTAAATGAAACTTTGGAGCTTCATCGATAATTTCCTCAGTATCTTCAATTGAGTTATCAGAAATATAAACCTCATACTTTTTCTCTTCCGGCGGTTCATAATCAGCTATTGTGGAAGGAGTTGAAAGGATTGCTGTATCAATTGTCATTTGTCCATATGTACGGCCATCACTTGAATGTGGCTTATCCCACTTCTCACGAAGTAATGACGACTCTCTAAACATTGAATCCATCTTTGCATCATCTTTATCCGTCCAAAATGCTAGATGATTACATAAAGCCATATCAGTTGAAGAATGGTCACCGTTAATCAACATGCCCTGGAATAAATCTTTAATGGCTGCACCGCTTTTACTATCAAACATTCGCTCCCATAACTCTGCATTTGATAGGCTAGTAATATCTGCTCGTTCAAATGAAGTAGCATTTTGTTTCTTTTCAGGCTTTGGTTTTTCTTTCAAATACTTCTCAAATAAAACTTTTAATTCATCCGTTCTATCTTCCACAGGAACTTGATCCAAGCAATCACCAGTGAAAGTAAAATACCGTCCGTGTCTGTATACTTCTAATCCGATATCAACATTTTTCCGTCCTGTACCTGGTCCTTTTAATGGCAGCTTACCTTTTGCAATAATGTGGATGCCATCACCACTTGGTGAATATTCCGTGTAACTATTTATAGTTTCAATAACATCCTCAGCTATACTTGTAAGAGCACCTTCTTGGATACAATGGTCAATATCTATTCCAATGAATGGATCATCCTTTGAAAACATAAACCCGATTCCGTCATAATCTCCTTGTTCATAGAATTTTATGATTGTCGGGAACGTTGACCAGCTCCGCTTATTATTTGATTGAGCCATTTCCCCATTGATTTGATAAGGAACTTTTGTTTTCTTACCGTTTCTTACTTCTGACCGCCATAAGATCCAATGAGGAGTGTTTTTAAGCTCTGCCGGTATTTGATTAAATTTATATCTCATTTGTTTTTCTCCCTTTGGAAAAGGGAGCCGTTAGTAGCTCCCTCCTATTTGAATCTTGTTAATTAATTTTTAGAATGGTACATCATCATCTGAAACTTCTACGTTAGTACTTGGAGCTGCTACTTCAGAAACCTTAAATCCTTTTACCTCCGGATATTTTTTACCGTTATATTCACGCTCACCTACTACTAATCGCAATGGTTTATTCAGGAATGTATCAGCCCATTCTTTGTAGCTACCAAATTGCATTCCATCCGGGAATTGTGCTGCCTTTGATGCCGCTTGGAATCTCCACATTGCTTTATCCGTAACAGTGAAGTTATCAAATAGAATCTTTTGACCTTGGAATGGTTGGTCCACATCGCTACGAATCTCATAATCAACTATTACTCGGTTATTACCTGACTCTGCCTGTTTTAATTCATAATTAACAACTGTTACTTCATATTCGCCTGGCTTAATTACCTCAAATTCTACTGCTTGACTGTGATCTACTTTAAACATTATTTTTCCTCCTTGTTGTTAAAAGCTTGTAATCTTTCTAATGCAACTTTTAAATATTTCATATTGAAATCTTCAAGTTTTTGATTAGTTTTAAATTCAATTTCAGAAAGCATTTTCGCTGCTTCATCGCTCGTACTAGCGATTTCTTTAATTTGAGCAATAAATACATTTTTTTCATTTTCTTCTTCAGTTTTCACATCAATACCCAACTCAAGCCATTTATACAACTTGCGACCTACTTCAGCAGTAATCTTTTGTGGATGTCCTTCGAACATTTGCGTATTATCCTTTGAAGTATCCGCTACATGGTCAATATCGATTACAAAATTAAGCATGAATTCATATTCCATTTCATCCTTTTGTACCGGCTTAGTACCAACTTTACGTGGAGCCATTTTCCCTTTTGCATCCGGTTCTACTACATACTCAGTTTTAGTTCGTAAAGTTGCTAAAATATGAACATTGTTCTGAGTTAACGTTTTTATTAATTTAGTAGTTTCAGATGAAAGCTTGCCCCAATTTTGAAATGAGTTACCAGACATTTCACCATGAGTTTCTATAATCCCACCTTCTCCTTGCCAGTTATGAGACAAGGAATCGATGATAAGTACTTCAGCACCAGCCTTCTTCATAACTTGAACCGCTTCGTTATATCTTTCAGTTGTGTACGGCGGAGTAAAATTGATATGAAGGAAGTTCCCTATTTTCGTTTCTCCATACACAAGACCTACATGAAGTTTTGAGCGTTCGTGCTCTGTATCGATAACACCAATCTTCTTCCACAATTCTTCTTCTGATAAGTTAGGGTATGCTTCTTGCATCATCCCAAAGGCTACAAGTAATGAACTACCTGTTTTACCTGAACCACTACAACCGATAAAACCAATTACAGCTTTCATCTTTTCACGTTTTGCTTCCGTTACTTGGAACATTTAATCACCCCTATTCTTTAACATCTAATTCTGTAGCTTTATTTTGCAGACTCTCCAACATTTGTGGGATATTAAGCCTTTGAATAATATCAACGGATAACTGCTCTTTTAAATTGTTTTCAAGCGCCTTAACTATTGTTTCCTCTGCATCTTTTCTTGCAGTTTGAATCATCGTACTAACTTTAGAAGTAAGCTCCTTAGCAAGATAATTTTGAATGAAATACTCACTTATAGATAACTTTCTATCGTTTGAATACTTAGCCTCTCGGCCATGTTCATCAAGTGTTTTTTCTGTTAGGTACCGTTCATATCTCATACCAATAAACTCACTAATCGGTATTAATTCCACTTCTGACCCCCAACCATTTTTCTTATATGGTATTTTTAATTCATCGATTTTCTTTTCTAAGGCTCCATGAATAAAAGTATCTACAACCTCATTTGCTTTTTCTTCAGCTTCACGTTCAATTTTCGATAAAACCTTTTGTTCTACTTTTTGAATCAATCTGTCCTGTAACCCCGAGATAACTTTACTTTTGATTACATCATCAAGATTCTCGTCTTCATCTAACCAATCTACATCTACTTCAATTTTTACTTTAGCCATTTTTATTAAACCTCCATTGAACGTCTTTTAATTCCAACAATCGGTTCTGTATATCCAGCAAGTTCTAACTGCCTTTTAGCTTTTCGAAATACATAATCGATGTTTTCATTTTCTTTTATAGATCCATCAGGATTTAAATGTTTATTAGGAATCCATACGTTTTGATTTGTTCCACCTAATGTAAATCGTTTTGCTGCACAGTTTTTGTAATTACGTTTAATAAGTTCTAACCTTATTCCTTTGTAAAACTGAATCATTTCTAAACTTCCACACTATAAGAAATAGATTCAGGTTTAACCGTAACCCCTGGAACAATTTGACCTGTATCATCGATAACAACCTTTTCACCACTGATTTCTACAATCTTGAGTGACTTCTTCAAGTCAGCCCATTTGACACTATTTTTGATGTACTGAGCAAGGTCATTTTGAATTACATAATCTAAAAGTAATGCTTCATCACCTTTATCCGGCGTTTCCTTACTCTTACGAGTTTTGGATTTACCGTAAGGCGTACTAATCGTTTTCTGTTTTGGATCCGCTGCAAGTTGTTCCGCATGATAACGTTGAACATGACTTTCAAAGAAGGTAATACTATTGTGGACGGAAATTAATTCGCCTTTTTCCCATTCAGCAATACGATCACGTTCAACATTTGCTAATTGATTAATTTCCTTTTCCTTTGATTTGAGAGCAGATAGTTTACGGAATGCCCAGTTCAAACCGTTAATATCCGTAATTTCAAACTGTTGCTCCGCATCTTGCAATTGGTCCACTTCTAATAATTCATTTTGTTGTAATGCATTCATCGATATTACCTCCAAATTTATTTTCAAATCCTTTTGCACTGTAAATAGCGAAATATGTAAATTCATTTTTCTTGAATTCAACTTTCACAGGAAATACAGAACAATTACGCTTTACTATTCCTATGCTTCCTTTTTCATTCATCAACTTTTCTAGTAGGCTAGTAGTTACTTGGATTTGGTTATCATAATAGACATCCAAAACACCCGTATCCTTGGCAAATATCATTGCTTGTACACTGTTTTCAACTCTATTAATATCCATTAAAATTCCACCACCCTGTCATATTCCACCGTTTTTCGGATTACTTCCCCACCTACATCATTGGCTACTTGTTTTGATTTTCCATATTCAAATTCCATTGCATTTTTTGCTAACTTCGTTACTACCAATGGTTTTGGATGACTAACAAATAAGTTCCCTACACTTACTAGATATGTAGTTTTTGGTTCTAATTGTTTATCCATGCTGATTCCCCTCGCTTAAAAGTAAAATCAGGTCCATTCGCTTTTCCTTTACGTCCAGCTTCAGCTTTTGACATCTTAGGTGTAGTTATGGCTTCTTCTATACCCATTTTCATTTTGTTACTTGTACGTACATACAACAGACTCTTACTAATTCCATTAGCGGCTGCACGCTCAATTTGTTCCGGCGTAAATTTACACATTGATATGTAATCTCCTTTACACGAAATCCATTCATGCTATAATGACTGTGAATTTTATTTTCTAAATCACCTGTTGGCGCAGGTGGTTTTCTTTTTATACAGCTTTAAAACATTCAACATTTTGATGCTCAACTAAGTATTCCGTTAGATTTTCTTTAAGTACGATATCCTGTCCAAACATAAAATACTTATCATCTTGCTTAATTTCACAACCATAGAAATCTTCAACCGGATGATCAGGCTCCTTAGATTCCTTTCCAGCAATGTCTTCCACAAATATCGCATCGATACTACTAACCCCAATGTGGACTGGTACTCTTCCAATAGCACCTTCCCATTCAATTGTTGATAAAAAACCAAAGCTATTTTTAAAGGTTGAAAATTGCGCCGCCGTAAAACTAACCTTTGCACCTGATTTAAAAACCAATGTTACTTCCTTCAATTAACTCACCTCCCTTCAAGCTGAAACCTTACGGTTCATTTCGTATATTCTGCGCTTTGCTTCTAATTCAGTGATTAATAACATCGCTGGGTTATTTCGCATCTCAGCACATTGTTGACGTACTTGAGATGCTTTCATTAATTTACTTGCGGATAATACTCCGTTCATATTTTTCACTCCTTTTTGATTTATAGAACAAACATTTATCGTCAAATTTCGCAAATATGATAAAAAAATTATTTACTTTCATTTTGCTTATTTCGTTGCTCTATTTTCCTTTGTAAAATGAGCTCCCGTGCAGCTGGTATTAACGGTGTTAAAAACTTCTTCCACTGTTCTTTTGTAGGTATTATTTTCACAACATTTCCTTTTTCATCACGAATGATTTGTCCCCCACTCATCCTCTATCACCTCAATGCATTTATATGTATGTGGGACAGTAGGACTATCCATTTAAAATACAACTTTATGAAACGATTTTTTTTAAAACGCTCGCTCTTTCCTTAACACGTTTTTTTACCTGTACGAATTTTTCGTACTTAGGTCCAAAAAATATATCCTCGTAAGGAATATCAAATAAGTACATATATTTTTTGATTAATTCATCTGGCATGTTAGTTGAATCCTGTTCATATAACCATAACGTTTTTGGGGATACTTCTAATATATCCGCAAGTTCTGTTTGATTGAACCCTGCACTTTCACGTAGTTCGTTTAATGTTCTTTTGAAATAATCCATTGTGTGCCCCCTTCCTTCGAGATTTATTGTATTACTAAATTTATGTAATTTCAATACAAAAGTACGAAAAAACCATACAAAACGTACACTTTACGAATAATTCGTAATGTGATATATTAAAAACGTAGTCAATATAGGAGGTGACGTTATGACTGATTTACAAAAACAAACTATAGTAAGAAACATAAAAAAGTTTTTAAAAGAAAAGGATATGACTCAATCTGACTTAGCAAATCAAATTGGCATCGCAAGAAGTACATTAAGTGATTATATGAATTACAGGGCTAAACCAAGCTCAGGTGTTTTAGAGAAAATGGCTGCTGTATTCGGTGTAACAAAAGCTGATATTGATACAACTTATAAAGACGTTAAAGTTGAAGTCGTGAACGGAGAACTTCAATTTGTTAGTGACAAAGCACCTACCACGAAAAATAGACCAAGAAAAAAACGTGAAATACCTGTAATCGGTAAAATAGCGGCTGGTACACCAATAGAAGCTGTTCAAGATATAGTTGATAGAATTACTCCTCCGTATCAAATAGGTAACATTGATGAAATGTTTGGACTCGTTGTACATGGTGAATCCATGAATAAAATTGTTCCTAATGGTCATTACGCAGTATTAAAAAAACAACCTGATGTGGAAAATGGAGAAATAGCAGCCGTAATTGTAAATGGACATTATGCAACTTTAAAAAAGGTTTATAAATTTACAGATTTAATGGTTTTAGAACCTTGTTCACATGATGAAAGCTTTAAAGACCAACAATACTCACGTGATAACTGTGAAGATATAAAGATTATAGGGAAGTTTTTATATAGCGTAAGCCCAATACTTCAATAATCAGGCGGTGAAAAGGTGTATGTAGTCGGCAAATGTCGGCTGAATGAAATATTAAAAGAGAAGAGATTAACTCAAGTAGATCTAGCACTAAAACTTGGTATGGCTAAACAACAAATACATTCTTACGCGAACAACGATAGGGTTATGTCGTATCAAACTGCTAAAAATATCGCTTCTCAACTTAATGTAAATATGGAAGAACTATATGATTTCATTCAGTTGGATAAACAGTGAGATTTTCTCACTGGGTCCGAAAGTCAATCAAGTGGTTGACCAAATCATACATTAAACCTCAAATACTTTTTTATAAAACATTTGTCTAATCACTTTTAAAAAAACATATGTTATAGAAGTTTAGTAAGAAAGGAGTTATTTACAATGAAGTGTGTCATTTATAGACGTGTATCCACGGACATGCAAGTTGAAGAAGGTGTTTCATTAGATATGCAAAAACTTCGTCTTGAACAATACGCTAAATCACAAGATTGGGTAGTTGTAGATGATTACTGTGACGAAGGATACAGTGCAAAAAATACAGAACGACCTGCTTTTCAACAAATGATAAAAGATATGAAGAAAAGACAATTTGATATTATTCTCGTTTACAGGTTAGACCGATTCACTCGTTCCGTTTCAGATTTACATTCCATTCTAAAAACAATGGATGAATGTAATGTTAAATTTAAGAGTAGTACAGAAATATTTGATACAACAACCGCTACTGGAAGAATGTTTATCACATTGGTTGCGACACTTGCACAATGGGAGCGTGAAACAACAGCAGAACGTGTAAGAGACTCCATGCAAAAAAAGGCTGAATTGGGTCTTAGAAATGGAGCTAAATCGCCTATGGGATATGACCAAAAGAAAGGTAACTTGTATATAAACCATGCCGAATCTGAGATTGTAAAATACATATTCGAGATGTATAAAACTAAGGGTGTAACAAGTATTGTAAAATCATTGAACAGTCGTGGGGTTAAAACCAAACAAGGAAAAATATTTAATTATGATGCGGTTCGTTATATTATAAACAACCCTATTTACATTGGTAAAATACGCTGGGGAGATGATATTCTAACGGATATAGCTCAGAAAGATTTTGAAATGTTTATTGATAAAAACACATGGTATACCATTCAACAAATCCAAAATAGTAGAAAGATAGGAAAAGTTAGATTGCAAAATTTTTTCGTATTCTCCAATGTTTTAAGATGCGCAAGATGTGGGAAACACTTTTTAGGACATAAACAGGTAAGGGCTCATAATAGAATTGTAATGTCTTATCGATGTAGTTCACGACAGCATAAAGGAATGTGTGACATGCCTCAAATTTCAGAGGATGTAATTGAAAAAGAGTTTTTAAGTTTATTAGAAGATGTAATTATTGACCTTGATGACACTGTAGATCAGCCTGTAGAACTAAGTAATTTACAAGAACAATATAATAGAATTCAAGAGAAAAAATCACGTCTAAAGTTTTTATTCATAGAAGGTGACATTTCCCAAAATGAATATAAAAAAGAAATGGCTGTAATTATACAAGAAGAAACCACGATCCAAAAACAACTTGCTAATACAGAAGACACCGTTTCTTCCGTTGAAATAAAAGAACTATTAAGTCGATTAAAGGATGAATGGTTCCATTTAAACAATGAGTCTAAGAAAGCTGCAGTAAATTCATTTGTATCTTCTATATCTGTCGAGGTAATAAAACCAGCGAGAACAGGAAAAAATCCTATTGCACCTGTAATAGAGATTAAGGACTTACAATGGAAATATTAAACTCAAGTCAACTATACTTTTTTAATGTAGTTACATTGGGTTTAATTGACCGAACCATGGCGTTTGGAATGCACTTCCGCCAGACTCAATTAATCCACCCAGCTGCTTTTTATCGAACAACTCATGCAAAATTGAGCCTTTATCCGTTAATAAATCTTGCAGCCATACTGTTACCGCTTTTGTATAGTGCGGATTATGTGTTTTCGGATATGGACTCTTCTTTCTATATAAGATGTCATTTGGAAGTAATCCTTCTAACGCCTTACGTAATAGACCTTTTTCGCGGTTTTTATACATTTTCATTTCCCAAGGAATATTCCACGCATATTCGACAAGTCGGTGATCCGCAAACGGAACGCGTACTTCTAAACTCGCCCCCATACTCATACGGTCTTTTCTGTCTAATAATGTTGTCATAAACCATACCATGTTCAAGTAAAATAATTGTCGTCTCTTTGCTTCAAGTGGGCTTTCCCCCTCTAAAACAGGAACTTCTTGAATGGATTCTTCATAGCGTTGTTGCACATATTGTTGTAAATTTAATTTACTTCTCCATTCCTTCTTTAGAAGTTGTTCGCGCGCCTCTGTAGAGCGCATCCACGGAAATGCACTTGATTGTAAATCATCTTCTCTATAAAACCACGGATAGCCACCAAATATTTCATCTGCACATTCTCCAGATAAACCGACGACAAAATCTTGTTTTATTTCACGACAAAACCATAATAATGAAGAATCAATATCTGCCATACCTGGCAAATCACGAACGAGCACTGCTTCTGTTAAATACTGTGCTAATTGTTCATTTGAAATGACACAACGATGGTGGATTGTTTGAAATGTCTCAGTCATTAAATTAATAAATGGCGCATCTGAATTTGGCTGGAACGCATTCGCTTTAAAGTATTTGTCATTATCTTCGTAATCAACAGAATACGTGTGCAATTGACCTTTCCCTGATCTTTCATATTCTTTCGCAGCTATCGCTGTAATGGCGCTTGAATCTACACCGCCCGATAAAAAAGTACATAACGGTACGTCAGAAACGAGTTGCCTTGTAATTGCATCTTGTAATAAAAAGCGTGTTTTCTCTACTGTTTCTTCAAAGGAGTCTTCATGTTTTTTACTTTCTACATTCCAATATCTCCATATACATAAACCGTTCTTTGAAAATGTCATCGCATGACCTGGACGTAATTCTTTTATACCAGCATAAATACCATGACCAGGCGTTCTAGATGGTCCAAGACCGAATATTTCTGATAATCCTTCTAACGTTACTTCCGCCTTCACCTCTGGATGCGCCAGTATCGCTTTTAACTCTGAACCAAATAATAATCGTCCACTATCATATTTATAAAAAAGCGGTTTTACACCTAATCGATCTCTTGCAATAAACACTTGTTCTTTCTGTTCATCCCATACTGCAAACGCATATATACCGTTTAAATGATCAACACATTCTTCTTTCCATTCGATATAAGAAGCTAATAATACTTCCGTATCAGAATGACCTTTGAATGTGTACCCTCTTCTTAACAACTCCTTCCGAATGTCTTCTGTGTTATACAGTTCACCGTTATAGCAAATGGCATAATTCGTTTCATCCTTTAAACAGGTCATAGGCTGCTTACCACCTTCAGGATCTACAACGATTAACCGTTTATGCCCGAATGCGACATTTCCTTTTATCCAAACTTTGTTATCATCTGGACCACGTTTCGCTAGCGTTTCCGCCATTTTCGTCACGACGTCCCTTTCCCCTTCTAATGAGCGCTTATAATCCACCCATCCTGTAATCCCGCACATAAGAATCATCCTTCCTAATCTAATATCTGTTTCTGAACGTGCAGTAATCCCCACCCTATGAGTGCGGATACATAAAAACAACAAACTTGACGATAACTAACTATTCATATATGGAATAGCAGTTTCACAGTGTAAAGCGTGTTTTATTGTATGCCCACCTCTCTTTAGGTGTGTCTAGTTATAAAGAACGTACGAACTGTCCATAACAAGAATAACGATTTCTATAAAAGGAGAAATGAACTATGGTACAACGCAAACATATTTTGTATAACCAACCGCGCGCTCATACAGTTGGTAATGTAGAATATATAAACAATGAATGGGTATTCTTTGATGATGAAAATGATGAAGCATTTTTATTAGAAGATATTATCCAAGATGGATTTGAACTTTTGTATAACAACAATTGGCTACCAGCCCGTTTCTATGAACAAGATGTATTACAAATCGCCAACGAACAGCATCATTTGCAAAACGGGGAAATGATACGAATTCGAAAAAAATTACTTCTTAGCTATAATGAATGGCTTGAGGAGTTACCTGACTCTGTCTTTACATTATTAACTGAGGCATTACAATCACTTCATTACTCTTTATATGATTGCATGTATTGTCATAATTATTTATCCTTCTTGCCGAAAGAGGAAGCATGCGAGGGAGTAAATATTCTTTTATTTGATAATGAAGAGATGATTTGTACACTGCAACACCATTTCGTTCGTCACGCTACGTCAAATAAAAACATGTTCCGTTTTACGAAAGTAAACGGAGAAGAGTTACATATCGATGCCACATAAAGTGAAACTTTAATCAGTGGGGCATCCCCCACTGATTATCAGCCCTCACCAATCGGGTGTTTACGGGCAGCCCGACTCCCACCTAACTTCTTTGCTTAAGGTGAATTTTGAGGTGGGAGTTTTACTGCCCGTTAATACGGGATAAAGTAAAAAACCACCTTATAATCTCCCAAACATGTGAGATTATAAGGTGGTTTTATTTTTATTTTTATTTGAATACGTACCAGCCAAGCGGTAATTTTAGTCCTAAGTATAATACCGCTACTAGCGCGACAATAAATAAGCCCCAAACCGCCCCTGTTGGTTTGTTTTTGCTCATTTTCACAAGAACCATTTCCATTCCACCGATAACTAAAATACCAGCTAGCATTTTCATGCCGTACCACATGTGCATGCTACCTGTCGCCGTCTTCACAATACTCATGTACAACATGAAACCTGTCACAATAATAATAATGTACATAAGGCGAAGCCCCATATGTACACCTTTGCCTTTTCTTCCTGCTGAATAAAGTGAATACGCAACGAAGAATAAAATTAATCCTAACGCCCATGCTGTAATATGCATATGTACCATCGTATCCCTGCCTCCTCTTTTTCACACTTTTTCACTCTATATGATAACATGTTCATTTATTTTCAGGAAATGTTTCGCTTTTTTACATTTAAATGCTATAATATTTAGAGTATTTACAAACTTCTTGTAATAACAAAAGGGGGAACAATCATGATTCAAACTAAGGATATTATCGAACTTACAGACACATACGGGGCAAATAACTACCATCCACTTCCAATCGTTATTTCTAAAGCAGAAGGCGTTTGGGTAGAAGATCCTGAAGGAAACCGCTATATGGACTTATTAAGTGCATATTCTGCAGTAAACCAAGGTCATCGTCATCCAAAAATCATTAACGCTTTAATTGACCAAGCTAATCGAGTTACGTTAACTTCTCGTGCTTTCCATAGCGATCAATTAGGTCCTTGGTACGAAAAAGTTGCGAAACTAACAAATAAAAATATGGTACTTCCTATGAATACAGGCGCAGAAGCTGTTGAAACTGCAATTAAAACAGCTCGTCGCTGGGCTTACGATGTGAAAAAGGTAGAGGCAAACCGTGCAGAAATCATCGTTTGTGAAGATAACTTCCACGGACGTACAATGGGTGCTGTTTCTATGTCATCAAACGAAGAGTACAAGCGTGGCTTCGGTCCGATGCTTCCTGGCATTATTGTAATTCCTTACGGTGATTTAGAAGCGTTAAAAGCTGCGATTACACCAAATACAGCTGCATTCATTTTAGAGCCGATCCAAGGTGAAGCAGGAATTAACATTCCACCAGCTGGTTTCTTAAAAGAAGCTTTTGAAGTATGTAAAAAAGAAAACGTTTTATTCGTAGCAGATGAAATCCAAACAGGCTTAGGCCGTACTGGTAAAGTATTTGCTTGCGACTGGGACAATGTAACTCCTGACATGTACATACTTGGTAAAGCACTTGGCGGCGGCGTATTCCCAATCTCTTGTGTTGCAGCAAACAGCGATATTTTAGGCGTATTCGAGCCAGGTTCTCACGGTTCTACATTCGGTGGTAACCCACTTGCATGTGCTGTTTCTATCGCAGCTCTTGAAGTATTAGAAGAAGAAAAATTAACAGAGCGTTCTCTTCAATTAGGAGAAAAATTAGTTGGGCAATTAAAAGAAATTGATAACCCAATGATTACTGACATTCGCGGTAAAGGTTTATTCATCGGTATCGAATTAAACGAGCCAGCTCGTCCTTACTGTGAACAACTAAAAGCAGCTGGTCTATTATGTAAAGAAACACACGAAAACGTAATTCGTATTGCACCACCTCTAGTAATCTCTGAAGAAGATTTAGAGTGGGCGTTCCAAAAAATTAAAGCTGTATTATCTTAATCATAGTGGGGTTGTCCTAAAATATAGGACAACCCCTTTCTTTTTTTAGTAATTTACCGTAAAATAAAATTGAATATTCTGTCTTCTATAAAAAGGGGGTAACTGTATGCTTTTGAAATACGGTAAACATATTAACTATTTAGCTACAATTTTTATTTCTATGACATTCATCGGCTTCATATTATCTACAACTTTACTCAGTCATTATTCAACTCCTAATACATTCACACTACTTAAAACATTATTTTGGACTGCTGTTTTCCTTACAATTATCGGTTTTGGCCGTGAGAGAAGCGCACTTGCAGTTATGCTAATTGGAATTTGTACTCTAGCATTAATCGGATTGTATATTTTCGCTATTATAGATTACTCTATTAATCCGCGACCATAGGAAAGAGCTACCTTTTCACAAGATAGCTCTTTTTTCATTTCACAATATTTCTAAGCGTACCAATTCCCTCTACTGTAATAACAACTTCATCACCAGCGTGCAAAAACTTCGGCGGTGTAAAACCTTTACCAACACCAGCTGGTGTCCCTGTTGCAATGATATCTCCCGGCTCTAATGTCATGCCTTTACTTATAGTTGAAATAATTTCTTCTACTGAAAAAATCATTTCTCTCGTATTTGAAGTTTGCCTTACTTCTCCATTTACCACCGTTTCAATGTGTAATTCATTCGGCGTTCTAACCATCGATTTATGAATTAAATACGGTCCCATCGGACAAAATGTATCGAAACTTTTCCCTAGGAAAAATTGTTTATGTTTCCTTTGAATATCCCGAGCAGTTACATCATTTATAACTGTATATCCAAAAACATGGTCAAGAGCTTTTTCTATTTTTATTTGTTTCCCTCGCTTACCAATAATGATTGCTAGTTCCCCTTCATAGTCCAGTTCATTCGTTGCATGAGGGTGACCATTAATTTGCTCATCAATTCCGATCACTGTTGTTGGCGCTTTTGTAAAGATCATTATATTTTCAGGGATAGACTCTACTCCGCCCATTTCCACCGCATGCTCACGATAGTTCTTTCCAACACAAAGAATATTTTTTCTCGGCCTTGGAATCGGTGCTAATATTTTCACTTCTGCTAACGGATAATACGCCGCTTCCGCATTTTCCTTCGCCCAATTTACAATATCGTACACCTTCTCAAGGCATTCACTTCCTCTTTCAATACACTCTAACATAGTAATCGGGATCGTAACCTTTTCCCCTTTTTGTCTTTGCGCTTCTCTTAAATGTAAGACTCTATCTTCCTCTTCAACCACAATACCTACAAATACCTTTTCTTCTTTCTTAGCCGTTACAAAACGCAATATTTCCACTCTCCATCCTAAAACTCATACCCTTTAATTGTATTCGCATCCTTAAGAAAAAAACCTTCTTATACACGCCAATTTTTACAATATTCAACCATAATTATATTTGTTCCTCATCCGTTATTTGACATAAAATGTAGAAATTATACTTTTTTTAGCGAAGACGTTTCTTTTTTATGGGATTTTTGTATAATATGTACTACATATATACATAAAATTTATGGAGAGATGGAGCCGATTTCAATGTTTGAGCAAGCTATCGAAAAAAAACGCGAAAAAATGATCTATTTTGCTGAACGCTACGGAATGACTTCTCAAAAAACAGTGGATTGTAGCCAAGAACTGGACAGGCTCTTAAATGTTGTTTGGCATATACACACAGATTGCACACACACTCAAATGTTCGAAACACATACGCAATAACGTATGTGTTTCTTTTATTTCAAAAAAATACACATTTTATTGAAAACGCCCATACAATAGTAGAAAAGAAAATTTTAAAAACGAAAGGTGTTTTGTATGCCAGCTATGGTCGGACATATTCGTATCGTTAATATTGGATCAAGTGGTATTTTTCATATTGGAGATGTATTTGCGATTAGGCCTATTAGTTATTCACGCGCTTTTGCTGGGGCCGGCTCCTTTAATGTTGGGGATAACGTCTCTGTCTACAATTATCAAAGTTCAACGACTGTCAATGATTCAGATGTAATCGATCAAGCAATAATTGGTTCGAACTAAAGGAGGCGATTGCTTTGAATTTTTATGTGAACCAAAGTATCATCATTAACAGCATTAAAATCGATAGCATTACGACCTCTTCCGTTTTTCAAATTGGAACTGCAGGTAGTATTAAGGCTCTTTCTAAATTCTCAAATACTGGCGGATTTACAGAACCTCTTCGCCCTTTACATGCGAAAGGACAAATTATTTCCATTAAGCCTTCAACTAGTTCTTCTTAGACCACCATTATCATAAATATATAGCAGTAATATACCCTCCCTATTGAAAAGGAGGTTTCACGAAATGAATCAAGATATATATACTTACCTAAACCAACTTCAGCAAGCTCTTCAAATACAGCAGCAAACTATTCTAAATCTTGAAGAACAAGTTCGCCTACTACAAGAAGAGCTTAATGAGTTAAAAAGTCGTCCCTCCTCTTCTATAGGAAAAGTGGAATATAAATTCGATCAATTAAAAGTAGAAAATTTAAACGGTACTTTAAATATTGGCTTGAATCCATTTTCAACAAAAGGGCAACAAATTGAAGATTTTCAAGTGGATACAGAAACATTAAAAGTAAATCCTGAAACAGAAACAAATCCAGACTTTTATCAAGGTATCCTTCAAGAAATGCATCGCTATTTAGATGAAGAAGCATATAGTCGAATTCTCCATTTTGAACAAGAAGAGAGAACGCCGCTTGATGAGATGTATCGACAAATGATGGTGGATGACATAAAAAAACAGATGGAACATAGACTTCCGTACTATTTATCACAAGTTCAATCGTATGAGGGTATTTCCACAGATCCCGATTATTTACGAGACATCATTATTCAAGCGATGAAACAAGATATTGACAAGGCGTTCCTTTCCTTTATTCAACACATACCGGGCAATTTCCGAAAGGAGTGAGTATGTATGAATTTAAATGTTGTAAACCGCGAGTTAAAAGTAGGCCAGATTAAAATGAACGGGGTTTCTTCTTCTGCATTATTTTTAATTGGAGATGCAAACCTTCTCATCCTTTCTTCTATTCTTGATACGCCATTCGAATCCGTTACAGAGGGACCATTTGTACCATTAGTAACAGATGTCCCTCCGACTCCAGGTTGAGGAGAGGAAAAATTATGCTCCGTCATACTTCAATTGTACAAAATGTTTCTATCATTTCTATGGGGGTTGCAGCTGTCTTCCAGGCCGGGGATGCTAATCAAATAGAATTAAAAAATAGAGCGCTTATCGTTCATCGAGAAATCCCTTGTTATATAAAAGGTGAAGGTCGTTTTAATGCGTTTGAAATCTTTACAGATGAACACATTACAATTCCAAAGCGAACAACAGATGTAAAAATGAATATTGTAAATGAGTGCCCTTTCATTGAAGTAAATGATGTTCACTTGCGAACAATTTTAAATTCCGCGTGCTTCCAAATTGGCAATGTTGACTATGTTTTTAATAATTCTCGTACGCTACAAATCCGCCAATTTATTACTGATGAACCTTCCTCTAAATAATTCATATAGTAATTAAAAAGCTTAGTAAAGTAGGTGGATGGTATGCCCTCAGTTGTAGGAAATCTCGTCGTTCAAAACAGTAACGGTTCTTTCAACTTAGGAGATTTTTATAACGTGTCTCCGAAAGAAAATACGAAAGCTTATAACGGGTCTGGAGCTTCCAATGTCGGATTTGTCGTCAACACTTTTAGCGGCGTTAGTGCAACAAATACATTCGATTCGGACGTTGCAGACCAAGATCAAATTGGAACTGCGTAAAAAAGAAACAGCTTTAGCTCTATTTTGTGTAGAGCTAGGGCTGTTTCTTCTATTAAAGATAATTTTAATCCAAGCTTATATTCTTTTAATATAGCATTCTTCCTTCTTTATATGCATTTTGATATGTCTCATCATTTATCTGTGTAACATCAATATGGAACAGTTCCTCCCTAACAGCATCGAATAACTCCTTACATATGTTAGGAAATTCACTTTCCCATCTTTCTCTTTCATCCAACTCCATCAGTGATTCAACAATAACAAGATAAATATTCGGAAATTGCCTCTCAATCTTAGGAGCGTACTTTAGAAATCCCTTTAAATACATATCAAAATGATGACAATCATACTCCTGAGTGCCTGTATAAAATGGAAACCCACTTTCATCTTCCCACTCTAGGAGAATTCCCCAAAATGCTAACAATGAACCTGATCGATATCTCAATTTACTATCATTAAAGTGTTTATAATAAGGGTATAACAATCTATCGCACCAATCTAAATCGATTATACCACCCATATCTTTTATTTCATTACGTAATAAATCCAATTTCTCTTTAATGGGATCCATTCACATTCCCCTTCAATTGTTTATTTCCACACAGATATATACCTCTTATGATATTTACTCTCTTTATAAAATGAAAATAAATTTATTATATTTTAAAAGCTCAAACAAGCACAACCCCGTTCTAAATTTAGGACGGGGTTAAATTTATAGCAATAAAGTCATTTGAATATCTAAGTTTTATTCAAAAAATAGCGTCCTTTTCTAAAATAAAGGAATGGATGTATTTATACAAAAGTTAAATATTTTACATAATTTCAGAATCCTAATTTTTAGCATCTTACATATTTACGTTTGAATCCCAGTCTTCCTCTATCAAGTTCTTTATGAATACTTTCGTAAGCATTTAGAAAACTGCTTTTCTTGTTGTCCCGTTTTAGCTCCACTACACCTACTTCCTTTGCGGTTTCAACTGCCTTTTCATGTAGCGGCACATATGAAATCCCCACGGTGTTTAGAAAATTATTCATAGCAGATTTCGTTCGTTCTGGCGCATCGTGAATTGTATTTTTCACAACTTCTAACATATTGGCAATCTTACTTTCGGAGAATTCATGGTCTTTTCGATTCCCTAAAAGCCAGCAGTAGCAACTCCAACCCGCTGACATTCTTAGTTCGTCACCACTTGCAATCCATTTATCAGCCACGTCTTGTGCAAACTCTGACTCTGATAAAGTTACTGCCACCACATAATCGGATAGCATATAAAAGTACGCCCCATCCATCCAACGATCAAAATCCGATTCGTTCATAGTTTTTGGATTTGCAATAATGCCCGCAAAGTACATCGCATCATAGTTACCTGTAGCATAAAGCTCTTCAGCTAAACTTTGATTGATTTTTATTTTCTTCGCGATTGGTTTCATAGCACCTGTAGCTACGCCAAAAAGTGGCTCCTTTGCACCATTGGATATGTATTTTTTTTTAGTCCGTTCCTTGCCGAGAGTTTCAAGCTCTTGCATTACTGTTTCGAAATCCATAGTATTGCACTTCCTTTCTTACTATTATAATCAATTCACTTACATTCTTTATCAAGTTCTCTACACTTCATAAATTCATCTGTTAAAGCGTTTTGTCCATCGATTTAAGATTTTCAAAATGAGATTTCGTTATATGAGTTTAGTTTTTCTTTATTTAAATGATAATCCCTTATCCGCTAAAGCCGCTCTCAATTTAGGTAAAGATGCTGGCCCTATACCGTGCAGTTTCAAAATTTCTTTTTCACTATGCTTTGAAAGTTCTGCTTCAGTCGTTATTCCATGGTGCTCTAACGCTCGCCTTGCTGGTGCTGAAAGAAGAGAAAGAAAGCCTTCTTTTGGCTTTCTCTCTTTCTCACAGGTTGGGCAAGTTGGACAATCGCTACTTTTATAATAATCGTGTCCTTGATCACAAGTTCTTAACGTCGCCATACTCCATAACCTCTTTCTAAGCTCTATTCCTCAACCTTTACAACACGATTCCCATCAAAGAAGTATAAACACTTCTCTTTCACAGGATGTTTTAAGCTTTTCTCGAGTGCTTTTGCATATAGTGAAAGCTGTACTTTGTATCGGTCTTCTAAAATTGGTTTCGCTTGATCAAATCCGCCTGAAAACTTTCCTTCAATCGTATCTGTTTTAAAGTCGATTAAAGTAATTCCGTCTTCCTCTTCGATCATACAGTCGATAACCCCTTGGACAAGTATTGATTCGCCTTTCTTCCCTTGCCAATCTTGATACGCTTCTTCTGCTGAAAGCATCATCGTAAATGGTACTTCACGCTCAACACTTTTTGCTGCTAGTACCCTTTTACCTAAGTCACTATCAAAGAATGAAATGACTTTTTCAATCGCTATTTCTTCAGCTTGTTCAAATGTTAATATTTCTGTATTTACCATTCTTGCAATTTGTTCTTGAAGAACTTCAATCGTAATTGGTTTCTTCAAATCTACATGTTGCATAACGGCATGGACTGCTGTCCCTCGCTCTGCATATGTTAGCCCTTTTTTCTCCATAAAGCGCGGACGTGTTTTAATTGGTGCACGAAGTTTTTTAATAAAGGCGTTATCGCTACCTTCTTCAGATTGATAATTTCTCTTTATTTCTGTAACAGATTGTTTCGCACGATGAGATGTTGCTTCCTCATATCCGTACTTCCACATTAATCTGTTATGCACTTCTTCTTTTCGTTCACTTTCTAACGGAACAGCTTTTTTCTCACGAAGTGCTTCTAGTAATTCTTGTTTCTCTTCTTGAACCGGTTCTGGTGCAAGTAACGTTTTGCCGTCAACAACTTCTACTTTCCAGCTCGCACTATATCCATAAATTTCACCCGGAATGCTTCCCTGTCCTAATTCAAGAAGCATTTCACTATCACGATGTCTATATAACGAAGGTGCAATCCAGTCTAAATAACAAGACGCCCCAGCACGTATATGGTCTGGTAATAACCATTCACTATGCTCCCGTGCATCGAGCCATTTTTCCATTTCCTTATTTGCATCTTTAACTGTTCCGATTAAAATTAACTTTTCTTTTGCACGCGTTAACGCTACATATAATACGCGCATTTCTTCTGCAATTAATTCCATTTTCATTTTACGCTTAATCGCTAGTTGCGATAATGTCGTATATTTAATTCGTTTACGAGGATCGATAAATTGTGAACCGAAACCGAAATCTTTATGAAGTAAGAAGCGTTTCATTAAATCTTGTGTATTAAAACGACGACCAAGTCCAGCGACAAATACGACCGGGAACTCTAGCCCTTTACTTTTATGAATCGTCATAATGCGAACTACATCTTCTTGTTCTCCAAGAGCTCTCGCCGTACCCATATCATCACCGCGTTCTAAAATTCGCTCAATAAAGCGTAAGAATCGGAATAATCCTCTAAACGATGTTGCTTCATATTGTCTTGCGCGGTCATATAGTACGCGTAAGTTTGCCTGCCTTTGCTTTCCAGCTGGTAAACCGCCAACAAAATCGTAATAACCTGTCTCACCGTATACTTTCCAAATTAAATCAGAAAGTGATTGTTGACGTGCAAATTCACGCCACCCTTGCAGTAAGTTATAAAACCACTCTAATTTATCATGAAGTTCTTGTTCTTCTTCAAGTGGTGCCCCTTTTAAGAATGAACTCATTACTTCATAAAACGAACCTTTCTTTCCGTGAGCACGAAGCGTCGCAAGTTCTTCGTCATTCAATCCAACGATCGGTGAACGAAGTACAGCTGCAAGCGGAATATCTTGCATCGGATTATCAATAACGCGGAATACATTCATCATAATATTTACTTCTGTCGCTTCAAAGTAACCAGTCGCAAGGTCAGCATATACCGGAATTCCTTGTAATTTTAACTCTTCCATAATTTGCGGCGCCCATGGCATGGAGCGAAGTAAAATAACGAAATCACGGTATTGTACTTGGCGCATAGTATCAGTTTTACGGTCATACACTTCATAGCCTGAATCAACCATCGCTTTAATACGCTGCGCCATAAGACGAGCTTCAAGTTGTGCTTTTTCTACTTCGGCACCTTCTTCTCCGTCTAGTACTTCTTCTTCCGTTTGCTGAATGCATAGTAATTCTGCCGCTACATCTTCACCTTCTGGATAGCTAGCACCTAGCTTTAATTCAGCGTCAGCATCATAATCGATTTCTCCGACTTCTTCGCCCATAATTTGTTTGAAGATAAAGTTCGTACCAGCTAGCACTTCATGACGGCTACGGAAGTTTTTCGCTAAGTCAATCTTCATTCCGCCGCCCGATCCTTCTTGTGTGAATCGTTTGTATTTCCCTAAAAACAGTCCTGGTTCTGCTAGTCGGAAACGATAGATTGACTGTTTTACGTCACCAACCATGAACAAGTTTCCTTCACTCTCAGAATCTTTCGTTACGAATTTAATAATTGATTCCTGTACGAAGTTCGTATCTTGATATTCATCAACTAGTACTTCAGCAAATTTATTACGATATTGCAGCGCTACTGCTGACGGCTTCATTTCACCGTCTTCACTTTGCTCACTTAAAATTTGTAAACAGAAATGCTCTAAATCTGTAAAATCAACCATTCCTTTATCTCGTTTAATCGCTTGGAAACGCTCTGTAAATACTTTTACAAGCTTCACGAGTTTTTCTAATACAGGATGCATATCTTTAAAATCTCGTAAGAAACTTTCGGGTCTGCGGCTAAATAACTCTTCTTGTAATTTCTTTACTTCATCTTTCGCTTTATTACGAAGAGAATCTACTTGTTTTACAACATCTTCGTTGTAATCACTTTTCTTAATACGCTTTAGCGTTTGCCACGATACGTTTTGCATCGCTTCATAAACGCTTGTCCACGACCCACGAGCTGCTGAGGATAACATTCCAAGTAAAGCTAAATCCGCTTGTAACGTTTCAACGCGAGGCGCCGGACCATCAGGAAGCATTGCGAGTGCAGTCGCTTTACGAATATGCTCTTCCGCTGTTTCCAGTTGGAATTTCACATCTTCTAATAAGTAAGAAGCGTACACTAAATCTTCAATCGTCTTTCCTTCAACATCGTATGCTTCTACTAATTTATCAAGCCATTTTTCCGGGTTTGGATGCGCTCTTGATTCTGTATGAAGCGCTAAAATCATTCGTTGTAAGTCATCATCACTACGATCACTCGTATAACGATCAACTAATTCAAAGAAAATACTATTATCTTCGATTCCATACTCTTCTTCTAATATGTCATCTAGCACTTCTTCTTTTAACAATTCATTTTCTGTTTGGTTCGCAATACGAAAACGAGGATCGACATCAAGCATATAGTAGTATCCTCTAATCACTTGTAAACAAAATGAATGGATTGTTGAAATGGAGGCTTTATTTAATAAGCTAAGCTGCTTTCTTATATGCTGTGAACCTGGCCCATCAATTAATACTTTTTCTAACGCTTCTCCAATACGATTTTTCATTTCTTGCGCCGCTGCATTCGTAAATGTTACAACGAGCAGGCGGTCGACATCGACTGGATTTTCCTCACTTATAATCTTTTTAATAATACGTTCAACTAATACCGCTGTTTTCCCTGATCCTGCTGCTGCCGCGACTAAAATATCACGTCCGTTCGCTACAACCGCTTTCCACTGGTCATCTGTCCATTGACTACCTTCTGGTTTCTGAGGCCAATTTTCTATCATTCTCCGCCAACCTCCTCTCTAATTTTCTCCATTGCTTCGCTATCTTTCATATCTTTTAACGTTCGGAATTGATTATCTTCAAGTGATTCATCAAACTGACAAACAGATTTAAAGTTACAGAACGTACAAGCCGCTTTATTCCCCTTTTTGTAAGGCGCAATATCGATAACACCTTCTGTGATGTCTTTTCCGATATTTTCAAACGAATGGTGTACATATTTTTGAAGTACGTTAAATTCTTGTTCACTTGCAATGCTAGAACGCGCACTAAAACTACCATCTTTTTTCAGACCAGCAGAAATAATATCAGAGCTTCCTGTTGAAAGTTTATTATCCATTAAACGAACAACGTCAGCATCTCCTAGTACGAGCCCTTTCATTTTAAATTTCTTTAAAATTTCTTTCTCAATCTCTTCTTCAGATGCATCGCCTTTCATCTCAACAATCGGGTTATGAATATGGAAATACAATACACCCGCCGGTGATGCAGTGCCGCCTTTTTTCATCCACGTATGTGCATTTGAAGTAACAACATCTAAATACGTTAACATTTGAAGCGCGAGTCCGTAATACACTTCTGTTAAATCTAACGCTTTCGAACTTGATTTATAGTCAATAATACGAAGGAACGTACCACTCTCGTCTTCCGCCTTATCAACACGGTCAATACGGCCCACTACTTCCATCTTTACACCATTTGGCAACGCAAATTCCATTGGCGGAAGCGATCCAGTCCCGCCCATACCGAACGGTACCTCTAAATCAACTGGTACAAAACCGCTAGACTTCGCATGTTCACGAAGAATAAGTGATGTACGGAAAATGATTTGTTGTAGTTTTTGTTTTAAATAGAAATGACGGTTTGAACTTAATAAAATTTGCCTTTGTAATAATGGTGCAATTTCTTCTATTACTAAAGTAGAAAGATGCTCACACTCTTTTATTGATAAATCTGCCCACGTACGGTTTTCACGTAATAACCTGTCTGCAATTCTTTTCAGCGCTGCATGGAATAGTTCACCGATATCTGGCGCATCAAGTTTGAAAATATCACGCTCTCTTAGCGATAAACCGTGCTGCGCGAAATGAGCGTACGCACAACGGTTAAATAATTCCATACGAGAAACGCTTCCCTTAATTGTATCTCCATATAAATCCCTACTTACAGCTGTACTTAATTTCTGTGCACGATTTCGATAGAATAAACTTGATAACACGCGGCTACTTTTTTGCTTCCATTCATCGGAAGTAACGTAGAAGTTATATACGTCCCACCAAAAGTCTAAATTACCTTCAAATCCGTATCGCTTCCATGTTTGCAGCTGCTGCATGACATAAGACAATGTCACTTCTGGCGTTGCTACGTATGAAATTTGTTCCGAACGTGATAAGTCATTTACGTCATTTGTAATAAATGATTCTTTCACATCAGGGAACATTCTTTTTATTTTCTTAATAAAGCTAGACGCAAGTAACGTCTTCCCTTCCTCATCTGCAAGCGGACAAGAAATGTATAACTTCTCAGATGCTCTCGTCACCATTTGATACATAACGAACTGTTCTTCTAATAAAGTTTGTCTCGTCGTTGGTGCTAATTCGATACCTGCAGCGGTGAGAACATTTCTTTCCTCATCAGAAAGCATACCTTCATCCATAGGCGCTGCTGGAATCACACCTTCGTTTACTCCAATAATGAACGTCGCTTTAATATCTGATAATCTAGAATGATCAATATTAGCAACTAACACTTGATCTAGTGACGGCGGAATGTTCGCAAATTGAAGTGCCTCAAGACCTGTCGACATAACCTCCGTGAACATAGATAGTGACATTTTCTCCTCACCAAGCATCTCAACGAACGTATCAAGAAGATTCATCACTTCTTCCCATACTTGTTCATGGTCTGTCGCAAATAAGAAATCTCCATTTTCTTCTGCACGAACACGTAATTCTTCTAGTTTTTTCGGAACGTCAAGCTCCTCTAAAAATAAATATACCGCTTCGCACATTTGCATAACTGTTCCAGCACGCTTCAGTCTTTTTTGCATACGAATAACTGGCGTTCTTACAACGTCGCGAAGTCGATTTATTTTCTCTTCCATTTCACGCTCACTGTCTGTTATCATTTCGCTCGCATCATCAAGAGAACGATAACGACGATACATCCACGGATCTTCAGAAGTCCATCTCTTCCCTTGTACACCATACGCTAAACAGTAGTTTTCAAACTCATCCATCTCTTCGCGCATCGCTTCTTTTCTTACGTCTAATGGATATAAAAGCTCTGTTTTCACGCAGCGGAACACCGCATCATAACGCCAATTCCCACTAATAATTTCTAATGCAGAACGAATACATTCTACTAACGGATGATGTGACATTGGGCGTTTTTCATCGATGAAATGTGGGATATTATAATCCGTAAATAACGTTCGCATTACGTCGTAATAACTTTCTCCATTACGAAGAAGGACTGCGATATCTCGGTAACGATAGTCTTCATCCGCCACAAGTCTTCTAATTTCACGAGCTACACCTTCTACTTCAGCTCGTAAATTAGCTGCTGTACTGATTGTCACACTCGCTTCACCATGAAATTTTTCATTTGGACGTGCTTCGTAGTGCGTTTCTAAATGTGCTAATGCTTGCGAATGAAAACGCGGCTGTTCCATCAGCGGAATTGTTTTTTCAATTTCTATTTTCTCTTCACGCGCTACTTGTTTTATTCGTTCATACGTTAACGTCGTTTCATAAAATAAATCTAGTTCATTCACTGGCTGCGCTAACGTTTTTTCATCTATCGTTAATGTTATTGTTACTCTAGTTCCTAATTTCATTAACCCTCTAACAATTTCTAGCTCTTGAGGGGAAAACGAATGGAATCCATCTATATAAATTTCCGCGCCTTTTACATACTCAGAGTCTGAAAGCTTCTCAATTAATAATTGTAAGTAGTCTTCTGAATCTAAATATTTTCCGATTAAAGCACGTTCGAAATCATCATATAATAACTGTAAATCATACACTTTATTCGCTAGCAGCTTTTGCTCTGCACTACTACTATGCGCATCTAATTGTTGCCACATTTCATATACGTTAGATGGCGTCACATTATAACGTTTAAACTCCGCAATCATACTACCAAGATGTTCAAAGAAACCGTTTTGCTCCGCTGCTTTTTGAAACACCGATAATCCATCTTTACGAGATTCTACAATTTTACGAAGTAACATATGTACACCGGCTTCATCAATATGAAGACGACTCGCTCCGCCAACTTCTTGCAGCACCTTCCACGCTAACCGTGAAAAACTAAAAACTTGTGCCCGAATAGAACCTCTAACATCCTCACTACCAATTAACGCCTGCTGCGTTTGGAATGTCATCTGTTCTGGCACAAGATATAATATTGTTTTCCCTCTTGGGCGCTGCTTTAACTCTTCTTGCACTTCGTGTAAACAAAGTGTACTTTTTCCACTTCCAGCTCTACCAATCACAAATCGAAGTGACATGTAACCCCACCTTTCACTTACATAACGAACGTTAGTTTGCTACCATAATTGTATTATAGGACACGAAAAAAGACAAACTGAGCTGTTTGTCTTTTCCTATACTTCACTTTATTATATCAACCTTTTGAAAAATTCGTTTGCACCTCTCGAATCGGCCAATATCGCAAATCAACTTTACCGACAACTGTATCAGCTTTTACAAATCCAAAGTGTCTACTATCCCAGCTTCCGAGGCGGTTATCACCTACTACAAAAATATATCCAGGTGGCACCGACTTTTCTTTCGTTAACTCTTCTAGTTTAAAATCACCTGTTAGTTGTCGTCCATTTATCTCTTTCTTATACGTCTCTAAATAAGGTTCCTCCACGAATTGTCCGTTTATATATAGTTTATCATGCTTATATTCAATTTGATCCCCAGGTAAACCGATAATGCGTTTTACATAGTCCTCTTTTTTATTCGCATGAAACACAACAACATCAAACCTGTTCAAGTCCCCTACTTGATAACTCACCTTATTTACAACGAGCATATTGCCATCTTGCAATGTCGGCATCATTGACTTCCCCTCTACAACGTACGTTGAAAAGAAAAACGTTCGAAAAAATACAGCTAATAGTACACCAATTAAAATTGTTCTTATCCACTCTAGCCCTTCTTTTTTCAAAGTTTTCTTCATTCGCTTCTCCCCTCACCCTTTAATAATGAAGCTTATCTTTACAAAGAAGACTTTTCCTAATGTAGTTCTAACTTTACTTCAATTTTTTTACCGACATACCATAAAATAAAAATACCAATGCCAACAATAACCGATTTTATCGGTTTATGAATAAACGACATTAAATCATGACCGATATACGTTAAAATAAAGATCATAACAAGCTTTCCGAATGCTAATGCTAGTCCAAATTGTTTTACGCTAATGCGAGACAAACCAGCTACAACGTTTATAAGCGCAGATGGTGTGAACGGAAAACAGAATATGACGAAAATCGGTGCAAACCCTTTTCTTTCAATCCATCCCATCGCCTTTCGCACTCTTTCGTGTTTATTTACAAAAGAAAAGAAACGAGTTCTTCCGAAGCTACGAATAATGAAAAACACAAGCATTGCACCAATTACTGATCCAAGCCACGAATACAGAAAACCGAACCAAAAACCAAATGCAACAGCATTCGCCAATACAAACACAATGAGAGGCAATGCTGGAATAAGCGCCTCTATCATCGGTAAACCAATACCGAGAAGCGGTCCGAACGCTTTATAACTTTCAACAATGTGATCCATATTTTCTGGTGAAAAATATTCTTTGATTGTCTGAAAATCCATTCTACACTTTACCCCTTTACTCTAAGTACTACCTCTACTGTATCATCGCTTATATGAAAGAGGAAATGGTAGATATGACATATGGAGATGTAATTATTAAGTTTCCATATCTTCCTCTATAATTCCTTCATTATTATGCTATGATAATCTTTCAATATTCGACAAGACATGAGAATAATTTAGACATAGCGCACAGATTATAACTTAACGGTTACATATTATAAAAAAGAAGAAACTACAGAAAGCGTCAATCTATAGTTTCAAAAAAATCCCCTCACTACGCGTAAGGGGATTTCTACCTGTATGGAAATGAGTAATGACAAATAATTGTTGTACCTTCAAACAATTATCCTTTTCTAATGACTAGTTCTTACAAGAAACTTTTTTTAGTAAGCGTATACTATCAATCACGATAAGTATTAATAAATATAAGAAAGATAGTATTAATACTGTACTCGGAATAGGTAACATTCGAAATTTGTATAAAAACTTATCAATCGTATATATATCTTGCTCATCAGTTATCGTACTAGGAGTGAATATAAGGTAATCTTTCCAATTATCTATCCAAGTTAAACTTACTGCGGAAAATTGCATTATTCCTAACCACAAGTAAATAAAAATTGGTATAAGAATCATATATTGCAAACTATGTAATATCTTTCTTTTCTTCTTACATTCAATAATTTGAAAGACAATAAGTGTCAGTACGTACACGATCGATAGCAGAAATACTATGGTGACAACTGGCTGAATTGAAAAAGCAAATAGCAATTTATCAAATTCACTAATTTGACTATATTCTGTTGCATTTTGAGGCGTAAAAATAAAATGTTGTTTATCAGCACCTATCATTAACTGACTACCAACGAAACCAGTAAACATAAAGGTAAGAAATAATATAGGCAAAACAAGAATATATTGCGCCCAAAATAACATAGTCCTTTTCAACATATCATCTCCTTTTTATACAATAAGGTAAGAAATATCCTGTATGCCGCAAATGTTACATGATGTATATTAACATCGCGATAAATATATGCGGTAAAATTACCCTTATATTGTAATTTCACACTTTCTTAAGCTATTAAAGAACAAAAAATCCATAAATTTTTCGCGTTTTATTTATGAATCTTACGCGTAACGGTATATATAATGAAATCAAAAAAGGATGAGTCTCCCCATCCTTTTCCTCTCACACTTCGCCTTCCCTTACAAAATACACTTTCTCATAGGCTGGCGTTAATTTAGATTCATCCCTTTTATCAATCTCTTTAAAACAAGGACTTCCTTGTTTTTTCTTACGGTCTTCATACTCTGTCCGTAATTTTGCTGTACGATTTTGCTGATTTTCAAAGCTGCTTTTGGATATTTCTAATTTCACAGCGAAACCATTTATAAATCTAATAATAAGATTTCCATCTTTTAATTCTTTATTATTTTCAATATGAAAATGAGACAACCACGCACACTCTTTTCGAGAATAAGAATACGTAGGGAAAAAATAAAGTTGATCTGTCGGGCTAATTGCGATAGGAGATTTATGTGTAATACTAGTTAACTCCTTCGTTCCTTCTTTTCTTCCAAAAAAACTAGAACCATGTTTCCGGCAACTTCTCTCTATAATATCGAGAGGTTTTTGAAATACGAAAAAAGAATCTTCCATTTCAACAATTCGCGTAACCACTTGCTTTTCTCCTAGAACAACAGGAAGTAAGGCCATCGTATTTTTACTTACAACATAATTTTCGACATAACGTTCTACTTTACTTTCCATATTCTACTATCTCCCTTTTCTATTTATAGTAGCAGCTGCATGTATAATTTTAGCACCTATGAAAAGGAAATGCTTTACAGATTTACCTTTTTTACAATACTTTATCATTTATCAAACATTTATTAAATTTAAAATTAACCATATAATAATAAAATAATTTAAACCTGTACAAAAATTATTCATACTATCTATAAATATTTATAATAGCTTCTTCTTTTCACATCATTACAACAATTAACTTTGCTATAATTAAAATATAAATCCAATATATGGAGGTCTCTCATGGAAGAAAAGCAAGATCATCCAACAATTCAAATGAAAAATAGTAGCATTGTTATCGTAAAAAATTCTGCAAGTATTATATTCGGTCTATTTTTTATTTTACTGTTCTTCGCGAAGCCTTTTCGTAAATCTAAATGTCCAGAATGTAAGAAACGTGAAAAGAAAAAAGCTGTGAAAGAACACTAAAAGGCCTTCCTTTACGGAAAGCCTTTTTTACATATCGATTATCAGTTCATTGTTCTTCATATTCAACAAAAAAAGGACGGCATAAGCCATCCTTTTTCCATAATAAACTATAAAATTATAGTTTGATTACGTTTTTAGCTTGAGGTCCACGGTTGCCTTCTTCGATTTCGAAGCTAACTTTTTGACCTTCTTCTAAAGATTTGAAACCTTCAGTTTCGATTGCAGAGAAATGTACGAATACATCGTTTTCGCCTGGAACTTCGATGAAACCGAAGCCTTTTTCGTTGTTAAACCATTTTACTTGTCCTGTAACTGTCATAATTATTTCCTCCTAAGAAAATACATTTTATTATTTAGTCTTCATGTATAAAAAAAGAATCCACACATTATCAAATTCGAAACATAAACTAGTTCTCACATACTTTTCCCCGTTTGTTTTCGGCACTTGATAATATATGGATTGCTTAATTTAATTATTCAACTGGTATTATCATAGCATACTTAAAATAGAATGTACAATCCTTTTTAAAAATAAAATTTCTAAATTTTATTATTTATTATAAAATATAACAACACCTAATCTAATAAGGAGGCGTATATGGCAGAAGTAATTCCTGAAAAAACATTAAAGAGAATTGAACAAGATCTTAAAAATAACAACCTTGGAAAAGCAAGAGATAGATTACACGGATTAATCGCTACTTATCCGAATGAATTAGAACTTAGAAAAAAACTGGGTGATATTTACTTTACATTACAATACCCAGAAATGGCTGGACGGTATTGGTATCTTGAAAAAGAGAAAACAGATATTATGCACGCGGCATGTCTACAATTTGAAATATCGATGGGAAACGACCCTTATCATATTGTACGTGCTTTAAAATTCAAAGGAGATCGTAACATTATTACAGGACTACACACCGAACATCCTTTACAGCCATTGCAGAAAAAAGTGGTAGAGGAACTAATTGATGATTATGAAGAAACATGGAAAGAAAAACTATTTACATGGGGCTGTCTAGCACTATTCGCATTCCTTCTTTTTACTGCTATTATTGGTATATTTACTATATTAGATTGGATATTTTAAATAGAAGTAGATGCCTATGACAGGCACCTACTTCTATCTTTATTTCGTAAACTGTTCTTCTTCTGTAGATCCTTTTAGGGCAGTCGTTGATGAAGTACCGCCCGTAATCACTTGTGCTACTTCATCAAAGTATCCTGTTCCTACTTCGCGTTGATGACGTGTTGCAGAGTAACCATCTTTTTCTGCTGCGAACTCCGCTTGTTGTAATTCAGAGTACGCTGCCATGCCGCGCTCTTTATAACCACGCGCTAATTCAAACATGCCGTAATTTAATGAATGGAATCCAGCAAGCGTTACGAATTGGAATTTATAACCGTACGATGCAATTTCTTTTTGGAAGCTTGCAATCGTTTTTTCATCTAATTTTTGTTTCCAGTTAAATGAAGGGGAACAGTTGTAAGCGAGTAGCTTCCCTGGATATTTCTTATGAATTGCGTCCGCAAAACGTTTTGCATCTTCTAAATTTGGCTCTGACGTTTCACACCAAACGAGATCTGCATATGGTGCATACGCTAAACCACGTGCAATCGCTTGATCAAGACCCGCTTTCGTACGATAAAACCCTTCTGGCGTTCTTTCCCCAGTAATAAACTCTTGATCAACCGGATCGATATCACTCGTAATTAAATCTGCTGCATCTGCATCTGTTCTTGCGACGATAATTGTTGGTACACCCATTACATCCGCAGCAAGACGTGCCGAAATTAAATTACGCACCGCTGTTTGCGTCGGCAATAATACTTTTCCGCCTAAATGCCCGCATTTTTTCTCTGAGGATAATTGGTCTTCAAAGTGCACGCCAGATGCACCCGCTTCAATCATTCCTTTCATTAGTTCAAATACGTTTAATTGTCCACCAAACCCAGCTTCAGCATCCGCCACAATTGGTACAAAATAATCCGTATTACCATTTCCTTCCATATGTTGAATTTGATCAGCACGTTGTAGTGTTTGGTTAATTCGCTTTACAACAGCTGGTACACTGTTCGCTGGGTATAAGCTTTGATCAGGATACATATGTCCAGAAAGATTCGCATCTGCCGCTACTTGCCAACCACTTAAATAAATTGCTTTTAATCCAGCCTTCACTTGTTGCATCGCTTGGTTTCCTGTTAATGCGCCAAGTGCATTAATATAATCTTCTGTATGAAGTGATTTCCAAAGCTTCTCTGCACCGCAGCGCGCTAACGTATGTTCAATATCAATCGATCCGCGCAGACGAATTACATCTTCAGCTGAATATGGACGTGTGATCCCTTTCCAGCGTGTATCTAACTCCCAGCTTTCTTGCAATTTATCAATTCTTTCGTTTTTCATATGTTCCATCCCCTTTTCTTGTTTTTTATAAAATTTCATAACCCGGTAATGTTAAAAACGGCATGAACTCGTTATTGCGAACAAGGTTTGTAAACAATTTTGTAGCTTCTTCAAATCTCCCTTTCTTAAACGCTTCCTTACCAATCTCTCTTTCTATTTTTGCTAGTTCTTCTTCTTTCAATTCTTCCATCAATTTAAAAGTGATATCACGGCCATCACTTAGCTTTCCACCCTCATGACGAATCCACTGCCATACTTGTGCTCTTGATATTTCTGCTGTTGCTGCATCTTCCATTAAGTTATAAATTGGAGCTGCTCCTCTCCCGCTTAACCAAGATGCAATATATTGAATACCAACATTAATATTTGTGCGAAGACCACCTTCTGTAATCGTTCCCATCGGCACTTCTAATAAATCCTTTTCTGTTACACGTATTTCTTCACGCTTTCTAAAAATTTGATTTGGCGTTTTCATTATGTGATTAAATACTTCCATTGCAACCGGTACAAGTCCCGGGTGGGCAACCCAAGTCCCGTCATGACCGTCTAAAGCTTCGCGCTCCTTATCAGCACGCACTTTCTCGAAAGCCGCCTCATTTGCTTCTGGATCATTTTTAATTGGGATTTGCGCTGCCATCCCTCCGATTGCCGGCGCATTACGGCGATGACACGTTTGAATAACTTTCAAAGAATATGCGCGCATAAACGGCGCTGTCATCGTGACTTGCGCTCTATCTGGAAGTAAAAATTCATTATGATTTCGGAAACTCTTTAAGAAACTAAATATATAATCCCATCGTCCGCAGTTTAAACCAGCAGAATGATCTCTTAGTTCATACAAAATTTCATCCATTTCAAATGAAGCGTGAATCGTTTCTATTAACACAGTCGCTTTAATCGTTCCGTTCGGAATACCGATATACTTTTGAGCGAATACGAAAACGTCATTCCATAATCTTGCCTCTAAGTAACTTTCCATTTTCGGTAAGTAAAAGTATGGGCCACTTCCTTTTGCTAAAAGCGTCTTCGCATTATGGAAAAAGTACAATCCAAAATCCACCAAACTGCCAGACATGTTCTTGCCGTCAACTTGCATATGCTTTTCTTCTAAATGCCATCCTCTCGGACGCACAATTAAGACAGCCGTTTTACTATTTAAACTATATTCTTTTCCGTTCTCATTTTTATGTGAGATCGTTCCCCTAGTAGCATCTCGTAGGTTAATTTGGCCTTCAACAGCATTTCTCCAAGTTGGTGCATTCGAATCTTCAAAGTCTGCCATAAAAAGATGTGCTCCTGAATTTAAAGCGTTAATAACCATCTTTCTATCTACCGGTCCAGTAATCTCCACACGGCGATCCTCTAAATCTTTCGGAAGCTGGGCAATTGTCCAATCCCCTTCACGTATATGCTTTGTTTCTTCTAAAAACTTAGGAAACTCCCCTGCATCAATTCTTTTTTGTTTCTCCACACGCTGTTGTAAAAGTTCCGTGCGGCGTTCATTGAAATTTTCATGTAGTTTCTTTAAAAAGCTACGCGCCTCAGGTGTCAATATTTCGTTGTACGCTGGTAACATTTCTCCAGACAATGTAACCCGTGAAGTTTGCGTCGACATATTAGCATCCCCTTCTTAAACTGTTTTATAACAGATTTGATTTTATGTTTTATATTATATAACAAATCTTCAGAAAAGGAAGTTTTTTTTGAAAATTTAACAGAGTTTTTCCAAAGATATATTTATTTCAGGCAAAAAAAAGAGCTGGTGTTGTATAACACCAGCTCTTTTTATAAATTATTGTTGCTCATCATTTAAAATTGCTCTATATAAGAATGTTGCATATTGTTCACGCTTTACACTCATAGACGGACCAAATTTATTTTCACCTAGTCCATTTGTAATATTATTTGTTTGTATTGCGCTAATTGCATTTTTTGCCCATGAATCTGCTGGAACATCATTAAAAGTATGAGGTCCCTTTGCTTCTAATTCAAAAGCATTCGTAAGAACCTGTGCCATTTCCGCACGTGTTAGCGTATCCTTCGGTCTAAAGTTCCCAGTTCCATCACCTTTTAAGATACCTACTTCTGTTAATACTAAAATTTCTTCTATGAACATTGTTGAGTTTTCATTAATATCTTTGTATGGATTCTCAAGTACGTCGCCTTCCTCAAACACTTCGCTAAAATCAAGCGTACGATAAATTAAACCCGCTACTTGCTCACGTGTTACATTATCACCAAAACCAAAGTTCCCATCTCCATAACCATTAATGATTCCCCAGCCTGCTAGAGTGTTAATAGCTTCAGAAGACCAATGACCTTTGGGTACGTCTTTAAATACAACAGAATTTGCTTGTTGTTGTTGCTTCACAACTACCTCAGCATTTACTTTAGTACCTTCTGCACTTAATACAACTCCACCCATAATTGTTAAAGCCGTTGCTATTTTTAAAAACTTTTTCTTCACCGCATTTCCCCCCTAAAAACATACTTTTTTTCTAATATAAAGAATTAATAAAAAAACATCAATATACTTGTTTATATAAGTTTTGTCTAATTTGTGAACATTTTTTCATGTACTTTTCTTTACACTTCGTTGATAATAAAGTTACTAAATGATATCTTTTTCTTATTAATTGTCACTTTAACACACCTTACCTTTCCATTTTTAGTAAATTTACGTTCTGTATTAACATGAATAAATATACACTAATTACATAAAAAAAAGCGCAAAACTTTTGCGCTTTTTTCAAGATAACATATTACTATAATTAAAATATTTTTACCTTACTATTAAACAACTGTTGAATTTCCGCTTAATACTTCTCATCTTTCAAATGAAAATTAATAATAGCCTTATATAAAAATGCTGCATATTGCTCACGTGTGACAAATTTATTTGGTTCAAATTTCCCATTCCCTGTTCCTATTATGACATTATTAGATTGCAATGCACTAATTGCATTTTTTGCCCAATAATTATTTGGTACATCTGTAAATGTATGTTTCTTCTTCACTTCAAATGAAAATGCTCGTGTAAGGACTTGTGCTACTTCTGCACGTGTTATCGTTTCCCTCGGTCTAAAACTCCCCTTCTCATCACCTTTAAAAATACCATGTTCTGTTAATGCTAAAATTTCCTTTGGAAACATTGTTGATCTTTCAGAAATATCTTTATACGGATTATGTGACTGTTCTTCATGTTTTATATTAAGTGCGCGATACAGTACTGCCGCCACTTGTTCTCGCGTTACATTATCACCAACACCAAATTTCCCATTTCCATAACCTAGCATAACTTTATTATATGCAACGTCTATAATATATTCATATGCCCAATAGTCTACTGGAACATCATCAAATACAATCACTTCTGGATACTCTTCTGCTTTTAGATTAGGAACATTTGCATTTAATAATAAACCACCCATAATAGTCGCTGCCGTCATTATACGCAACATTCTTTTCTTCATTGCCCTCTCTCCTTCATTTCCATTTCATTGAAATGGAAAATAATAGACTACTTTCTTTTTCCATATTACATATGCTGTATTTGCAAATCTCATGTAATACATTCATTTTTAACATCTATTATTTTGAAGATTACTACTAAAGGGAAGCAAATCCGTCCTCATTTCAATTGGTATACCGAATCATAGACAAATTATTATGACGTACACTCTGTAAATCCTTCTTCAGTTTCAAAGGATTTACAATGTTGTACACTAATATATTCTATAAGATTTTCATTAAATCCTTTGCTTATAAAAACTTCATTTTTCAGACAAAAAAGTGCAAATATTGTCCATTTGCACTAAAAAACATTCCACCTATTAACGTTAATGACGTAGCTACTTTTAATCCAGGTAAATATTATGCTTCTGAGTACACTTTCACTCTTTCATCCCTCGGCTTCCAGAAAGTAAATGCCATTCCTACAAATATAAGGATAATCCCCACTACTTGCATACTAGTCGGTCTAAACCCGGTAAAGACTGTATCTAATAGTATTGCAACCGCAGGATCTAAAAACACTAATACAGAAATTAATCTCGTCGATAAATCTCTTAAACTGTCAAAAAATAAGTAATATACAAATCCCGTATGTATAAGCCCTGTCGCTGTGATCATCATCCAGTTCATCTCTGTTAATCCTTGAAACTTCCCGAAGTCTACGAATGGTAACAATAAAAATATACCTAAAAACGTTTGTAAAAATGTCATCGCATATGCACTCGTATGCTTAATTCCTTTTCCGAGCAACGTTGTAAATGCATAAAATAAAGCTGCAAGAAGCGCCCACACCATTCCAGACGACATAAGTTTCTCAAGCGACATACTTCCATCTACCCCAGCTACTAAAACTGTACCGATGAAACATATGACAATGGACAGAACCGCAAATGCTGTTAACCTCTCTTTAAATACAATACTACCAATCATTAATACGATGATCGGTGCAAGATGATACACAGAAATCGCAATTGTAATCGACATGACTTCAAACGCTTTAAATAAAAATACCCAGTTAAAAACGAGAAATACACCACAAGCTAATATTTGCATGGTTTCTTTTTTGTTCCATTTCTCACTTTTGTATTGCCCTGTTACGAGCCAACATAATGCTAAAAATAAAGTTGCACAAATACAACGAACAAATACTAATTCAAAAGACGGTAAACCAGTTTGCACAGAAAAAAATCCAATCGATCCGAAAATAGACATCGAAAGAATCATTTTTATAGCCGGCATTGATCTTGAATGAAACAAAATATTAACCTCCTAAACATTTCACTGAATATTCCATATATTATACACTATAATTTTCCAAAACTCGAATCATCCACAATAAAAAGAAGCAGTACACTACTGCTTCTTCTGTTTTTCATATTGTTCAAACGTATGAATTCTTTCGAAAATTGGCGGATGTGTGTATAAGAAAAATTTCACTAAAGCAGGTGGATTTACTTGACTTAAGCTTGTTTTTGATAAATATTGAAAAGTTTTCACACCTGATTCCCCATCTTTCGTCATATCTAAAGCGTATTGATCTGCCGCTCGTTCTTCTATACGAGAAACGTAGTTTGTTGCTGGTTGTGATGCAAAGGATAGTACAGAAGAAATTAAGAAAAATAAAGGTAAAATCGAGAAACATGCCATTTTGGAAATTTGCAGCGTATCTCCCCATTTTCGAATACACATATTTAAAATACGACTAATTAAATACATACCTATAAACGATATGAAAATATAACTCGCAACGCCCCAATATATATGTTTCATTACGTAATGTCCCATTTCATGGGCCATAATAAATAAAATCTCTTTATCTTTTAATTGCTGAAGTGTTGTATCCCACATTACAATACGAAGGTTTTTTCCAATTCCTGTTACATATGCATTTAACGCATTCGTTTTTTCCGACATATTTACTTCATATACATGTTCAGATGGAATATCAGCTTTATCTGCGATTGCTAAAATTTTCGTTTCTAATTCCTTATTTTTCAGCGTTGAAAAATCATTATAAAGTGGATCAATTACAACAGGTTGCACGAACGTTAAAAAAATTGTAAATGGTACAGAGAGCGCCCACCCTGCTAGCCACCATCTCTTCGGGAATTTACGAATAAGCCATAAAAGAACAGTAACAATGAGTAACATCGTCGCATAATTCACCCAAAAATCGATAACGTGATCTTTTATCCAGCTTTGTGTACTTTGCGTGGAAATACCGTAATCAACCGACACTTTACGCCCAATCCATTGCATCGGTAATGCAAGGACTGTTGTCAGTAATGATAAATAAAAGAAATAAATCGCAACTTGTAAGACATTTATTTTGGTCGTTTCCTTCGACCATTTCTCAAACTTTTTTGAAATACCGAGCACAAGTACAAACAATAAAATAATCCATTCAAGAGGCGTCGCTAAGAAGTACAGTAAGTTTTTCACGCGCGAATAATCTTGGCTTAGCGTAAGCTCCCTCGCATTCATAAAAGTTTCTGGATCTGCCCTCGTTCCTTTATACATGTCTGGAATGAGTTCATGATTCCATCCAAATAAATACCAATATATAAGTAACGCAAACCCAACGTACAAAAAAAGCGACCACCCAATAACTTTCCTCACGCTATTCCCTCCTCTATGCTGCCTGTCTATTATTATTGTAAGTTCGTACATGCTAAATTAGAACAAGCTAATCGTGATAATTGTTCTAGCTCGTTCAATTTATATAAAAAAACTCTTCTATTACAAGAAGAGTTGCACCTGTTTTTAAATATTTTCTTCGGCTCATAATCTAGTATAAGAAATCTACTTACAAACAAGCCGCTTTTACATATCATACTATTCCTTACGGGAGCACATCTATTAACAAATTAAAATCTTGCAAAGAAAAAGAACTATATTTCATAATACCTTGTACAGTTAAAAGTAAAATAAGACCGGTCACACACATATAATTAATACTTTCTTCATGCTTTTTCTCAGCAACTACTCCGCCCGTTATGCATAAAATCCCTAATAAATGGAGCGCTAAATACATAAAGAAATAAGCTTCCTCCCAGCGAAGAATAACATTGACTGTCGTTATCAATACTATGCTAAGCACAATCAAATAAAAAAACTTATTTGATGATATTGTTTCATTCATATAATTTTATACATCCCTTTCAAATTTCGAATTAATGATGATTTAGTTTTCATAAAGTGAAACTTTAATCAGTAGGAGTTTTACTGACCGCAAATAGCGGGATAAAATAAAAGTCCCCATTACTATTACTTTCTCAAACATTTTATGAGCCCTAACATAATTTTCTTCGTTCTTTACATACTGTCTGAAGATGCGCTTCATCATTTCTTCTACAATCAAGCTAACTATTATTAATGTCCCTAACACGATAAAATGAAATCATTATTGATGGAGAAGTACTTACGTCTAATAGAAGTGGAATCTATCATTTCCTTCAATATTTTCTCAAACAGCTTCTCTACCTTACTTACCCCCCCACTACGTCTGAAAAGCTCTTTTCCTTCTCCTCATATATAACAGGCACTTCTTTACTCCAATATTTGCGATTCACAAATAAAAAGATGAGTACTAAGTTTAATCCTGCTATAAAAATAATTAATCCTGGAAAGAATGTCGTATAGTTCGAAAAATCGGCAAAACTCATTATCTTTTCTCTGCTTACTAAAAAAGAAGCACTAAGCACAAACGCATTGTTTAACATATGAATGGCAATTGGCATGAGTAAGCTTTTCGTACGAATATATACAATTGATAGTACGATGCTAAACACAACTGCACCAAGGAAATCAACATGTAAGCACGCAAATAAAAGTGCTACAACGACCATCGCTATACTAGTACCCCATTTCGCTGCAAAACGCTGTAGTAAAAATCCTCGAAAAACAAACTCTCCGACAATAGGTGCGATAAATACAACCATGATGAATTGATATACATATCCCCCGGTATTATCTATAATCGGTTCATGCAAGGCATTCATAATAAAATCTGGTGTAATCCATGCAAAGCTGTACATATACAAAATAAGATAGCCGTAACTAAAAATACATAGCATAATTGCGATGTACAAAACTTGCACTAGGTTAAATGTTTCGTTTCTATTAATAAATAATGAAAATGAAACACGATGCTTTCTATATCCGTAAAACAACCATATTATTGGAAGAATATAAAATATAAGAATATTTATAAAAGATGAATTCTGTATATGAAATGTATTTTCTAGCACTTCATTACTACTTCGTGCTATTAAAATTAATAATGCAAATACAATTAAAAAATATCTAGCTCGCATCGTTTGAAACGGATTCACATTCATCTCCTCCCCATGTTATTTTTATCATATCATTTGAATCTTAATTTTTTGTGAAAGAAAACCTTAAAATTTCCTTAAAAATTCCATAAGTTACAAAAAGATGATATGATATTCGAGAAAATTAGGAGGGATTCATATATATGTATCACGCAAATATTTTACTCGTTGATGATGAAACAGCAATTTTACAATTACTAACTACCATTCTTAAAAAAGAAGGTTTTTCTCATATTACAACTGCAACATCTGCGGAACTAGCCTTATCTCTCACCGAGCAAAACAATTACGATTTAATCATTTTAGATGTGATGCTTCCTGGACAGTCCGGTTTTGACATTTGTCCGATCATTCGCCAAAAAACGGATTGCCCCATCTTCTTTCTAACAGCGAAAACTTCTGATTTAGATAAAGTATCTGGATTTTCATATGGTGCGGATGATTACATTACGAAGCCATTTAATCCGCTCGAAGTAGTCGCTCGTATGAAAGCCCAACTTCGAAGACATATGCAGCAAAGCGTACAAGAACAAAAAACGCACTCCATTTCATTTGGGAGATTTGAAATTGATCAATATTCTGCGGAACTAACAGTAGATGGAAACGTTGTCGAATGTTCCGCTCAGCTCTTTCAACTACTACTCTTCTTTTGTGAGAATCCGAACTACGTATTTTCGAAAGAAGAAATATATGAAAAAGTTTGGGGAGCTCCTGCCTATAATGGAGATGATAATACTGTTATGGTTCACATTCGAAAACTACGTGAAAAAATTGAACAAGATCCAAGTAAACCAGAGTACATAAAAACAGTTCGTGGACTTGGCTATAAGTTCATTACAAAGTAGGTTAACGATATGAATTTTAATAAACGACTTATAATCCAGTTTATTTTACAACACGTTTTTGTCTTAGTTACGTTACTTATCGCAGTAGTCGCTTCTTTTTCTTATTTAATTTTTCTTCTTAATAGTACTTTATATGAACCTAATATTTCTGATTATGATACCTTTACAATCTCCGAATATATTTCTTCTGAAGACAATAACATTACTTTAAAATCTAAGGTAAAAGATTTAATAAAAGAAAAGAGTGATTGGCTTCAAATTGTAGATGAAGATGGAAAGGTCCTTTACAACTTTAATACGCCTAACGATGTTCCTACCTCTTACACAAAGACATCCTTACTTACGTATTTACAGAATAGCAGCAACAGTATTTATAAATTTAACTATTGGGAAATTAAATTAGAAGAGAAACCAGTGATCGTTATTTACGGTGCCAAACTAAAAAGTAATGCTTTACTAAAAACGATACAACAAGGGCATCCTTCTTTATCATTAAATGAATTTGCACTAACTGAACAAGAAAAACAATTAATTTCTAAAGAAAAAGCAACACTGCAAGTATTTAATAACAATGGCGAAGAAGTTTTTTCCTATCCAACTGGGAAGAAAAAAACATTTTCGGCTATAAAAACGGCTCTTAATGAAAAAGAACCGTGGAATTATAAAGAAAATACATCTAGTTTTTACGATTCAAATAGTGATCAACTCGTCGTTGTATCCGCCCCAAACGCTCATTATTATCCAGATGATGAATTAGATGATATATTTACCAAAAAACTTCTAATCGGATGCAGCTTAATCCTCCTTATTGTATTTATTTATTTAGTCATTCTTTCAATTTGGTATGGAAATAAGTTTGGAAAGCCTTTATTACACACGATGCGCTGGCTTAAAAACATAGCCGGAGGAAAATATGAAGAACCTGTTAATAAAAAAGGCAAACCTGTTCGATTCCGGCGCTCCGGTAAAGAAAAATGGTCGTTCCGTATATTTAAAGATGTTACAAACTCACTAGAGCACCTTTCTATTACTTTGAAAAAGAACGATGCAATGAGAAAAGTACTGCAACAAACACGCGAAGAGTGGATTACCGGTCTGACGCATGATCTAAAAACACCGCTTAGCTCTATATACGGCTATGCATTATTACTAGAATCGAAGCAATATAATTGGACTGATCAAGACATTCAACAATTTGGCCATGTAATGAAAGAAAAATCTCAGTATATGACTACATTAATTGACGACTTAAGCTTAACATATCAATTAAAAAATGATACTCTGCCTGCACAACACGTAAATGTTGAAATTAATCAGTTCGTCCAAAAAGTATTATTACAATTTATTAATAACCCGACACTACAAAATCAAAACATTGAATTTGTGCCAAGTTCAAGCAAAATCCAATATTTTATTGAAGAAAAATGGTTCCAACGTATTATCGAAAACCTACTCGCAAACGCTGTAAAACATAATAATGAAACGACAAACGTAATCGTAAAACTTTCGCAAAATGCAAATTCATTTACACTATCTATTTCAGATGATGGAAAAGGTATGGATGATAAAACGAAAGAGCTTCTATTCGAGCGGTATTACAGAGGAACGAATACAGAAGAAAGCAACATCGGAACTGGCCTTGGCCTCGCCATCACAAAACAGCTCGTTCATGCCCATAACGGAACGATCTCTATTGATAGTGAACTCGGAAAAGGAACGACGATTATACTTGTGTTTCCAGTGTAGCATGATAGTAAATGAAATTTTATCGGCGTTTCGACAAAGGATATCGACTTAACTACAAAATACGCCAGTAGTAGCAATCTATTAATAAAAGAAGACCATCCAAAAATACCTTTTGGATGGTCTTTCTTTCTATTATTTTTTCTTCACCGGTATCCAAAGTTCAATTTGAGCAAATTCACTTTTATCTGCATGGGAACGCTCATCGTATAGTTCAAACTCTGTAACTCCGCAATGTTCATATCCTGAATGCGGGAACCATTCTGAGAATACTGCATTCCATGTTTGGTGAATAGACGATACCATTTCTTCATGAGGAACTTTCGGCGTTGTAAATACTGCATATGTCGCGGCTGGGAATGTACGCTTTGCAACTTCATTTGGTACATTTTCAAAGTCTGTAACTTCCATTCCGATAATATAAGTGAAGTCCCCTGTTTCTAAATTAAAGTCAGTACATAATCCTAGCTCTACCCATTGGCTCGTATCTTTACGATTTGGAATCGTCGTCCCAAGATCTTTTTGTAAATATTCTTGCCAAAATGCTGGAATGTCTTGATGGTTTTTCCCTTCTTTACTTGTCGTCTTCAGTTCATAACCTGCCATTAAAAATTCTGGTTTATTTACAATACGATATTCCATTTGTATGCCCCCTAAATACGGATTTAATTTTCTTTGTTTTACATTCACTCTGTAATACATCGGTGTTTCTATTTCTTGTTTTCGATATTCACTCGGTGTCATTTGAAATAATTTTTTAAAGGCTCTCGTGAACGTTTCGTGAGATTGAAAGCCATGCTCAAATGCGATATCAATAACTTTTTCATCCGTATGAGAAAGTTGATAAGCTGCCCGGGCTAACCTCCTCTTTCGAACATACTCCATTACTGTATCGCCTACTAACGCCTGGAATACACGATGAAAATGCGACTCAGAAAAACCTGCAACACGTGCTAAATTACGCAGCGTTTGTTTTTCCATTACATCTTCCTCAATATAATCAATCGACCTTTGAATTTGTGTTTCATAGCTTTCCATCTCTGTTCACCCGCCTTATATGTATTATGATAAAAGAGATTCCTATCCAATTCTTGACGTTTTTTACTATAATTCCATAAAAATTGTAACTTTTTTATATGTATTTCGTTGTTATGTATGAAGGGAGGGAAATGTAGTGAAACGCAAACAATCATTAGAAGACATTTACTCAGAGCATATGCAAGATTTATTTCGCTATCTTCTCTCCCTAACCGGAGATTCCCATAGTGCGGAAGATCTCATGCAAGAAACATTTTACCGAATGCTCGTCCATATTGACTATTATAAAGGAGAGGAAATTAGGCCGTGGTTATTTACAATCGCCTACAACTCCTTTATCGATTGGTACCGAAAAGAAAAAAAGTATAAAACAACGCAAATTAAAGAATTCCACTTACCAAACGTGCCAAGTACAGAACACTCTTATTTCGTAAAACATGAGATTGCTAGTTGGTTACAAAGTATATCCTCTCTTCCGCTCGAAAGACGGAATGTGTTACTACTACGAGATTACTACGGATTCTCCTATAAGGAAATAGCAGAAATGACCGGACTCTCATTAGCGAAAGTAAAAATCGAATTACACCGTGGGCGCAAAGAAGCAAGAAGCATAAAGGAGTGATATAGATGGGTTGTACAGAGTTTAATAAACTGTGGGAGAAATACGAAAAAGGCACGCTAACACACGATGAACAAGAACAGTTAGAAAGCCATATTGAGACTTGCGAAGAGTGTGAAGTGCACTTGGATGAATTGCTTGCGAAGAGTGAACCAGTAAAGAGAAGGTTGCCTCCAAAAGATCTTAAAGTTCCATTTTGGAGGATTAAGTGGAAACATCGGTTACAAACGCTTGGTTTTATACTAGTAATTTGCCTCGTTATATATATGATTGGCGGAGTATTATCTGCCTTTTATTTTCAGGCTGATAATGATAAAAGGCTAAAAGAAATACGAGATGTTCCTTCTCTTGCACTTGAAGCAACGATCCCAAACAGCCGCGTCATGGGGGGCGGAACAAGTGTAGAAGCTTTCTTTCGAACAAACAGCCAATTTGATTTAGTAAAAACGATTGGTAAAAAAGAAATACCACTCGGTACAATAGAAACAAGCAGCTTCTTATCTTCTTTAAATATCACAAATAAATCTTGGGTGAATATGCACTATCAACCGAACATCTACTTTGTTCATCCAAAAATAAAACAAGGTGATTATTTGAAAGAAGCATCTAAAAAGGTTTGGGATACACTTGCAAAAGTACATGAGGGAACCGTTGCAGAAGTAGCAATATCTTTTGACAAACCTTACACTTTACAAGAATTAGAACCACTTTTATATGGCGTATTTGAGGCACAAGAAATGCCACCAACTCCTGTATGGTACGCTTTAGATACAGGACAAGAAAGAATAAACGAAGAAGATTTCATCCTATCTAGGGACGACTTTATAGGATTTCCAGAACATATAGGATTCCTTGATGATGAAACAGAAAATCTGAAAACGCAAGAGGCTAAAGTAATTGAAATGATGCGTATTCTTTCTACACATGAAAAAACTGTAAGTAAAGTTGCCATGATTCCTGAGGATCAGCTGAACTTAGATAAACGTTATAAATATGTAAAAGATAACGGCGTAAAAGTATACGGAATGGTCATTACTGGCCCGTCGAAAGAGTTATTAAAATTACAAAACTCACCGCACGTACGCTATGCGACTCTTGGAGATATTGAGGTTTGGAATTGGTTTGATTAGTGAAAATGAAAAGGTTGTGTAGAAAATAGCAACTATTTTCTACACAACCTTTTTAATAATTTAAAACCTATATTTCACTAACAGAATCCGTGAATAAAGCGTGGAATACTTTAACTTCCCCCATACGTAAACATTCCGTTTCTATATCAGGAATTGCAGTTCTAGCAACCTCTCGTTCTACTCTTACAAATCCTTTTGTATTCATTAGTTTTTCAAATTCACAAATGGTATCCATTTCTACGTCGATTGTTTCAAAAGTCCATTCCCTTACATCTTCATCATATGTTGTTTTTAATACGTAGTAATAATAATATTTATCAAGTAAGCTAACAAAAACCCCTAAGTCAAGGCGCTCGCCTCTTGATTTTCGTATCCAATCAATATCATCATTTAACATCGGTTCTTTTCCATTTAGTAACACATTATATTCTAGACAATTATATAGGTTTAAATCTGTATAGTCTGACACGTGATAATCACAAAATGTTGACTCGATTAAAGACAAAATTTCCTTTTGAGAGCTTTCGTTTTTTATAAAACTCTCTTTTAAGTCTACAAACTTTTTATGCTCTTTGGACTCTTCGTACAATCCTTCCTCTTTCCCAATATTTTTCGGAAAGAATTTGTAAACTGTTTCTTTTAATTCATTCATCATTTCAGGTTTTGCCGTTTTAACCATTCTGTAAATCCCCCTATGTTAAAAAGAATTCTCGCCGCAATAAAGAATCATACCCCAAATATGTTATTAATTAACAAATAAATTATATTAAAATAAGCAATATGATTCAATTCTGTTTTTTTAAAATTTTTCTGTTATAATGGCTGATTCCGAACATTATGTTTATCATAATATGAAAATCACAACAAAAAACGACAAAAACCTTTAAATTATCTTATAAAATAGAATAATCCATATATAAAGAACGAAAGATTCCAAAGAGATTATTGAAAAATATATTATTTTTGTCACATTAAAAATTAGTACTTTTTTCACAAATTATTTTCAATGGAAAACTTTACAATTTTTTTACCATAAAAGGTATTTTTCTGGTAAAGTGAAATAGTCTCGTAAAAATGTAACACATTTCCATACGAACAACTCTTTAAAGCGAAAAGGTGTCATCATGATTGATGACACCTTTTCCTATTACAAATAAACTAATTAGAAATCACTTTCACATACATCCCTCTTATCGCCTTTTCATAAGCGATATCGCTCATCTGTCTTATTTTTTCTGATACGGCAGACGCCTGAACGATTTTCCCTTCATGAAGTAAGGGCGGGTCAATAAGACGCACTTTATTTTTCTGATGTAGATCATACTCATTTCTATCTTCTTTTACTTCTATACTTGGATGAACTTTTCTTAATAAAGCATCTACTTCTTGATCTTTACATAGCTGCAATTTCGTAATAAGCTCATGATCTTCAAGAAGAAAATCATCTGGATGGATTATCTTTTTATAAAGAGCTAATTTTAACGTTTTAGCTAACATATCGTTTCCATAAATATTCATTGGTTTCATAAAGAAATCAATTACTTCTTTGTAATACGTCTTCGTAAACCATTCTGCAATTTCAATATTTTGAAGAATCATTTTCCCATCCACTGCGATTAAATCCTTTAAAAATTCTTGAGCTTCTTCTAAAGAAATATATCCATATGTATACATATCTCTCAATGTGTAATCCACTCGGTCTGCACATAATTCTGGTGCAGATCTTTCAAGTAATGTCCACTTCGAATCATCTAACAAAATATCTTCATAGTTATAACCATACTTTGAAAGAATCGCCGGGATTTCCGAGTTTTTCACGACAGAACTAAATATTTCTTCATGATAACTTTCATTTTCGTTATCAAAAACGTAATCGATCACATGAGAAAAAGCAGTATGCGATACGTCATGCAGTAAACCAGCAATCTGTTCTTCTACTGAACCACCAAGCTTTTTAATTAACAACATAGCACCAACTGAATGATCAAAGCGCGTTACATTCCATTTCTCATTCATTAAGTAACTTGCTCCGGCTTGATGAACCCCTTTCAGCCTTTGCACAGGTTTACTTAAAATTAATTCTTCTAACACTTTATCTACTTTAAACTCACCGTATATGACATCTGATATGATCACTTAAAATCCCCCTTTTCAAGCAGAGTCTTCTTATAGTATCTCTTTTTTCAGAGAGTAAATAAAGAACTTTACTCGAATATTTTGTGCCTTTAAATTAAAAAATAGAGAGCACTCAGCTCTCTATTTCACAATCCTATTCAAATGTAACTTCAACCTGCACAATCTCAGATCTACTTCCAAGTCTAAGCGGTGGTCCCCAGAATCCAAATCCAGAAGAAACAATGGCGTGAAATGCACCTTTTTGTGCGTATCCCCAGTCTAGTTCGTACATTCTTCTCGTCACAATATGGTTCGGCGCCATTTGTCCGCGGTGCGTGTGACCAGATAATAATAAATCAACGCCAGCGTCCGCTGCTTGTTTTAATTCAAATGGCTGGTGATCCATTGCGATAACAGGAAGCGATTTATCCACCGTACTCATTAGATTTTCAAAGCTTTGACGATCACGCTCTGTTTTATCTCTTCTTCCAACGAGATAAAAATCATCTTCAATTGTAATGACTTCATCTAAAAGAATACGAATATCAATCTTATCCATCTCTTGTAAAAACTCAGGAACAGCTCGGCCGTAATATTCATGGTTTCCTAACACACCATATACGCCTAATGGAGCTTTCATCTGTTTCATGATTGGTCCCATATTTTTTTGAATGAACACACCTGGATGATCATCGATAATATCACCAGGCAGTAAAATAATATCGGGCTCCATTTCATTTACATGACGGACAAGTCTCTTTAAATGCGAAACACCAGACAATTTACCGAAATGCATATCAGAAGCCATCGCAATGCGTAAACTTTTACGCCCTTCTACTTTTTTCGGTATGTGCACTTCGTACTTTCTTACTACTGGGCTATATGCGTTGAATACTCCATATGCAAAAATAAAGATAAATGCAAGTAACACGGCCGATCCTGTCCAAACAATTGCCGTCTCTTTCCCCATTGAAAACTGTAGAAGGAAAACTGTAATATCGGCTAACGGCAATAACATAAGCGCGTATTGTATAACCGCAAACCAAATTGAACCGACTGTTCGTAAAAATGGCAAAAACTTAAACACTTGCACGAGAATATACGCATATGAAATGAAGCCAACTACGAAAGCGTAATATCCCCAAGATTCCCAGCCGAACACCGTACTGAGCCAAACCCATCCGTTCCAGCCGATGTAAAACATGAGTAGTGTGTATACAATTAAAATAGTGAATATATTGAGATAACGAAAATTTTTCACTGCTAGCCTCCTTATTGATTTCTTCTATTATAACTTGTTCTGTGCCTAGAACGTAAATAGTAAGCATATCAAAGTTATTTTCCCACATTATCATACACTTCTCTTTATAACCGATATATTTAAACCACCTTTATTTTTTCATTTTACACTTGTGAGAGTTAATACTCACGTGTATATTTATAATAAAGTGAGCATGAATCTGTTTCAATGACCACATTCAATTATTTGAGTATTAATACACATATCACAAGATATGTGTATTAAAGAACGGAGGAACATATGGAGAAAATCGATAGAAGAATTATAAAATCACAAAACGCCATTCAATCTGCATTTATAGAAATGTTAATTGAAGATGGCTTTGACGAAATCACAGTAAAAAACATTACGGAAAAAGCGAATATCGGCAGAAAAACTTTCTACCTACACTACCTAGATAAATACAATTTATTAGATAAAATTGTCGATGATCATTTAAAACAATTAAGAGAAATATGTGACATAAAACAAACAAAAGGTTATATAGAAGGAACCATCATATGGTTTGAATACTTCAAAGAACATAAACCATTTTTCGCGGCGTTATTTAGAAGTAACAGCACATTATTATTTCAGAAAAAGTTACTAACTTTTATCATGGGTGAACTAGAGACAAAACTTAATACGGATACGTCAGTAAATAAAAACATTGATAAGCATATCGTTTTAAAATTTTTAGGGACCGCTGTAATGGGCATTTTGGAATCTTACGTGTTAGACGAAATTGATAATGATATTGAATATGTTGCGACGCAGGTTGGGGAATTGATGAGGCGGAATATATAAAGGTTAAAATGTATCCAATCATTTGGGTGCATTTTAACCTTTAACGTAGAAACTTTATGTTTTCGTAAAGATGAAATATATGTATTCATCAGCACATTCGTAGCATCCTCTGAACTATAACCTTCACTTATTAAATCTTTAAAACCAAACTTTATATCTTCCGATAAATCGTCTTCAAAAATACCTACTCCTGATACATACATTTGTGTACCTCAACTTAGTAGATTTATAATAGATTAAATGCCCCTTCACTAGGATAAACCTGTATATAATCTTCCTCATCGTTCACATAAGCAATCTTCACACCATCTAACAGCTGCTGATTTTTCAATTCCTCTAAAGTTGTTTGCAACGCTTTATCAACGTCAATTACAAAAGTAAATATGTTAATTGTCCCGCTACCAATATCTCCACCATCACAATGTCCATTTCCAGACCATCCTAATGCTTCATCCATAATCTCTTGAACTTGGTTTCGCTTTTCCAACGCTTCTTCCAACTGATTTTCTGCGTAATCATATTGCAAAACAAATTCTATCAGTTCTTCCTCATCGAGTTCCTTATAACCATCCGCCAAATGTTCATCTGCTAACTCTTTCATTTCTTTGTCAACACGTTGAAATGGATAAAGTTCTATTTCATACATTTCACCTGTATCACCAACACAGCCACAATGGACAATTAAAGTTTTCTTATCTTCTTCCCATACTTCCCAGTACAACAGTTTATCCTTTTCTTGCTTAATCAGTTTAATCATATGCACACCTCATTTTTAAATTTTCATTACTCATAATAAGATCCAGCTAGTAATACCGTCGCTATGAAATTCCATGATATATCTTTAGGTATCTCTTCACCTTTATTTCGAAATGCGCCATCACAATCATTTAGCCATGCTTCCATCGATTCTAAGTAATCGTCTAATGTTACATTCTCCCAATCTTCTTGATTTTCTTTGAAATCTTTTTGAAGATAAAATAAGAATTCTACTAGTTTTTCTTTTGAATCTACATACTCATCCTTTTATTTAACGGGGATAATTTCCCATTATCCCCCTTTTTATATACTAAATTTGATATTGCCATTGATGCATTTCTTTTTTGTCCCCCATGCTTCGAATTTCATATAAACATTATACTGCTTATACAATGTTCCTTATGTTGTCTCACCATATTTTAATACTACATGAGTTTTTTTATCTCTTAAAGAATAATCCTACCTCAGGTGCTTTTATATCATGCAAATCATCTTTTGGCTTTCGTTTAGTTCACTGAAAAAGGATGTGGAGAATTCCCCCACATCCTTTTCAATTAATAAAGTTGATGGATATACCTTATATCCTAGACCTAGAGATTATTTATAACTGTCTTAAAGTTTTTGCGTAGAAAAAACTACTTTAACTAACTTTTAATTTATCTCCAAACATCTCTCTTATTTTAGGAAAAACTTTATTAACAAAGCTATTTTTTTCTTTTTCTTTTTCTTCTATAACCAATTCTTCTATACAATCATCTTCAATTAATGCAAAGCTATATGAAAAATCTTTTACAGGATCCCCATCCTTTACAATAATACACCAAAATAATTGTTCTATTTCAATAGCCTGAATAATTTCTTCATCTGTTTTTACCTTATACCACATCATTCCTTTAAGTTCCCTTACTTGCCCCAATGGAACAAGCCACTCTGGACTTTTTTCATATAAATTTGTTAAAATCATTTTCTCTTCTTTATTATTTAAACTTTTTAAATTTTCTTCTACGTAGAAAAAACATAGTGTTTCATTTTCACTAACAAATAATTTCAGTAAGTCTTTTTTTTGTTCAAAACTTAAATCATATAAATCTTCTATAAAGTATGTTTTTGACATCTTCTCTTCACCTCTAATCACATACTTAGCGTTTTTCCCAAAATAGATATGTGCCTCCATTCACTTGAAGGTCCTGGATAATAAGCCTAATAATGAGTTGGATAGCACTTATTAATTGGAATTTTTCCCTATTTGTTTTTTATGATTGACTGGTATGTAATTCTCCTACTGTTTTTCCTTTTTTATTGTATATATATTGTTTACACTACTTACAATGATGCGGTAACATAACAGCCATAAATACATCACTTCTCTCACCTGGTGCTATATACATTCCTGCTGCATCTAAATATTCAATAGAAAAGGCTGCTAGCTCATGCGCCATTTCTTGATCGCATTCAAGAAGTGAATTTATAAAAACCTCACTTCCTGTAATCTTTTTTAAATCTTTCAAACAGTTAGACTTAATTCTTGCATAATCAGCCACACTCTCATTAGCCCAAGACCACATCCAAGTGTTACTCTTTCCAGACCAAGAACCTAGAAAAACAACACTAAATTCAAGTGAAACTTCACCATTTTTATTAAATTGTAATATACATTGATCTTGATCATACCAATATTCATCAAAGTTATAGATATTATAATCCGAAATGAATTTTTGCTGTTTACTTTCTAATTTGTCATAACACATACCAAGATAATTCTCGAATTGTTCATCCGTCATTGTCAATTATCACACGCTCCTTTACTGCAAGATTCCCAAGTAATATTGATTTGTTCAAAGGAAACTTTACTTTCTTATAGCCCTTCCACATTATCAATTCCAATCATCCCTATCTCATTTTTAGAGAGCTTAATTACCTTATTAAGACTTTGTATTTTTCTCTCATATAACGGATTAATGCTGCCTCCATCATGGAAGTAACATGTTACTGTTCCACCTACATTTTTTTCAATACGACGATTATCCTTATCATATTTATTGTCGCAATTGGAATAGCATGTTAATTCATTTTATATTAGCTTAATAGCAATAATTCAAGTGCCTATTTTTACAATAAAAAAAGACTATCTAAAATTTAATTTAGAATAGTCCTTCTTTATTATCACTCTACAACTTGCGTTTCCCATCCATCATAACTATCACATGTACCACTATATAAAATCGCTAACTCCGCCATTTGCTTTGTTTCTTCCCAAACATTTTCTTTTGTTGGTATACAATTTTTCCCGACTATAAATACATAATAACTTAACCCATCTTCTGATATTTGTTCAGATGGTTCATAAATATCATACCCTTTTACATGTAGTACATCTGCAATTTTTTCTGCATTCTCTATTGTATCTACTAAAAAGTAATGTTCTAGATAGTGTACTTTCGTTAAATTAGATCCTGCATCCTGCAAAGCTGCTAGTGTTTCTATATCCTGATTTTCTCGTTCTTGTCTTTCATGAACTGTTTCTGCCATTTATAAATCTCTCCTCAAATTATTTTATACTACGGATAAAAATTACTATCCTCATTTATACTCAATTACAAAATTTCTATTAGCAAGTATCTTTTCTACAAATTCCTGTTTCTCTTCTGATTTATATTCCATGCAGAAATCTTCTAAATGAGAAGTAGACCAAGTCACATTTCGAACTGGATTTCTCCTGGTGTTTTCGTTTATTTCTCCCATTATTTCCATTTCAAAAATAACCTTAAGAGTATAATTGTCAAATCCCATTCCATTAAGCATCAATGCTGTTAAAATGTCGGCATTATCGATATCCTCTTTAGTAGGCATTGTTTTCAAGTACAAATCGAATATAACACATAAAGGAAATACATCCTCCATCAATTCAACAATTTGTCCGAAAAAATATGTTTCATTTGGTAATGAAATAGAAAATACATCTCCAACTTTCCATTTTTGTTTTTTAGGTCGTTTCCAAGAGCCAATGAACTGTTCATACTCTCTTTTATTCGCAAATATAAATTCTTCATCTATAAGTTCATTCACTAAAATCGCAACTTGTAACAACGTCTTTCCATTAGTTGAATATATTTCTACACAATCGCTCTCTGAATCAAAACGAACCTTACCTTTTATCCCAGCTTCTTTGATTTGATTCCTTACAAATTTCATTGCATCATAATTTGTTTCTAAATTTAAAAGCCCGGCTAAATCTTCAAAAATGATATATTCCTTTGAACTAAAATCCGGTATAAACATACGGATTTTCCCAATTTGTAACGTATAATTTAATTCATTAAATAATACTGATTCCATTTATTCTCTCCCTGACTAATTAAACGTTGTATTGTTTCTACTTTTTTCTTAACAAATTCATGCCGTGCATGTTCCAGTTTACCACCACCAATTGCACCTTTCGCAGCCGCTTTAGCAATCTCTCTTACGCTCCATATCTATCATAAATTGCAAAATCGGCATTAATTAGTAAGGTTGGTGAATAACCATCTGGATCGATCAACATTACTGAACTATTATATCTACATACGCATATCCATCGAAGGTTTAACACATTAATATAAACTATATTTTTATTATTTTCATTACAACTCGTACCAAATAATTGTTTGGACACGCCCCGCTATTATAACATTTCATATAAGAAAACATTATCACGATAAACAAAGAGAAGGTCTCCTAAAATATCTTTTAGGAGACCTTCTCTTATTAATAGATTGCTGTTAATTCCATTGGATGTTGCTCTCTTAAATCACAAAATCCTCCGGAATAAACACTTTCACTTCTTTCGGCTGTACGTATACAGACTCACCCGCTTGAATGTTCAGCTGCTTGAACTGTTCTTTCGTAATTTCTGCTTCTAAATATTCATCTGTTCCGTCTCGTTTTAATTCTACATATACGACAGGGCCGACTACGTGAGAGTATGATACTTTCGCTGGAATTGCGTCTACGCTTTGTTTCGTACGGGAGATTGATAGATGATGCGGGCGTACGTATCCCACTCCGTCTACGTTTGAGACGTGCTTATGCTCTGGTGCTTCTAGTTCTATCGATCCTACATTTAGCTTCCCTTTATGAACGCGGCCGTGAAATAAGTTTACGTTTCCTAAAAAGTCATATACGAACGGACTTGCTGGTTTTTCATACACTTCTTCCGGCGTTCCCATTTGTTCAATGCGCCCTTCATTCATTACAACGATGCGGTCCGCAACGTCTAGCGCTTCTTCTTGATCATGCGTTACGAATACGCTCGTAATTTGAAATTCGTCATGTAGTTTCCGGAGCCACCTTCGCAGTTCTTTCCGCACTTTCGCATCAAGTGCACCGAACGGTTCATCAAGTAATAAAATTTTCGGTTCTACTGCAAGTGCACGGGCCAGTGCGATACGCTGGCGTTGTCCGCCAGATAATTGCGCTGGGTAACGTTTTGCGAAACCATCCATTTTTACTAGTTTCAATAGTTCTGTTACTTTTTCTTCTATTACTTCTGCTGACGGTCTTAAGCTTTTCTTTCTTACTTTTAAACCGAAAGCGACATTTTCAAATACATTCATATGTTTAAAAAGCGCATAGTGCTGGAAGACGAAACCGACTTGCCTGTTTTTTACGTGAATGTCTGTTAAATCTTCCCCATCAAATGAAACAGTGCCTCCATCTGCTTCTTCTAGCCCTGCAATAATTCGTAATAACGTCGTTTTCCCAGAACCTGATGGACCTAATAAAGCGACTAGTTCACCTTTTGGAATATCCAAATGAATGTCTGTCAGCGCTTGAAATGTACCATATTGTTTTGATATATTTTGAATTTGAATACTCACCGCAATTCCCCCTTATTGTCGTTTTTCCATTCTCCATTCAATCCAATTTTTTATAACGAGCGTGAGAACTGCGATGAGTGACATTAAAGTCGCCACAGCGAACGCTGCTGAAAATTGATATTCATTGTACAAAATTTCAATATGAAGCGGCATCGTATTTGTCACGCCGCGCACGTGACCAGACACAACGGAAACTGCTCCAAACTCACCAATAGCGCGGGCGTTACATAGGATCATGCCGTATAAAAGGCCCCATTTTATATTAGGTAATGTGACGCGCCAAAACATTTTCCAACCGCTTGCGCCAAGTGATAGAGCTGCTTCTTCTTCACTTTTCCCTTGCGCCTGCATAACCGGGATTAATTCACGCGCAATGAACGGAAACGTAACAAAGATCGTTGCAATGATAATGCCCGGGACAGAGAAGATGAGTTTTATCCCGTGTTCCAATAACCATCCGCCAAGAGCAGCACGAGGTGTAAAAAGTAAAACAAATACTAATCCCGCAATGACTGGTGATACAGCAAACGGCAGTTCAATAAGAGATAATAATACTTGCTTTCCTTTAAACTGAAACTTCGTAATAAGCCAAGCTGCTGCTATTCCGAATATCGTATTCAGCGGCACAACGATTAAAGCAACGAGAAGTGTTAACCTAATTGCCAAAAATGCTTCTTGATCTGTTACTGCGGCAATATATACATCAATTCCTCGTTCGAATGCTTTCATAAAAATTGTCACGAGCGGCAGTAATAGAAAGAGAGATAAAAATAAAATTGTTATCGTAATGAATAGAATGGGTACAAACTTAGATTCTTTTTTAACTGATACGCTTTTTACTATTTTCTTTTCTAATAATGTTGGTTCCATTTTCTCCCCTCCTATTCGCTTTTCAGTTCATGCCTTCTGCTCCAAGTTTGAATCATATTAATAAGTAGTAGGAAAAGGAGAGAAATAATAAGCATCACAGCCGCTACAGCTGTTGCGCCTGCATAATCATATTGTTCTAATTTCGTCATAATCATAAGCGGTGCAATTTCTGTTTTCATGGGCATATTACCTGCAATGAACACGACAGATCCATATTCCCCTAACGCCCGAGCAAAGGCGAGTGAAAAACCAGCAAGTAGAGCAGGGAATATTTCTGGCAAAATAATTTTCAAAAATATTTGGAAGCGTGATGCCCCTAAACTAGAGGCTGCTTCTTCTACTTCTTTATCAATACTTTGCAGCACTGGTTGCACCATTCGGACGACAAATGGTAAGCCAATAAACGTAAGTGCAACGATAATTCCGAGCGGGGTAAAAGCTACTTTTATATGAAACACATTAAATATTTTTCCGATCCAACCATTTTCCGCATAAAGCGTCGTAAGTGTAATACCAGCTACTGCAGTCGGAAGAGCGAATGGTAAATCGATTAGTCCGTCTAATAACCGCTTCCCTGGAAATGTGTAGCGGACGAGTACCCAAGCAATTAATAAACCGAAAATGGCATTTACGATTGCCGCTACTAGTGAAGTTGTGAGACTTACTTGATACGAATGCAACACGCGCTCACTCGTTATAACTTGTGCGAACTTCTTCCAACCTAGCTGCGAAGTTTGAATAAATACGATAGAAAGTGGTATAAGTACGAATAAACTCATATATAGCATTGTAAATCCAAGAGATAATCCAAACCCTGGTAAAACACGCTTCTTCCTCATATAACGTCACCCCATCCCCCCTTATTTTTTATACATTTGATCGAATACGCCTCCATCATTAAAATGCTTTTCTTGTGCTTTTTTCCAGCCTCCAAATAGTTCATCAACTGTAAATAATTGAACCTTCGGAAATTGTGCTGCGTACTTCTCTGCCACTTTTTCATTACGAGGGCGATAAAAGTTTTTCGCCGCAATTTCTTGCCCCTTTTCTGAATACAAATATTCAAGATATCCTTCTGCTACTTTTTTCGTTCCTTTTTTATCAACGACTTTGTCTACAACTGCTACTGGCGGCTCGGCAAGTATACTAATCGAAGGTGTTACAATTTCAAATTTATCTTTTCCAAGTTCTTTTTGTGATAATAACGCTTCATTTTCCCAAGCGATTAACACATCACCAATTCCTTTTTCAACGAAAGTTGTTGTTGCCCCACGTGCCCCTGAATCTAGTACTTCTACATTTTTATAAATTTGGCCGACAAACTCTTTCGCTTTGTCTTCACTATTGTCATACTTCTTCAACGCATATCCCCACGCACCTAAATAGTTCCAACGTGCTCCTCCAGATGTTTTTGGATTCGGTGTAATGACAGACACACCTTTTTTCGTTAAATCATCCCAATCTTTAATTCCTTTCGGGTTTCCTTTCCTCACAAGAAATACAATTGTTGATGTATACGGAGTAGAATTATCCGCAAGTCGCTTCTGCCAATCTTCTGCTAGTTGTTTCTTCTTACTAATTGCATCAATATCATAAGCGAGTGCTAGTGTTACAACGTCTGCTTCTAAACCGTCAATAACGGAGCGCGCCTGACTTCCAGATCCCCCGTGTGATTGTTTTACATTTACTGTCTGACCATGCTTCTCTTTCCAATACTTCGCAAAGTCTTTATTAAAATCTTGATACAACTCACGCGTCGGGTCATATGAAACATTTAAAAGTTCAACTGTCTTCTTTTCTCCGCCTCCTTCAGAATTACTAGTAGATGTTGCCGAACCACACCCTGATAAAAGAACAAATGCTGACAATAAGACACCTGTACTTTTCATAAACGCTGTCTTACCCCACTGTTTCATATATAAAGCCCCCTTAGTTTGTACAATAGAAAAAGGCACACAATCTATTCACAAAAGTGAACATTGTGCGCCTTCAGTTTCTCTGATGAGCTTCTATTGTATTCTGTTTGATTTCTTTTCATTTTAATTCTGTAATTCATATGTGTCAACTTGGAATTTTACTTTATCGCTTCGAGGGCTTATACAAATATCCCTAGCTATCCCCTTTCACCATCAACAACAAATAGATGAATAAATCTTTTTTAATCATTATCAATATGACATTTCCTTTTATATTCATTTATCCACCATAAATATCATATTGATAATAATTATCAATTGAGCAGAAAAATAAAAACCAATCTTTTTTATTTTCTACATAAATACGCTTTCCGGTCATTTTTAAACAATAAATAATGAGCCGTATGCACTTTTCTCTCTAAATAGTCCAACGAATACGTACTCGATGGATCTACTAAATCCCCAATCGCCCCTGAAAGGTGATCAATTACCTTTTGCAATGTTTCTAAGTTCTTCTTTTCACTCTCCATATTCATTTCATCCATAATGTCACAAATAAGATATTGTACTCTCCGTAAGCGTAATTCCTTCTGCTCCACGTATATCTCCTCCTTATTAGCAATATTACGTTTTAAATATATGGGCTTATAGCTTAACCAATTCTAAAAAATAACGTGAAACTTTAATCAGTAGGAATTTTGTCCATCAAACTAATCCAGCTTTTTTGAGACAAAAAGATATCCATCTCTATACATGTAGTCATAGTGATGGATATCTTTATTTTTATACTTGCAATGCCTTCTCTCTCAAAGCTCTTCTTAACAATTTACCAGTCGTATTCTTCGGCAATTCTGTTAAAAACTCAATGCTCTTTGGCACTTTATATTTCGCTAAATGCAGCATGCAGTAATGCGTAAGCTCCTCTTCTGTTACGTTCGTTTGCTTCAGAACGACGTAAGCTCGCACTGCTTCTCCTAAGTTTTCATCCGGTACACCAATTACGACAACTTCAGCCACAGATTCGTGAGTATATAATACTTCTTCTACTTCGCGAGGGTATACGTTATAACCACCAACTAAAACAATATCTTTTTTGCGATCGACGATATAGAAGTAACCTTCTTCATCCATTTTCGCTAAGTCACCTGTATATAGCCAGCCGTCTTTAAGTGTCGCAGCTGTATCTTCTGGCGCATTATAGTAACCCTTCATAACGTTAGGTCCGCGAACAATTAACTCCCCAACTGCACCGACAGGTACTTCTTCCCCAAGTTCATTCACAATTTTATTTTCTACATGCCAAATATTTGTACCAATCGAACCTGGTTTACGAGGACGATCTAACGGATTAAAACAAGTAACTGGTGATGCTTCTGATAAGCCGTATCCTTCTGAAACAATCACATCAAAACGTTTTTCAAAGTTTTGCAGAAGGGCGACAGGCATTGACGCACCACCTGAAATACAGAGACGAAGCGTCTTTACATCTTCTGCGCTTGCTTCTTCAAATAAATATAAGTAATTGTACATCGTCGGCACACCAGCAAAAATCGTTGGTTCATACGTACGACAAATACGGAATACTTCTTTCGGACTAAACCTCGGTACCATTAAAATCGTTGCCCCGTTCACAATCGGTGCATTTACCGCAACAGTTAAACAGAACACATGGAACATCGGCAGTGCCGCAACGACGCGATCGTCAGCAGTATATTGTAAATATGACGCAACATCGCTTGCGTTACTATATAAATTTTTATGCGTTAACATAGCGCCTTTTGGCTTTCCAGTTGTACCTGAAGTGTATAAAATAACAGCTACATCTTCTTCATCTAGTTCAGGACCTTCGTAAGTTATATCTCCAGTTCCTATAAAACTAGTAAACGTTTTCATTTTTTCAGTTTCTGTATGAGTAAAATCTGATGAGGTTTCACATATGATGATGTTTTCAAGTGAAGGAAGTCTTGTTGTAAGAGATTGTATAACAGGTAGAAGGACGTCGAGTACAATGATTGTTTTTACATCTCCATTTTGTAAAATATAATGTATTTCGTCTGCTGTATAAATTGGATTAATCGGAATGACAGTTGCTCCGGCTTTCATCGTTCCGTATAAACCGACTAAAAAATGTGGTGAATTTCCAACAACTAATGCAACATTGTCCCCTTTTCCAATGCCCATTTTTGCTAAATTGCTAGAAAACCTAGTGACCACTTTGTTTAATTGGTCATACGAGACCGACTGATCCATAAATATGTATGCCGGTTTATCCCCCTTATTTTTTGCCGTTTCAGCCAAAGATTGAACGAGATTCACACAAATCCCACCTTTATAAAATTTAGAATATTTAAAAATTCTAAATTAATTATATTAAAAGAAAATTAAAGTGGCAAGTGATATTCTATTAACTGCATATACACGGAGCATCTTCTGTTGAATTTATTTGGGAGGATAAGGGAATTCCACTTACCAGCAAATTATTAAACCACTACAGAAATCATTTTAGGATAATATGCACTCATCTTCTCTCTAAGTTTTTCAACTTCCTCCTTATTTAAAGTCATATGCTCCCCATACAAATTGAGAGCGTCCGCTCCATTTTCATGAATGTACACTGTAACATATAATGTCGGTAATCCTTTATTGTCCTCATCTATCGACAAGACGAAATCTGGCGTTTTACCAACGGTACTAAACGTTTCATTTCTTTTCCATTTCTTATTTTGAAACATAGTTTGTATATCATCTATCTTTCTTTTGTTATCTGTATGCGTATAGTATATGACATTATCCTTCGCTGGCTTTCCAATAGATAAAAGTGTACGACTTGAGGAAGTTTCACCGTTACACGCCGTCATTCCGATGACAAAGCTGAGCAATAATACAACGTACATTACCCTTTTCATTTCAATCCGCCTCCTTTTAAGATATATATTCCTTTATAAGAAGCAGATGTCCTGTGGTTTATGGTAAATGAAATTATATTAGCGATTTACCGACAAAGCCTGACAACCTAAACAACAAGAAAGAGGCTGCCCTTTATGACAGCCTCCCTCATTTTTAGAAGAATAAATGTAAGAAATCTTCTGTTGTAATATTACCGAAGTAGCGTGCGATATCTACTCCCTCTAAAGCTACAGTGAATGCATCTTTATCAAATTGTACGCCTGTTAGACGCTCTTCAATGTCATGCACATCTAGTGATCCGAAGAAGTCACCGTAAATTTTACATTCTGTTACTGTTCCTTTTTTCACTTCAAGACGAACGTCAACTTGTCCAACTGGGAAGCGGTGTGAATGTTGTAAGTTGAACTTCGGAGATTTTCCGTAGTTCCAGTCCCAATTTTGGTAGCGTTCTTCAGAAAGTTTATGGATCTCTTTCCAATCATTTTCTGTTAATTCGTACGTTGGAATTTCTGTTTCCCCTTCGAAAATTGTTTCTAGAAGAAGTTGTCTAAACTCTTCTGTCGTCATTTTTTCGTTTAAGAATTCTGTAATGTTCGCAACACGGCTACGGATTGATTTAATGCCTTTTGATTGAATCTTATCCATTTTTACTTTTAACGCTGATACGACGTGATCGATTTCAGAGTCAAATAGTAACGTACCGTGACTGAACATACGACCTTTCGTTGAGAACTGCGCGTTACCTGAAATTTTTCTACCTTCAGCTAAAATGTCGTTACGACCACTTAGTTCTGCATTTACGCCTAATTTACCAAGCGCTTTCGTTACAGGCTCTGTGAATTTTTTGAAGTTACTGAAACTGTCTCCATCGTCTTTCGTAATAAAGCTGAAGTTTAAGTTTCCTAAATCATGATATACTGCGCCTCCGCCTGATAGACGACGAACAACATGAATACCTTTTTCTTTTACGTAATCTGCATTAATTTCTTCTACTGTGTTTTGGTTTTTACCAATGATAATCGAAGGCTCATTAATGTAGAACAGTAAATATGTTTCGTTAATATCTAAATTCTTCACACAATATTCTTCAATCGCTAAGTTTATTCTAGGATCTGTAATCCCTTTATTATCAATAAATAACATCGTATCACCTCATGAGTTCCAGATGTAACCACTATGCGCTAGCGTAATGTGGCCACTGAAAATTTGTTTTGCTTCTGTTACTAAATCAGATGTGTTGCCTGTATGCGGTAAGTGCGTTAATAAAAGTTCTTTTACATTTGCATCTTTCGCAATACTTGCTACTTCTGTACTATTCATATGCCCTGCTTTTGCCGCTTCTTGATGTGCATACATATTACACTCACAAATGAAAAGATCAGCATCTTTTGTGAATGGAATAAATTCAGGAATATAACTGGAATCCGCGCTATATACTACAGCGTCACTACCAGCTGTAATGCGCATTGCAAAACATGTAACAGGATGAACAGTTTTTAAGAATGAAATCGAGAACGGCCCAACTTGAAGTGTTTCTTCTGGGTTGTACGCGATTCCTTTCGTATGTGGTTCATGCGTTAAAGAATGGAAGCCATTCTCGTCAAACGTATGACCGTATATTGGTAATTCCGGTAGTTGTCCCTTTGTCGCACTCGTAATTAATCTCGCATATTGCAATACCCCAATGTCTGCAACATGATCATGATGATAGTGTGACAGTACAACTGCATCTATATCAGATGGTGTTATATATTTTTGAAGCTGTGCTAGTACACCACTGCCACAGTCTACAAGTAAACGAAAACCATCGTGTTCAAACAAATACCCCGACGTTGCTTCTCCCGCTTCTGGAAAGCCGCCCCAAAAGCCGACAACAGTCATTTTCATATGTATCCATCCTTTCTAAAACCGAGTAGGAATGCATGTTTCACGTACATCCTACATTGTTAACTATAATCCATTTCCTAAACTTTTTCATTAATTTTCAATTTTGTTATAAAACAGTTGTTGACTTTTGTTTTTTGTACTAATACAATGATAGTAAGAAATGGAAATGGAGGGATTGACATGATCGATCAACCAATGGAGTTTTTCAGAAATTTACCGACGAAAACTTGTGCACACTGCGGGAAAGAAATTGATGAGCAGCATGAAGCATACCATAACAAATGTGACGATTGCGTTCACGAAGAATAGTAGTTTGTGAACATAAAAAAACCTAGCAGACATAGTCTACTAGGCTAATAACATCGTATCCTTCATCGTTGAACCTTTCACCAAGAGCTCCAGTTCAAACTCATACAATTCTTTTTTTCGATAATTTTTCGTATGGATTTTATCCATCATTAAGTCAACAACTTTTCGAGCCATCTCGTCGATTGGCTGTTCAATTGTCGTAATACCTGGCTCTGTAATCTGCGCTAAAATTTGATTATCAAAACCGATCACAGCGAGATCTTCTGGAATACTCCACCCATGGCGTTTCGCCTCTGAGATAATTCCAGCTGCAACCTCGTCGCCTCCTGCCAAAATCGCGGTAGGATTTTTTTTGTCCTTTAATACTTCATTGAATATTCGTTTTCCATCATCCCAAGAGAAAGCGTTTTCAAGAAAATCGATCGCTTCCACTTCTCTACTCTTTTCAGTAATAGCGCGTAAAAAGCCCATTTTTCGCTGTTGGCTAACTACTTTTGTTTCGTTACCACGGCAAAAAATAAGATTACGATAGCCTTGTTCTAACACATGATTGGCAGCTATGTATGCACCCTGTGCATGATCAAACTTCACTGTTGGAACATTTGCTTCCTCAATATATTCATTACATAACACGATTGGACCGTGTTGCAAGTATGGCTCTACATCTTCCCATGGATTTTCTAGTGAACATAGAATAATCCCATCTACTTGTTTCGTAGATAATAACTGTAAATACTCCATCTCTTTTTCCGGTAAATATCTTGTTTGACAAATAATCAGTTTATATTTATGTTCAGAAGCAGCAATCTCGATTGCTTCAATAAATCTACTAAAAAAAGGATTTGTAATCCTTGGAACAAGCACCGCAATTGTTTCTGTTTTTTGTTTACGAAGCCTTCTCGCCGCAGAATTAGGAACGAAGCCTAAATGCTTCATTGCTAATTGAACCCTTTTCTTCTTCTCATCTGAAACATATGGATGATTATTAATCACCCTAGAAACCGTTGTCCTTGATAACCCCGCTAATTTCGCCACGTCCTCGATAGTCGACACGAAATTTTCCCCCTTTGCATGAAAACGTTTTCTTATCCTGATTATATAGTATATTATTGGAAACTGCAATATAGGTTCTTATGATTTTACTATATTAATATTATACATAGGGAAAAGTCTGTTAATGGGAGGGAATTACACACTACTTTTAGAATTTCACAATAAGAATATTTATAAAATAAAGGATGATATTTCATGAATCGGACGGATCGTTTATTAGCTATATTAATTGAATTACAAAGAAAACAAACCGTTACAGCACAAAGCTTAGCTGAAAAATTTGAGACAAGTATACGCACTATTTATCGAGATATGGATGCACTTAGTGAATCTGGTGTCCCGCTTTTCGCAATGCCTGGCCACGGTTATTCATTAATGGATGGTTATTTCTTACCACCCATTCAACTTACGCCTGAAGAGGCTGTTACGCTTTTATTAGGCGGTGATTATATTGAGAAAACTTTCAATTCTTCTTTTTCTGTACATGCGCGTTCAGCAACAGAGAAACTGGAGGTTATCCTCCCTACTGATCAACAAAAGAAAGCCCAGGAATTGCGAGGAACTTTTCGTTTCCTTTCTCCTATATTTTCACATCAGCAATCTGAACAAGAAAAACTTGAAAACCAACTTATCCTGTTGCAAGAATCTATCCAACAAGAACAGGCTATCTCTTTTTCTTATCGTAAACCAAGAGAGACTACAAAAATAAAACGGACCGTGCATCCCTATGGTTTAGTCAATATTTCAGGAATTTGGTACGTCGTTTCCCATTGTTTACTTCGAAAACAAATACGTAATTTCCGCTTAGATCGAATGGAGGAATTACAGCGAGAACAAGAATTCTTTACAAAACCTGAAGACTTTTCTTTACAAAACTATCAGCCTGAAAATAATCGCACTGTTACAATTCATTTATTGTTCTCATCTCATATTGCACATAAAGTTATTGAGTCACGATACTTTTTTATAGATTCCTACGAGTATAAAGATAATGATTTTCATGTCTTTTTGAAATCAAGAAACATAGACGAAGTATTTCAATGGGTATTAAGCTGGGGGAGCCGAGTGCAAGTACTAGAGCCAAAAATTCTTTCTGAGAAAATCCGTGATGAAGCAAAAAAAATGTTACAACTTTAATTTTTGTATTTCACTACTGACATAATGCTGTCAGTAGCCCTCCTTTATAGTAAGTATCAACAAATACATTTTCATAAAAAGGAGCTAACGATATGAACAGTACTACCACTTTAGAGAAATTTGAAAGTTTAGCAACGTACTACATAGAGGAATTAGAAAAGTACTCTATAGAACAATTTAGAATGAAGCCTTCTAGTGAGGAATGGTCTCTCGGTCAAATGTATAATCACTTAATTTCAGCTACATGCATGCAGTTAGACGCAATCACAAAATGTAAAACTGAAACACCATCTGTAGCTAACAAAAAAACGGATATAGGGGAAAAGGTATATATGATAGGAGCTTTTCCAGACATAAAAATCAAATTACCAGATCATCCTGGATATACGCCTGAAAACCCAGCTAATAAAGAGGGAGTACAGAAACAGCTCCTAGAATTAATTACAATTGTAAGAAAAATAGAGCCAACACTTCCTTCTATTCCAAGTGATTGTAAAGTAAAGCACCCTGGACTTGGTTACTTAAATGCGGCAGAATGGTTCCAGCTCATTTCTATGCATTTTGCACATCATCTTCGTCAGAAAAGCAGACTGGAGACAGAAGTTTTAGTGTAAAAAATGATAAAAGGTGGTTTAGTCTATATCCAAACCACCTTTATATTTCTACTTCCCATACATCTTTACGGTTTAGCTATTTCCTGCATAAACCCAGCCATGCTCGCTAATAAACTAGTGAAAACGAAAAGTACAATAATAAGAGGGATAAGTTTGTCTTTATTTAAATTCGTTATCGTTTTTAAACCTATTCCTAATAAAACGTAATACCAAATATTAAATATATCTATTCTTTGAGCGATTGTATGTAGAATCATATTATCTGTTGCTATTGCACCTAAACCTGTATAAGATATCTCATACCCACTTAGAGAAAATGCAATTAATCCGTTTAAAATCATCCCTAATCTTAATACAAACGAAGTATAAATGATTATCGGGAATGTTTCTTTATAGTTAATATCAACTCCAAAGAAAATCATAATGTTCTTATAGAATATAGGTGCAAAAAGTATAGCTACGATTCCACTGACTGCTGCAAATCCAAATGTAGTAAAGAAAGTTATGTATTTCGGAACCGTAAATCCCGTTTTATCATGAAACATACTTAGTGCAGGATTATTTAAAGAATTCCAAGACATTAAGGCACTTGAAATTATAATAAGCACAATTAAAAAGGCTAGTGGAAAGAATATATTTCTTTGATTCTTCATCCTTTTAAATTGTAGTGTTGGCGAAGTGAATATCCCAAAAATCGATGGTTTTCCAGAAATCTCTTCATGCATAAGACTACTAGCTTGCAAGAAAATCCCCCCTTCCTCATTACATTTATAACTCTTCCCATTTCCTCCATACTTCTCTTTCATTTATACGATACACATTATCCTCCCGATCCATAAATCCATGCACGATAAACTCTCGTCTAATCGTACAAAAATCATCATGATATTGTTTTATGAATGTATTAATTTCTTTTTCCGTATACTGATTTTCAGCATTTAATTTGCTAATCAAATGTTCCAATAACACTAACTTTTTCTTCTTTTGACCTGGAATCGATTTTAAGCGGTCTTCTTTATCAAAAAAGTTACGAATGGTTGTATCCCTAAATTTCATTTCGCTTTCGGTCATTTTGTTGTCCTCCATCAGTTTTTATGTAATAAAACTTTATTGTTTGTCCTTACTATTCTTCTTCATTCTTTTACTTACAACATCCATAAAGTAATACCCACTAATTAGCACTTAGTAAACTACAAGTATTCCTAGTGCATCTTTCATATTCGTATATTTTTCTTTATGGAACAAGATAGGTGAAAGGGCGTAAACAAAAAAGATGATTAGCGGATTTACGATAAAATAATAAGTTAGATTTCCTTTCATCGTATCAACTCCCATGTAATATACTTCTATTCAAATTGTTGCAATTCCTGTTCTTTCATTTAGCCTAAAAATGAGATGTGGTAAAATTAGGGATAATATGTTCTTTGGAAAGTAAGAACAATTCTGAGTAATATTCAAAAGACCATACACCAAATATGCAATGTTGCATATTTGGTGTATGGTCTTTCTTGCTATAATAATATCCATATAGATTGTATTTTAAATAAAAAAGGATTATATGCAATGAATCAAATTTTAAAGGATGCAAAACAACTATTACATCATGAAGAAAATATTTTATCCATTTTAAGATGTTCACTTACTGGCTATATTATTACACATAATGTCCCTCGTTCCGGAGTGTTACTTGCCACTAATAGGAGGGTTATTTTTTATGGACAATCATTCAAATGTTGTAAAAATGCATTGATTGTGGAATTTGAATATAAAAAAATTCTATCCATAGAGACGAAAAGAATATTCTTCGATAAAAAACTAATATTTTACTATGAAGACGAATATATAACGGTGGGACAAATTTTAAGCTCAAATATTGAGGGCTTTTTAAATGTAATACAGAGAAAAAGAATTCAATAAAGTGAAACTTTAATCAGTGGTTGATTTTGTTCATCCCCCACTGATTATTAGCCTACACCAATCGGGATTTTACGGAATAAAATACTTTTCATCTAAGAGAGAAGTACAGTACAGTTCACCTTTCTTACAACTGTATTTCTCTCTCATCCACACTTCTCTTAATTTACTTATCACCCTCATTCTTATAACCTGTTATCCAAATTAATAAATTCAATATGGAAAATTATGTTACAATTAACTTATACATATTTTGGAGGGAAAATAGTGAAAAAAGCTATTATAGTATTAAGCATCCTATATCTTATTTTAACCGTACATACGGGAGCTGTTCTTTTAGGAAAAGAAGATTATAGAGGTGCTATCAATACATTAAAAGAAACGAAGGAAGTCTCTTCATTTCAATCTGCAAAAGACGGTGTGATTTTATTAAAAGGAACATTAACTACTACACAACCTATTACAGAGGAAAAACTTCAAAATAAAGAATTTGCACTTCTTGAAATTAATACATATAAACGACGAAAGGCAAATTGGAAAAACATTGATACCGAGCAGCATATTGCAAAACAGCTCTTACTAAACAATGAGGCTCTTCCTGCATTAAAAGAAATCCGCTTCTCAATGGAACCAATTACACTGTCAGGAAAAGATATTTCCGCCGAAGACTACACACTAAAAAAAGATGATACTCAATTAACAATTAAAGGTAAAGGATACCGATACACAGGAATAGAAAACAAATCAGACACTCTTATTTTTGGTATAAAAAAAGGAGATACACTTGAAGGTTATAGTGGCTCTGAAATTCTAATAGGAAAAACAAAAGAGGACATTGCCAGCAACATGAAACTATATACTTTTGCTGAAAGATATGGTCCATTTGTTTGGATTATAGCAACAATTATTCTTATAAGTATTGTTATATACTTGTTCCGTAAAAATAGAAAAACAAATGAACTTTCTCCACCAATAAAACAAGACCAATAAAAAAGGCACCATTTCGGTGCCTTTTTTATTGGTCTTATTTATGCTTCAATCGATTGATTTTCAGCAATATTTTTAAACTGTCGTTTGTGCATCCACGTTAATGAAGCAATTGTTCCAAGTGATAATACAACGATAAAGATCATTAATATCCCTATATTTTGCCACATGAAGTTAAAATCACCGCTCGATACAACTGCTTTAAATCCTGATACAGAGTATGTCATTGGTAGCCAAGCATTAAATGGTTGTAAAAACTTAGGAATCAATTCTAACGGGAATGTTCCAGCGCTTGTTGTAAGCTGCATAATTAATGTTATGATGGCGATGAAACGTCCTGCGTCACCGAATGCTGTTACTAAACATTGAATTAACGCGATGAATGCTAAACTTGTAACGATGCTAAAGAGTATAAAGTATGGAATGCTTTGTACTTCTACACCTAATCCGAACAGTAATATGACATCTGCTACTATTGCTTGAATAATACCGACTGATAGTAAAACGCCGAACTTACTAATAAACCAACTAAATCCTGATTTCGGAACACCGACTGTATCGCGTAATGGGTATACGATAGATAATAGTAATGCCCCAACGAATAAACCGAGTGATAAGAAATATGGTGTGAATCCTGTTCCGTAGTTTGGAACTTCCGCCATTTTCTCCGTCTTCACTTTTACAGGACTTGCAAACATATCATACGTTTTATCGGTTCCTTTTACTTCACCAGTTTTCTCTGCCCCTTCGCCAAGTTTCTCAGCAAGTTCACCTGATCCATCATTTACTTTCACAAGTCCATCTGTCACTTTTCCGGATCCGTCTGTTAGTTTAGTTACTCCATCGATTAGTTGGATCGAGCCAGTTGACATTTTATTTAGCCCACCATTTAGAGTACCTAAGCCCGTTGTTACTTGACTTGAGCCATCTGCTAATTGATTTACGCCACCTATCATTTGGTTTGTTCCTACAGATAATGTTCCTAAACCGCTTGTTACTTGAACTGATCCATCTCTTAATTTGGATACTCCTACGGATAATGTATCTAAACCACCTGTTACTTGGCTTGAGCCATCCGCTAATTTCGTTACGCCTACAGATAATGTGCCTAAACCGCCTGTTACTTGACCTGAGCCATCTGCTAATTTGGATACTCCTCCAGATAATGTGCCTAAACCGCCTGTTACTTGGCTTGAGCCGTCTGCTAATTGATTTATTCCACCTGCCATTTGGTTTGCTCTTTCAGATAATATGCCTAAACCGCCTGTTACTTGACCTGATCCGTCTGCTAATTGATTTATTCCACCTGCCATTTGATTTGCTTCTGCAGATAATTGACCTAATCCAACTGTCACTTTTCCAGATCCGCTTTGTAATTGCGTTACTCCATCAATTAATTGAACTGATCCATCTTTTAATTTATCGGCACCTATTTTTGCATTATCTAATCTCTCACCAAATCCATGAAACTTACTAACAAATTCATTTTGTGCGTTCGTTAGTTTCTCAATACCACCTGCTAGAGTTTTCACCCCTTCTGGATTTGGTAATTTGTTTTGCAATCCATTTGTTGTTTGATTTATTTCACCTTTTAATTGTTTTACTTCTTCATTTAATTTATTTGTTCCACCTGCTACTCCGGTAGCTTTTTGCTGAACTGTCGCTGTACTTTTTACAGCACTTGTTATGAATGGTTGTAACTGCTCTTGATATTCTTTTGGTAAACTTTCAATTTGCTTTTGTAAATTCGCTACCTCTTGCGCTGCATTTTTTGCATCTCCTGCTGTTGATTGCGTAAGCTCATTTAACTGATTTATATTTTCTCCAGCTCCATCTATTTTCTGATTTACTGTATTCAATATAGAAGGAACTTTCGACTGCATTTCCTCTAAGCCTGCAGCAGAATTTTGTACGTTACTATTTAAATCCTGCAATCCCTTTTGAATTTCTTGAGACCCTTTTTCTAATTGAATTTTCCCTTCAACAAGTTTTCCCATACCATTTGATAAGTTAGTTGTTTCTGTTTTTAATTCACCGGATTTACTTACTAATTTGTTCAAGCCATCGGTCACTTTCTCAGATCCATCATGCAATTCGCCAATTCCTTTTTGCATTTCACCCGTTTTGCTATTTAGCGTATTTAAACCGTCTGTTACTTTGCCTGACCCATCTACTAATTTTCCTATACCTGTTTGCATCTCACCTGTTTTACTATTCAACGTATTTAAACCGTTCGTTACTTTCCCGGAGCCGTCTACTAATTTCCCGATACCTGCATTGCTATTTAGTGCATGTAAACCATCTGTTACTTTGCCTGATCCATCCACCAATTTCCCGATACCTGTATTGCTATTTAATACATGTAAACCATCTGTTACTTTTCCTGATCCATCCATCAATTTCCCGATACCTGCATTGCTATTTAATACATGTAAACCATCTGTTACTTTGCCTGATCCATCTTGCAATTTCCCGATACCTATTTGCATTTCACCTGTTTTGCTATTTAGCGTATTTAAACCGTTTGTTACTTTGCCTGACCCATCTACTAATTTATTAGATCCATCTGCTAATTTCTGAACTCCATCCTTCATCTCCCCAGATTTCCCCTGCAGCGTATGAAGTCCATCCGTCACTTTTCCAGAACCATCATGCAATTCACTAGTTCCGTCATGTAGTTTATTTGCTCCGTCCGCTCCATCCGCTAACCCTTTTGAGACGTCTTTAATAGAATCAAACATTTTCTCTGCATATGTTTTCGTTAACGTGCTTGATACTTCACTTTTAATTTTTTCAATGGCTGTTCCGCCAATTTGTGAAGATAAGAAATTCAAACTTTCATTTGGAATATATTCTAAGTTCAATGGTTTCGGCTCGTCTTTTAATAACGTTGTAGCGTTACTTGAGAAGTCATCTGGAATACGGACTAACATGTAATACTTTCTGCCTTCCATTCCCTCTTTCGCTTCTTTTTCACTTACAAATTCCCATTTAAAACTTTTATTATCTTTTAAATTATCAATGAGCCCTTTCCCGACCTCAATTGGTTTCCCATCAAGTTCTGCACCTTTATCTAAATTGACTACCGCAACTGGTAAGTCATCTAGCTGTTCATACGGATCCCAAAAAGCCCATAAAAACATACCCGCATATAAAATCGGTACAAATAAAACCGCGATGATTGGGATTAATATTTTTTTACTTTTTATAATCTCTGCAAATTCTTTGCTAAGCAACTTATGCCATTTCATAATTTATCCCCCCTTTTTTAAAATGACCAAAATCAACATTTGGTCATTTTTATGCAAACAAAAAGGCTATATTCTGTTCATACATATGCCTCATCCCCGAATTTATACTATGCAACTATTCCTCATTATGAAATTTATTTCTCTATTACCCCCTTAATTAAACTTATGACCTATTTGTTCAATTAGTCATTTTTTATAATATTAAAAGGATTATCTTAATTTGACAATCCTTTTAGTAAATAAAGTTCGAACAATTCTGATATTTTTTCTTTTTCTAACGGTTCATGATTTTTTTCCCAATCAAAAATAAGCGATACGTATAAGCGAAGCATAATAAACGCTGTAATTTCTGGATCGCATTTACTAATTTCACCTTTTTCAATTGCAATCTCTAAATAAGATTGAATGACAGAAACGATTTCCACATCTACTTGTTGCATCACTTCTTGTACTTCTTTCGTTCCCATATCGCGCTCTTCTTGAATTAATTTAATCATGAGCTGATGTTCTTTTCTAAATTCTAATATGCTATATAATGCTCTATGTACATTTTCAAAAAATGAAATATCTGAACGAATTGCATTTTCTGCAACTTGCTTCATTTCTGTAATTAAATTAGAAATAATTTCGCCAAATAGTTCTTCTTTATTTTTGAAAAAAGTATAAATTGTTCCTTTTCCTACATTCGCTAACTTCGCAACTTGATCCATCGTCGTCGCCTTATAACCGAACGCTGAAAAAGACTTTGTTGCAGCTTCAATAATAGAACGTTTTCGATCTATCGCCACATCGTCACCTCCAAAAATGACCAATTGGATAATATAGTCAATCAGTACATCTTTGATATTACCACACGCTTACATTCTATACAAGTTCTCTTTTTTATTATTTCCAGTATAAAAAATTCCAGTCAAGTTATATAACACTGTCCATAGTGTATCAAAAAGAATGCTTATATGGAAAGCAAGAATATATTCATAATAATTGCTGGATAGATCACCCTAGAAATCTAATTAAATAGACAGTGTTCTTAAAACCAAAAGTTTAAGAACACTGTCTTTTATTTTGACATAGAGAGTAATATTTTCTCCATCTCTTTCTTAGTTAGATCATCATTGATAATCTCTTCGTATATCTTTGTATCTCTTGTAAAAATATCATTCACTATGACAATTTGATACTCACTATTCTTACCTTGTGCTGGTACAAACATTTTGAGCCCTTTTAACTTCCCCTCTCCATGAGAAGATTTATTATAGACCATTCCTTTCCCGTCTAAACTATAACTTTCTAGATTCTCTTCTCCAGGCATCATGTAGTGTAGTGGATCCTTATTACCACCTGCATACATCCTTGACTGATAAATTGTAAAACCATATTTCCCTTTTGTATATTCTGATTTAGTAACTAATTCTACATCTCTTCCAAAATATGAGTCAGCCCATTCTCTCTTTAACTCATAACCTTCAGGTATATAAGCCGGCTGCTTAATTTGAAATGGCACATGATTTTTCGCTTCTTCTATAGTATATGTTAAAGACTTCTCCAGCTTTTCTCCAAGCGGTTTTAATGTCTTCTCAATAGTAGCTAGTCTTTCTTGATCAGCTTTCTTCGAGCGTTCAGGTTTATATTCCTTTGTATCTCCATCATAATTTTCAGGCACATTTTTCTTAACCATTGCTTTTTTACGAATTTCTTGCGCTTCCTTAAATAATTGAACATACTGCTCAAATTCTTCTTTTGTAAAATTCTTTTCTGCCAAATACAAAAAATCTGTATTCCTTTTATATGACTTTATTGACATCCCCCATTCTCTACTTGCATTCTCCGGTGTACCTAATACTGTTTCTATCGCTTTTTCAAAAGCCGCTTTAGATTGTTTTTTTTCTACAACCTTCTCTTTCTGTCTTTCATCCCCCTCAGTTATCCTTGCATTTAATAAAAATCCCCCTGCTATAGCTGCTATAGCAATGATTCCAAGTAAAGAAAGACGATACGATTTCTTCTGGAACTTTTTAATCATAACAATTCTCCTTTTTAGTGTTCGTTTATTTCTACTTAAATTTGCTAGGCTCGGTGCTTGATAGGAATAATGTTCTAAAAGAGTAATAATTGTATGACCGTATGCAATTTGCTCCTCTTTATCTATAAACGTAAGCGCATATGCATCGCAGGCTAATTCTTGATCTTCTCGCATACAGAAATAGGCGTACCAAAGAATCGGATTGAACCAATTTAATAGGATTAAACTGTACATAATCCAATTTACAGCTACATCGCTTCTTTTAATATGAGCTATCTCATGGTAAAAGACATGTTGTAATTGTTGCTCATTTAATGCTTTCATATGTTTTTTTGATAGTAATACTTTCGGGCGAAAGAAACTAAAAACAGTTGGGCTCGCAATCTTTCCCGCTAGACGTAATGCAACTGCCTTCTTCATTTTCATAGACTGCTTACAGCGATTAAACACTGTAACGACCTGTTCATCCGTAATATCTGGTTGTTTCTTTATGTAAGAATATAACCGTCTATTTGTAATAAACGTGATGATTGCTAATACGATTACCCCAGCTAACCAAACATATAGAGCAATTTTGTATAAAGACAATGTAGTCTGTTGTTCCAAACTCGCGTTTACTTCAGGTTCATTATTTTTTGTCACAGTTTCAGAATTTGATTCTAATTCTACTGTCTGTTTCATCTCGTTATTCACTTTATTCTCAGGTAAAGATGTATTTTTTTGAATAACTTCCGATACACTGGAACTATAGGAAAGTAGTGAATAAATGCTATAAGAACTATCCGGTGACCATGGTAAAAGGAGTCGTATCATTAGTACGATCCACAGCATATATTGCCACCGGGGCGTTAACTTGTTTCTAAATAGAACTTTTATACATAAAATAAATCCAACTAATATACTGGCCATAAGTGACGTTTCTATAAGCCAATCAAAAAAATGAGGAAGGTATATATTTATAAGCATGTCTATCATTTTTATCTATCCTTCCTCTTATTCTCCTCTGTCTTCTCGTCTAAAATGCGTTTTAGCTCATTAATATCTTCTGAAGACAATTTTTCTTCTTTTAAGAAATTGACAAGTAAAGGCTTAAACGCCGCGCCGCAAAAGCGCTTTAGTAAAGATTTCGTTTCAACTTGTAAATAATTATCTTGTGACACTAACGGATAATACGCGTACATGCGCCCTTTATCTTGATGGTAAGAAACGGCTTCCTTTTGTACTAACCGATTAATTAATGTACGGATTGTTTTCGGTTTCCAGTCCATTTCATCTTCTAGTTCCTCTATAATTTCATTCGCTGTTTGTGGAGAATTCGACCAAAGTACTTTCATAATTTCTAATTCCGCTTCAGATATTTTAGGTAATTGATTTGTCATCGTATGTTTCACTCCTAAGTATTACATTTGTAATCTAATTTAAAGATTACAAATGTAATACTTATTTGTCAACCATATTTTTGAAAAAAACCAATTACATGTAAACCTTACCTAACAACAACAAAATTCCTCTTTTTCTAATAACCACATAAAAAAACAAGAAAATCCTTACAATTAATAGTAAGATAGACAGTAGACAGATTTATAAAAATAGTGGAGGCTTTTTCAGTCATGATGCGTGCACTTCGTTTAAATATAAAGCAAGCTTTTTGTAATCGTGTTTCTTTAATTATTATGTTTAGTGGATTAGTTCTTATTTCTATTTATCATTATTATTATGTAATTCGTTATTTAGGAGACGCAACGAACGGGACTATGGCAACTGCTTTTAAATGGATCGGGTTTCGTGATAATGAAATGGATGTGTATTTATTATTAATGCCTGTTATTGCAAGTTTACCATTTAGTACAAGTTATAATTCTGATAAATCCGATGGTTTTAAAGCTTTTATAAGTAAAGAAATTTCCCTATTCTCGTATTCCTTTACAAAATATATCGTTACATTTTTCTGCGGTGGATTTCTTTATACTTTACCGTTCATTCTTTCTTTATTACTTTGCAAATTAACAATTCCAGATGGGGATCCAACCGTCGGGACGAGCATGATAAACGGCAACGGAGTATTCGCAGAGTTATATTTCTCTTCTCCCATCACCTATATTTCTCTATATATTGGGATTAATTTTTTATTCGCTGGTTTAATGGCCCTCTTAGGTTTAACAGCGTCCACATGGTCACAAAAGGATTACATGGCACTTCTATTTCCATTTGCAGTTACTTCTATTCCTTTAGTCCTGCTAAGTACAATATTCCCTACAATAGGCGGAGCACCTATTCACTTATATGACCCGAAACAACCACTAGACGGGATGTCACCATACATTTTAATCATACAATGTATATTTTTCTTCCTTGTCAGCTTATTCATGTACATAAAAGGGGTACAACGAGATAAAAAAAGATATATGAGAAGACTTCAAAAACGAGATCGATGTAGAAAAGCTTTTCAAGTAATTTCAGACTAAGCAATTAAAACGAATAAGAGCGTAATTCCCTATGTGAGATGGGAATTACGCTCTTATTATCGTTTACATGTATCAAATGCATACTTTCACTATTCTTCTTTTACGGCGTACCAGCCAATCCCCACAAAATAACAACCGCCGCAAAATAAATTGCTTTAATAGCTACCACTAAACATAATGAAATAATTGCATATTTACTTAATTCTCTTCTCGCACCTATTAAAGTAAAAATAACTGCCAAACTAAATGTTATATAAGAAGCTGCTGTATTGATTAAGTTATACGTAATGTCAAAATTTTGAGTAAGTCCTGTTACCTCAGCCACAAATTGAAGCATGACAATTGTACTAAAAAAAATTGCAATCTGATTCATGAATTTTCCATTTGTTTGTGCTTGCATCGTTGCCTCCTCAAAAAACTAAATATTCAATTAATTTTATCATCAGATTACAAAAAAAGGAATCACCTCTTTATACCATTCTATGACGCTACAAAAACAAAAAAGAACGCTTAGATACCTAAGCGTTCCCCTACTTTAAGAAGCCTTCTTCAAATCAATTTGAGCAAGTACTGGATCGTGGTCACTTACACGGCCATGTTCTTTCATAATGTTTGAGTTTAAGTGTACAGGGTCTACAATTGTGTGTGGTGCGATGTTATTTGTTACTAAAATATGATCTAACACTTGTGCGTTACCTTCATGAATGTACGTGTAGCGATTCTCTTTCGGCACTGTGTTTAACATATCTTTTAATATCGTTCCTTGCAGTGCTTCTAGTGGTTTAGAGAACTCGAAATCGTTCATATCACCTAATACAACAACTGGTGCATTCGTATTCTTTTTCTGAATACCTTGTACGACTTGATTCACTTCTTGTGCTAATTGAACTCGTTTTTCTTCACTCTTTAATACGAGCGGCTGCACTTTTCCAAATGGTGTTGCATCTCCTAGTTTTGAGTTTAAGTGATTTGCGATGACAACAACGTTTTGTCCTTGGAATGTAAATTCTGCAGCTAACGGTTTACGTGTACTTTCAAATAAAGGATTTTCGTCTCCAATACGAACTACATTTTTATCTAGTAACTTCGGTACTGTCGCTAATTTCACACGAGATGGGTTATAGAAGAAACCGACGCGAATATTAGCTCCAGGTGCTCCTCCATCTTGATTGTTATTCGGCGCAATTTCTACATACTCATACTTCGGTCCACGAATTTCTAATACAGCATCAATGATACGTTTTGCACTTAAAGATGCATCTGTTGTACCGTCATTGATTGCTCCATTATTATCTTGCATCTCTTGTACACCGATAATATCAGGCATTTTTAAATTATATTTAATAGAATAAGCTAACGCTTTTACTTTTTCATCTGTTGTTTCTTTTTTGTTCGCTGAGAAGTTTTCAATGTTATATGTAGCAACTGTTAACTTATCAAGACGCGGCTGAATATTTGCCCCTACTTGCTTAAATCCGCCGTCCACTACAGATGGTAATTCCGTTACTGGCGAAATGCGGAACGAACCGTAGTCATACCCTACTACTCCTGTTATATCTCCAGTGAACGTATCGCCTACTTTCGCGACATAATCACGAGGTACTTTTACAGAAAGGCGCTCTGGATTTAATTGCTCTTTATCTAATAAAGGTGTACCATACTTCGTTACCACTTTATCTCCGCCATTTTTTACTGTTACATATAAATTACCGTTTTTCTGCGGAGCGATAATTTTTGGCGTTGGCATCGTAACGCGCATACCTTCTACACTTTCATAAAAGTCGATTGCATCTTCATTTGGATCAAATAAACCGAATGCATCATTATCGATAATTTGATCAGGGATTTTCACACCGTTTTCTCCTAATACAATCGGCGCTGGTAAAGGTTGATCTTTTGCGATTACAGCAACGCGACTCGCCTTAATTTCCGTCGTCGTTAAGTCTGTTTCAAATCGCTCTGCATATCCAGGTCCAACATATTCTTCTACTTCTCCATCAACTTGGACAAGATCTCCTACTGCTACATTCGCATCTTTTTTGTATACGTAAATACCTTCAGAAGTAGCTGGGTCTTCATCTGGCTGATTATCTTCTACATAAAAACCATTTTTATCAAGCGCTGTTACAACGCCTTCCACATTGTTTACTTTCTTCCCGTTGTAAGGAGAAATATGTGCTTTCCCTTGAATATCATGAATACGAACCTGTTCATTGTTTACGATAATAAATGAAAATGTCGAAACTGCTGAAGAAGTAAGTCCTTCTTTTTCTGCGATTGCTTTCACTACACTATTTTCATTCACTACAATTTGTCCGTTATAACGAACACTTTTATTTGTAGGATTAGAGCCATCTAACGTATAGTAGATTGTTGCTCCTTCTGTGCTCGTTGTTAATGTTACCGCTGTTCCTTTCGCAACTTCCCCGCCACCAGGCGAAGCTACTACATCGCTAACACGGTTTTGTTCTTCCCCTTGAAACTTATGAGCTGTTACCGATTTTAAACCTGGGCTACTAAAATATAATTCAAGCGTCCCTGTTAAACTAACTTTCTTCCCGATATTTTCAGGATGATCTTTCACGTTTACAGCTGATCTCACATCGCCTTTTGGCAACTGAACAGGCATGATTTTGTCTGGATTCGTTTCGTTTGGCGAATCAGCAATTGCCACGTTTGTATCATCAAACTTAGCCGGATCTTTCGTGTATTTAGAAGGACTCTGCGTATACCCAACGATATATCCTTCCACTATCCCCTTCGTTTTCCCTTGCTGCTTGAATACTTGAATTGCTTTCTCTACTGACATAGAAGTAGTTTCTTCCGCCTGCGCTAAAGTTCCAGTAAATGAAAGCAATAGCAATAATGATAAAAAGATACTTAACAATTTCTTCACAGCCATTTTCCTCTCCCTAATTCGTATTTTCTCAGCATTTCTATCATATCAAATGATTCGTTATATAGAACTATATTTCGACAAGTTTTACACAAAATTTATTTAATTTACAAGTTTTCAAACTATAACACAAAATAACTTATATAGGTTTATTAACTAACAGGTATTTTATCCAATAAACAAAACGCCTTCAATATAATTGAAGGCGTTTTGTTTGGAATATTTTAATTTGCGACTAATTCAGTCTCGATTACTTTCTCTAAATGAGTTAGCACACACTTTGCAGCTCTCTCACCTTGTTCAATACAGTCCGTAAGACCAGAACCAGCGTAAGAACTACCTGCTAAATAAACACCTGGCAACTCACTTTCCATAAATGTTGTGAGCTTCTTCATTCGGTCTTTATGACCTACTGTATATTGAGGCATCGCTTCTTTCCAGCGGCTTACAATTGTAAACTCTGGATCCTCTGTAATATCCATTGTCTTTTGTAAGTCCTCTAATACGAGTTGCACAATTTCTTCGTCCGTTTGTTCGACAATCGCTTCATCACCTGGGCGTCCGACGTAACAGCGAAGGAGTGCTTTTCCTTCTGGCGTTGTATGTGGCCATTTTTTATGTGTCCACGTACACGCCGTAATCGTGTAATCACTATTTCTTGATACGACAAATCCGGTACCATCAATATCGCGCTGAATAGCAGACTTTGTGAAAGCAAGCGCCACGTTTGCAACTGATGTAGATGGAATGTTACGGAAAAAACGAAACTGCTTGTACTGCGCAAACATAGGTGGCAATACTTTATGCGGTGTTGCAACTACGACTGCATCTGCTTCGATTTCTTTTCCGTTACTAAGAGTAATCGTATAGCCATCACCAAGTTTCGCAACTTTCTCAATACGCGTTCCTTTTATTACCATATCATTAGGAATCTTCACTTCAAGAGATTCTACTATAGATTCTAAACCGGTTTTCACAGTTTTAAAGATACCCTTTTTCACTTCTGCCTTCTCTTGCTTTGGAGCGAGCGTACGCATACCGAGTGAAATACTACGGTGCTCCTGTTCGATTTGATAAATTTGAGGGAATGTTGACATTAAACTCATTTCATCAATATCCCCAGCATAAATACCAGATAATAATGGCTCAATTAAATTTTCAACGACTTCATTTCCAAGACGATGCCTGAAAAACTGCCCGAGTGATTGATCAGAAACTGGTTTTGATCTAGGCATTAATAAGTCAAAACCAGCTCTTAGTTTACCAATTGGGGAGAACAATCCGGAAAATAGAAACGGCGTAATTTGCGTTGGAATTCCCATCATTGAACCGCTCGGCATTTTATGTAACCGATTGTTTACGAGAACGAACGATTGACCGGCCTTATTATTTACAAGTTCATCGCCAAGTCCTAATTCTTTCACTAATTTAGCTGCACTCTCTTTTCTTGCTAAGAAAGAATCAGGACCGCGTTCAATTGTAAATCCATCTTTTTGAACGGTTTGAATTTTCCCGCCAAGTTTACCAGACGCTTCTATAAGCAATGCATCTATCGGCAAGTTTTTTTCACGAATTTCTTTTTGTAAGTTATACATTGTTGTTAATCCTGTGATGCCACCGCCGATGATCACAACTTTTTTCCTCAAGTAAGCTCCCCCTTTCTACTTACATTACAGATTCTTTTTTCTTTAATACTACATCTGCTAAACAGTCGATAAATGAGTCCGACGCATTAGGCATTTCGGGACGATAATATTTCGCGCCAATTTCATCCGTTACAACTTTACACTCAAAGTCATTGTCATATAAAACTTCTAAATGTTCCGCAACAAATCCAACTGGTACATATACGAATGAACTGTAGCCGTATTTTTCATTTAGTTCTCTCGTTAAATCTTGTACATCTGGACCAATCCAAGGGTCTGGTGTATTTCCGGCACTTTGCCAACCTACTGCATAATTTGCTACTTCAGCACCACGTGCAATATAGTCAGCTGTTTCGTTTAATTGATCCGGGTATGGATCGCCGAGTGCGATAATTTTTTCTGGTAAGCTATGTGCAGATACGATTAACACTGCTTTTTCACGTTCTGCTTCTGACATACCGTTATATATACCTTTCACTGCATCGACCCAATACTGAATAAATTTCGGTTCTTTATACCAGCTATCGATGCCGTGAATTGTTAAGTTTCCAAGTTTTCCTGCTTCTTCTTGCGCTCGTCCTACATACGACTTCACGCTAAAAGTAGAATAGTGAGGGGCAAGAACGAGTGCAATTGCATCTTCTATTCCATCTTTATGCATAGCTTGTACTGCATCTTCAATGAACGGTTCAATATGTTTTAAACCAAGATACATGTGGTACTCTACTTCATCTTGTATTTCATTTAAACGTGTCTCTAACTTTTTAGCTTGCTCTAATGTAATAGTAGCTAAAGGAGAAATACCACCAATTGCACGGTAACGCTCAGTTAAATCTTCTAACATTTCAGGACTTGGCTTTCTTCCTCTGCGAATATGTGTATAGTAACGTTCAATATCTTCTTCTTTATACGGCGTTCCATATGCCATTACAAGCAAACCAATTTTCTTTTTCATACAGCCAATCTCCTTTACTTCGCTAACTGTTCTTTAGAGTATTCATGAATAAATGTAGTTAAGCGTTTTAATGTATCTGGATTTACTTCTGGGAATACACCGTGACCTAAGTTAAAGATATAACCTGGCTCTTTCATCCCTTGATCTAAAATACCTTTTACATGTTCTTCAATAACAGACCATGGTGCTAGTAAGAACGAAGGATCCATATTTCCTTGCACCGCCTTGTGAACGCCACGTGCGCGTGCTTCTTCAATCGGTAAGCGCCAATCTAAACCTACTACATCAAGAGGTAAGTCGTGCCATTCATTCACTAAATGTGCAGCTCCTACGCCGTGCATAATCATTGGAACACCCATCGGGCGAACTTCTGCAAAAATACGCTCCATCGCTGGTTTAATAAATATACGGTAATCCGCTACATTTACTGTTCCAACCCAAGAATCGAAAATTTGAACAGCTTTTGCTCCTGCGTTAATTTGCGCTTTTAAATATGTAATAACCATATCTGCAAGCTTATCCATTAATGCGAACCAAGCTTTCGGCTCTGCATACATGAACGCTTTCGTATTATGGTAGTTACGAGAAGGACCGCCTTCAATCATATAGCTAGCTAACGTAAATGGAGCTCCTGAAAAGCCGATTAACGGTACATCTAACATTTCTGTCGTTAATAGACGAATTGTATCTAGTATGTAAGGTACGTCATCTTCTGGATTGATTTCCCCTAATTTTTCTACATCTTGTAAAGAACGGATTGGATTATCGATTACTGGGCCAATACCAGATTTAATTTCCACATCCACACCAATTGCAGGTAGTGGTGACATAATATCTTTATAAAGAATTGCTGCGTCTACGTTATACTGATCAACTGGCAACTTTGTAACATAAGCGCATAATTCTGGATTATGTGTAATTTCAAATAAAGAATATTTCTCTTTTATCTTTCTATATTCCGGCTGTGAACGACCTGCTTGACGCATATACCATGCTGGTACATACTCTGTACGTTCCCCCCTACATGCTTTTAAAAATGTCTCATTTATAGTTCTTACCAAGACCCTTGCTCCCTTCCCTACCAATGCTTTTGCTTTAAATACGTTCTATTCCGATATTTATCTTTTTTTACTATACAGCTTGTAAAAACAAAATGCATAACATTATGTACGTTGTTCATGAAATTGACACAAATGTTCGTAAAACCGCTTACTATTTTCACAACATTCTTATTATAGCACAGAGAAAAACTACGGTTTAGCTACTTTTGACTTTTCTCCTTCACGGTTCGTTTGTGTGTTAAATGGCACAACGTAAAAACTCGGTTTTGAGAATATGTTAATAAACTTTTCCTCATATTTCCCAGCTCCTTTTACCGTCCCAACATGAGTATGAATTCCTTTTTCAACTTTATAAATCCGGTACATAATTCGCTCATCAGGAAGCGGCGTCCAGCTTAGTTTCATCGTAAATAAACCGAAAGGACTAAATGCTAGTTTTGCTTCCACGTTTTTAATCTTATCTAAACGAATTGGCAGTCCAATTGTTTCGACACCTTTTGGCCTATGAAAACTCGCTTTATCTTGTATGTTTGCTTTCGTTAAAATCTTTTTAAATAACATCGTTGCAGATGCATTTCCATCATGTAATTGATGCTCCTTATCGGTGCGGTCATAGCCAATCCAAACTGCCCCTACTAAATTCGGTGTATATCCAACAAACCACATATCGCGCGCACCATGGTCATCATTCGGCAATGAAGTTGTGCCTGTCTTTCCAGCTAAAGCTCCATTATATACACCAGCTTTCGCCGTACCTTCTTTCACAACTCCTTCAAGCATCTTTGTCATGTACCATGCCGTTTGCTTTGAAAAGACTTTCGTTTCAGCTTTTGATGATTCTCCAATAACTGCACCGTGTCTATTTAACACTTTATCAATAACGTGCGGTTCAATAATATTCCCGTTCGCTAAAAAAGAGCGGTACATTTTAACAAGATCAAATGGAGAAACACCATTTTTAAGCCCGCCAAGTGCCGTGCTTAAACCTGAGTCCGCAATATGAACATTTCCTTTCTCTAAATATTGCTTTCCCTCATCTATCCCTAATTCATTTAATAAAGAGACCGCTGGCACGTTTGCTGATTCTAATACCGCATCGTACATCGTCATCTCTTTCGTATACTCATGATTATAATTTCGAGGTTCATAGCCTTCAAACGAACTTTTTTCATTCGTTAATAAAGAATATGGATTATATTTTTTCGTCTCAAGTGCTGGTCCATACACGATAAGCGGCTTTAAAACAGAACCAGGCTGCCTTTTTGCAAAAACACGATTAAGCCCTCTCGGAACATACTCTCTTCCGCCAATCGCTGCTTTAATTCCGCCAGTTTGGTTATCCATTAATAAAAATGCACCTTGCGCCCCGTTTTCTTTACCAGGGAAATTTCTCGCATCTTGAAACTGGTTATATGCTACCTTTTGAATTTTTTCATCCATCGGTACGACAAACGTATACCCTCCGCGAAGCACTTCTTGATGAGACAAACCATATAAACGTGCTGCTTCATCTATAACCATATCGATATACGGCATATATGCGAGTTCACGCTCATCTGAATTTTTATAAAGAGCGATTGTTTTCCCTTGATAACGAACACTATCTTCGGCTGTTAAATAGCCTTGTTTATGCATAAGTGACAAAACAAGATCACGGCGTTCCTTACTCTTCTCAGGGGATAAGTACGGTGAATAGCCATTTGGCGCTTTCGGAAGCCCTGCAAGCATAGCCCCCTCTTCTACTGTTAAATTTTCTACATTTTTATTAAAATACAACTTTGCTGCCGCTTGAATCCCATATGCCCCGTGGCCAAAATAAATATGGTTCATATACATTTCAAGAATTTGCTGCTTCGTATATTTTTGCTCTAATTGAAGAGAAATTGCGACCTCTTTCAATTTACGTGTAAATGTTTTTTCACGAGTTAAAAAGACGTTTTTAGCTAATTGCTGCGTAATTGTACTACCGCCTTCTACCTTCTCTCCAGCTAACGTATCTTTATAAAGCGCCCGAAATATAGAAGGATAATCAATTCCTTGATGTTCATAAAAACGAGAATCCTCCACAGCAACAAATGCTTGCTGCACGTACTTTGGAATTTCTTCGATCGGCACGAGCTCTCTATTTTCTACATATAATTTCGTAATTTCTTTTCCTTTCTGATCAACGATACGTGATGAAGAGTGGAAAACAAGCTGCTTTTCATCCATCATATAGCCACCAGCTAACACAATAAGTTTATAAAGTACAATTGCTACTACAATCGTTGCTAACCCGCCCAATAAAGTCCACTTTGCTTTCTTCATACATCGGCCTTCTTTCCAAATGATGGTACATTTATTATTTGAAAAAGAAGTATCTTTATGTATATAATCTTCGAAGTTTTTTAAGAGAATTGATATAATAGAGACAAACCATAAAGGGGGCATTAAAATGAAGGCTATTATTTCATACGAAACACCTCTAGAACAAGCACATTTCACTGCAAAAAATAACGAAAAAGATATGTTTTATAAAGAAAATACTGAAGAATCTGTGGAATCCACACTTCAGTATGACGTATTAGACGCTGTTGGAGAATTTAAAGGACAACCTGGCTACATCGTTTGTAACAACATTTCGGTAACCGACGAAGGTCGCCCAGTATTTGAAAACCGTTTTAAAAATCGCGCTGGCCTAATCGAAAACGAACCTGGCTTCCAAGCAATCCGTGTTCTTCGCCCATTAAGTAACGATACATATGTCATCTTAACGATGTGGGAAACTGAGCAAAACTTTAAAGACTGGACAGAATCACGTTCATTCGAAAACGCTCATAAAAAACGCCCTGCACAAGCAGAGGGACAAGCTCAGGCTCAGCCGCAGGCGCATCCACATGCAGAACAGCAAAAAAGCATTTTCTCTCGTCCATCTTTTGTGACTACTTTTGATGTTTTAGTTTAATTAAAAAGTAGTACAACACCGGCCCTATGTGAAATTATATTAACGATTCAACGACAAAAAAGGAAACACCATTACACAGTGGTGTTTCCTTTTTCTTTGTACCAATTATATATGCGAAGCGCGTCTTCTTTTCGCATATGCTTCACTTCATAACCATGTCCCGCCACCGCTACAGCAGCTGTACATAGCTCGTCTTTCTTTTGAAAATAAGATTGATTGTATCCGACTACTTGAATATGCCTTCTTCGCATGACCCCTGTATATTTCGCGAGACCTCGGTGCACCATTACTAACTGATTGTCTCGTATCATATATCCACCACTTTTATATTTAGCGTATGCAAGTAACGTAAATACGATAAATAGTGGTATCAGGGTGAATAACGCAATATTTTGTTTAAAATATATACTCGCACCGGCGATTGGCACTGCGAGTACGGCACTTGTAATCCAGCCCATAATAATATAACGGCGCAATGCAGCCTTCGGTAAAGGAACGATTTTCTCTTCTATTTCATACGGTAACTGCAAATATGTAAGTAGCTGCTGTACATCTTTCTTCTTCATGAAAGGATGTAGCATCACTTCATTCCCTGCCGCTTCTATACTTTGAATGACTTCCACTTCGACAGAGCAATAACCGAAAGGCTGGCGGAGAATTCCTTCTTTTACAGTAATCGCTTGAATGCGGTGTAATTTTAACACAAACTCTTTCTTATCAAATAACCCTTGAACGATGCGAATTTCATTTCCGTTTCGCTCAATTTTAAAGTTCGCGTATTTTAATGCATAGCCGGCCGTAGAAATGACCCACGAAATTGCCATTAAAATCGCGGCCATAACGATTAATTCATATACACCGTTATCCATCACATACGCTTCCACTTTATTTATGAGCCATTCTGGAAGAAATTGATTAAACTCTGTGTAAATAAGAAGTAATCCAGAAAACACTAATCCGAATCTACCAGACGTAATGGAAGCTACTAAAATCTCTTTCATCGTTAACTGATAAATCGTCTTACTTTCTTCTGCCATGGGTACTTCTTCACTCGCAGCGCTTCTTTTTTTATTTAGTAAGGCAATCAGTTCCTTCGCTTCATCTTCTTTAATACCAGCTAACATCACTTCCGGCTCACTACCGCCACCCGCTACTTCTATATTTAATTTCGTAAGCCCAAGCATTTGATAAATGACATTAGAAGATGTACTAATGTTTTGCACACGGTCTTTATTTAAATAACTTTCCTTCTTCACAAAAACACCGTGTTTAATATGTAGAATATTATTTTCAACCCAGTATATTTTGAAAAACCATTTGACAGCTGAAAAAATAGCCATAATAAATAATACAAACAAAAGAACAAGATGTAGGAAATACCAAGGTTCTACTTCACCATCTGAACGAAATAAAACAAGAAAAATAAAAGGCAACAAAGTCGCAATTCGAATACCTAACAATATCGTGATCGGATGTTGCCTCTTATACATCCTCATCACTCACTTTCGCAAGCTCTCCAATTTGTCTTTTCAGCTGTTCTGCTTCTTCTTTCGTTAAGCCTGGAATACTATGAGAAGTTGCCGCTGTTGAAATATGTAATTCTGCTAAATTATACTTTCTCATAATTGGGCCCTGTTCAATCGTTACGTGCTGCACACGAATCATCGGAATAAGTACGCGTTTTACAACGAACATTCCCTTTTGAATCTCAATCTCTTCTTCATTTAATCTGTAACTATAATAACGTTGACGTAAATTTGGAAATACAAAATAATCAAGTGGGATAAATGTAATAGCGCCTGTTACTAATAGTCCAAACAACCAGCCCCACCAGTTAAAATTGATCATAAAAAAGAAATACGCCATTACGACTGCTAGTATAACTGCCGCCCCAATTAAAGCGTGGATTCTCCACACTTTCAGCATATTAGAATGAATCTCCCTTTCTAACGGCTGCATCTCATCACTCCAATTATATGAATTTATTAATTATATATTAGCAGAAAATAAGGCTTTATATACAGTTTTGTAAAATTATAGTTATCACATCGTATCGAGCATTTCTTTAAAATTCCCTTCATTAATTGAATACACTTGGAACTGAATGTAATACGGGCATATGGCAAAATGTTAAATTTAGAAGCTGATCTTCCTAACATATCTACAATCATTAGAGAAACGTCAATATATTCGAAGTCTACACGGAATGCTACTGCTTCTCCCGTAAATTCATAATCTTTAATCGCGTCATAAGATTTATTCGCACTTATAAGCGTCACTTTTAGTAGTTGGTTTAAATTTTCCGGTTTAAAATTAATCATATACGCATCTCCTTTTTTCAATAAAACACTATGAAAACAGTGTAATCTTATAATTTCATAGTTTTACACATCAATTATATAAAAAATAAAGCTAGTTTTTTATAAATTTTTTGATATAATTACTTACGGGAAACGGGAAGAATTTTGTCTTCCCGTGTGTTTTTATTTGCATCTAGTACTTTTGCTAGATGCTTTTTTTATATCATTTTACATAACTTCTATAGTAAGAGGATGATTCTATTGAAAAAATTCATAATTAGTTATTTAACATGCTTACTAGTTTTCTCTGTCATTGTAAATGTTTTACAGTATATACGAGTTCCCAATTTTGCAGATTCATGGGGACCAATTTGGGTATCAATCATTATGTATATTATTCTTGGCAGTATCCCCGTTCTTATCGGTTGTTTATTAGGTGAATTTTGTTATAAAAAAATAAAAAGAAGTCATGAATTAAAAATCGGTATTCCTTTATTTATACTGCTAGGTATTTCCTACAATCATTTATTCTTTACGTGGTTTAACGACAGAAATTTTCTATCCTTTAATTTAAATGCCTTTCTGGATACTGGCCTTCCTATTACTGTATCATCTTTATTGTTTTATCTTATAAGACGTCGTTAATTCTTTCATCATTGCATAAAAAAAATGTTATTACTCTTGTTACATTGAGTAATAACATTTTTATTTAAAGCTATTTAACAAATTTGCTTCCAACTAGCGTCCTTCACATCTTCGTTAGTTGGCTTTCTAACTGATTCCACAAAACATTCCTCGCAAGCACCAAATGCAATGAAATTTTTCTGTGCTTGCCTTAACGAGGGCTTATTTGCTCCACCTTCAAAGTCATGATCGTTAAACTGAACAGGATCATCTTCCCAGTAACATATGTTACAAATTTCATATGTACCTGGTGGTTCTTCTTCTAACGTTTTATCCCGCATTAACGCCCGATTGGTGAAGGCTAATAATCAGTGGGGAATGAACAAAACCCCCACTGATTAAAGTTTCACTTTATATCCGCAGCATGGACAAGTGTATTTCATTTTGTCACTCCATTATTAACTGATTTTTTCTCCCATATATTCCGACTCACAAAGAATGTAACAGCACAAATCATAGTTATTCCCATGAAAAGAGTATTAGAATCTTCATATGTAGTTGGAATCCCTACCGTTACGAAAACAATACTAAAAGCTAAAAGTAGATATAATAGCAAAGATATAATATAGCTCAATTTAAATCGTAAAATGATACCTCTAAACAATAGCTCACCAAGAAGACATCCGCCTAAAATAATAGGTACTCCGAAATACAATGTAAGGACTCCCATTTGCGAAGTAGCTTGAATTACCTTTCCAAGTATGGTCGGCGAAGTCATCTCATCATTTTTTCCCATCCTATCATATAAATCAAGTGCCGTTGCTGAAATAAAGAAACTTAATATAGAAAATGAATACGGCATTAAAAATTTGCTCAATCTCATTCACCTCACTTTTTCCTTTACATATATTATTCATTATTTTCTATCATTTTTACATAAAAAAATAACCCTCTATGATAAAACATAGAGGGAAGAATTTCTATATAAAAAACTATACCTTATCCTGAAGTGAACCCCGAAAACAGAACACATATCAAAACACCTAAACCATCTGTTCCCTATATTCTTTAGGGGATAAGTGGTTTAGGTGTTTTATTAGAAGGTAGTACCTTCTTTTTTATAATATTCTTTTGAAATCTCTTCATAAAATGCAGCTGATGTCGTGTAGAAATAAGGTACTAACCATAAGAAACCGATTCCTAAAGTAAGAATACTTAAAATGAACCAACCTAAGAAGCTTAAGCATAGTAAAAAGTAATCCATTTTATGTCCATTCATCATATGGCGACTTTCGGTAATTGCTTGATTCGCTGTGTATTCTGGATGATCATTCAAAATAAAATACGTCATAGCATAAGAAAATGATTTAATAATACCTGGAATAATAAGAAGTAATGTCCATAGAATCAAGTATACATACATTAATAAGTATGTTAAAAACGATTTCATAAGCTTACTTCCATCACTAAACCATCTAAATATATGACCAATACGAACACTAGTCCCACGAATTGCATTTAAAACAAGATAATAGGCACCTATTGTTAACGGACCGATAACAAGCATTGCAATAATACTTACTGTAAGCGAATCACTTGCTTCTTCCCAACCCCAAAACGTCGAGAAAACACCCGTGATTAGAAGTTCAACAGCTCCAATAAGGATTCCGACTAATAAGGTTGCCCCTACCGCTAATCCCCATTTTCCTTTTAATGCATCAAGTGCTTCTCTTTTCAACTGACTTATCATATATAGCCTCCTAATACTTTTTCTATATTAGTATACCATTTATATCAAAAATTCCACAGATTTTCCTGAAATAGAAGTATACTACTTTTTTTAATATGTATTGATATATGTGCGCTGTAGCTGTACTAATATATAGATTAAGTCACTCATTTTCCTATAACAAAAAAAGCCTGCCTTTCATAATGGGCAAGCTTTTTCAAGTTAATTCTCACTTAATTTCTTCTTATACCAATCCTGCATTCTCTCCGCATCTTCTACTCTCGTATGCTCTAGTTTATAATTCGATGATGCACTAGAAAACGTATACGTACATAAATCCGCTCGGCGCTGGAAATATGATTGTGTTTTTTCAATTGATTGGACGTGTCCTCTTCTTACAAGTCCTGTATGTTTCCCAATACTACGATGTATAATCGTAATTTGTTCTCCGTTTACACCGTAACCATTTGTTTTAAATGTTGCGTATCCAAGTGTAAAGATGAGGATAGCTAGCGGTAACAACGCCCACATGATGAAATACTTTTCAAAGTATATGCTTATCCCAGTAAGCGGGATTGCTAGCATTGCGAAGAAAATGAAACTATCAATTAAATAACGGCGCAGCGCTGCCTTTGGTAATGATGTAATGTTTGTATTCAGTTCATATGGTAACTGTAAATGAGCGAGTAACTGTTGCACACGATCTTTTCGAATGATGGGATGCAGTGTAACTTTGTCTTTCTCTTCTCCCAGTCCCTTACTTTGAATGACTTCTACTTGCACAGCACAATAACCGAATGGTTGACGTAAAATACTTTCTTTTATCGTAATCCCTTGAATACGATGTAACTTTAGGACGAGTTCTTTTTTCTCAAGTAATCCTTGCGAAATGCGGACTTCATCATTTCTTCGATTCACTGTGAAATCTCCATGTTTTAACGCATAACCGATTGTGGATATCATCCACGAAAGGACGATCAAAATGGCTACCATGAAAATCCAGCCATATATATCATGCTCCATTACATACGACTCTACGCTATTTTTTATCCATTTCGGAATGTACTCATCCACTTGGTTATAAACGACAAATATTAAAGAGAATAATAATCCAAATTGACCAGAAGTAACAGATGCTAATAAAATTTCTTTCCAAGTTAATTTGTACTCTGTCGCTTGTTTTTCCTCTGTGACGATTTCTTTTTCTACTACTACTTCTTCTGATGCTTCTTCTGCTTTCACTTCTGGCGTTGGCTCATTTAGTAAGGAAATAAGCTCCTTCGCCTCATCTTCTGTAATACCAGCTAGGCTTACTTCTGCATCATCGCCCCCGCCAGCTGTTTCAATCTGAATTTTCTTTAAACCGAGCATTTGATATAGCACGTTAGAACTTGTATTAATCGTTTGAACACGTTCTTTATTTAAGTAGCTCTCCTTCTTCACAAAGAGCCCTTGTTTCACATGTAATACGTTATTTTCAACCCAGTATGTTGTGTAATACCATTTTTCAAACGCTGAAAAGACCGTGAGTAAACCGAATCCAGCGGGAATTAAATACCAAAACGGGAACTTTCCGTTTAAACTAAACATGAAAATAATGAGTGGTATAAAATCTGTTAATTTTAATTCTAATAACATCGTGATTGGATGCTGCCTCTTATACATCCTCATCACTCACTTTCGCTAATTCTGCAATTCTCGTTTTTAACATTTCCGCTTCATACATCGTTAAGCCTGGAATGCTATGAGAAGTTGCCGCTGTTGAAATATGTAATTCTGCTAATCCATGTTTTCTCATAATTGGTCCTTGTTCAATTGTAACGTGCTGCACACGAATCATCGGTACTAATACGCGCTTTACGACGAAAAGACCGTGCTGAATTTCAAGCTCTTCTTCATTTAGTTGGTAGCTGTAATAACGCTGACGAAGTTTCGGGAATACAAAGTACGAAAATGGTGCGAACGCAACTGTTAACCCAACCATCACATACAAAATCCACGCCCACCAATCAAACTTTATCATGAGGAAAAGGTATACTAAGATGACGAGAATACCTATCCCTTCTTCAATTACAGCACGAATTTTCCACACCTTGACCATGTCAGGATGAATTTCATTTTTCAATGGATCCATGTAACCACTCCAAATCTAGTAATCTAATATATGAATACTCTTAATCTATATTTTACATAACTTTACATAAAATTGTAATTTAATTATCTTTCTTCTCAGGAATAAAATATCCGAACCAAAGTAACCACACGAAACCGATTAATGCAAACCAACCTTTATCCGCTTGAAAAGCTTCAATCATACCTGGGATTTTATAAACGCCAATCAATCCAAGAAAACCGAGCCACCAGTTTTTTTGCATTTTCATTTCTATTCCTCCTTCATTACGTTTTTCACATTTCGAATCCAAATTTCTTTATACTTTAGCTGGAATCCCATTAACATATAGTTGCTCATATTATCAATAACGAGCGCTAACGTATGAGCATTCTCCTCTGTTGCATGTTGTGACACAACGCCAAGTTCCACACCTCGCTTCAATAAATCGTGGAATCCATTTAAGAAATCTTCTTGTATTTCAAATAAGCGTTTCTGATACTTTTCATTTCGCGATGCAGTTACGATAAATTCATTTATGACACGTAATATTTCTTCTTGTCCTTCATACTCAGAGAGCATATATAAACCGTCGGCGATTAACTTTTCTGCAAAGTTTTCTTTCGTATATTGTTCTTTATCGAAATAACTCACGAAATGATACCCAGAAAAAATTTCTTCAAATAAAAAATCAACCAGCGCTTCTTTAGAAGGAAAATGATAATAAATAGCTGGCTTTGATATGCCTACTGCTTTCGCAATCATTGAAAGACTCATCTTCTCAATGCCATGCTCTGCCATTAGTTTAAATGATACATCTACAATGTGCTGCGATGTTTGTAAATTTTTTGTCATACTGTACCTCACTTATTTTTACTTACCGGTCGGTAAATAAATTATAAAATGAAACGAAATGATTTGCAAGTTAGTCAGCGCTTTGGAAGGGATTTATTGGTAAATACAGAAAAATATAAAGTAAAAGCAATATATAACACTAAGGAGGATATTCATATGGGACTTGGCGGTAAAGGTGATAGTGGTGGCACTGGCGGCGGTGAAGCTGGACAAGATGGTAAGGGCCTTAGTAGTGGGTATATATTACTCATTGTGCTCTTTATCATATTAATCGTTGTTGGAGTCAGCTATAGTGGACTTGGTCTTTAACTTTCACCAGTAAAGGTTCGCAAAATAGAAAGCACTGGCTATATTAACGGCCAGTGCTTTCTATTTTCAGCATTCTTATACATCATGTGTGTTTCATTATTGATCATCCACAATAATATACGCTGTTCTGATTGGCCCATGCACACCTACGACAAGGTTCATTTCAATATCCGCGCTATTTGATGGACCAGAAACGAAGTTCACACAAGCCGGCAAGTTTTCTCCCGCTTTACTTTGATCATGAATCAGTTTTGTAGCTTGGGTTAACCTTGGTACGATCGTACTTTTAGGAACGATTGCAATATATGACTCTGGAAGAAGACTCACATGTCTTCCTTTTAACCCGTCATTAAATAGTACAACGGTTCCTGATTCTGCCAAAGTCATATCACTGAACGTAATGCCAAGGTCAGCAGCTTTCGCAAATTTTATGTCCTCTTCTTTATGATCTAATCCCCATGTACGAAAATGTGTTGTTCCTTCATTGCTGAAACATGGCGTAAGACCATACTCATTAAAGCGCTCATCGTTCGAATACATAGCAGATTTGATATTCCATTCTTTTATTAAAGACCCCAATGTTTCAACAAGATTTTCCGTTGTTGTTCGCTTTACTTCTGTATGAATGACTTCGCAGTGCTCCATTAACTGTACTACAAGTTCGTCTTGCGTGAGTCCGTCAAAAACAGTCCGCTGCGGGGCAAAAGACCATTCCGGTTTTTCCACTGTTTCTGGACGTTTCCTACCAAGCTTCTCTGATAATTGGAGTAAAAATTCATCACGATTTTGGATGGCCATCATCGTTCTCCTTTACGTGTTTTTCAAACCACTCTCGAAACGGTTGTTTTTTGGGGACTGGAAAATCTCTCGCGTCCGTCCAAGCTTTTAACGGCCCAATGCCACGCTCAATCTTATCCCCTTTTGCGAGAGGTTTTAATGCATACGGAGCGCTCTTCGCAGCAAAAGAAAATAATCTAGGACTCTTCACCGCTTTTTCAAAACCTTTCATAGCCACGTTCCAAGCTACAGGTGATCGTTTTTCTTCTACAATGCGGCTGCGATGTTTAATTAATAAGTCGTGTAACGGGATTTTCACTGGACATGCTTCTGTACAAGCACCACAAAGGCTAGATGCATAAGGCAAATCCTTATATTCATCATATCCCCCTAAAAGCGGTGTTAACACAGCTCCAATTGGCCCTGGATAAATAGAGCCGTATGCATGTCCACCAATATGCCTGTATACAGGACACACATTAATACATGCCGCGCAGCGAATACACTGAAGAACACTTTGGAATTCTGTTCCTACAATATCGGAACGACCATTATCAACAATGACTAAATGAAATTCCTCAGGTCCATCTGTCCCGCCAGGCTCAGTTAATCCTGTAATATAACTTGTTAACTTTTGTCCTACAGAACTTCGGCATAGAAGTGTGACTAAAACATCAAGCTCTTCCCATGTCGGAACAATACGTTCCATCCCCATAACTGTAATCAACGTTTTCGGAAGTGTCGTAGTAAGTCTTGCATTTCCTTCGTTTGCTACGATAGAAATTGATCCCGACTCTGCAACAGCAAAGTTACATCCAGTCACTCCTATATCTGCTGCAAAAAAATCATCCCGTAAATATGCTCTTACAAACCTCGCCATTTCCGTAGGGTCAGATGTTCCAGTGTAATTTAACTTTGTTTTAAATATTTCACAAATGTGTTCTTTATCTTTGTGAAGGCACGGAACAACAATATGCGAGGGAGGATCGTGGTCGTTCACTTGTAGAATAAATTCAGCAAGATCTGTTTCTAGCACTTCCGCTCCAGCCTCTTCAATCGCTTCATTTAAACTAATCTCTTCTGTTACCATCGATTTTGATTTCACAATTTTTTTCGCATTTTTCTTTTTTACAATCTCTTTTACATATTCCCTTGCGTCTTCTGCAGTCTTTGCGAAATAAACAAAACCGCCGTTTTTTTCAATATTTTCACTTAGCTGATGTAAATAATAATCAAGATTTTCTAATGTATGCTTTCGAATTTCTTCTCCTAAAGCTCGCCATTCCTCCCAATTCCCAAGACTCTCAGTAGCTTTTAATTTCTTGATTCTAAGACCATCTTGCGCTTTCCTGACAGCCTGTCGCATAAATTGATCCCCAATGCCTGTTTCAGTACGCTTATGAAAGGGATCGTTCCCAATTCTCATTCCCATCTCTATATCCCCCTCTTATTTTCGATCTTCATTTAATACTTGAGCGATATGTTTTACATCAATTGGATAACCATTACGTGTTAAACGTCCTTTTATATTCATTAAGCAGCTACAATCCATCCCAATTAACAATTCCGCACCGGTTTCCATAATATGCTTTACTTTTTCCTCAACCATTTGCTCAGAGATTTCTGGCATTTTCACCGAGAATGTCCCTCCAAATCCGCAGCAATCATAATTATGCGGCAATGAAACAACTTCCAGTCCCTTTACACACTTTAATAGTTTTTGCGGTGGTTCCTTAATCCCCATTAATCGGCTCATATGACAAGATGTATGAACCGTTGCTTTTTTATGAAGCTCCGCACCTAAGTCTTCTTTCCCTAATACTTCAACTAGAAATTGTGTGAATTCATATGTTTTATTTCCAAGTTCCGTAGCTTTTTTCTTCCACTCCGCTTCACTTTCAGAAAATAAGCTAGAAAACTCGTGAACCATCATAGCGCAAGACCCCGATGGTGCCACAACATATTCTGAACTGGCAAAGGCTTCAATCATATGTTTTGCAGCTGTTTTTGTTTCTTTCACATACCCGCTATTATAAGCAGGTTGTCCGCAGCAAGTTTGAGTTTTTGGAAAGTCAACTTCACACCCTAAATCTTCAAGAATTTCCACAACATCTTTCCCTACTTCTGGATAAAAAACATCTGCAACACAAGTAATAAATATTGATACTTTCATATTTTGCACCCCTAAATACAGTAAAGTAAGCTCAAGTAACTTTATAACCAAATCCACTTCATATGTATATTATTGGTAAAATAATAAAAAATATGAATAGAAACAAAAAAAGACTCTCAACTTTGAGAGCCTTTTTTATCTGTTTAGAACTTCTTTTTCTAAAATTAGCGAATATGTGTCCGTGCGACGATCTCTTAAAAATTGCAATAGATTACGTGCTTCATTAATTTCCTTTGTATCAATTTTTCGGATGAGTATTCCTTCCTCCTCTCCTAAAGAACAAACAATGTCTCCCATTGGATTACTGATAAAACTTCCTCCATAGAAACACATGTCCTTTTCTTTCCCAACTCGATTTACAGCTGCTACAAATACACCGTTATGAATACTATGAGCTGAAATAGCTTTTGTCCAAACTGGTTTTGTTGATAATTCTGGATAATCTGGTTCAGAGCCAATTGCAGAAGGATAAAATAATATTTCTGCTCCTTTTAATGTCAAAATTCGTGCTACTTCAGGGAACCATTCATCCCAGCAGATCCCGATTCCTATTTTCCCATACTTTGTACTATATACTGGATACCCTGTATTTCCTGGTGTGAAATAATATTTTTCATGGTAACTCGGTCCATCTGGAATATGATTTTTACGTGTTGTTCCTAAATATTTACCGTCAGCATCAAACACTGCTGCACTGTTAAAATAAATCCCTTGTGCCACCCATTCATAAAAAGGAACAATTATAACCACATGAAGTTCTTCCGCTAACCTTTTCATCGCTTGTAATGCTTCATGTTCAAAAGGAATTGCCAGTTCATAATTACGAACCGAAACGTTTTGAGCAAAGTATTCAGCATGGTATAACTCCTGTAAACAAATAATCTGTGCGCCCTTTTCCGCTGATTCTTTTACCTTTGCTATTGTTCTTTCTATATTCCCCTTGATATTCTCATTACAAGCTAATTGAACTAGCCCAATTGTCACTTCACTCATTCTCATCTTCCCCCATTAATTCTTCATACTTTCTTTTTCATTCTGAAAAACTATATTTCCATTTACCACTGTAAAAGTAACCTTAGCATCTTTGATTTCTTCCACCGGTACAGTAAACAAATTCCGATCTAATACAACTATGTCAGCAAGCTTCCCTTCTTTTATTGTACCTAGTTCATTTTCGCGAAATGAGGCATATGCAGGAGTATACGTGTATGCTCGTAACGCTTCCGCTAACGATATTTTCTCTTGCGAATTCCATTCCACACCTTCATCATCCAGCCTTGTTACAGCTCGGTAAATTTCTGGTAACGGGTTTATTGTAACAACAGGATAATCGCTGCCAAATACAAGCGTTGTCCCAGCATCCATTAATGTTTTCATCAAGTAATTGTATTGCATTCTTTCTGATCCAATTAACCTTCTATATACCTCTCGACTTGTAAGGTTCATATGCTCGGGCTGAATAGACGCCAACACCCCTAATTTTTGAAACCTCTCAATATCATTGGGATGAATCATTTCGACATGCTCAATTGCGTGCCTTGCATCTCTTTTTCCATTCTGTATTTCAGCCTCTTCAAAAGCATCTAACGCTAAACGTACAGCTCCATCTCCTATTGCATGAAATCTTACGCGAAAGCCCTCCTTATCAGCTGCTACTGTCCATTTTTTTATGATTTCTGGTGGGTATGTAGTATGACCCCTTGTCGTTTCTTTATTATATGGTTCAAGTAAATATGCCGTATAACTAGTTGTTACTCCATCAATAAATTGTTTAAACCCGCAAAATTGAACCATACTAGATTTGTATTTTTCCTTTAAAGCTTTTGCTAAGTTTAAATCTCCATTAAGTGGAGCAACAAAATGAATTCTCGTTGTTAGCTTTCCTTTTTTTTCAAATTCTTCATATAACTCGGCTTCTTCCACGCCCATTTCTGGTATCCTCAATAAATCATGCACAGAGGTTACTCCATATTTCGCAGCTTCTATTAAAAAATTTTGAAGCAATACCCTATTTCGTTTAGAGTTAAACTGCAATACGCTAGTTGCTAACCCCACTGCATTTTCCTTTAAGACTCCTGTTAGCTCACCATTTCGATCCCTGACGATTTCTCCATACTGTGGACTCTTAGTTTCTTTATTAATCCCTGCCATCTCGAGTGCTTTACTATTTAGCCAAACACTATGAAATTCAGCATGGTATAAAAACACTGGTCGATCTGCAACATACTCATCCAATATCATCCGATGTGGCTCTTCATGAGTTTCCCACAAGTTCTGTTCCCAACTGCTTCCAATCACACAATTTATCTCGTTATTTCGTTCAGCAAATTCCTTTACAAGCTTTCCAACTTCTCTAGCTGAACGCGCATGAATTAACTGTACTCCCTCATTTACTAAACTTCCTAACATTAAATGAATATGGAAATCATGAAATCCAGGCATAATAAGCTGATTTCCAAAATCATGTACAATTGTGTCAGCATCTACATAATTATAAATATCTTCTTTCGGAACAAGAGCAATAATCTTATCACCCTTAACAATAATTGATGCCGAGATAGGTGTTTCTCCTATACCTGTAAATACAGCATGACTACTTAAAACCATATCCGCTTTTTTTCTCATACCTCTCCCCCTAAATAGAAAATTCTTGTCCATCTTCTTTTGGCAATTCATCAAAATTCATCTGTGGTGGTTGAACACGGAAGAATTTTGTTATATATAGAAGATATGCAATACCCATAATGGTCCATACTCCTCCTAATATGAGAGACATCTTGTCTAAATTACTCCACAATTTAATTGTTATACATGCACCAATTAGCGGTATTACCAAATAGAGAATCGTAGATTTTAATGTCCTTTTCCCTCCCTTAATAAAATAATGTGCAATGACGGAAATATTCACAAATGTAAAAGCAATCAATGCACCGAAGTTAATAAAAGATGTAATTGTAATAAGGTCAGTAAATAGTGACGCCAAAGCAAAAATACTCACTAAAATAATATTTTTAATAGGTGTTTGAAAACGCGGATGTATATAGGAAAAAAATGACTTTGGTAGTACAGAATCCCTTCCCATTGCGTATAAAATACGCGAAACACTAGCATGAGAAGCTAACGCGGATGTAAATGAAGTTACAATCATTCCTGCAAGAAACAAAGCATTAAATAAATTCCCTCCTATCATTCTAGCGATTTCAGAAGCTGCCGTATCTAAACTTTTATATGCCAAATAGTCTGGTTGTATTAAATGTGCTAGATATGAAACGATAATATAGCAAATACCAGAAAAGCAAATGACAAAGAAAATCGCTTTTGGAATGGTTTTTTTTGGTTGAATTGTTTCCTCTGCGAAAGTTGTTAAAGCATCAAACCCTAAAAAAGATAAGCAAAGTACAGATGCCCCTGAAAATGCTGCAATTATTGAAGAATCTGTATTCATAAACGGTTTTAATGAAATTAATGTTCCCTCTCCTGTTCCATTAAGAAGTGAATGAATACATAGAGCACAAAAAACTATCAATACGATATATTGGAATCCTAAAAAAAACATATTCATTGTAATCGTTACTTTTGTCCCTACAACATTAATTACTGTCACAATTACAATCATCGTAATAATCCATATACTAGAAGGAATAGAAGGAAGATATTCCGATAAATAGAGTGAAATAATAAGGAAGTTAATCATGGGGATAAATAGATAATCCATTAAAATTACCCAACCAACCATAAAACCTAATCCTGGATTTAATGACTTTTGTGTATACGTATAAGCTGATCCCGAAATTGGATACGCTTTTGTCATTTGTCCATAACTATATGCTGTAAATAACATCGCACATAGCGCAAGTATATAGGCTGTTGGTATCACTCCTTTTGATAAAGATTCCACTACGCCAAACGTAGTAAATACCGTTAATGGTGCCATATAGGCCAAACCTAGCAATACAAGTTGAAAAAAAGTCAACGAACGCTTTAACTGAATATCATCTTTCACTTTTCAACCCCCTTCATCTTTGCAACTTATCTATGCAATTTCCGTTCCATTTTGTGACCATATAGGAAAATCATTATTTCCTCATGTTATAAAGCAAAAAAAAATGGATACATTCCCCACGGGAAAATATCCGTTTCTGCATAAGCTATGAATACTTGCATACTTTCCGTACGTCAGAAATATTAAAAAAAACAAAAAATCTCGCGTGAAATTAAACTTAGCTTGATGGGTATGGGGCGAGAATCCTAAAAGAAAAAAGCACCCTAAATTACACATTTAGGATGCCTTCTTTTTATAAATTAATTTAATTTCTATTAAGCAATCGCATACGATAACAATTCATCGTCACTTCCCCAAGCCTTTGCAACAATTGATAATTCGCATATGCGCCGACTGGGGCACCGATGATTGGAACGAGTTGAAGCATTTTTGCTAAATCGATATAGTCTCGGTACTCTGTTTGGAATTTTTCCCAGTCCATATGATTTTCTTCTTCTGTATCCCACGTTTCAATCGCTTTCCATATTTCTTTTCGGTGGTCGTCACTTGAAAAGGCAAGTTGGAAAACGTGAAGGATAAAAAGGCGCTCCTCTTTGTTGCTCGTATCAAATCCGTACAATGTTGCTGCATCGAATAAAAATTTAATTTTAATGCCGAGTAAAAGCGGAAAGTCGGCAAGGCCAAGGAGAATACCACCTGCTCCCGTTCCTGCTCCTTCTGCCGCTGCTATTTTTTTGTACTCATCCATTTTTTTACGTACTTCGTCGTCTCTTCTTTGCAATGACCAGTTCGTCTCTTTTAATTTCGGCTTTATAAAGTTTGATCCGGCACTAATCGTTTGCACCATCATCCGAATCGTTTCCGTTAATACTTTTTGCACTTTCGCCGGAATAAGCTGTTGTACTTTCGTCTGCACTTTCTTAGAGAACCGTGTCATCATAGAAGAATCTTTCATGAATGTAGCTTTCCACTGCTCCAATTCTTTTATAACCTTCTCTTCGTATGTAATCATAGGTTCATTCCCTTCAATTTAAACGCTCAATACGTTTCGCCCCGTATTGATAAACGAAACCGATACTAAATACTATGCTTACGACTAGTAAAATTCCCGTCATCATGAAATCTTTCGTCGCAAGGGCGAATATAACTGTAAATACAACGCTGCCGGTAATAAGAATCGCATTTAATAAAGTAAGAAAATCGTTCTTCTTCTCGTCTCCCCCTACCGGATATAAATCAAGCCAAACTTTCATACGGTGATGTTTCCAAAGGGTTAAGAGCTGGTAGCCGATTAAGTATAAGAAAACAAAGCTTACGATAAAACGTCCATATAAAAATGGAATAAAGTAAAGAATAACTCCTCCAAGAGCGATCAAACGCACATATAAGCCGAAATAGTTACCAGATCGTAAAAACGTTCTCGTATATAAGTATAAATATGTACGCTTTTCACCGATCATCGAAAGAATGAAATCAAGCCATTTTCTACGTGCTACTCTTTCTTTTAATGCTGGTACATCAACGAACATGTTCGCGATGCGGTACAGCAGCATCATTTTTTTACCTTCTTCAGAAATTAAATACTCCCAGTTTAGCGGCTTTCCCTTCACCATTTGATGCATGATAGTGAGGTATAGCACCATGAGAAGGACGATTCCCCCAATAAACATAACGGAAGTACGTTCTACAAGAAAGTATACAAATAAGCCGTTTAAAATAAAACGAATGAACCAATCAGCTCTTTGTATATTTTGATCTGTTAAAAAGGATTTTTCCCACGCCACGAATAAATTCCACGCTTTTACAATGACGAACGCGAGTACAATCCATATGTAAGCCGCTCCTGTTTGCTTCATTTGCTGGAAATATAACGGGGCAAGCGCAGCTGCTACCATTGCGATTATGTATAACTGAATCATAAACGTAAAGAGAAATGCCTTTGTAAAGTAAGGCTTTAACTTTTCTTCAACTGACAGCAAATACACGAGATCCGCTTCTTTTAATAACGTTTGGATAGATCCAGCTGTTAATACGAGGCCAAGTAAGACTGCCATAACGAGCGCTGTAGGAAACGAAGGTGTTAACGTTTGTAACCATTGCTGGTAATAATACGCTCCTGCGCCGATGATAAATACGAAAATAAATTTCAAATGATCATTAAATACGTATTTACTATATGTACGAACTTCTTTTAGAAAGTGCCGAAATCGTTCTTTCCATAACGCTGTGCTATTCATAATCTTCTTCCTTTGTTAATGCAATATAAATATCATCTAACGTTGCACCAGGCATGTTAAACCCAGATTGAAGTTCTGATAATGTTCCCATCGCTCTCACTTCACCTTGATGCAAAATAATAAATGAATCACAATAGCGCTCTGCTGTCGCTAAAATATGTGTACTCATTAAAATACCTGCACCACTCTTTTTCATTTGATCCATCATTTGAAGAAGCGATTGAATCGCTAACGGATCAAGACCAACGAAAGGTTCGTCCACAATGTAAAGAGATGGTTCAACTAAAAATGCACTCATAATCATTACTTTTTGTTTCATCCCTTTTGAGAAGTGAGACGGAAACCATTTCAAACGATTTTTCATGCGAAACTCTTGTAATAGTTGTCCTACACGTTCTTCATATTGTTTTTCATCTACACCGTACGCCATCGCTGTTAATTTCAAATGCTCTTCTAACGTTAACTCATCATATAATACTGGCGTTTCTGGAATGAAAGAGAAACTAGAACGGTACGCTGTCATATCATCACGAATTGTTTTCCCGTTAATTGTGACAGTTCCTTTTTTCGGCTCCATTAAACCGATGATATGTTTAATTGTCGTACTCTTCCCGGCTCCATTTAAACCGATTAAGCCGACAAGCTCGCCTTTATTCACAGAGAACGAAACATTTTGCAGTACAGGTCGTTTCGTATATCCTCCTGTAACATTTTCTACACGCAATAACTCGCTCATACGACACCACTTTCTTCATTGATATTCATTCACTTTTGTAAGAAATGTATATATTCATCTTACCAAAAATCATGGTGCACTACATAGTATCGATGCCTTCAAAAAAAAATTTAAATTTCTTGGCATATATTTTTACGAAAGCGGACATCATAATTAGTGAAGAAGGAACACATTGAAAAAGCAACCACCAATTGATGAGTATAACAACACAGTGAAGTCATCATGAAATGGGGTGTCCAAATTGGACAATGAAATTTACACATAACCAGATAATTTGTTTCATTTTCGAAACGGGGTGTCTCCGAAAGAGCATATACTGTTTTAAAAAATAAACAATTTCATTTTAAAAAAAGATTGCAATTCATTTCACTTGAAAATGGGGTGTCTACGGCAGAAACTTTAGCCGATTTACCGTGCATTTCTTAAATAAATGAGGTGTCTGCGAACCGTAAATTATAAAAAATGCTTTTTCAATCCCTCTTCAGAAAACAGGAAGCTGAGTCAGCTTCCTGTTTTTCGTGTTTGTTCTCCTATGTAATTATGGTAAAATACGGCTAAGGATATTTGAAAGGATGAGATCGATGAATCATACAGCGGACAATTGTATTTTTTGTAAAATTATTGACGGGCAAATCCCTTGTTCAAAAGTATACGAAGATGAACATGTGCTTGCATTTTTAGATATTAGTCAAGTAACAAAAGGACATACTCTTGTTATTCCAAAAGTTCACAAACAAGACATTTTTGCGTTAACGCCAGAAATCGCATCACACATTTTTGCTGTCGTTCCAAAAATCGCAAATGCAATGAAAGCAGAATTTAATCCAGTTGGCTTCAACTTGCTTAACAATAACGGCGAGAAAGCTGGACAAACTGTATTCCACTTCCACCTTCATTTAATTCCACGCTACGGTGAAAACGATGGTTTCGGTGCTGTTTGGAAATCACACCAAAATGAATACACTATGGAAAATTTACAAAACATCGCAAGTACAATTGCAAATAGTGTGAAATAGTGCCACTATAATAAGAAGTAATACATAACAAGCCTATCCCTTTGGCATGTATACCCTATGGCTTGTTTTTTCACAAAAAATGCCAAGGATATGATTTTTTGTGCATAGCACGTACAAGAGAGAAAAGTTCACTTTTCTTCCCCTTGTCTTAAAGATATGCACAGTTTTATACATCATGAATACGAACGAAAAATAAGGAGGTTTCCTTTTATGTCAAAAGCTAAATCCTTTATTACAGGTGTAATTTGCGGCGGAGCAGTTGCTGGACTAGCCGTTCTTTTCTCAACTCCTTCTTCTGGTAAAGCTATGCGCGGTAAGCTGAAAGAAAAAGGAACTGATATTAAAAAGACATTAGCTGATATTACAGCTGATACGAAGTTGTTAAAGCGCCAAATCGTTGAAACTGCTTCAGAAGGTAAAGAAGTATTTCAAGAACTAAAAGACGATATGCAAGACACGCTTTCTAACTGGAAACAAGATATTTCTCAAAACAAACGACATATTGAAAAAGAAATTTTAGACATTCAAAAGTCAATTGAGAAACTACAAGAAGCCGTTCCAGAAAAAGCGTAAACATATTCCTGCTTAGTTTTTTGCATATAACAAATATTTTTTATACAAATTGACCTTGACACGGCATATCACATAGATATGCCGTGTTTTTATGCATTTACAATATCTGTTATCCCTTAACATGTACAGACAACACATGTATTCTTGACTCATAAAACGCTTCCATAGTTATGCATGATTTGTATAGAATGTCATTTTTCCGAAAAATTTTCACAATTCTCACAAAAAGACTTTATTAATTTTTATTTTACTGGCATAATAGATAGTAATGAAAAAGAATGTTAAAGTGGGTGAGTAAATGAAAAGTGGAGAAAAAGATTACTCGGTAAAAGAAGCGATGATTTTCAGCCAACGCATTGCTCAATTATCGAAAGCGTTATGGAAATGCGTAGAGAAAGATTGGCAACAGTGGATTAAACCTTACGATTTAAACATTAACGAGCACCATATTTTATCAATCGCTTATCATTTAAAAGGGGCTTCTATTTCTGAGATTGCTAAGTTTGGGGTTATGCACGTATCAACGGCGTTTAACTTCTCTAAAAAGCTAGAAGAACGCGGCTATCTTGTATTCTCGAAAAAAGAAGATGATAAACGAAATACGTACATTGAAATTACAGACAAAGGGGAAGAATTACTACTTCGCTTAATGGAGGAGTATGATCCTGAAAATAATTCTGTGTTTAATGGGGCTCTTGCACTTCGTAATTTTTATGGTAAGTTCCCAGAAAATATCGAACTTATCGCGATCCTTCGCAATATTTACGGACAAGACTTCATCGATATTTTTGAGAAATCATTAGAAAATATTGAGGAGAACTTTACGGAGACCGATCAAAAATTAGTTAAGAAATAATCTATTTATCCTTTCGCAATCATGCGTAAGAATTCATTCATAAGTGGTTTAAATAAACCTTGTTTTGCTAGCGCTTCCGCAGTTTCGTGTACTTCGAGCTGATGTGGAAGCGCTTTTTCAAATTGATCTAATAGCGCGTCAAACAATAGAAAGCCTTCTGCTTTCTCCTTTACGTATTGTTCGTTCAGCTTTTCACAAAGATTTAGTATACGTTCAATATCTTTTTTACGAGCTTTTTTCTTTATGATTAAAGAATAAAATGGACACTTTTCTTCATCAATCATTTTAAATAGTAGGTCTACGTAATATTCAGCTTGTTCTAGTCTTCTTACAACGTCCATTTTCTCCCTCGCTTCCTAACACAAAGTCTTCTATTTCTGAATTTTGTAACACGAACAAAATATCGTATGATACAATATATAAAGTATATGTATTTTAGCCAAAAGGAGGTCTCGCCTCATGACTCTTATAACCGTTGTTTTTGTCGCATTTGCACTTCTTGTTATATTTTACACGAATTTCATGACACATACACTGTGTGAGCGAAAACAAATAGCTGCGAGCCGCCAACCCGGTGTCTTTCGAGTTATTAATGTATGTATTACCATTCTATTAATTTCTAGTTATATAGAAATTATATTTCATGGAAAGTGAGGAAGGAAAGCCCCTTCCTCATTTTTTTCCTCTATAAGCAAATTATACCTACTATAACTAATAAAATAAACAGTACAAGTAATAAAATAAGTTTTGAATTCATCCCCCATCCCCTCCTCTTTTCTATATATGCGACATGTGCCCAATATGGCACCTCTTCAAAATCTGACACAAACTGGTTAAAATTTCTTTATCAATAGGAAAACAGGTCGAAATATGATATATTAAATTTTGTACATATTGCTTATACTATGAAATAAACGACACGCATCTAAACTTTATCCTCAGCCTCGGTAAGCCCTGTTAAGCGCGCTTTACCAACATAAAAAGCAAAAGTATCAGTGAGACTTAATCAGGCTCTTATGAACCAAAATTCATCGGTGTAGGATAAATTAAAAATACATAATAGTAGGAGTGTTTATCGAATGAAGAAAGCTATGCTTGCCTTAGCCGCAACAAGTGTAATCGCATTATCAGCATGTGGAACATCATCATCAGACAAAATTGTTACATCTAAAGCTGGTGACATCACTAAAGAAGAGTTCTACAATCAAATGAAGACACAAGCTGGTAAACAAGTACTAAATAACATGGTTATGGAAAAAGTACTTATCAAAAACTACAAAGTCGATGACAAAGAAGTAGACAAAAAGTACGATGAAATGAAAAAACAAGTCGGTGATCAATTCGATACACTAATGAAACAACAAGGTCTTAAAGAAGAAACAGTTAAAAACGGTGTTCGCGCTTCATTAGCTCAAGAACAAGCAATTGAAAAATCAATCACTGATAAAGACTTAAAAGCAAAATACGAAGACTATAAGCAAGAAATTAAAGCAAGCCATATTCTTGTAAAAGATGAAGAGACTGCTAAAAAAGTGAAAGAAGAACTTGCACAAGGTAAATCTTTCGAAGAGTTAGCGAAAAAGTACTCTGAAGATCCAGGTTCAAAAGAAAAAGGTGGCGACTTAGGATTCTTCGGACCAGATAAAATGGTAAAAGAATTCGATGAAGCTGCTCGTAAGCTGAAAAAAGACGAAGTAAGTGAACCAGTAAAAACACAGCATGGTTACCATATCATTAAAGTAACTGATACTCATGCTGACACAACTTTCGATAAAGCAAAAGCTGACATCAAAAAAGAAGTAGTTCAAGAAAAAACACAAGACGCTCAATTTATGAACGATCTTATGATGAAAGAAATCAAAAAAGCTGAAGTAAAAGTTGACGATAAAGATTTGAAAGATCTTTTCGAAGAACCAAAAGCTGACGCTAAAAAAGACGAAAAGAAATAATGAAAAGCTCGGGCTAAGCCCGAGCTTTTTTGTATGTATAAATACTTTTTTAAATAAGAAGTATCCCTATTTTACGTTAAATGCAATTATATCGACTTACCGACAAAATCAGACATGAGTCCCCTCTCCCCTTGTAAAAAGGAAAACAAAAAAACCTTGGGTCCACCGCATGCGGAACCAAGGTTTATCTTATTATCATTGATTAAATTAAAAAACTATGGTAAATTAGTACAGAAACGCATTCATTAAAAACAGCAGAATGTATTTATCCGTATCTTAATTGTACAACAAAACACATCTTCAGTCAACCTCTATTTTTCACTTTTAAAGGAGTGCTTACGTATGAACAAAAAATTTGATTTAGAGCAAAAACGATTAGATACCGTAATAGAAACGATTACGGAGCAAATTGATAAACTGGAAAACGAAACTGGCAGACGCCGGGCAGAAGTAATCAATATTCGTAAACACTTTTGGGATGACGTTAAAGTGAATACTGATACTTTTGATGATTATCTTGAAACAGTTATCAACTTAAGACAACAAGCTCAGTCACTAGCTGTCACACAAATTACCCATAAGCACACCTTTAATCGACTTGCCGCATTAAGACGTATGCATAAAGCACCTTACTTTGGGCGAATCGATTTCAAAGAAGAAGGAGAATCTGCTGCGGATCAAATTTACATCGGCGTAGCTACACTTACTGATGCAAGCGGAGAAAACTTTCTTATATATGACTGGCGCGCACCCATTTCGAGTGTCTACTACGATTATCCACCAGGACCGGCTGAATACAGTACACCAGGAGGCGTAATTCACGGTAATGTGGAGAAAAAATTACAATACATTATTCAAAATGGCGAGATTGATTCTATGTTCGATACGAGCCTTACAATTGGCGATGAAATCCTGCAACAAGCGCTCGGAAAAGGTACAAACAAACATATGCAGAGCATCGTCGCTACGATTCAGCGCGAGCAAAATGAAATTATCCGTCACGATGAAGGCCGACTACTTATCGTTCAAGGCGCTGCTGGTAGCGGTAAAACGTCAGCTGCATTGCAGCGAATTGCCTATTTACTATATAAATATCGCGAGTGGTTAAAAGCAGATCAAATCATCCTCTTCTCCCCTAACTCCATGTTCAACAGCTACGTATCTAACGTATTGCCAGAACTAGGTGAAGAGAATATGCAGCAAGTGACATTCCAAGAATATTTAAACCATAGACTAAGTAAGTCATTTGACGTTGAAGACCCTTATGAGCAATTAGAATATATGCTAACTGAAACAAATAGTCCTGCCTATAAAACTAGAAATGCGAGCATTCGTTTTAAAGCATCCACTCAATTTTTCGAAATGATTAGAGCGTACAGACAATCCCTTGAATCTTCAGGCATGCTATTTAGAGGAATGAAATTTAGAGGAAAACTGATTGCCTCGGCTAAAGAAATCACAGAGCAATTTTATAATACTGATTCTTCCCTCCGCTTCCATAATAGAATCGAGAAGTTAACGGATTGGCTAAACAAACAAATAGATGCAATTGAAAAAGCAGAACTGAAAAAGCCGTGGGTAGAAGAAGAAATTGAATTACTTAGTAAAGATGAATACCAAAAGGCTTATAAATATTTACAGAAAAAAGGCGAGTTTGACGACAACTCCTTTAATGATTATGAGCAAGAAACGAAAGTACTCGGACGTATGATTGTCCGTAAAAAATTGAAGCCGCTTCGTAAAGGCGTCCAAACATTGCGTTTCATCAATTTCACAGGCATATATAAACAACTCTTCACAGATGCATCATGGGTTACTGGAGAAAAGCCGAAAGAATGGGATGACATTTGCTCATTAACAGTAAACATGCTCGATGAAGGAAAGCTATATTACGAGGATGCGACTCCATTTTTACTTTTAAAAGAGTTAATTGAAGGCTTCCAAACGAACAGATCGATTAAACACATACTCGTAGACGAAGCGCAAGATTATTCGCCGTTTCAGTTCGAGTTTTTAAAACGTCTCTTCCCTGCTGCAAGAATGACTGTACTCGGAGACTTTAACCAAGCGATATTTGCCCATGCAAGTGAAGCAGTGAATTTCAATACACTTACTAGCTTATACGGACCAGATGAAACGAACGGCATTAACTTAACTCGTAGCTATCGCTCAACAAAACCGATCATTGAATTTACACGTGCTCTCGTATCAGAAGGCAAGAACATTCACGCCTTTGAACGTGACGGCGAAAAACCTACAGTAACTAAAGTATCGAATAACAGCGAACTGCACGAGCATATTACTGCCAAAGTTGCTGAACTACAAAAACAACAGCACAATACGATCGCAATTATATGTAAATCTGCAGCTGAAAGCGCCGCTGCCTACGAGGCACTCAGTCATATCGAGAATATTAAACTTGTGAAAAGTAACTCAGCCGAGTATGAGCAAGGTATCGTCGTTATCCCTGCTTATTTAGCGAAGGGTATCGAATTTGACGCTGTTATTATTTATAATGCTTCTAAAGATGTGTACAGTGATGAGAGCGTTCGTAGATTGTTTTACACCGCTTGTACGCGGGCTATGCATGAATTACAACTTTATAGCGTTGGCGAGGTTAGTCCTTTTATACTCGGGGCTGCTTCAGAGAGTTTTGAACTTATTACAACACCTTGATACGAATCAAGGTGTTTCTTTTTTATGCAGGATTTACACCTTTAAAATAGAATATATCATTTTAGAAAGAAGTAAGGAGTGAAAAAATGAATCATTATTTTATCGCTATTTGTGACGGTGAGTTTCCTGCCGAAAAATTAAATACCATTTTAAAGTCTAATTCTACTTTTACCGACCTAAACGTCCGCACCATTTCAATCTCATCACCAAGACCTTTCACATTATTAGTTGACGAAGAACATGATGCACTCACAACTGGACTTACAGACAAATACCACTTATTAACCAAAGAGTTGCAAGCACTTGAGCAGCACGAGAAATACTATTACGTATACGATTATAAAATTAGAAAAACCATCGAGAATCCCACCCAAAAATGCTTTCCATTAGCAAAAATCAATATAAATGTTACGAAATTTCATCAGATGATTCAAAAAGTAAAGGACTTAAAACGACCTGTATTTGCAGGTTATAACATCATTTCTCATGATGCAGACATACTTACGATTGATGTACTTCTTTCTTCGCCTTTATTGGATCCTAACACTTCCGAAAAAAATACAGAAGAATACGCCTATTTACAGCAACTAGCTGAATCAATTTCTCGTTCTGAATTATGTACTTCTATTAAAGCGAGTTCACTTATTTAAATAGTAAAAGAGGGTTATTTATCATAACCCTCTTCTGCTATCTATTTACGTTTGTACTTGATCATATACAACTTATAATAAGTATCAAGGTGTTTTTCTCATTCTAAACGACATATCTTTACGTCGATATACACTCAGCACAATCCCCATTATAAATGCATGAAATAGAGTTGGTATCAATCCGTAGCTAATAAAAGGTAATGATATAGAAGTACGCGGTAATAATCCTAAAATCATGCCAACGTTACAAATAAAATGGATTACAAAAAGAGTCACTCCGCCAACGAGAAGTAATTTACCATAACCATCATTTATTATATAAGCTATGTTCATTATTCTTACTGCAAAAAGAGAAAGAATAATGACAAGAACTAGCGCAAGCACATATCCATAATAGTAAGTCAAACTCGCGAATACAAAATCAGTATGAGCAGCAGGGATAGACTTTATATTTCCATATGTACCAAACCAACCTGCCGACGACATTGCCTCTTTTAAACGTAAATCCCATTGATCATGCGCTGGGTTTATAAATCCTAAAATTCTAGCTATCCGGTATTCTTTTACAGCCGACCAAGAAAATAGATCCCTAATAATAAAGAGAAAAATGGGTAACATCGTAATGAGCCATGCCGTTTTCTTTCCTAGCTTACTCCACCAAAGCATAACGAATACCATCGTAATATAAATAAAAATTGGTACCAGAACTGATGTAATTAAAAATAAATATAAAGAAAATACGTACAGCATGAAAAGATGCACAAATTTTAACCTACTGTTATTGAAAAAAGAAGCCCAAGCTAAAAAGAAGAATGGTATCGTCATTAAACAGTCAATTTTGATGGGGCCAATTTTTATTAGCGCTTCCCCATTCACGTAACCAGTCGGAAAACATTTTATCATTAACAAGATAAGTACACCGATTGTATAAAACAGCCACCCGAGCCTCTCTAACTTCCGATAATCAAGTAGCATGATCCCAACAGCTGTTGCAATGCCGAGAATCACAAAAATTACTTTGTTCATTAATAAATCATTCGTATGCCCAAGAGCGATTATTGGCAAAAACCCTAACCCCATAGCAGCCACTAATAAAATAAGTAAGAACCAATCCACCTTTGGCTTATGAAGTTTATTAAGTTCTTGCCCTAGTTTAATTGGACTTCCCATTTGTTCCACCGCTTTATTTTCAGCAACTTCCTCACTCAAACCTTTTTCTATCCATGTATCCTTCGCCTGTTTTAAATGAAAATCTAGTTCGGTTGCTACAAAGCTCTTTGCTTCTTTTGATTTAATATGATTCGTAACTTCGCTTACAAAACGCTCCCCTTTTTTATTCAATTTCGCCTCACTCCTGTACTAAGCCTTTTAATATAAATTGTACCTTCGTAGCATTTTTTTCTGCCTTTCGCAGCATCTTTCTTCCTTTATCATTTAATTGATAATATTTCGCTCCTTCATGATCCCAACTTGATTGAATAAAACGATTCTGTTCTAGACGATGTAATACGGTATATAAAAAACCTTCATTTCCTTCGAATTTTCGAATCCCTCTCCCTCGTAGTAGCTGTGACAATTCGTATCCTGTTTTTTCATTACTGAGAAGCTGTAAAATTGCTAAAGAGATGTCCTCTTCCTTTTCGTGTGAGGCATTGATTTTTTCGCGCACCTGCTTTCGATGTTGATCAGAAAAACTCAAATGTTTAAACGTTGTATTCTCCATTGATTTTCGCAGGCCTTTTAATCGATCTTCCATTTGATTATTCCTCCAATCCTTTCTTCAAAAGCTCCTTCGCTTTTTTCAGTCTCGTTTTTATCGTGTTTTCTTTCACGTCTATTACAATGGCAATCTCTTTAATTGGTAATTCTTCATAATAAAATAAATAAATGACTTCTCGATATTTTATCGGTAAATTCATTACCGCAGAAGCGAGCTCACGGTCCTCCGCATTTTGAATGACAGTTTGTTCGACACTATCATTTTGAACCCCCATATAAGCAGAGTCATCCTCTGTCACGATAACCTTTTTGTTATACCAACTTTTTATATAGTCCTTACATTGATTAATCGCAATTCTCCATAACCACGTTTTCACATTCGACTTCCCTTTGTATGTATGAAGAGATTTATAACACTTCACAAATATATCTTGCGTTACATCCTCAGCGACCTCTTTATTATTCACATATGAATACACAAGTTGTAAGACTTCTTGCCCATATTTGTTCATGATTTCATCGATAAGGAGTTCCTTATCTTCTATTTCAAACGCTTCTACCGTTAATTCATCCACATCATTTCCTCCTTCCCATATATTAGACGACGCAGCCTATGGAAAAGTTTTTTAAATCTTAATATTTTCTTTGCTCATTGTCCCCTCGCACTAATGCTCTGCTTAAAGACAGGAATTTTCATCCATATGTCTTGTTCCCCATTCTGAAAAATAATACAATTAATACGTAACTTAATAAGCTATAACTAGTAGGTGTGGTAATCATCTCTTCCATTTTGAAAAAAGGGGGGAGGTGATAAAATGATCGCGATGTTTGTAATTAAATTAGTGTATGGTATCCTAACTGGAGCTGGCGTTGTCATCGGTAGAAGATACGTCGGTCCGTGGCTAATTTCTGTATACAAAAAAGCGAGAACCACCCTGCTTCGTGGAAAAGGTAAGGGCGGTTCTCGGCTAAAACGTTAATGTAATTGTCTTATAACCGCACCTACTACCACCACAATAGCAAGTTAGGTTACACAAGGCAGAAGTTTCTCAGGCTTCTGTCTTCTTTATTTTATGCAAAATTCATACTATATACTCTATCATCATTGTAACACATTCTATTTATTTTTAGTCAAGATAAAAAACACCTGAAGGGTTCTCCTTCAGGTGGTTCTCTATTTTACGCTAACGCAGCTGCTTGCTCTTGTTGATCTACAGGAATTACAGCATCTGTTAATGCTTTTTCTAGTTCTGCAGTGTATTTCATTTGCTCTTCTTTGCTCCAGCCTAGTTTTGCAGCCATGTAGTTGATTACTGCTTCTTTCCACTCATATACCCAGTGGATGTTGAAGAATACAGCGCCTCTGCGGCGTACGAAGAAGTCAACTGGTTTTGCTGTCATTTCGTAATCCATTGCGTATACAAGCGGGATTAGAACGTCAAGCGGCATGTTGTATTCTTTCGCTTCGTCTTTATGTTTCTTCGCTAAGTCGAACAGTACGTCTACGTTAGAGCCATAGAATTTCGCGAATTCTTCTGCTTGCGCTGTCGTTAAACCGTATTTCGTACCTTCGCCTGCTTTTTTCGTAACGAATGCTGAGAATCCATGTGAACCACTTACATGTCCACCAGAGATTGGCATATGTTTCGTGTCGCTCTTCGGATATGCACTATGACCTTCTTTTTGTAATAGATTCGTTACGTAGTCTACTACCATTTCAGCCATTTTGCGGTATCCTGTTAATTTACCACCTGCGATTGTAATTAAACCAGATTCAGAAGTCCAAATTTCATCTTTACGAGAAATTTCAGATGCATTCTTACCTTCTTCATAAATTAACGGACGTACACCAGCCCAGCTTGACTCCACATCTTTTTCTGTAATTTTCACGCTTGGGAACATGTAGTTAATCGCATTAATGATGTATGTGCGATCTTCTGTTGTCATGTGTGGTACAGCTGCGTCTTTATCATAGAACGTATCTGTTGTACCTACGTATGTTTTTCCGCCGCGAGGAATCGCGAACACCATACGTTTATCTGGCGTATCGAAGTAAATTGCTTGCCCTAACGGGAAACGTTTTTGATCAATTACTAAGTGAACACCTTTTGATAACTGAAGTACTTTCCCTTTTTTAGAGTTATCTTTTTCACGAAGTGTATCTACCCAAGGACCAGCTGCGTTTACAATTTTCTTACCGTAAACTTCATATACTTCTCCGTCTAGTAAATCGATTACACGTACACCGCATACTTTTCCATCTTTATATAAGAAACTGTCTACTTTTGCGTAGTTAACAGCTTTCGCGCCATGCTCAATTGCTTCTTTCATTACTTCAATTGTAAGACGCGCATCGTCTGTACGATATTCTACGTAGTAACCGCCGCCTTTTAACCCTTCTTGTTTTACAAGAGGCTCTTTGTTTAGCGTTTCCTCACGG